>Ga0247840_10002199_pt1 | contig 35398 bp, 33 predicted proteins | sample LaCruzMarch2015__FD_192404 | JGI IMG/M metagenome (GOLD analysis project Ga0247840, IMG submission 192404) | Freshwater microbial communities from meromictic Lake La Cruz, Castile-La Mancha, Spain - LaCruzMarch2015_17m | ecosystem: Environmental > Aquatic > Freshwater > Lake | place: Spain...
AAAGAGGAGATTGAGATGCGCAATCCATTGCGGGCACTCAGCCGCAGGATCGTAATCGACTGCTGCCTGTTTGGTCAGCATGTCTTCCTTCCGGTGGTCGGAAAAGATCATGGTTGCGAGATCCAGCGTTCCGTTCCGGCAATTGAACAATTCCGGATAACAATCGAATTCGCCGGGAACGACCGGTATGTGCGGGGCTGCGGAGTCGATCATTGCTTTTCGTGCGTGCAGGCTCTCGGAATAGATCGCCCAACGGGAAAGCGCCCGCGAGCGATCGGTTGTCACAGCACGGGAGGCTTCGTTGTGGATCGAGCGTGCGACACATGTCGCGATGATCAGCATCCTGCCCGCATCGTCCCGGACCCAGACTTTTCCGTTCCAGAGATACCATGAATTATACGTCGCACAGTACCGGATCACATCGCCGTACTGTGCTTTGAGTCGTTCCGCGTTACCGGCATCGGTTATGGGGTATTCAGGAAGAGTGTCTTTCCCGGGTGTATCGGCAGGAAGAACCGGTTTGTTTTCCTCCTGCACCTTTCCCTTCGCCCGCTCACGGCTCCACCCCGCGATCCGCTGCTCCTGCCGGTCGTGCTTCTCTTCTTTCGTCTCGTACTTCTCCCGCAGTTCCTGCCACCGCTGCTTCCCGCTGCCGCAGGACTCGTGATGGCAGGCGGCATGGATCTTTCCGCTGGCGAACTGGATTGCATACGCACCGTCCTTGTGCGCTGATGAAAACGGGCACTGGTCGAGAGTGAAAAGCGTGCCACCGGCATAGGGTTTTTGGAATTTCACCATAATCCCATGCTCGTTTAACCAATCCGGCAAATTCGCAATGCTCTTATACCCCTTTGTTTCCACTGGAACTTCCGCCTGAATCTCCTCTTCAGATGGCAGCTGTCCGGCAAGCTCGTGCAACTGTTCCGCAGTCACAACCGCCACTGAACCCGGAACAGAAATGATCCGGCTCCTGCGGTGCGGGCGTTCGGGAGTGTGATCGCCTTTTCTGGCTACAGTGCCGTAGATTTTCCAGATCCGCCCGGCGTTGTAGTTCGCTGTATCAACTGAGACTCCGGCATCTGAAAACAGGGCATCCAGTGTACAAAGAACCGCTTTCACCAGTTGCGTTGATTGTTCATCGTTCGCGAGGTCGATCCGGTACATCAGGTGCGCTCCGTTGCCGGAGTCGCCCCTGACCGGTTCGGGAAACCCCAGCCCGGCAAGCCACGCGGCGATTTCATCCGCTTTTGCCATCGCAAGCCCGTGCTCTGCATCCGTACTCGATACACCGCTCGGGCGCACCGGGTCGATGTCGATCGGCAACCACCGGCGCCGGATAATATCTGCGTCACCGGTTGTCGCATCCGACCGCGAGAGATGCATCTTGATCCGGTTTGCCCGCCGGGCAAGAAGCGCCGGGTTCACCACGTTCAGCGTTACATACATCCCGTGAACACAAGGATCTGCATCGATCGCTTCGGCAAACCGGGCACATGCGGCATGATCAGTGAAGTACCCGCTGTGCGTTGCGTTGTCAGCCAGAGCCCGTATTTCTACAACCTGCCCCGGCTCGGCAAGGACATCAATCGCTTGTGCAATCCCATTATCAGGAATAAATGAGGGGGATGGATCGTTAGTCATGTTCCACCATCCCGGTTGGAGGATCCGGTCGTGTTCGTTTGATCCGTCTGCTGCGATTGGTCCGTGTGTAGTACCTTTTCCGTGTGTTGCGATTGATCCGTCTGTTGCACTTTATCCATGTGCCGCGATTGATCTGTCTGTTGAACCTTTTCTGTGTGTTGCGATTGATCCGTCTGTTGCACCGTATCCGTCTGCTCTACCGCTTTTTTTGTGCTGCACCGGATCTTGATCGTGTAGTGATGCCAATGCGTCCGGACGATCACTACACGGTACAGTTTCCCCCCACTCTCCTTTACGCCGCGTTGCAAGGCGGCAGGAAGCAGGTACAGCGGGATCTCCCGCATCACCAGTGCCCGTTTCCGGGTGGGAGTCTGGTGCCGATGTTCGGCTTTCCCTCCGGCTTTTTTCCCGGATAGTTTTGCGGTTCCGTCGTGTGGCAACGGTATAGAACCGTCCGGGAGGATCTCCTGTGGGCTTGCCATCTTCTCTGTGTTCTGGTCTTCGATACTCTGACAGCCGATCGCCATTTTTTGTGTCTCGATCTCTGTCCCGATCCGTATGGATCCGTTCATCGCGGTGCTTTGGCACTCTGATGTGGTTGCAGATATGTTCTGCATAAATTTTCACGACCTGTAAATGTAAATTCAACAACGATACCGTGCAGTCAGACCGGGCGGATCGTTCTCATCCGTACGGCTGCATGACAAAAAAAGCCGGTCCGGGTTTCCGAATAGAGCCACGGCTATGATCCGGTCGAAGAAATCCTCTCGTGGATGCGGCAGGTGACCTGTTGGATCAGCGTGACTATTGAGACCCGGCTACCGGTTGACCGGCGCTTAATTACGTAAACCAAAATAGGTGAAGAGCGAGAATATCGGGGCGTGACCGCTCGTTAACCGGTACCGCTTCCCCGCATTCATTGCATTTTTCGATCCAGTTACTACAATGAGCTCTTTAATTCCGGCACTGGCTGATAGTGATGGCATACATGGGCGGATGGCTGTACCGATCTTTGCAATGACGGTTTCTGCACCCACCTTTAGCCTCATTCTCAGTCGTGCGAAGGATTTTCTGAACATTGTATGAACCAACTTTTGACGTCTGATATATTAAGGAGATGGATGACTGTGAAAATTTTTGAAGTTATTCGCTGAGTCCGGATGGGGTCCGGGCATTAATTGAACCCGGATTGGATATTTATCCGAACCATGGATCCGTACGCGGCGCGAGCTGAACCGAAATACGGTTTTACGGGCAGATTTTCCATAAAAACGTGATTGGGCGATGGAGGGTGCCGCACTGTGCTGCGATTATGGCGTTTTTGGATCCTGGCATAACCCCTTTTGGGGTGCGTAACCGTCTTTTACCTTTTTTAAGGCGAAGCACGGCAGATACAAAGTGTTAAAGGGTAAAAGCGTCACATTCCCAATAAGTCTGGTTTATAGTTGGATGCCAAGGAGTGGCTGGGTTCCCCGAAGTGCTGCTGATCCTCCCGGGAACCGGGCTCTTTTTGTTGGAATGCAAAGGGAGGTTCAATCGTATGCAAACGGGTAAGGTAACAAGTTATGTTCTGGTAATCTGCCTGGTCCTCATCGGGTTTTCTTTTCTCGCTGGATGTACCCAGAAGGAACCACAATCCAGTGTTGTGAAAACCGACGCCGGCTCTGTTTCCGGGATAAATCAGGACGGAATCCGGGTGTATCGCGGCATACCGTACGCGGCTCCACCGACTGGGGATCTGCGATGGAGACCTCCCGCACCTGTACAACCCTGGAACGGCACGAGAGAGGCAACGGTGTTCTCAGCAGTCTGTCCCCAGCCGGGCGCGACAGATATGAGCGAGGACTGCCTGTACCTCAATGTCTGGACACCGGCACAAAGTGCCGATGATAAACTGCCGGTCATGGTCTTCATCCATGGCGGGGCATTCGGAGAGGGAGCCGGGTCTCTCACACTGTATAACGGAACAGCGCTTGCAAAAAAAGGTGTCATCGTAGTCACGACCAATTACCGGCTTGGCGCTCTCGGGTTCCTTGCCCATCCCCAGCTGGATAACGAATCTCCAAGTAACAGCTCGGGCAATTACGGTCTTCTCGATCAGATTGCAGCCATGCAGTGGGTGCAACGGAATATCGGGGCGTTTGGCGGGGACCCGTCCCGGGTGACCGTGTTCGGGGAATCGGCAGGAGCCTCGAGCATCCTCGCACATCTTGTAATCCCAAAAAGCACGGGGCTTTACCGGCAGGCAATTGTCGAAAGTGGTCCCCTCTGGACGAATAGGGCTCTCGTGAATATTTTCCTTCCAAAAGCCGAAGCCGAACAGTACGGGATAGAGTACGCAAAAAGTCTCGGATACACAGGCCCGGATGCAATCCGGCAGATGCGAAAGGTAAGTTCTCAGGACCTGGTCAATGCAACCCCCTGGCCGTCATCCTCGTTCTGGCTTGTTACCACCCTCCGGTTCTTACCAACGATTGACGGATGGTTGATCCCCGACTCCCCGGACACCCTCTACCGTCTCCACCGGGAGAACCCGGTTCCCCTTATCATCGGGACGAACAGCGATGAAGGAGCCACTCTTGCCGCGAATGCAAACATGACCGTTCCGGAGTACGAAAAATTCATCCGGGACCGGTTCGGGAAGGATGCGGGTGCGGTTCTCGTAAAGTATCCTGCCACTTCGACTGAAGAGGTCCAGCTCCGCTTGGAGCGGATCATGACTGACTACGACTTCACTGACTCAGCAAAGTTTGCGGCGGCATCGATGGCAGACCTGAACCGGAGCACGTACCTGTACCGGTTCTCCTATGTCATACCCGGACAACCCTTTGGGGCATTCCATGGCAGCGAGCTCTTCTTTGTATTCAGACCGCCCACGACGAAGCCTGACCCGGTGAGCGCCGGGGTATCAGACACGATGATGGACCTCTGGGTACGGTTCGCGAAGACAGGAGATCCAAACGGCGGGATGAATGTGAGCTGGCAACAATACACCCGGGCGGGGGACCAGTATCTTGATATCGGGGAGATCCCGAGCATGAAGAGCGGCTATTAAACCGCACTTTTTTTTACGCATCTATCGTCTTACTTCGCCACTTTTGCATAGCCGACCCTGATTCCTGACATAACCCCGATTCGCCAGTTAATGATCATTCAGGCAACCTTTGCACGGGGCAAGTAAAACCCCGGCATCATTTTTTTTTGAGATGCGGCGGGGTGGCTTTTCCTCATCCCCCCGGGAAGTGTCTTCTAATTATGGGATTATCTCCCGTCAACAAACAGAGCGGTGTGCATCACCTTGCCGTGCCCGTTTTTTAGTGTTGATGGTCAATGACCGGCCCGGGTCATCAAATTCCCGATCGCGTACACCGAAGTTAACATAAATGTTAACGTTGGTGTACTTAAGTGGGAACATAAGATACGGAGGAGCCGATGACACGGGAGATTCTCAAGGCAAAAGTCCGCTCTTGTGTGTGAAAGTTATGCGGCAAATATCGCCACAGTACCCTTTATTAGTAGAATCGTCCATCAATGGTTATCATAAACTAATGGGTGTGGAAAGAATTTGGCACAGTTTTGTCCTGATTACGGGTGTCCATTCGTTAGAGAAACATCAAAACTGAATTTTAGAGTAAAGTGAGAGATACCGTGAGGAAAAAACTGCTGAGCCAGCTTATTGTCCTGATGCTGTGCGTGATATGTACAGTCAGCATCACGATGGCGGCAGTTGAGGAAACTGTGACGACACCGGCTGAAACCACGAAGCCGGTGACAACCTTCCCCCTATACCAGAATGTCACTACCCCGACACTTGTGGTACCTGTTCCTCCAGGTACCCCTGAGATTCCACCATTTTTGAATGACTTCGATCCGCGCACCCAACGTGATCTGAGAAATCCTTATGATTCCATTCGGGAAGGATTGGGTAACCATGCCCCGGGCACACCTCCTGAAGAAATTGGATCTACATACGGCAGTGAAACGTACGTGTTTGTTACCAAATGGGGTACCCGCAATCCTGATGAAGGGTGGTTCTTAAATCCTCAGGGTGTCGCAGTTGATTCATCGGACAATGTCTACGTCGCCGACACATCAAACAATCGGGTCCAGAAATTTTCTTCAACCGGGACATATTTAGCGAAGTGGGGATCAGAGGGATCCGGTGACGGGCAATTCCAATCACCCGTAGGAGTCGCAGTAGATTCGTCGGACAATGTCTACGTCGCTGACACGTCAAACAATCGGATCCAGAAGTTCAGTTCTGATGGGACATTTTTGGTGAAGTTGGGATCAGAGGGATCCGGTGACGGGCAGTTCTCCTATCCCTACGGTGTTGCGGTTGATTCATCGGGTAATGTCTACGTCGCTGACACGGTCAACAATCGGATCCAGAAATTCAATTCTGCCTTGACATTTTTAGCAAGGTGGGGAACCTTCGGATCCGGAGACGGGCAGTTCCAGAATCCATTAGGTCTCGCGGTTGATTCATCGGGCAATGTCTACGTCGCTGATTATGGCAACAATCGGATCCAAAAGTTTGGTTCCACCGGGGCATTTTTAGCGAAGTGGGGGAGCGAGGGAATCGGAGACGGGCAGTTTACATCTCCCAGTGGTGTCACAGTAGATTCTTCAGGCAATGTCTACGTCGCTGACACGTCAAACAATCGGATCCAAAAGTTTGGTTCCACCGGGGCATTTTTAGCGAAGTGGGGGAGCGAGGGAATCGGAGACGGGCAGTTTAAATCTCTCAGTAGTGTCACAGCAGATTCATCGGGCAATGTTTATGTCGCCGACAAAGAAAACAATCGGATCCAGAAATTTAGTTCTACGGGGACATTTTTAACAAAATGGGGATTAACTGAGTCCAGTAATGGGAATTTCAAATATCCCCTCGATGTCGCAGTTGATTCGTCGGGCAATGTCTACGTCGCTGACGATTACAACAATCGGATCCAAAAGTTCAGTTCTGATGGGACATTTTTAACGAAGTGGGGGACTTGGGGAACCGGAGACGGGCAATTCAACCTTCCCGAAGGTGTCGCAGTTGATTCGTTGGGTAATGTGTATGTCGCTGACTCTGGCAACAATCGGATCCAGAAGTTTAGTTCCACCGGGGCATTTTTAGCGAAGTGGGGATCGTTGGGATCTGGTGGCGGGCAATTTACATCTCCCAGTGGTGTCGCAGTTGATTCGTCGGGCAATGTCTACGTCGCTGACAATGGCAACAATAGGATCCAGAAGTTCGGTTCTGATGGCACGCTTTTAGCGAAGTGGGGATCTCCGGGATCCGGGAATGGACAGTTCTCCTCTCCCTGCGGTGTTGCAGTAGATTCGGTGGGAAATGTCTACGTTGCTGATTATGGCAACAATCGGATCCAAAGATTTAGTTCCACCGGGTTATTTTTAGTGAAGTGGGGAACATCGGGTTCTGGAGATGGGCAGTTCGACTCTCTTCACAAACTTGCAGTAGATTCGTCGGGCAATGTCTACGTCGCTGACACTTACAACAATCGGATCCAAAAGTTCAGCGCATCCGGGGCATATTTTACGAAGTGGGGATCTTCGGGATCCGGAAACGAGCAGTTCGCCAATCCCTACGGTGTCGCTGTAGATCCTTCGGGCAATGTCTACGTCGCTGACACTTACAACAATCGAATCCAGAAGTTTGCGCCTTATGCGGCAAACCCCCCGGTTGCCAACTTCTCCGGCACACCTACCTCCGGCACCGCACCGCTAACCGTCACATTCACGGATAGCTCGACTAACACGCCGATATCATGGTCATGGGATTTCGGAGATGGATCATTAGTGAATGCCACGATGCAGAACCCGGTTCATACCTTTGCCGGTAGCGGTACCTACGCGGTATCTGACAACACGATCTCCATCAAGAACATGGAATTTAATCCCCCCAGCGTGACGGTCAAAGCGGGTTCGATCGTGCGGTGGGTAAACAATGACGAATCCCCGCACACGGTTACGTTCACAACGGAGTCCGGGATTGATGCATCAGGTCCGCTTTCCTCAAGCCAGTCGTTTTCCGTGAAATTTGACCAGCCGGGAACCTTTGCATACTACTGTGCGATCCATCCCGGCATGCACGGGACTGTTATTGTAGAGAGCACCGGCCCCTACACGGTTTCACTGAACGCGACCAATTCTGCAGGAAGCAATACTTTCACATGGACGAATTACATCACGGTCAGTTCCGTACATTATAACTTTACAGAACAGCAGAATGGCGCCACCGTATACCTGAACCCGACCAACACCATAACGCTCAAACTAAATGATAACCCCTCAACCGGGTATTCGTGGAACATGGCAACAACCGACGGGTTACAAGTTACCAGCAACTCGTTTCAGTCATCAGATACAACCGGAAGGCTGAATGGTGCAGGGGGTATCCATTCCTGGAACATGACCGTAGTTGGGACTGGTGAACAGAAGATCTCTGGTATCTACTCGCGGTCGTGGGAACCGGTGACCGGAAACGAGAACCGGTTTGACATGACAATTATTGTCGTGTAATCCTCGTTCGTTGCATGTACCTGTTAGCAGAGAGATGTGAATCTGTGCGAACATTGGTACAGGAGAGAAGTACTGGAGACCGCACCGGCGCGGTCACTCCCCAGCATGGCAGACCTGCACATACACGTCGCCGAAGAACTCTTCCTGCCGAAGGCTGCAGCGCCCGTCAAGCGCTAAAAACAGAAGAGGGATGTACACCTCAGGCATACCCCAGCCAAGAACCCGGCAGATCTCGGCAAGCGTCATCTCGTTTTCCGGACCCGTACAGCTCAGGCACTCTTCGAGCACCTTACCCGCCGAGTCCTGGTATCCTTCGTCGTGTGCGATATTCACGACATCATCGGCATCCAAAAGAAACTCTTCAACCGGCGGGAGCCGGCGGCGACGGCGCTCCTCTTTTTCGATGTTTTTTAATTCGAGGATCAGCTCAAACAGGGTGACCGGGCTTTTTCGCATGTTCTTCCTGTCGAGACGGCGCTGGATCTCCCGTTCGAGCCGTTCGATCGGTCCCAGCCTGCCCTCATAGTCAGACTCGGAATCGAGCGCGAGATCGTAATCCTCTCCTGAGGTTTCATCATCACCTTCCGCATCAGTATCGGTTGCAGACAGCAGTTCGAGCTGCTCTGACTTCATACGCAGGAGCGTTGCCGCAAAAAAGAGCGTTCGCCCGGATACCTGTAAATTGAGTTGCCGCCGTCGTTCCAGTTCCTGCAAAAACCGGTCGGTCACCTCAATGATGTTGATGTTCCATGGATCTATCTCGCCGCGCTCCGCAAGACCAACAAGGATCTCGACCGGGTCTTCAACCACACCTGTCTGGCTGGAATCGGGTGCCGGTATCTCTTCAGGGACAGACACGGGTGCAATAATAACCTCTGCCGGTGCGGGTATTTTTTTTGCAGATCTCCGTGAACGTACCGGGGGTTCCCGGGACGCTGGCTCATCATGAGCTCCGGGAGGCATGTCACGCACTGCCGTCGGTTCTGTGTCCCGGTCCGGATCAACCATGTGCTTTTACCCCGGTAACGAGGGTACTCTTATCCTGCCGCAGGGTCACACCCATGATCCGGTGCGCCTCATCGATCATCGGTTTTCGCAGCGATACAATGACGAACTGGGACGTGGCGGCAAGCTCCTTGATCATTGCCGCGATGCGCTCCACGTTCGAGCCATCGAGAGACATGTCCACCTCATCGAATGCGTAAAACGGGGCAGGGATAAAATGCTGGATTGAGAAGATAAACGCCAAGGTAGTAAGCGATTTTTCGCCACCCGAAAGAGATGACAGAAGGTGGACTTTTTTGTCCCGTGGCTGGACCGCAAACGTCAGCCCGCCGGTAAACGGGTCCTCTTCATTTTCGAGGATAAGGTGCCCGCTCCCGCTCGTGAGCCGGGCAAAGATCTCACGGAAATTGGCATCGATTGCCTTATAAGCGGTGTTGAACGCCTCGTACTTCATCTGCTCATATTTTTCGATCCGCTCAATTAAGTTCGCCCGCTCCAGCGACAGGGTCTCTTTTCGTTCCGTCCGTTCATCAACCTGCCGCTGCACCTTCTCGAACTCTTCAATGGCGAGCATGTTGACCGCCCCGATCTTCCGGATCATCCCGTCAGACTCGGCAATCTTACCCTCGATCTCGGTGAGCGAAAGATCGGTCGTTTTTTCACCCACCTGCTCCCTGAGCATTGCCACTTCAGTACCGAGTACCCGGGCGCGTTCATCGATGGCGGTCATCTGGAAAGTGACGCGCTCTTTTTCGGCATCGAACTTCAATATCCGGGATTCCGAGTCATGGATGAGCGCTGCCACCTCCCCGCGTTTGATGCGCAACTCCTCCAGCTCGCCCGAAAATTCCTTCTGCTTCACCTCAAGTTCCGCAATCTGCGCCTTGTGCAGGGCGATCTGCTCGTTTGCCGCTGCAACATCAAGGTCAACCTGCCGGTTCCGTTCGTCCTGCCTGGTCCGATCTTCGGCAAGTTCGAGAAGCCGTGAATTAAAATGCTGACGTTCGCGGGAGGCGTCGTTAACATCCGCCTCCTTGTTGCGCAGGTGGCGTTCCGACTCCTCGATCTCTTTTCGCTTTTTCTCTATCTGGACGGTAAGTGCGGGGATATTGGTATCGTCAAGGCGCTTTTTGATCTCCTCGATCTTTGCATTGATTGCGTTGATCTCTTCAGTTGTTTTATCCAGCTCGCCTTCGAGTGCGGTAAGTTCAGCTGCACCGTTTCCGGTCTCCACCTGCTCGCGCGCAACCGCTGCCTCGATCGTCTGCTTCTCGACCGTGATTGCCTCAAACCGGCGGGTGTATTCCTCAGAGAATATCCCCAGACGGGCAACATCCTGGTCGATCTCATTTCTTGTGGCTCGCTTTGCATCGACTTCTCCAGTTAAGCGCTTTACTCCCTCCTCAAGGATCGCAGCTTCCGTGGAAAGTTCAGACAGGTGTAGCCGGATACGCACGATCTCATCGTCAACGGCGGCACCAAATCCCCGTACTGGTTTTTTTGCTGCACCGCCAGTCATCGCACCGCTCTTTTCGAGGAGTTCTCCCTCAGGCGTCACCATCCGGTACCTGCCGATCAGCCGGCGTGCCCGTTCGAGGGTGTCAACCACGACTGTCGCGCCGAGCGCGACGGCAAATGCCCGGTCGTATTTCGGATCATATTCGAGCAGGTTTAGTGCATAATCGATGATTCCTGACTCTTTTAACGGGGGTAATGCCGGGGGTTTAAGTTTGTTTAAGGGAAGGAACGTCACGCGCCCGAGCCGCTCTTCTTTTAAGTACCGGATCGCATCCGCAGCGATCTGGTCGTCATCGCAGAGTACGAAATGGAGCTTGTTGCCTGCCGCCACATTGAGTGCAGTCGCATACTCTTTGGGGGCTTTACCGAGTTCTGCAATTGTGCCGTGGACCCCATCCATCGCCATGATCGCTTCGATCGCTTTGCCGCCGGATTCGCCCCGCGCCTGTTGTGCCGCCTCCAGCCGGATTGCATCCTGCTCCGTATCCCGCATCTCGGTGCGCAGGCGATCCAAGGAAGAGCGACGGGCAAAGAGCGCCCCCTCCAGCTCCGAGAGTGTACGGTCAAGCTCCTTTTTCTTTGCAAGGAGATCTGCCGCACTCTTTTCACTGCCTGACATCTGCGCCTGTTTTTCGGCGTATTCCTCGTCAAGTTGTACCAGGAGCCCGGTGAGCCGTTCGCGTTCGGTGGTGCGCATCCGGCTCTTCTCGATTAACATATCCTGCTGGTGGAGAATTTCTGACCGGTGTCCCTTTTTCTCTTCTGCATCTTTTAAGAATGCGAATAATGCGTCACGGGCACTCTCGGTACCTTCGGAATGCTCACGGATCTCAATTTCGATCTTATCGAGCACCGCCTTTGCCGTTGCCACTTCCATGGCGATGTTGGTCCGGTCGATGGTCAGCGTGCGGATCTGATCGGTGAGCTCCTGCACCCTTGCTTCGGCACGCTTCGTGTCCATATAGATGCGGTTGATCGCCTCAAGGTTGCCTTCCTTATCCTTGCGCAACCGCACGATGGTCTGTTCCGCGAGCTTGATCCCGCTTTTTGCCTCTTCTAATAAAGCGATCAGTTTTAAGTAGTCCGGTCCGCTCTTCCTGTTGATTTCGTCATCGATATCTTTCTGGTCAGCCGCAAGGTACGAGAGCTCGTTCTCTTCAAGGCTCCGGTCCGCGTCGATACGGGAGATCTGTATCTTGTGTTCTTCTGTCGACCGCAGGATTGTCGCGAGTTCCTTTTCACGGTCATGGAGCTGGGCAGCCGCACGGCAACCCTGGTAAAAGGAGAGTTCTGTCTGCCATTTCTGGTATTCGAGCGCATGTGCCCGCTCCTTTTTTAACTCGTTTGCCCGTTTTGAGAGTTCAAGCAGCAGCAGTTCCTCGCGTTCGATCCGCTCGCGAACGATATCCAGCTCGGCAAGTGCCTGCTGCTTTTTGGAATCGAATTCCGACACTCCTGCGATCTCATCGATGATCTTCCGGCGCTCGAAATCGCTCATCTCCATGATCCGGGTGACATCTCCCTGCATCACGACGTTATACCCGTGAGGTATGATCCCGTGTTTTGAGAGATAATCGACAATATCGCTCTGCTTGCAGAGCCGCTCATTTAAGTAATTGTAACTGTAGTACCCGTTCGCCGTCCTTTTTATGCGTCGCCGTATCTTTGTCCCGTCAGAAAATTCAAGGGCAACCTCTGCGGTATTTCTCCCGGAATTGAGGTTGATTAAGTCGGTGAGCTTCTCTGCCCGCAGGTTGCGGGAGCTCGACAGTGCCAGCACAAAAAGGATGGAATCGACAATATTGCTTTTCCCGGACCCGTTGGGTCCTGAAATGACGGTGAATCCCTCTAAAAACGGAATTTTTATCTTTTTAGAAAAAGACTTGAAATTATCGATCTCCAGCTCTGTGATGTGCAAAGATCCGGCTCCTTACTTCTTTGCAGGATCTTTCTTCTCTTCTTCAGCGGCATAGATGAGATCCGTCTGTTTTGGCTTGACAGAGATCCCCTTCTTGTTGCGACCGTATCCTGCTGAAGCGACGGTATATTTCGCGTCTCCCCGCCGCGGTTCAAGCTTCATCGTCCCATCGGGTTGCATGATCATTCCCATTTCCGGTTCCGCTGGTTTTTCAGATTCGGCGTCAGCCTGGCGGACAGATTTGGGTCGCATTACAACCGTGCTCCCTGATCCCGATGACCCGCCAACAGCTGCCTGCGGCTCTGATCCCTGCACAAGAGGCTGCATCTTCTTGATGCGCTCATCGGCTTGCTTGGACATCTTCATCACGATGGACTTGAGGTCAAGAAGCTCCTGCGTAAGTCCCTTTACGAGCGCTTCCGTATCTCTTAACTTCTTCTCCAGCGCTGCAATGCGGTCCTCGTTTGCAGCACCGCTGCCTGAACTTTCCATCATCGTAATCTGTTTCTCCTTTGTATAGATTCAAACTATAAGGTACCTGACATTTGCAATCGGTTGCACCGCGTTGTACCCTTATTAGTACTGGTGCGGCGCACTCCTTATTAATAATAGTAGTGATCGCCTGATTAGGAAAAAAGGTTTGTGTTCTTTTCCCAAAATTGCCGGTTATTTCCCCCAACCCAGCCGAACCGTATGGCACTTCTTCACGCGCTTTTTTTTAAAACCCGTGCGGGAAAAGGAATCTGCGCACCCGGGCGAATGCTGATCGCCGGTATGTAAGAAAAGGTATTACCTGATTGGAACGAACCCTTTTGCATATGTCGTATCTTTCCCATACTGATCCAGAAATAGCAGATATCATTGAGAAGGAACGGCTCCGCCAGACAAACGGGCTCGAACTTATTGCATCCGAGAACGTTGTCAGCCGTGCGGTACTCGAGGCGATGGGGTCTGTCATGACCAACAAATACGCCGAGGGCTACCCCGGAAAACGATACTATGGCGGTTGCGAGTTCCATGATATGGCGGAGAACCTTGCCCGGGACCGGCTCAAAAAATTGTTTGGAGCCGAACATGCAAATGTTCAGCCCCATTCCGGGACCCAGGCAAATATGGCGGTCTATTTTGCGTTCATGAAACTGGGAGAGAAAATTCTCTCCATGAAGCTCAACCAGGGCGGACACCTCTCGCACGGTTCGCCGGTCAGCTTCACCGGTAAGTTTTACGAGATCGCACAGTACGGGGTCGACCCGAAGACCGAGGTTCTGGACTACGGTACGATCGAAGAGATGGCACGAAAGGAAAAACCCCGGATCATCGTCTGCGGCGCCTCCGCATATCCCCGTACCATTGATTTTAAAGCGTTCCAGGAAATTGCCGATGGTGTAGGGGCATACTGTATGGCAGACATCGCCCATATTGCCGGGCTTTGTGCGACGGGAGTCCACCCGAATTCTGTGGGTGTCGTGAATTTTACCACAACGACAACGCACAAGACTCTCCGCGGTCCCCGTGGCGGCGCAATTATGTCCAACAGCGAGTATGCACAGGCAATTGACAAGGCAGTCTTTCCCGGCATGCAGGGCGGTCCGCTCATGCATACGATCACGGCAAAGGCAGTCTGTTTTCAAGAGGCGCTCCGACCTTCATTTACGGAATACAATAAACAGATCGTCAGGAATGCAAAGGTGCTTGCCGAAACCCTGATGAACAACGGTCTCCGGCTTGTTTCCGGCGGCACGGACAACCATCTCATGCTGCTTGACTTTACCGAACAGCAGATCACCGGGCTTGAAGCGGAAGTAGCTCTTGGTAAAGCCGGTATCACGGTGAACAAAAACACCATCCCGAACGAGACCAAAAGCCCATTTGTGACGAGCGGGCTCCGTGTCGGCACACCGGCAGTCACTTCACGGGGTATGAAAGAGGCAGAGATGCGCCGGGTTGGCAACTGGATAGCAACGGTGTTAAAGGATATCCATAGCGATGCAACAATCGCCCGTGTGAAAAAGGAAGTCACCGAGATGTCGGGCAAATTCCCGATCTATCCGGAGTAATAAAAAACGTACGTGATTCCATCAGTGGCACAAGAATACAGCAACATGAAAGCGGTGCAAGCCGTTTTCATAGTAAAAAGGTTCACCCATGGGCATACTCCTTGACGGAAAAAAAGTATCGGAAAAGCGGCTCGAACGCTTAAAAGGGGAGATCAAAGACTCCGGGCTCTCCCCGCGTCTCGCCACCGTGATCGTGGGAAGCGATCCTGCGTCGCAGATGTACGTGCGGATGAAACACCGTGCCTGTGAGGGAGTGGGCATCGGGTCAGTCGGGATTGAACTGCCCATCGACACAACGACAGAAAAAGTGCTGGAGTCGATTGGCAGGCTCAACAATGATACGAAAATCAATGGCATCCTTGTCCAGCTCCCGCTCCCGAAACAGGTGGATGCCGGACAGGTCATTGCATCGGTGAGCACCGGTAAGGACGTGGACGGGTTTCACCCGGAAAACCTCGGGCTCCTCTTTTCGGGCAAACCCCGGTTCTCTCCCTGCACGCCGAAAGGGATTATGACCCTGCTTGAAGAGTATCATATTACTGTAGCCGGTGCACGTGCAGTCGTGGTTGGCAGGAGTATTGATGTCGGGCGACCGATGTCGGCACTCCTGACCAATGCCGATGCGACGGTGACGGTATGCCACAGCAGGACACGGGATCTTTCCGGAGAGATTAAACGTGCGGATATCCTTGTCTCTGCGGTAGGAAAAGCGCATTTCATCCAGCCGGACATGGTAAAACCCGGCGCTGTTGTGATTGACGTGGGCATCAACCAGCTGAACGGAAAACTGGTAGGCGATGTTGCCTTTGCCACGGTGCAGGAGATCGCGTCTGCCATCACCCCGGTACCGGGCGGCGTTGGTCCGATGACGATCGCAACGCTGATGGAGAACACATTTGAAGCGGCGAAGTGGCAGTTATGCAAACCTGTGTGATCAACAAACTCTCTATCGGGAGAGACGCACCCGTGCGGCTGATGGGCGTGATCAACTGCAGCCCGGAGTCATTTTATGCCAATTCCTATGTCCCCATTGAGTTCGTTCATAAAAAAGCAGTTGAAATGGTAGAACAGGGTGCAGACCTTATCGACATCGGTACACGCAGCACCGCACCCAATGTCCAGGCAATCAGTGGAAGTGCCGAAGCATCACGGATCGACGCGGCACTCAAGGAACTGGACGGGAGCGGGATTACAATCTCTGTTGATACCTTAAACCCGTGGGTGCTCGATGTCTGCCTGAAACACGAGATCCATGCGATCAACGATATCTCCGGTCTTGTGTCCAGTGCATATGCCCAACGGGCGGCTAAATCCGGGCTCCCGGTATTCCTGATGGCGTCTGATTCCCAGCCGGGAGATGCGGTCGGGCTGGAAGCAACACACGCTGCCCTTGCAAAAGTCGTCCAGCGGTGCGAATCTGCGGGCATCAGGAACTATATCCTCGATCCCGGTATCGGGATATGGACTCCGATGCGATCGGTGGAGGATGACTGGACACTCTGCCAGCATTTCGATGAGTTTTTACCATTTAACCGCCCGCTCCTCGCGGCAATTTCCCGCAAGACCTTCATCGGCAGCCTGTTAAACCAGTACCCTGAAGATCGTCTTGTTGGAAGTCTTGCAGTAACCATGATGCTTCTTTGTAAGGGCGCCTCTGTTGTCCGAACACATGATGTCCCCGAAACCCGTGATGCGATACGGGTGTACGAGCGCATGGTGAAGGGGCGATGAACAGCTCCTTTACCGTCATCGGGTTGTTGACTGGCATCATCAGACCGAACGACTCCATTGCGGACTGCGTTATTGCGGCAGCAGAAAAAACATGCGGGGGTTTTTTGGATGGCGATATCCTCGTCCTTGCCGAAACTGCGGTCGCGACTGCAGAGGGAAATGTGATCGAACTTGCTTCGGTCACTCCCTCAGTTCGTGCGCAGGAACTTGCACACCAGTACCATATGGACCCCCGCACCGTTGAGGTCGTTCTTGCCGAGAGCGACTCAATCGTCGGGGGCATTCCGGGTTTTCTTTTATCCATGAAGGCAGGCACGCTCCTTCCCAATGCCGGTGTCGATGCGTCCAATGCCCCGCCCGGGTGTATCACGCCACTTCCTGTTAATCCCGATGCAAGCGCCCGTGCCATCAAGGCTGCTATCAGGAGTCAGTGCGGTGCTCAGGTTGGGGTCATCATCGCAGACAGCCGCACACACGCGATGCGCCTCGGGTGCAGCGGGGTTGCGATTGGCTGTGCCGGCATACCCTCGGTCATAGATGACCGGGGAAGGAGCGATCTCTTCGGCAGGAAACTGGAAGTGACAAAACGGGCAGTAGCGGACAACATCGCTTCTGCCGCGGAACTTGTCATGGGCGAGGCGGATGAGTGTACCCCTGCGGCAATTATCCGGGGGTTCGGGCTCCTAATCGGGGATCAGTCCGGTGTCGAAACGATTGATGCAGCCGAATGTTTGTTCATGGGTGTGCTGAGAAATCGAGAGGGGAGTTTTGAATAATCCGGGGTATACTGCCTGGGTTCAGAGATTCAGGTTTTCGCGATCCTATAGCATCTCGCTATCGAGCATCCGAGCCATGTGCAACACCCTCAAGATGATTACCCTGAAACCGGTGATCTTGAAGATGATGCGATATTTGCCGTGTAGAAAATGACGATAGTCAGTTCCAAGCTGTTCGTTCTCAGGTAAAAGTGGACAACGCAGGGGAAAGATTTCGAGTCTTCCAATCTGCTTTTCAATATGCAGTATGAAGGAGTCAGCCGCATCAATATTTTCTTTTGCGATATACTCCCATAACTCCTCAACATCCGTTTCAGCAACGGCTGTGATCTCAAGCCGACATTCATTGCGACTTGCCTGAACCGGTATGGTTCATCAGGTTTTTGTTATACGTCTGGTTCTGACAGGATGACAATATGAACGTCCGGCAGGGTGCCCAGACGTTTATCATTCGTGAGAAAGAAAGTGCAATGATGAACACGGGCAGTTGCCATATGGATGGCATCGGGAAGACGTAAGGTTTCTGATTTAGCCCGAAGCCTGGCGGCTTCGATCAGAATTTGACGGTTGACCGGGATGACGGAGAATGCTTCCGAGGATCGGAGCGTCTCCTTGTAGACGGTTTGTAATTCAGCGTTATCGTCCATCATCGGTTTGATGAGAACTTCTGCCAAGGTCAGTTCACTCGTCACAGCCGTGATCTTTCCATTATCAATGGCAGCAAACAGTGAGGTCAAGGTAGAGACATATGCAGGATATGCTTCCAGTGCATAAATGAAGATGTTGGTATCCAGATAAATTCGTTCTCCTCTGATGGCATCCATTATTTCCATGAAAGCCGCTCATTTCTGATGAAGGCATCCGCTTCTTGTGCCGTCGCGAAGCAGCCCTGCCCCTTTCCAATGAAACTCGCGATGGCTCTTTTTCCGACGTGTTCAGACGACTCCATGATAATAACTTCCGCGATGGTTCCCGCTTTGAATTCCGGCACGTGGATCTGAATAATGCCATCAGGCTGGACGGTGACATGTTGTCTAACAGCGTGAACCATAAGAACATCTCATTACATTACCATTTGGGACAATCCCCCATATATTATCTCTTTGCCTGCTATGACCGGTCTATCCGGCTTCACCACATACCCGTTTTCAAAATAACCGTTGTTCCAGAGTATGTATGAATGCCGCATCAATATTTTCTTTTGCGATATACTCCCATAACTCCTCAACATCCGTTTCAGCAACTGCTGTGATCTCAACCCGGTATTTTTCTGGCACGTTTGAACCCTTTCACAAACTCACGAGCTGAACGAGTCCGACCGCGTTCAACATCCTGTTCTGCCGTGGCGAGCAACTTTGCCAGGTTCCCCATCTGGAAGTGTTTTTCATATACTTTTACATCCAGCAGCACGGAATCAGCCCTGCCATTGACCGTGAGAATGATAGGGCGCCCGGTGGCATGGAGTTGGTCAAGAATGTCCTTAGTGTGCCGCTTCAGGTCCGTAACTGAGCGAATGTCTTCTGAGGGGCTTATCTGCAACATATCGTACCTTCGGTAATGTATGATTAATCATTGAATATAGCACTATTTATGGTGTCTTAAAAGTCAGGATCCGGATGAGAATAGGTTCACAGATATCACTTCCCATCCCCCGGGCATACAGGTTCGTTTTCGATGGTTCATGCAGACATTTCAGATCGGATCACGGTTCGGTTCCGGTACGATTTCACCTCTACCGATATCACAATACCGGAATGGAAAAAACCGGCTACCCCTTCACTTCCGCCCGTGCCTGCCCGTCTTCTGCTTTTTCTTATCCGCAGACTTCTCCGTTTCCTTATGGATCTGCTCGCTTTCCAGCTCCCCGATGATATCAAGCGGGTCATCCATCATTTTTGTCAGCCGGATGATCTCGAGCAGGCGCTCAATCCCGATGAAATGCTCTGCCATCACCCGAGCGAGCGGTAAAAGCTCAATCCGGGTTCCCTTCTTCTGCACGAGCCGGTGTGCGATGAGATCCGGTAACACCGGCTCCATGGAACCCACCATCGTTGCGGTGATCCGGTCAATTGTTGCTTCCTCCCCATTACAGGCAACCGCATTTGCCACGTACTCTTCGGAACTCTGCTCAAGATCGTGCTCGGGTGCCACCTCTTCCATAACACCCTTTAAGAGGCGTAACGCCACCTCTTCTTCGGTGAACGAGTTCTCCCGCGAATAACTGCCACCGGGTTCTGCAAGGAGCACCACCTTCCCGAGGTCATGGAAATCCGGTCTTCCCGCCCTGCCTGCCATCTGGTTAAACTCCTGCACGGACAACCAGTCCCTGCCCATTGCAAGGGCATCAAAGATCACCTGCGACGCGGGAAAATCTACACCCGCACCAAGCGCTGCGGTCGTCACCACTGCCATCAGTTTACCCGTAGAGAACCGGGTCTCCACATCCCGCCGCTCCTGTGATGTGAGCCCGGCGTGGTACGCTGCCGCCCTCATCCCGAGTGCATCGGCGATCGTATGGCATCGCGCCCGGGCGTTCGTGAAGATGATCGTCTGCCCACGAAACCCCTTTGACGAGGTACGTTTGTAATCCTCGGTCGTCAGCTGCTTGATCGTCGGGATCTTCTGCTTGCGCTCCATAAAGAGGAGGTAGCGTTCGAGCGCCACCGGGCGATCATCATACCGGACCAGCTGGCAGTTGAGTTTCTTTGCGAGCGTTTTTGGCGACCCGATCGTTGCAGACAGGTACAGGAACTGCGCCTGCGGGCAAAGGTACTTGAGCCGGGCAACGAGCCCGTCCAGCCGGTGCCCACGCTCGGGATCCTCGAGCATCTGCACCTCATCGATTATGACCGTTGCGACGTTTGCCATCTTCTGCCCGCACCGGATCATGTTGTCCACCCCTTCATACGTCCCGACAATGATCGGTGCCTGCGGGTTCCGGTTGCCAATCTTTCTTGTCTCGGGCAGGTTGAGACGGGAGACGCCGGTTAACAAGCCGGTCTTTGCAAATTTCCCGTACCGTTCGGTAAAACGCTCGTATTTCTGGTTCGCGAGCGCAACAAGCGGGACTAAAAAAAGCATCCTGCCCCGCCCTTCAAGGTAGTTCTTGAGCCCCGCCATCTCGCCAATGAAGGTCTTCCCGCTCGCCGTCGCGGCAACAACGAGGAGATCCTTTCCATGCAGGAGCCCGGCTTCGACTGCGAGCTGCTGCACCGGCATGAGCAGCGTCACCCCGCCTGCCGCTACAAACTCGTGCGGCAACGGCAGTTCCTCGATCTTTGCAGTCGAGAGCATCGGGTGCGCCAATATGGTATCAAAGAGCGCCGATGACATCGACAGTTTTTCCGGTTGGACGAGCGCCAGCACCCGGTCAAGGTTGCGGCACTCAACAAGAAGGGTCTCAAAGTGCCGGATCGTATCCTTCCCGATCCGCCCGAGCGGGGCAAGTTCCCGGCGGAGCTCCCGTATCCCGCAGTCAAGACAGATCTTTTCACCTTTGCCAAAGATGACACAATTATCGTCAGAGAGCAGCGTGTACTTCTCGTCTAACAGGCACATGCGGCAAACGTCAGCCGTTCCCGACCGTACCTGGAACGCGTGGAGGAACAGTTCAAACTGGTGGTCCGGCTTAACCAATCGGACATCTCCTTCGCGGATCTGTGCGAGTAAGTCTTTTGACGGGGTGTGTTTGTACTCTTTTTTGCCACCCCAGCGGAGCCGGTATTTCACCGGGCGCGGACCTTTCGGGGTATCGGCAAGCTCGACAAACCCCGCGCCCCGGACATGACGATCATCATAAAAGAGAAGTTTGTAGACGTCGCCTTTCTGGGGCTGGACAATGATCTTCATGGGGAGATCAGGTCATGGATCACGTACGCGAGCTCCACGCTTTCCAGCCTCTTTAAGAAGTCCGTGAACTCTTCGTCAACGATCACAATTGCGCAGTCGATCCCGTGGAATGCCGCTTCAATCACGCCTTCCCGTGCGCCAAAAAACATATCGGATTTGTGTCCTGCCAGTTTGAGCGCAATCTGCGCTTCCAGCCCGACAGCTGCAACCATTCCCACCGGGCGAACAACTTCCCGGAGTTTTGCCAGCTGCACTTTGCGGGAACCCCCGTGCTGGATCCGTGGCACCTTGCAGACATGGATGACCCCTTCGCGGTGTTCGATGATGCCATTTAAGCGTGCGACACCCACGTCCTCATCCTTCTTTGCATCGGCAACAACGGTCCCGGTCGCTGCCTGCGGGTTTTTTCCCGCATAGAGGAAACCCCCCTTCATGTATACTCCGACTTCATCGCCGGAGTACAGGTCCTCTGCGGCTATTGCCGCCCAGACAGATACCTGCTGGATAATGTCGCGCCGGATGTGGCGGGCGTACGATTCAAGAGACTCGGCATTCGTGAGCACCCACTCGATGCCCGTTTTTGTCACCTCGTAGTTACCCCTGCCGAACGCAGAGATCATGCCTTCATCCACCAGTTCGCGGATGTATTCAGAGATTGCCTGCGGGGTAACGCCCAGTTTTGCCGCGATCTCCTGCTGGCGGACCGCGGGCTGGTGCTCGGCAATCTCCACAAGAATCTGCAGGCGGGAGACCTCGCGCTTGCTGCGCAGAATAGTATACAGGGGATCCTTACCGCCCTGCGTCAAGGCGCACCAGTCCCTGTCCCTTCACATCCAGTTGCGGAGTCCGTTTCGCGAGCCCTTTGATGAAGACTGCACTGACCCCCAATTTGCGGGAGAGATCATTAATCGAACTGTTGCCGCTCTTGAGTTCCTCCTCGACCCGTTCCACGAACGAACGCAGGTTCTCATCGTTTGAGAGCGCAATGTAGAGGATATCTGCCATGTCCTGGAGATTGCACTGGAAATTTGCGCGGAACTTGTTGTATGTCGCCCGGAACTCCTTCTCCGGATTTTTCCCGCTCGCCGGCATCCGCCACTGTTCTTCAATGAGGTTGCCCTTCTTTAAAACCTGGAGACAGAGCTCCACACTGCCCGCATCAGCCTGCGACTTTATTTCTTCCTCGGTCATCCATGACTTGCTCAATAGTTCATAGACCTTCTTAAAAGAGGGGTCGTTGAACGTCATCAGCAGAGGAACAAGCTCTACGGGATCGTTTACGATTCGAATGTGGCCCGGCACTGTAAAACCCTATAATTATATCACTCCTCGAATCAATAAGTTTTTGCGACACAACCATGCAACAAAAGGGCAAAATCACAGTTCGCGGAATTGTCCAGGGTGTCGGGTTCCGCCCTTTTGTGTATGCACGGGCGTGCGAGCTTTCGATTGCCGGGTCCATAAAGAACCTCGGCAGTGAATTGGAGATATATGCACGGGGTGCCCGGTTTTCAGATTTTCTTTCGGCAGTACAATGTGGTCCTCCGCTCTCCCGGATCGATTCTGTTGAAGTTACTGATACTACACGGGAGATCCCGGACGGTTTTTTTATCCTGCCGAGCGGTACCGGTTCATTCACCGGCATGATCCCCCCGGATATCGCGTGCTGTGATGCCTGTCTTGATGATATCTTCCGGCATGGCGGGCGTTACGAGGGGTACTGGGCAACCTCCTGCGTGAACTGTGGACCCCGTTACAGCATCATTAACGAAGTCCCGTATGACCGCGAACGGACATCGATGTCGGATTTTCCCCTGTGCCCCTCCTGCGAGGGAGAATACGGGGATCCCCATTCCCGTCGCCACCACGCACAGACGATTGCGTGCCATGCATGCGGTCCTGAACTCCAGCTGCTGGATACCGCAGGTAACCTTGTCGACTGTTGCGATCCGATCAAAGTCACGGCAGAACTCCTTGATGCGGGAAAGATCATGGCGATCCGTGGCATAGGCGGGTTCCATCTCGCATGCATCGAAGAATCCGCAACCGAATTAAAAAGACGGCTGGGCAGGGTCGAGCAACCGTTTGCGGTGATGGTGCGCCGGGATGCAATTGACCGGATCGTAGTCATTTCAGACCGGGAAAAACAGATCCTCGAAAGCCCGGTCCACCCGATCATGGTGCTCCCCAAACTGGACCCGGCTGCACATGCCACGATCAGCAACCTGCACACGATCGGCTGCATGCTCCCGTACACTGCGCTCCACTACCTCCTTTTCCACCACTTAAAGCACCCGCTCCTGATCATGACAAGCGCCAATATGCCCGGTTACCCGATGATAACTGATATCAAAGATGCGATGGCAAAACTCTCCTGTGACGCCGACTTTTTTTTAACACACAACCGGAAGATAGTGAACCGGTGCGACGATTCGGTGCTCCGGGACGGGTACATTATCCGGCTCTCGCGCGGAATTGCCCCGAAACGGACGGCAATCGATCTTGGCACCCGTTGCATCCTTGGGGTAGGTCCGGAGCTGAACGCGAATGCGACGATCTACACCAACGGGTTTGCGGTCACATCACCCCACGTGGGCAACGTCAGAAACCCCGCAACGATCGAGTACCTGCAGGAGACCGTGCGAAAACTCCAGCGGCTGCTCGGGGCGAAGTTCGATGTGGTCGCCCATGACCTCCATCCACAATTCCTTTCCACACGGTTTGCCCGCGAGATTGCATCCGAACAGGGGTTGGAACTGGTGCCGGTACAACATCACCGGGCACACATCGCGGCAACAACGGCTGAACCGTGCATCGGAATTGCCATAGACGGGGTAGGATATGGCGATGATGGTACGGTCTGGGGCGGCGAGATCTTCTCCGGGCAGGTGCCTTTCCTCTCCCGTGTTGCCCATCTCGAACCGGTGGCGATGCCGGGGGGGGATCTTGCAACCCGGTTTCCCGAGCGGATGTTGTATGGTATCCTTCCGGATGAGGAGTGCCTTTCTCTTCTCACCTCACGCGGGTGGTCTGATGTTGAGGTAAGTGTATTAAAAAAACAGGTCGCAACCGGCTTTAACGTGATGATGACGAGTAGCACCGGACGGGTGCTCGACGCGGCGTCTGCCCTGCTCGGTATCTGCCGGGAGCGCACCTATGATGGAGAACCGGCAATGAAGCTCGAATCCGCAGCGGTTGGCGGGCGCACTGAACCCTGGGATCTTACATTCTTTACCCGCAACGGGTGCGAAACGCTCTCCACGCGTGCGCTCATGAAAACTGCCTTTGATCAGCTTACCGAATCTCCGGTTGATAACCGATTAGTAGTCCGGGACATTGCCGCGTCATTCCAGTACAACCTTGCCCGTGGGATAGCCATGCTTGCCATCCATGCGGCAGAGAGAAACGGGATAAAGAAGGTTGCCTTAAGCGGCGGTGTTGCGATCAATTGCGCGATCCGAAAGACGATACAGGAGGAGATTGCTGCCGCACATCTCGAATGTCTCATCAACGCAGAGTACCCTTCTGGAGACGGGTGTGTCTCGTTCGGGCAGTGCGTATATGCGGGGATGAAAATCAAGCAGGGATGAGCGGGCGGGGATCTTTTCATGAACCACTTCACGATTACCGAAGAATCACAGATCCCTCTTGTCGGTTCGCTTTACTTCGGGATCATCGACCGGGGCACGAACCTGTTGCAGGTGCGCCCAAGCTGCGGCTGCAACCTGAACTGTCCCTTCTGTTCAGTGGATGCCGGGCCGTACTCGAAGACGAGAGCGACAAGTTACGAGGTGGAGATGGATTACCTTCTCTCAGCGGTGCAGGAGATCGCACCGTTTAAAGGGGAAGGTATTGAGTGCCATATCGATTCACCGGGTGAGCCGTTGATGTATCACCGGCTCCCGGAACTCGTGGCAGCGTTAAAAGAGATCGAAGTGGTGAGCACGGTTTCGCTCCAGACAAACGGGACGCTTCTCGACGAGAAAAAGGTCACAATGCTCGAAGCCGCCGGGCTTGACCGGATCAACCTCTCCATTCACGCACTTGACCCGGATCTCGCAAAGCAGCTGGCAGGAGTTGACTCGTTCGATATCGATCAGGTGACCGGTGCAGCAAAATCCGTCGCGAACAGTACAATCGATCTCCTCATCGCACCCGTGTATATTCCCGGGATCAACGATGCGGAGATCCCGAAACTGATCCGGTTTGCACAGGAGATTGGGGCAGGTAAACGGTTTCCCCCGCTCGGCATCCAGAAGTTCGAGCACTACAAGTACGGCAGGACCCCAAAAGGCGTGAAAGTCCAGAGCTGGTGGCAGTTCTTCAACCGGAGCATCAGACCGTGGGAGAAGGAATTTTGCATGCACCTCCAGCTGGACGCAAAAAAAGATTTCGGCATGGAGAGACGGCAGTCGCTCCCACGGGTCTTTACCAAGGGTGAAAAAACAACGGTCGAGATCCGGGCCCCGGGCTGGCTGAACGGTGAGCAGCTCGGTGTCGCAAGAGACCGGGTCGTATCGATCTTTTCCTGCGCGAAAACATCAGGTCAGATCCGGGTGAAGATCGTTGCGACGAAAAACAACATTTACGTCGGGGTGCCGGTGTGAGAGCGTGGTAGTAACATAGTCATAGTCTGCCGTGATGCCCGATCCTACCCGTCTCCACAAAGCATTCCGCTAACTGATATGGTGATGACGTGGCGGATATGAATTGTGCCAGTCTCCTCACCCATTGATTTAATATCTTCAAATCTGTGATATGTGATAAGAAAACGTAGCTGAAATAGTGATATTTTTCTTATGGCTGAACGAAGCGCTGACTGGTTAAAGCAGGCAAAGCGGGATCTGGAAATGGCAAAAAAAGCCCACGAGGCAGGTTATTACGAGTGGACGTGTTTTATCTCGCAGCAGTCAGCAGAGAAGGCAATAAAAGCAGTGTACCAGGCACAGGGGGGATCTGCCATGGGGCATGGCATCGGAACCCTGCTCCGGGGTCTTGCGGGAAAAGTTCATCCGTCTGGGGAGATCATGAAATCCGCTAAGATGCTGGATGGGTATTACATCCCCTCACGATACCCGGACAGTATGACGCATGGATCACCGGCAGATCATTTTGATTTGGAGGATGCAGATGGCGCGATCCGCAGTGCTGGAGAGATCGTACGGTTCTGTGAGAACATTCTGGCTTGACAAGGATTACATCAATTGTCAGCTCAACAAAGCGGTTGATGCACTACGAGCTGACCGCAATGTGCAGAAGATAGTTCTGTTCGGATCCTTTGCCGAAGATCGTGCTGTTCCCGGAAGCGATATTGATATCCTTATTATCCTTAAGCCAGATTCCCGCAGGTTCATCGACCGGATTATGTATTACCTGGACGCATTCTCCGAGCTCGGTATCGGTGTGGACGTGTTTCCGTATACAGTTGATGAACTGGATAACCCGGTTGCGGTTACTGCAATCCGGACCGGGAAGGTATTGTTCGAACGCAGGGATTAAAAGAGAACTTCTGCACGATTCGTGACCGGGAAGTTAACAAGATCCATGAAACCTGCGGTCACAGGCACTTAAATAAAAATCACGAACGCGATAATTGACCAATCCCGACGACCCGACACGGCACCTCCATGCGGTTATGAAAACGGCGTAAACCATTTTCATATAAAAAAAGAGATTTAGCCGAACAGGGCACCGAGCCCTGCCATACCGCTCTCTTCGTCTTCCTTCTTGTGCTCTTCGGGAGCCTCTTCCTTTGCTGCAGGTGCTGCGTGGTGCCCTGCGGCAGCGGGTGCTGCGGCAACGGCGACCGGTGCTGCGGCAGCCTTCGAGATAGCTTCTTCGATATTCACGCCATCAAGTGCGGCAATAAGTGCCTTTACACGGGACTCATTAACGGCGACACCAGCGGCAGTAAGAACTGCCTTGACTCCATTCTCATCGACCTTCTTGCCTGCCTTGTGCAGGAGAAGTGCTGCATAGATATACTCCATCTCAATTCACCTCAATATCCAAAATGTTATTTCACCAGGCTCTTAACCGCCTGGCTTTCTCTGAACGCTCTACCAATAATCGCATCAACGACATCTTTCTCGTAGATCGCCGCTTCGACTGCAAGACCGCGTGCATCCCTGACAGCCTTTGTCAGGATCGGCACCATGGTCTCCTTTGTCGGGATCGCGGCGTTCACCGACAGGTTGAACGCCTGCTGACCTGCAAGCTGGATCTGTGCGAGGAGTTTCGTCTCGTCAACCGAAAGCACCGCAGGTTCATATATGCTGCCATTGTGGAACGCCACCTGCAGAGCAAGCCCGACATCCATTGGCTTGATGTCCAGCTTGACAAGCACGGTCGCGACCTTTGCCGAGATGACCGCACCTTTCTTTACGATCGTCTTCGTCTCACGGATCTTGACCTTCCCCGCTTCAATCGCTGCGGGGATGCCTGCCTGCTGGAGCTCGCCCACGATCGGACCCGGCTTGAAACTGGTCGGACCTTTCTCTACGATGATGTCTTCCGGCGCAGTCTCCCCTGCCTTTGCCGCCATCTTCGTTTTCGTCTTTTCCAGCTGCTTGAACAGCTTGAACGGGTTGTCGTTTGTGAAGATCATCGCAGAGTGACCGGAGATGTATTTCGACAACTCCTTAGTCTGCCCGCCAATCTCGTCAAGCGCGTGTTTGATCAAGGTGTTTCTCGTCACCTTGATGACCGCCTTGCCCCTGAGGTTCCGGCGGATCTGCTGCACCTGCTGTGCGGGAATGCCGTATATGTCGACAAGCCCGATCAGCGTGTACTGTTTGGCATGCTTTTTGATCTCCGCGACCTCGTCTTTCTTCCATGGGGGCAGGTGGTGTGTATACAACGCCATTATACCAGCCTCACAGCGGGACCCATCGTGGTCTTCACGTAGATCGAACGCACGTTCAAGTGACCCTGTTCGAGGACTGCTTCGATCCTTTTAACGATTGCGTCGATGTTTTCCGCAACCTTCTCCGGGGTCATTGCCGTTGAACCAACTTTTGTGGAAAAGACCGTCTTGTCTTTCGTGCGGATCTTTACCGAGCTACGCAGGCGCTCTACAATCGGGCGGATATCCATCTGCTGCGTAATCGGCATCGGCATCCTGCCCCGCGGACCGAGCCGGGGACCGAGAAACCTGCCGACCTGTGGCATAACCGCAGTCTCGGCAAGGAAAAACCGGTATTTATCGGCAATCTTTCGTGCCTCGCGCGGTGCGCCACCGAGACGTTCAACCTCTTCAGGACCGAGAATCAGATCAACCTTGGCATCCTTTGCCTGGGTGACGATATCTCCTTTTCCGATAACACAGATACCGATCTTTTCACCAGTACCGTTCGGAAGAAGAATCGTCTCATCTATACGATTTTTCGGCTGCGCCATATCGATATTCTTGAGATTGATGGTAATATCGATGCTCTCAGAGAATTTGCGCTCTGGCGCTTTTTCAACCGCCGTTTTCACGGCTTCCAGAATTTTGGCCCTATCAACCATCAGATTCCTCCATAGTTCGCGACCGACCTTTCGATCTCCTATGGTTTTCTCGTATTATTTCACGAGAACGCTGTCGTACTTGCCTTCTGATATGGCGGCGAGCACTTCTTTTGCGCGCTTGCCGTCAACAGTTACTCCCATGCTCACGCACGTACCGATGACCTCTTTTACTGCGGTCTTCAGCTCGTAGGCGAGCATGCTTTCGAGTTTCATGCTGGCAATCCTGACAGCGGCCTCGAATGGTAGGTTACCTACCACTTTGACGTTGGGCTCTGCGGAACCTTTCTCGATACCAGCCTCTTTTTTAATGAGTGCTGTCACCGGGGGAATACCCACAGTGACCGTGAAGGTTTTCTTTGCGTCGACTACAATTTTTACCGGCACCTGCATTCCGTTGAATGTGCTGGTCTTCTTGTTGATCTCATCGACGACTGCCTTCACGTTTATACCGAGTGGTCCGAGCGCTGGTCCCAACGGGGGACCCGCGGTTGCCTTCCCGCCTGCTACTAAAACTTCGACCACTTCTGCCATAGTCTTTGCACCATGCCATCCCGTAATAACGGGCACCTAGCTTGGGTCTGTAAATTTTGACGGGATAGGACTTAAAGGTGATCTCGTACTGTGGATGGACAAACCCCTTTGCTCACGAAAGAAAATTCTGGCAATACCGGGAATACTTCTGTACACCAGAGTGATGTGGTTCCGTTACCCGGCATGCTCTCTGTCAAAGAGCAGGATCCGGCTGGACATCATTGTCCCGCATGACTTCCCCTGTATCAGGATCGAACGTGTCGGGTCGTCTTATCCCGGTTCGCACCTGTCCCGGTCTGCCTTATCCCCCTTCTCATGGGAGAAGACTGCTGATACAAGGATGACAAACGAGACGGCAAATCCGAAAAGGAACGCGGCATGGAATCCCGCATCCAGCTGGGCGGCAGTCATCACACCCTCAACAGAAACCGTTCCTGAGACCAGCACAAAGAGAGTGGAAAAGATTGCGACGCCGATGGCAGCACCGGTGTTCCTGACCGTCATCGCGATGCCGGATATCACACCCTCCTCGCCCCGCGGGGCATGGCTCATCAAGAGCCTGAAATTCGGGGCGATAAAAAGTCCGACCGAACACCCGAACAGGATAAGGTTGACTACGACGATGATGAGAGGCGTTTGTACGCTGATTGTCGTGAAGAGGAACATGGCACAGGCATAACAGATCCCCGCCGCAACGCAGGGGATCCTCGATCCGATCCGGTCAGAGATCCTGCCGGCAACAACAGATGTGGCAATCAGTGCAACAGCAGGGACCAGCATAAAGAGCCCGGCAATATCCGTGGTAAATCCCCGCCCCTGTTCAAGGTAGAACGGCATGAGGAAGCTTGTCCCGAGGTAAAGGACGAACACGCATAAAAGCCCGGTATTGCCGAGTGTATAGTCCCGGTTTTTAAAGAGCGTAAGGCGGATAAGCGGGTCAGGCACACGTGATTCGCGGTACAGGAATGCGGCAGTCCCGAGAACGAAGAGGGCTGCTGCCGAGAGAATGACCGGTGACGTATACCCGAGACTCCTCCCCATGGAAAGGGTGAAAATGAACGACCCCAGCGCCACGAACAGCAGGCACGCTCCCGGCAGGTCGAATGCAGCCCGCGGCTTTTCGTTCGGCTGGTCCTCGGGGATGACCATCCTGCCGAGCAGGACAGCACAGATGCCAACCGGGATATTCACAAGGAAGATCCAGTGCCAGCTTAAGTACTCGGTGAGATACCCCCCGAGAACCGGTCCGACCGCCACCCCTATCGCCGCAAACGTCGAGAGCATGCCAAGCGCCCATCCCCGTATCTGCCCGGGAAGATAGATGGCGATCATCGCCCCTCCGATTGCCTGGAGCATCGCCGCCCCGAGACCTTGGACAATGCGGCACCCGATCAGGATCTGGATGGACGGAGAAATGGCGCAGAGTAACGATGCGATGGTAAAAACCGCAAACCCGGATATGTAGATCTTCCGGTATCCGTGGATATCGGCAAATTTCCCGAATGCGATGAGCGCCGATGCGAGCGTGAGGAGGTATGCTATCGGGATCCACGAGACGAGGTTAATACCTGTACCATAGTAATCCGCGATAGTGGGGAGCGAGATATTAACGATGGTGGAATCAAGGGTGCCCATGAATGAGGCGATAGAGATGAGGATAACAAAAAGATGTTGACGGGATGGCGATTTCTGGAGCGCTGCTGCACTGGGCATGGTATCCTGCTTTCCCTCTTTCATTCAAAGGCTCTTGAATATTCCGGAAACCAGGGCTGTGTCGGGGTTGCATTGTTCAGTGCCGGATACAGGTTTCAGGTGCCTCTGTGGGATATTTCATCTCCCTTGCGGTCGTGGGCATTTCACGTTGGAGGAGGAAATGTCACCTGCAAACCGGGTTAGGCTTATGGGGTCATGCGGTCGCCCGTAATCAGGTTGTGACCCCTCCAACCTTCCTCACAAAAAAATTTCAAACCCCTTCCTGCAAAACGTGGTCCCGCAGCCGCAGGTGCCGACCACGCACTTTTTTACCGTGAAAACAATATCATCTTGTATCTGAACCATGACATCAATCAATGAGATACGGGCGGTTCTCAGGGAATGCCTCCCGGAACTCAGGGAAAAATACGGCGTTACGACTATCGGCGTCTTTGGTTCCTATGCCCGCGGGGAAGCCGGATCGGACAGCGATATCGATATCATCGTGGAACTCAGTCGTCCCATCGGGTGGGAACTGGTAGATCTCTCGGATTACCTTGAATCCCGCCTCCACCATAAGATCGATCTCGTGATCAAAAAAGCCCTTCACCCACTTATCCGCGATGCGATCCTAGCCGAGGTACAATACGCATGACCGACCGGCGCCCCGTCTTGTATCTCTCAGAGATGCTCGCATCCATGGAAAAGATCGAGCGATATATTGCCGGAATGTCCTACGAAGAGTTCATACGACAGGAGCAGCTGGTTGATGCTGTTGAACGTAATATCGAAAAGATTGGTGAAGCCGCAGCAGCGATACCGGACACGATCAGGAACCGGCATCCCGAAGTACCCTGGAAAACTATCGTGGGGCTGAGGAACAAGGTTATTCATCATTATTTTGCCGTGGATCACGAAATCATCTATCAGATTGCCACAAAAAATATTCCGGAAACAAAGGGCATGATTGTCGATATTCTCAAAGAATATTCTCAGTAATTGTAACAGAACCGTTTCCTTTTTTTGATCAAACCCCCTTTGATCCCCACCCAAAAAATTTAATTTGACCCTTGGCATCTGGGCAGCACCGTCCACAACGGACAAAAGGAAACGATGTCAGTTGTACATACGTGCTACGGATAATTATCCGAATATCGGCAGGTTAACTGATACCCTGTGATCGCGATTGAAAATTTTTCACCAGACCCTGCCGCACAGGAACCTGCACGGTCGGTTTGCACCGGCAAACAAAAAAGAAGCGAGAGAAATTTACCGGTCCGAAAACTTCTCGACAACGCGGACATTGTCGCCGCGGACGGTGATCGGGATCGGGACAACACTCTCGTAGAGTTCGACCGTGATCTCTTCTTTTGCCGAGTCAACGCGCTTGACCACCGCTTTTTCTCCTTTGAACGGACCGGCGATCATTTCGACAATAGTGCCTTCATCAATGCCGGCAACCACGGGTTTCGGGATCAGGAAGTGCCCGACTTCAGCAAGATTCGTCTGCCCTTTTGTGATCACGCGCGCATGCGCGACCATCTCGACCAGCTGCTCGATCCGGTTCCTTTGCTCCGGCGTCTCTACAAGGACATAGCCTTTCAGCTCATTCGGGACGATGATCGCGGTTACCTTGACGTCGGTTACTTTCGTATCGATAACTTTTAGGATGTTATCGGCAACCGTGCGCTCCTGCTTGGAGGTGGTCTTTATCGCAAAGATACGGTTGACGAAGACCTCCGGTGCAAAAGGAACCTGTGGAGTCACGGGTGCGGGGGGTGTCGGTGCGTTCATACCCATCCGTTCAGTGTGGTAATATGAGGAAGAGTTCGTAGATGACAAATCCGATCAACCCGACAAGGAGAACCCCGGCAGCTGCAACGACCGCAATTTTTGTGAATTCTTCACGGGTTGGCGTGCGCGCGAGTTTTAACACCCGTATGTATTTCCGGAAAAGCTCCTCGTGGAAGTTAATTTTGATATCAGGTTTTGAAATTTCCATATCCGCTCACTTGAGAAAATCAATCTCAAACTGTTTCTGTACTTTGGGGGTAAGCTTCTCATTACGACCATATATTTGTGGCGACCGTACGCCCGTGACCACTAAGAGCGTCCGCATCTTGTTCTGCATCTCGGGGTCTATCTGGGCACCCCAGATAATCCGTGCATTCGGGTCAACGCGGTTGTACACTTCCTGCACGACACCCTCCGCTTCCGCCATCGTCATGTCCGGACCGCCGACCACGTTGACGAGCGCAGCGGTGGCACCGGAGATATCCACTTCCAGGAGGGGTGAGCGGATTGCCTTTTTAACCGAATCCGCCGCCTTATCCTCGCTGTCACTTTCACCCATACCGATCATTGCCACGCCGCCGCGTTCCATGACCGTGCGGACATCAGCAAAATCCAGGTTAACAAGACCGGGCATCGTGATCAGCTCGGTGATGCCCTTTACCGCCCGCATAAGCACTTCGTCGGCTACCTTGAATGCAGCATAGAGCGGGAGTTTCGGCACGACTTCGAGCAACCGGTCATTGGGCACGACAATGACCGTATCTGCCATATCCCGGAGGCGCTCCAGACCCGCTTCTGCGTTCTCCATGCGGATGGCACCTTCTGCAGCGAACGGCAGGGTGACAACCGCGATGGTAAGCGCACCTTCTTCCCGGGCAGCCTTTGCAACCACCGGAGCGCAGCCGGTACCGGTACCCCCGCCAAGACCGACCGTGATAAAGACCATGTCGCTACCGGAGACGATCGCGCGGATCTCCTGCTCATTTTCGAGCGCTGCTTCCTCCCCGATCTGTGGGATGGACCCGGCACCGAGACCACGGGTACGTTGCCTGCCGATGAGGATGCGCTGGTTCGCATGAGTGCGGATCAGGTGCTGGGCATCCGTGTTGATGGCGATGAGTTTCGCCCCGTGGATGCCCTCCTCCATCATGCGGCTGATCGTATTGGACCCGCTGCCCCCGCAGCCGATCACCGTGATCTCGGTCTTGAGCTCGGCCAGGATCTGGTCAAGGTCTTCGTTATTCTGCGAGACAGACTCGGTTTCGTCCCTCGCCTTCGTCAGTGCCTCTTCAACAATCGACCTCATGAAAACTTCTCCAACCCCGGGATATGGACTTTTGTCACGTAAACGGATGCCACCATATCTGGAGTTATCACCTGGCCATTCTGCAGAATGGTCTGACCCGATGCCAGTTTTTTATAATCCGGTCCGGGCAGAATCCCCAGTTCGCGTGCTTTTTTGGGATCGAACCGGACCTTGCGCAGGATTAAGTGATCGTTCTCCGTTGCCGTGATCTCTTTACTACGTATGATTTTTACGCACAAGGTATTTAAAGCATTTATTATTTCTGATGAATTTTTCTCATACGTAACAAAAAACGGGAGAATTCGATTGTCGTGCGTGGAAATATGAACCACGGGTAGTTCATTGAGGCATTTTATCAGCGCCGGTTCGTCGGCTTTTACCGCTTCCGCGAGCAGAACAGGGTCAATTTCCACTTTGGCAGGAACTCCGTCACCCTCCATTGCATGGATAAAGCACCGTGCACCTCCCGCCACCTGCTCTGCCATCTCCCTGACAGAACAGTACACGTCCCACGGGATATGCCCCATTGCGGTGATCTCGCTTTCCGAGAGCCGCATTACCGGAATGGCATCAAGTATTCCATTGAGCAGGTCAAGTGCGTGGGAGTCAAGTGCCTTACGGTCAATATATGCCGCGACTGCCCCGCTCTGCAAAATCATCGACCGGATCATCGTTTCCGTCAGCCCCGCGACCTCCCGGGTGTGGGCAATGTGCCCGAACGCCCCCCGGGAAGAGAGGGCGATCTCTGTTTCCCGGGTAGCGTAATGCGTACCACCGAAGCCAATGAGCGGGACAGCATGTATGATGGTCGCATCGAGCACCGCTTCTGCCACTGCCCGCCCGGCAGCCGGATCATTCCACTCCTTTTCTGTGCTCCCTATCTCAACAAAGAACGATGGGTGCGAAAGACCGGTCGGTCCGTGGTGCGTGACCTCATACGAGACCCGGTATCCTTCAGGGCAGTACTTTGCAAGCGCCCGGAGGGTTGCCTGCATCATCGCAGGTGCTGAGGGGGCAAGGGTATAAGGTGTTCCCCCAAGGTCGGCAGCACCGAAATTTCCGGTGACGTGAACTGTGAGGACGGGCACCGGATTTACGCTCGAATGCCGTGAGAGAAAGATAATGAGGTCTGCATCAATACCTTCATCGACACCTTCCGCATGGATCAGCCTGCCCGGCACATCAAAAAATTCATACGTGCGACCCTGTTTTTCGAAGGCTTCTCCTCCGTCAAGGAGAAACTGCTCGATATGGTAACGGATGTTCTTTCCCGCTTTATCCTCACGGGAATTGATCAGGGCGACCTTCATTGAACGTATATACGTTGTTCTCACCAATAAGATTCCCGCATGGAGATTCGTAAACACTATGAAGAAGTAAACCGCACATTGTTACCATGGATACAGAAAAGGTAGCGAAGATATTCAAGGCTGAAGGGATTGAAACAGAGATTAAATGCCCGCAGGCGTTTGCGATGGCAGAAAAACACAAAATATCCAAAAAGGCGATCAGCGATTACTGCAATTCGCACGGGATCAAG
>Ga0247840_10002200_pt1 | contig 35386 bp, 25 predicted proteins | sample LaCruzMarch2015__FD_192404 | JGI IMG/M metagenome (GOLD analysis project Ga0247840, IMG submission 192404) | Freshwater microbial communities from meromictic Lake La Cruz, Castile-La Mancha, Spain - LaCruzMarch2015_17m | ecosystem: Environmental > Aquatic > Freshwater > Lake | place: Spain...
TCAGTATTGCTGCCATCCACGAAGGTGTATGTCACCCCAAACCTTGGCAAAATACTTTTGGTCAGCATGGTATTCACCCAGGAATAGGCATTGTTTTGGCAAATGATATGATCCCCTGTTTTTACCTGCGATAAGATGGCCGTGCTGATGGCAGCCATACCACTTCCAAAAACGAGGGCTTCTTCAGCCTTTTCGAGGGCTGCCAGTTTTTTACAGAGCATTACAACAGTAGGATTATTGCCTCTGGAATAGATCAGATGGTCTTTTTCGTTGCGTATCGCAGTCCTGAATTCATGGACATTGTGGAAACGAAAATTACTGGCCATGATGAGTGGAGGCGCAACAGAACCATAGTACTCATCCGGATTTTCTCCCGTATAATTCAGAATATCAGACAATTCAAGCATAATGTCAGCATTAATTTTTGTGCATGAAAAATTACGGATTTATCTTTAGCGTCTGGAAAACAATTTTTGAAGATACTTTTCCACAGTGCATTGTGAAAAATTTTCAGCCTATATACTTTGATATTGTGAAAATTTCTTATCTTTGCACTCCATTTTAGGAACCCAAAATAAATCCTGTTTCGATGAGTAAGCCCGCGATGATTGAATATGTTAACAGCCTTGTTGAAGTAAAACAATGGCCTGTGTTTAAATCTGGTGATACCGTTACCGTTCACTATAAGATCCGAGAAGGTGAAAAAGAAAGAATCCAGCAATTCCAGGGTATTGTTCTGCAGCGTTCAGGAGAGGGCCAAAGTGCCACCTTCACTGTCAGAAAAATGTCAGGCAACGTTGGTGTAGAAAGAATTTTCCCGATCTCTTCACCCAACCTCGACAAGATTGACGTTAACAAACGTGGTGTTGTTCGCAGAGCAAGGATTTTCTACCTGCGTAAACTTACTGGTAAGAAAGCCAGGATTAAAGAAAGAGTATACTAAACCCAATATATTGGTTTTGAAAGAAGGCGTCTCATTATTGAGTCGCCTTTTTTTTTGAAAATTAATGCTCGGGCCGCATGGCCTCGTAGCTGCGCCGCGACTGCGCCTGATGCTGCCCTCCTATCGTCGGGCGTTAAAAAAAGCTGAAGTAAGCTTGCAGAATAATCGAAACAAGACCAAAGGACTCGAAAAAGAAAGAGGCTGTCCGTATTAAGACAGCCTCTTTTGGTATTGTAGTCTTACCGGGGCAATAAGTTCCCAGGTAAATAAAAATTTATAACAGCAATTAACTACCCAAGGTAGCGACCATCACAGCTTTGATGGTATGAAGACGGTTTTCTGCTTCATCAAAAACCACGGAACGGGGTGATTCGAAAACATCATCAGTGACTTCCATGCCATTGATGCCATGATCTTTGAAGATCTGTTCACCAATTTTTGTTTCCCTATTGTGGAATGCGGGCAGACAATGCAGGAATTTCACATTTGGATTACCGGTTTTATTCACAAGATCCTGGTTCACCTGGTATGGCAACAAAAGTTTAATCCTTTCTGCCCAGAGTTCTTTGGGTTCGCCCATAGATACCCATACATCGGTATACAGGAAGTCGCAACCTTTAACACCTTCAGCAGGATCTTCGGTAAGGGTGATGGTAGCGCCTGTTTCTTTGGCAATTTCGCGGCAGGTATTGACGAGCTCGGCATCGGGCCACAGGCTTTTGGGAGCCACAGCGCGGTAATCCATCCCCATTTTGGCAGCACCGGCCATCAGTGAATTGGCAACATTGTTGCGGGCATCACCCAGGAAGGCAAAAGAAATTTTGTTGATGGGTTTGTCGCTGTGTTCCATCATGGTCATGAAGTCGGCCAGGGTCTGTGTCGGGTGAAACTCATTGGTGAGTCCGTTCCATACAGGAACGCCGGCATAGGCTGCCAGTTCTTCCACGATCGACTGACCATAACCACGATACTGAATGCCGTCATACATTCTGCCAAGGACGCGGGCAGTGTCTTTCATGCTTTCTTTGTGGCCAATCTGTGAGCCACTGGGGCCGAGATAAGTGACATGAGCACCCTGGTCAAGGGCAGCGATTTCGAAGGCACAACGGGTACGCGTACTGTCTTTTTCGAAGATCAGTGCGATGTTTTTGCCTTTCAGTCGTTGTTGTTCGGTGCCTGCATATTTCGCCTTTTTCAGGTCGAAAGCCAGGTCAAGTAAAAATTTCATTTCAGCAGGAGTGAAATCCAGCTCTTTCAAAAAGTGTCTATTGCGAAGGTTAAAAGCCATATTGTTGTTTTTTGAGATTTGTATCTATGTTTTTGGTGTATGGATGCTGAACAAAGCTTAGACCATGGTGATTCTTGTTCCTCCATTGTCGACACCCAGTAATGTTGTCTTGGTAATAATGGTATCCTTTCCGCTATGCTCAACGAAATAGATAGCTGCGCGGATTTTCGGCGCCATGCTGCCTTCACCGAATTGTCCTTCGGCGAGGTAACGTTTTGCTTCCGCCAGGGTCATGCGGTCAATCGCCTGTTCCTGCGGGGTGTTGAAGTTGATACAGACTTTGGGAACATCTGTCAGGATGAAGAGTTTATCAGCCCTGATCTGAGTTGCCAGCAAGGAAGAGGCCAGGTCTTTGTCGATGACAGCATCAATGCCTTCCAACTTGTTTGACTCCACATAATAAGCCGGAATTCCACCACCGCCTACGGCGATTACGATCTGTCCGTCACGTGCAAGCTTTTCAATGGATTTTACATTGGAGATCACGAGTGGCTTGGGGGATGCAACGACTTTGCGCCATCCGCCACGTTTTTTGTCTTCAACATAGACCGATTTGGTTTCCAGTGTCAGTTGCTCAGCCTGTTCCTTAGTATAATATGGTCCTATGGGTTTGGTCGGATTCTGAAAAGCAGGATCATCCTTATTGACCAGCACCTGGGTGATGATGGAGATGATGTCCCGGTCCATATCATGGGCCTCCATGACATTGCGGAGCTGTTGCTCTATCATATAACCGATATAGCCCTGAGAATAGGCTACACAGATGTCCAGGGGCATGGGAGGAAGTCCGTATACCTGCTGACCGGCCTGGTCAGACAAAAGCAAATTCCCTACCTGTGGACCGTTGCCGTGGGTAACCACGAGGTTGTAATTTCTGTTGATTAAAGTTAAAAGATGTTCTGCAGTCTGGTAGGCATTGTTTTCCTGATCACCGATCGTCCCCTTCTGTCCTGCCTGTAACAGGGCATTGCCTCCCAGCGCAATGACGCCAAGCTTTTTCATAGTTTTATATAAGTATAATTAGGCGGCAAAAGTAGCAAAATCCGGCAAAAAAAACAAATTGTGAATCCTTTAACAGTTTAGCGGATTATTTCACGCTGATAGCGGCTTTCATTGCCTTTTTTATCAGTGACAACGAGCTCGAACTTATTCTTACCCGGTAATAAATACGAATCATATTTATAGGTAAGCTGGTTGGTTTTGTTGTTAAATTCCATCAGCACCCATTTGTTGTTCACATATCCGCAATAGCTTCCAATCCCGGAGAAATTATCAGAGATTTTGAACCTGAGGATTCCGCTGCTTACGACAACGGCCTTCTTCCCTTTTCCTTTTCTTTTGCGGGTTGCTGTGACAGGGGTAATGTTTGGGGGTGTTTGGTCAATGTATACCGCAAAGGTGCCAAACTTGCGGGTTGGTGCCGACACCCATCCATCCTCATAACTTCCGCCCAGGCATGACATGCCACCATTGCCATCCACTTTGGCAATACAGGCTTTGTCGCGCAGGTAAGCAGGCAAACTATCCGGTTTTATCGAGATCAGGCAGAAATTGTTGAGCGGCGTATAGGTGTTATGAATCTGATGAACAGCAGAATACCGCGACTTCCCTGTACGATAACGCCTGTATTCCAAGTCCAGAGTGTCGAAAAGCACGCCTTTCGGCATGTAAAACCTCACATCAGCTTTGCTGAATGTCGTATTTTCATTGCAGGGAATGCGTTCAGCAAAGTAAGGACTCTTGGCCATGGGGTAAGTGGTCTGGGCGGGAGCATCACAAATGGCTTCAAATCTCAGGCTTGCGACATTGCCCTGGATGTCTTTAATATCGATAGTGACGATATGTTTTTTGCAGTCTGAGAAATCAAAGACCTCATGGCGTTTGGCATCTTTGAAAACAGCGAGCTGGTTGCAGGCTGCAACCCGGGTGAGTTGGACAAACTTCCTGGTTTTCTGGTAGTATTGAAAATCCACCAGGCTGTTAACCGAGCGGAATTCATCAAAAGTGAAGAAATCCATCCCTGAATAATACTTATTGACGCTATCCATAGAAACCATGACAGAATAGAGTCCGTTGCGGTTACCTGAACCATCAATATCATTGGCCTGTAATCCAAAAATCACATAAGGCGGAACTTTCAACACCCCCGGGGTCTTCAGCCGGAATCCACTGGCTGTCCTTACGATAGCTATGTCTTTGGGGAGGGGGCTATTGGTAAAGCGACCATATTCATTGGCCGCATAAAGTCTCAAGACTTTGAATTGGGGTTTGATAGGGTCTATCACATTGATACCCAACAACAAGGGATTGGTCGGTGCTTCAGCAGCAGTACCCCTGATTTCGAAATGCAGGTGAGCTCCCTGGGAGGCGCCTGTATTTCCGGAAAAAGCGATGAGTTGTCCTTTTTTTACCGGAAGCTCATTAGGCGCAGGGTAGTAATCCAACTCAAAAGTATTCTCAGCATACTGTTTTTCTCTGAAATATTGCTGAAGATCAGGGCTGAAACTATTTAAGTGGGCATACACAGAAGTATAGCCATTGGGATGATTGACATAGATGACATAGCCAAAGCCTGCAAGTTGCAGACGGATGCGGGAAACATAGCCGTCAGCAACAGAGACAACCCTGGAACCGATAATGGCAGGGATATCAATACCGGAATGCAGGTGATCGTTGCGGAATTCTGCAAAAGTGCCCGAAAGCCGAAGTGGAATTTCAAGCGGAGAACGGAAATAATTGGGGCTTGCCTTTTGTGCATTTGCATTAAAAGAAACGGCCATGAGCATACAGAAAATGGAAATCAGGATTATTCTTGTAGTATTTTTTGAAAATCGTATTGAAGTCGAAGGCATAAGGATTAATTTCAGTGTGTTTGAGTTTGGTTTAATTGGTGGTTTGCAAAAACTAAGAAGAGGAGGGTCAGTACTACGCCAATGGCAGCAACAACAAACATGGTCTGAGCGGAAAATGAAAACCAGATGAATCCTGCCAGGCTGCTTGCCATCATGGCAAAGATGCTGGAGAAACTGGTGAAGAAGCCAATGGCAGTGGCCGTATCATTTTTGTCGGCAAGATTGGAAATCAGGGCCTTGGAAACACCTTCAGTGGCCGCAGCATACAATGCATACCCCAAAAACAGGAGCACAAAATGCATGGGCAGCGCAGCAAATCCGAATCCCAGGTATATGATGGCGAAGATTGCCAGGCCGGAAAACAGCATAGTCTTTAAACCCAAACGGTCAGCGAGTATTCCTAAAGGATAAGCGGCCAGGGCATACACCAGGTTGTAGAAGATATACATTGAAATCATCTGTGTATCTGAGCCTGTAGCCTCTTTCACCCTGAGCAACAGAAAGGCATCAGACGAATTGAATAAGGTAAAGGCAAGCAAACCTGCCACAATCAGTTTATATTGTCTGCCGGCACGGTTCCAGTATTTCAGATAGGCAAAGAAACCCGGATTCTTTTTCCTCGGAATTTCAGTTTTTTTCTCCTTCAACAAGAGGGTGAGGGAAACGGCAACGAGACCCGGAACGAAGGCAATCATGAAGATTAAGGCATATTGTCCGGGATAATATTGCAACAGGATTAAGGCCAAAACAGGGCCTATGGCTGCACCCAGTGTGTCCATGGCACGGTGAAAGCCAAAAACTTTTCCTTTGTTTTCAGGAAGGCTTTCTGCACTTAACATGGCATCGCGGGCTGAATTCCGGATTCCCTTGCCCAATCGGTCGAGGGTACGGGCAAAGAAGATCCACCAGGGAAAAGTAAAAGCCGCCATCATGGGTTTTGAGAGAGCAGACAGCGTATATCCACCGCGGATGAAGGGGACACGTTTTTCCAGGGTATCAGACAAATGACCGAAATAACCTTTGCTCAATCCGGCCACCGCTTCTGCCATTCCTTCCAGGACACCGATCAGGATGATAGAAAAACCGATGGATTGCAGATACACAGGCATCACCGGGTACAGCATTTCACTGGCGATGTCGGTAAACAGACTAACCAGGGAGACGAGCAATACGACAGGTGTGATGATGCGTGCGTGTTTCATGCGATCCAATCAGAGGGAGTTGATGACCAAGGGGAGTAAGTCCATGGAGCTGATGATGGCATTGGCAGCAGGGTGATTGTCCTCACCGGCTTCTGCAGTGAGCCAGACCGTAGTCAGGCCAGCTTGCTTTGCAGCATCGATGTCATTGGGATAACGATCACCAATAGAAACAGTATTCCGAGGCTCTACACCAAGTCTTTCTGTGATTATCCGAAAGAAATTGGGATCAGGTTTGCTGACGCCAAGGTCTTTGGCCGAGAAAAAATGCTGAAAGTACTGATCAGCCCCTACCCTCTTTAAAGCGGCAATCATGTCCTCTGTATTGCTGTGGTTTGCACTTGTGGCGATTACCATATTATAATGGGAATGCAAACGCTCCAGCGCCAGCAAGGCGCCACTCACTGCCGACACCTTGTCCCAGTCTTTCATGATACCGGGTAAATTATAATCAACCATGATGGTATTGCCCCAATCAAAGATCAGGGTCTCAATTTTCTTTTCCATGAGAATCTAATTTGAGTGGTCCGAAAATACGAAGCAGACCAAGACAGGCGCTAAAACGTCGGGGGAGTTTTAAACATTGTCATGGTGGATAAGAAATTGCAGCTTACAAGAAGAAGATAGCAACGCCTGCCACGGCGAGGATAGCACCAATGACTTCTTTCACCAAAAGCTTTTCCTTAAAGAAAATCACTGCAGGTGCTATGATTAACACAGGGGTGACAGACATCAGGGTTGAAGCAATACCCGCTTCAGTATTTTGAACAGCAAGCAGCGAAAAAGAAACGCCGAGAAATGGTCCGAAGAAAGCACCCAGCAACAAGATACGGAGGGCCGGGCGGTCGTGCATGGCATTGCTGATCAAAGACCACTTCTTAATCACAAAAAACAAAAGCACAAAACCTGCAGCACCGGCAAGAACCCTGATCTGGGAGGAAGCGAAGGCGTCATAATCACCCATTCCATATTTACTCATCACCAGGCCAATTGCCTGTCCGGCGGCACCCAAAAGCGCGAAAAACAGGCCCTTGGCAGCATAGTTAACAGAAAACCAGGACTTTGACTTCTCATCCTGTTCGCTGCGGCCCAGGATGACAAGGGCAATCCCGGTGAGGATCAGCATCATTCCGCCAAAATTTAACAGGCTGAGCTTCTCATCGAGAAAAACCCAGCTGATAAGGGCTGTCATGGGTGGCACCAACGACATGATCAGCATAGACACCCTGGCGCCGATCAGCACAAATGCCTGAAAAAGTGCCAGGTCGCCAATCACAAAGCCAATCAGACCCGAGAGCGAAAGCCATCCCCAATTGTGCAAACTGGCATCAGTAGGAAAAAACAAGCCACGGGTAATCCAGGAATAAACGCCAAGAAAAACGATGGCCAGCAAGAGCCGCAATAAATTAACTGCCAAAGAACCTATCCTCTTGCTTGCCGATTCGAAAGCCAGGGCAGTGATGGTCCAGAAAACAGCAGTGAGCAAGGCCGCATATTCGCCCGGGTGAGAAGTAATTATAAGAAATTGCATGGGAGCAAAGATAGCTCAAATCCTGAATCCTTATCTTTGCCGTCGAAACCATGCTATTCGAAGACACATACCGCACCCTAAACGAAATCTCCCAAGACGTTTTTAAGGACAAAGGCAGCAAATTCATTGGAATTGCCTATCCTGTCACCACTGAAGAGCAAGTCAAAGATGCAATCAAAGCCGTAAAAAAAGAGTACTTTGATGCAACACACCATTGTTATGCCTATCAGCTGGGCTTTGACAAGACCGCCTTCAGGGTTAATGATGACTGTGAGCCATCAGGGACAGCAGGTCGACCTATCTTCGGACAAATACAGTCGCTGGACCTGACTCAAATACTCGTTGTGGTCGTTAGATATTACGGTGGCACCAAGCTGGGTGTAAGTGGACTGATCAATGCCTACAAAACAACCGCAAGGGCTGCACTCGACAAAGGCAAAATCGTAGAAAAAGTTGTGAAAGAGGTCTACCAAATCCACTTCTTATATGAACAGATGAACGATATAATGCATCTACTTAAAGAACAACATGTTGACATTTTAGCAGCCAAATATGAGTCAGAATGTGAATTGGAAGTGGCGATTCGCCGAAATAGTTCAGGTGTTTTGACTGATGCCCTCCGAAAGCGGGATAATGTACGCTACTTGTACATTAAATCACAATAAAATCAGAGCTAAACACCTGATTGTCTGACAACTATTTTTTTTATGTTTTTTTATAAACAAGCCTTGACAAACACGGTTTTATTGTATTTTAGCAACAGGGAAATAGAGTTTTTAGGACCATTTTTCGGGAATAAAAGCTTTGAGACGTATCACATTGTTTATTAACAAAATAGGAAGCTTAGGGAGAAATTTGTACACCGAAACAAAAATTGCCGCTTGCCAAAATTTTTGGTTCTGATTAAATTCGAATCTTATATTGCTGATTATCAAGCACTTGATAATTTATACAAACATCAGATAAGAAGCAAATCGATTAAGAATCATAACGTTGGAGTGTATAAAAGAAAATGAAGTTGTTTTTGAATATAAGGAAAAACTTTCCTGAAGTCAAGAGAAAACAGCAGGAATTTTCAGATTAATTGGTTGCAATTTTGCCCCTGCTAACCCATTCTCGAACTGCTACTGCCTATAAAGGCCGCTAAAAAACATTTGTTGATAGTCAGGACATTGTTTTTGAACACATTGAATATTACATACTGAATAAAGGAATTAATTGAATGGAAAAAACGTTTACGGAGGTTTGGGAGAACTGTCTGAAAATTATTAAAGATAACCTCAGTTATCAAAAATTTAAGACCTGGTTCGAACCCATCAAGGCTGTGAAACTTGATGAAAATGTACTGACAATACAGGTACCAAGCCAGTTTTTCTATGAATGGTTAGAAGAACATTACATCACCCTGCTCAAAAAGACAGTAAAAAATGAACTCGGCCCCAATGGTAGATTGGAATACAGTATTGTCATGGACAACTCACAGGAAAATCCTGACCTGATTACTGTCACCTCTCCTTCCGGAAACAAGAAGGCAACAAGAAATCCGGATGTGAGCATGCCGATCGACCTCAATAGAGGATCCTCTCAGGAAATCCCGAATCCATTCATTATCCCCGGACTGAAGAAAATCAATGTTCAAAGTCAATTAATTGAATCACACTCATTTGACAATTTTATCGAAGGTGACTGTAACCGCTTAGCCCGTTCTGCAGGCTTTGCTGTAGCTCAGAATCCCGGAAAAACTGCATTTAACCCACTTTTTCTCTATAGTGCCACAGGACTTGGTAAAACGCACCTGTCGCACGCCATCGGCCTTGAAGTAAAAAACAACTTTCCGGAAAAGACTGTACTCTACGTCGCTGCTGAACAATTCATTCACCAGTTTATCGATGCCGTCAGAAACAACAGTCACAACGACTTCATCCATTTCTACCAGATGATGGATGTGCTCATCATCGACGACATTCACTCACTGGCAGGTAAAGAAAAAACACAGAATGTGTTCTTTCATATCTTCAACCACCTTCACCAAAAGGGAAAACAACTCATCATCACCTCCGACAAACCTCCTGTCGAACTGAAAGGCATGGAAGCCCGTCTCCTCTCCCGCTTCAAATGGGGTTTGGCTGCCGATCTTCAGACACCTGACTTCGAAACCAGGATGGCGATCATCAAAAAGAAACTCTATAATGATGGCGTAGAAATGCCGGGTGAAGTAGTAGAATACCTGGCCTATAGCATTACCACCAACATCCGTGAACTGGAAGGTGCTTTGGTTTCTATCCTGGCACAGTCTACCCTCAACAAAAAAGCCATCACCCTGGACCTTGCCAGGCAGATGATCGACAAATTTGTCAAGAATACTTCCAAGGAAATTTCTATCGATTATATTCAAAAAATGGTCTGTGATTATTTCAGCCTTCCTTTTGAACTGATCAACTCCAAGACTCGGAAACGCGAAATCGTGCAGGCACGTCAGCTTGCCATGTATTTTGCAAAAAAACATACCAAATCTTCTTTAGCTACCATCGGACTGCATTGTGGTAACAAAGATCACGCTACTGTGCTCCATGCATGTCGCACTGTCGTTAACCTCATTGAGACCGACAAACAATTCCGCGGCTACGTAGAAGACCTCGAGAAAAAAATTAAAATTTCCTGATATTCTCAGTGTAATGACCCGACAACCTTTCATCTGCAACACCAGTGATGAAAGGTTGTTTTTTTTTGAAAACCATTTTCCTTATGAAAATCCTGTTCGTTTGTTTGGGTAACATCTGTCGCAGTCCCATGGCTGAAGGCCTTTTCCGGGATAAATTCACTAAAGCCGGCATGGCCCATAAAATCCAGACCGATTCCGTCGGCTTTGAACCTTTTCACCGGGGCGACCATCCCGATCCCAGGGCCATAGAGACCTGTCGTTGGCATGGCATCGACATCTCAAAGCATGTAGCCAGGCTCTTCGAAGTCAATGACTTTGATGATTTCGACCGCATCTTTGTCATGGATAGAGGCAACTACCAAAGCATCTCACATGTTGCCCGCAATGAACACGACATGGCCAAGGTTGACTTTGTCCTGAACCTGACAAATCCCGGCCAGGATAAAGCTGTACCTGATCCATGGTATGGCAATGCCAAAGACTTCGAGTTTTCTTATGGCTTACTCGACGAGGCCACGGACAAACTCATGGAAGAATTTTCATGAGCATACAGCCAGGCAAGTTTCCGGAAAAGGCTGATATTGAAGCAGCTTCATTGCGTATTGCAGAATACGTTCACCGTACACCTGTGATGACATCTGCCTTTTTCAATTCCCTCACAAAGGCAGAAATTTTCTTTAAATGTGAGAACTTTCAGAAGGTAGGTGCCTTTAAATCAAGGGGAGCCTGTAATGCCGTCCTATCACTTTCGCAGCAAGAACTTTCACTGGGTGTTTGTACCCATTCCTCAGGAAACCATGCCCAGGCACTGGCCAGGGCTGCGAAACTGCTGAAAATCAAAGCACACATTGTCATGCCCTCCAACTCATCCCGGGTAAAAGTGGATGCCGTGAAAGGATATGGTGGCATTGTATATTTCTGTGAACCTACGCTTGAAGCCCGGGAGACTAAGCTGGCCGAGGTGATGCAATCAACAAACGCAATCGAAATACATCCGTACAACAACTACCATATTATATCAGGACAGGCAACAGCTGCAAAAGAGCTTTTTGAAGAGGTTTCTGGGCTTGATTTCATCATGGCACCGGTAGGTGGAGGTGGCTTGTTGAGTGGGACAGCCCTGGCAACTCACTATTTCTCACCCACAACCAAGGTCATCGCTGCAGAGCCTGAAACAGCTGACGATGCTTTCCGGTCCTTCAAGGACAAAGTGTTTTATCCCTCAGAAAACCCACAAACTATGGCTGACGGTCTGCGCACCTCATTAGGAAGCCTGACATTTCCGATCATACTGCAACATGTTACAGAAATATTGACTGTTAGTGAAGCCAGTATTTCAGAAACCATGCGCCTGTGTTGGGAACGCATGAAAATCATCATAGAGCCCTCATCTGCAGTGCCCCTGGCAGCTGTTTTGCATAACCTTCCTCATTTTGCAGGGAAAAGAGTTGGTATCATCCTTTCAGGAGGAAATGCCGAACTGGACAATCTTCCCTGGAATCAAAAACCATAAACACCAGAGCATGAAGCAGAAAGGAACATTATTCCTGATTCCGACTCCCCTGGGTGACGACCCTGCCCATGAGAACTGGAATACCGGTCTCACAGAATTGCTAAACACCTTGTCAACCTTTGTTGTAGAGGAAGAAAGGACAGCCCGGCGCTTCCTTAGAAAAGCGGGCTATACCAGGGATTTCGAGCAAACCAGATTGTTGGTTCTCAATGAACAAACCAAAGCCACTGACACCCTTAGCTATTTGGATGCCGCCATCCATGGCCATGACATTGGATTGATCAGCGAAGCCGGCTTGCCTTGTATTGCTGATCCCGGCTCTGGCATCGTGAGCATGGCGCATAACAAGAAAATCAGGGTAGTGCCTTTGCCCGGCACTTCATCCATATTGCTGGCACTGATTGCTTCTGGCTTCAATGGCCAGAATTTCGCCTTTAACGGCTACCTGCCCATCGACAAGCTTGCGCGGGCTAAGAAAATCAAAGACCTGGAAGGCATCACCTGGAAACAGGGACAGACACAGATCTTTATGGAAACTCCATACAGAAATATGCAACTCCTGGAGACCTTGTTAAAAAGCTGTCGCCCGGAAACCCGGCTTTGTGTTGCCTGCGACCTTACACAAACAACAGAAACCGTCATCTCTGCTACCATCGGACAATGGCAAAAACTCCAGCTGCCGGCCTTGAACAAAAGACCTGCTGTTTTTCTGATCTACGGCTCCTGATCCCCATATTTGTGAGAAAACACCCCTTCTTAGCAATGGGCTTTGTTTGAATTTTGATCTAATTTTTCAAACAATTCTAAGTTATTAGTTGTTATAGGATTACATTAGAATATGGCGATAATTACGGCAGGTGTTGGTTACTTTCTCGCTGTAAAAGCTCAAAAAATAGTACGTTTGCAGCCGTTTTAGACGGTGTATTTTCAAATTTAGCATATAAATGACTAACAATAAAACACTTAAGCCTGATTATCTATTTGAAGTAAGTTGGGAAGTATGTAATAAGCTGGGGGGTATCTATACAGTGGTTTCCACCAAAGCCCTCACCCTTGAAAAAGAATTCAATGATAATTATTTTTTAATCGGACCAGAAGTTTACAAAGAGAGTAAGGACAATCCTGAGTTTACAGAAGACAAACTGCTCTTCAAGGCATTGAGAGAGACGGCTGAAGCTGATGGTTTATTCTTCAGGATTGGCAGGTGGAATATCCAGGGCTCTCCCATCGTGATCCTGGTTGATTTCACTCCCTTCTTCCCTATCAAAGACAAGATCCTTGCCCAATTCTGGGAAAAATATCAATTGGATTCCATTACAGGGCAGTGGGATTACATAGAGCCGGCCTTATTCGGCTATGCTGCTGCCAGGGTGATTGAGCATTTCTATAAGTTCAACCTTTCTGCTGCGGATCATTTTGTAGCGCATTTTCATGAATGGATGACCGGTAGCGGGATTCTATACCTCAAAGAACATGTTCCTCAGGCAGCTACGGTATTTACGACCCATGCCACTGTCATTGGCAGGTCTATTGCCGGAAACCAAATGCCCTTATACCGCGATCTCAACCATTATGATGCAGACATCCTCGCCAATCAGCTTGGGGTGAAGGCGAAATATTCCATGGAGAGGCTAAGTGCAAGGGAATGTGATGCATTTGCGACAGTCAGTGAACTTACCGTCAACGAATGCAAACAGTTTCTGGGCAAAGATGTCGATGTGGTAACACCCAATGGCTTTGAAGATACTTTTGTTCCCCAGGGAGCTGACTTTGAAGTCGCCAGAAAGGAGGCACGCCAAAAGCTCTTCGAAGTTTCTGAGGCTGTTGTAGGTTATGGTTTAAAACCTGACACCCTTTTCCTGGTTAATAGTGGCCGTTATGAATTCCGGAACAAAGGCATCGACCTGTTCATCGATTCTTTGTGGAAGCTGAACAATGACAAAACCCTCAAAAGGGAGGTAGTTGCCTTTATTACAGTGCCTGCCCACCACATAGGCCCCAAAGCCGAAGTCCTGGCCAGGATGAAAGACAAGACTTTTAGTAGTCCGAACACCCTGCCTTTCCTTACACACGACCTTTTCGATGCTGATTCTGACCCGGTAATACAGAGAATACGTAATTCAGGATTGCTGAATGCCAAGAACGATAAGGTAAAGATCATCTTCACCCCAGCCTATCTCAATGGTAATGATGGCATTTTCAACATTGACTATTATTCGCTCCTGATTGGATTTGACCTTTCGCTGTTCCCATCCTATTACGAACCCTGGGGCTATACTCCCCTGGAGAGCCTGGCCTTTAAAGTGCCTACTGTCACAACGAGTCTTACCGGATTCGGCATCTGGATGAAAGAGAAAGTCGGCGTGCTTGGCAAAGCCCTGTATGTCGTTGACCGTAATGAAGATAACAGCATCGAAGTTGTGGAAAACATGGCCAGGATCATCAGGGAGTTTTCGTTGTTGAGCGAAAAAGACCTTGGTACTGCCCGTGAACTTGCAAAAACACTGTCTGGTGAAGCGCTGTGGAAAAACCTCATCACTTCTTATTATGAGCTTTATTCCGTTGCTCTGAAAAAATCCCTGACACGTTCTTCCTTATATGCCGGCAAACAATCCATAGAATATGTCTCTGCCTATGATGTTGTGAAAAGCCAGCGTCCGGTATGGAAGAAAGTGATGGTTGACACCAACTTACCTGTCTCACTGGCAGACTTGCAGCTTTTGTCGCGCAACCTCTGGTGGTCATGGAATTTTGATGCGCGAGAGCTTTTTGAATCTATCGACAAGGATTTATGGGTTGCCGCCAATTACAACCCCATTGCCCTGATTGAACTGCTGAGCCTGGAGCAATTGCAAGCACTCTCAGAGGACAATCACTTCCTGCACCGTTTGTCTATTGTGACCTCCCGCTTCAAGGACTACATGAGTCAGGCAACGAAGAAACCTGCCGGGAAAGTAGCCTACTTCAGCATGGAATTCGGCCTGGATGATACGATTAAGATCTTCTCCGGTGGCCTCGGCATGCTTGCAGGTGATTACCTTAAGGAAGCTTCAGACTCCAACAAAAACATCATCGGTGTTGGATTGCTCTACCGCTATGGGTATTTCAACCAGAGTATCAGTCTTTTTGGTGACCAGATCTCCCAATACCTCCCCCAAAAATTCACCCACCTGCCGATCCAGCCTGTCAGGGATGAGGATGGTGAATGGGTTACCATCGACATCGCCCTGCCGGGTCGTACTCTCTATGCAAAAGTTTGGAAGGTGGAAGTCGGCCGTGTGCCTTTGTATCTCCTCGACACCGACATCGAATCTAACATCGAGAATGACCGCAGCATTACACACCAGCTTTATGGTGGTGACTGGGAGAATCGTTTTAAACAGGAATTGCTGTTGGGCGTCGGCGGAATCCGCATGCTGGTGGCGCTCGGACTAAAGCCCGACATCTACCATTGTAATGAAGGTCATGCAGCCTTCATCGGCCTGGAACGCCTTAGGAACCTCGTGATTAACAAAAAGTTAAATTTCCACCAGGCCATCGAAGTTGTCAGGGCTTCTACCCTTTTCACCACACATACTCCAGTTCCAGCGGGTCATGATTCCTTCACAGAAGATGTGTTACGGACTTACATCCCGCATTATGCCGACAGGCTCGGTATCAGCTGGGAGAGTTTTATGGATCTGGGCAGGGTCCATGAAGGCCGCAGCGACGAGAAATTCTCGATGAGTATCCTCGCCGCCAAGCTATCCCAGGAAGTCAATGGTGTGAGTAGAATCCATGGCAGGGTTAGCCAGGAGATGTTTACAGAGTTATATCCGGGGTATTACCCTGAAGAGATCCACATCGGCTATGTGACCAATGGGGTACATTTGCCTACCTGGACTGCCAAGCCCTGGCGCGACCTGTACGACAGGACCTTTGACAGCTCCTTCATACATGACCAATCCAATCCCAACAAATGGGAGAAGATCCACAATGTCGATGATGCAGAAATCTGGCAGATCCGTAATGGCTTGCGTAAAGAGTTAATTGACTATATCAAACTGCGTGTCACAGAGGATCTTACCCACAGGCAGGAAAACCCCAGGCTGATCCTGGAGGCCATGGATACCCTGGATGACAGGACCCTCACCATTGGTTTTGCCAGGCGTTTTGCCACCTACAAACGTGCTCACCTTTTGTTCAGCAACATCGAACGCCTGAATGAGATCATCAACAACAAAGACTGTCCTGTACAATTGTTGTATGCGGGCAAGGCTCACCCCAACGACAAAGCAGGTCAGGATCTCATCAAACGCATTCTGGAAGTATCACGTCGTCCCGAATTCCTGGGCAAGATCATCTTCATCGAAAACTATGACATGGCATTGGCCAAAAAGCTTATTTCCGGTGTCGACATCTGGCTGAACACCCCTACCCGTCCACTGGAAGCTTCAGGCACCAGTGGTGAAAAAGCCGTAATGAATGGCGTCGTGAACTTCAGCGTATTGGATGGCTGGTGGGCAGAGGGTTATAAACCCAATGCCGGATGGGCACTCAAAGAAGCCAGGACCTATGCCAACCAGATGTTCCAGGACGAACTCGATGCAGAAACGATCTATACCCTGCTTGAAGAGGAAATCGTCCCGAAATTCTACAAACGCGACAACAAAAATGTCCCCACGGAATGGGTGTCATTTATTAAAAACACCATTGCTGGAATTGCACCTCATTTTACGATGAAACGGCAGTTGGATGACTATTACAACAAATACTACAACCGTTTATTTGAACGGACGAAGCTGATGACTGCCAACAAATACCAGGTTGCGACAGAGATGTCTGTCTGGAAGCGCAAAGTCATACAGTCCTTCGATGCCCTGGAAATCGTGTCCGTCAAAGTGCCCGACTCAACCCATCGTCCACTGCAGCTTGGAGATCCATTCATTGCAGAGATTGTGATCGACCTCAATGAGTTACAACCGGAAGACATCGGCATCGAGGTGATCTTCGGCACGAAAATCAATGATGAAGTAAAGTCCATCAGCTTCAGGCAGGAGATGAGCCGCAGTGCCACCCAGGGATCCCAGGTTACTTTCCGTTCGGAGATCCCTGTCAACAAAAGTGGTGTTTACGACTTCGCTTTCAGGATCTTCCCTAAGAACCCACTGTTGCCGCATCGTCAGGATTTAAGCCTGATCCGTTGGATTTAATCCCTTATTCCTGATTTTGTTACCTTTGAACCCTTAACCAATGCATATTATATGAAGCTTTTAGAGAATAAAACAGCCTTGATAACCGGTGGTGCCAGAGGAATTGGCAGAGCCATAGCGCTGAAATTTGCATCAGAAGGTGCCAATATCGCCATTTCTGATCTCCGTCTGGATGAAAATACCGAAGCCCTGGAAAAAGAACTCAGCGCTTTTGGCGTGAAAGCCAAAGCCTTTGCCTCTGATGCCAGCTCCTTCAACGATGCCGACAAACTCATTGACGATGTCATGGCTGAATTCGGCCGTATCGATGTGCTGGTCAACAATGCAGGTATTACCCGTGATAACTTGCTGATGCGCATGACAGAAGACGATTGGGATCTGGTCATTAAAGTCAACCTGAAATCCATCTTCAACCTCACCAAAGCCGTTCAGAAGGTGATGCTCAAACAAAGGTCAGGTTCTATCGTGAACATGAGTTCTGTTGTCGGCGTGGAAGGCAATGCCGGACAGTCCAACTACAGCGCTTCCAAAGCCGGCCTCATCGGTTTCACCAAATCTGTCGCCCAGGAACTCGGCTCAAGAAGCATTCGTTGCAATGCCATTGCTCCCGGTTTTATTGAAACTGAGATGACAGCAAAACTTCCTGATGATGTCAGAACAGCCTGGATCAACGACATTCCACTGAAACGCGTTGGAAAACCTGAAGATGTGGCTGATGTAGCACTCTTTTTTGCTTCCGACCTCTCCGCTTATGTCACCGGACAAGTCCTTACTGTCTGTGGTGGCATGACCACTTAATTTTTTTCTAAGCCCTACCCTTGAAACTCGTCACCGAATATCCTTTCTGGTTTCTGCTTTTCTGCCTGGCAACAGGAGCAGCATTCTCATTACTACTTTATTATAAGGACAAAAACAGTGAATTCGACAAACCCTTGCGCTATTGGCTCATGGGTTTGCGATTCCTGTCGGTGAGTCTCATCAGCTTCCTGCTTTTATCTCCCCTCTTAAAAACATCCATCAAGACCGTTGAGAAGCCTGTGGTCATCCTGGCCCAGGACAACAGCAAGTCCATTCTTTTAAACAAAGACTCTGCCTTCTACAGAAATCAGTATCCCGAACTATTCGCAGAACTGGAAAAAGAACTGGGCAAGTCATTCGAAGTCAGGACATACAACTTCGGCGAGAAGCTGGAAGAACAGTCCGGGCTGACCTTTGCGGGGCGTCAGACAGATATGTCGGGATTTATGGAAGAGGTGATGACCCGTTATTCAGGACGGAATGTCGGGGCTCTGATCATCGCCTCAGATGGCCTGTATAACAAAGGTAGCAATCCCTTGTATACCGGTGAGAAATTCAAATTCCCCGTGTATACCATTGCCATGGGAGATACCAATGCACAAAAGGACTTGCTGATCGCCAAAGTAAACTTCAACCGTGTTGTGTACCTCGGTAATAAATTTCCAATTGAGATTTATCTCCAGGCCGGTAAGCTCAAGGGCAATTCCGCCACGGTGACTGTCACCAAAGGAAACCAAACCGTCTATACCCAGCAAGTTAACATCAGCTCAGAACGTTTTCAGCAAACCCTGATGTTACAGTTGGAAGCCAAAGAAGGTGGCATGCAACGCTATCACATCCAGGTCACGGAGCTTCCTGGTGAGATTACAACCAGCAACAACAGCCGCGATGTCTTTATTGACGTATTGGAATCCAGGGAGAAGATCCTCATTCTGGGTGCTGCTCCTCATCCTGACATAGCTGCCATAAAATCTGCGCTGGAAAGCAATTTCAACTACGAGGTGAGTGTATTTCATGTGCAGGACTTCATTGACAATGTTGCAAAATACAACCTGATTATTCTGCATCAATTGCCTTCTGCCGACTTCCCTGCCAATGTCATCATACAGAAAGCCAATGATGCCGGTATTCCACTTTTGTTTGTTACCGGATCAAAGACGAACATCAATGCGCTAAATGCCTTGCATGTCGGGGTTTCCATTGCTACTGATAAGCTGGGATCCACTGAGAGTCAAGCTTTCTTCAAGAAGGACTTTGCGCTTTTTACACTGAGTGAAGAAACCCGTAAGTTGGTTAACGATTTTCCCCCATTAAACTGCGCCTTTGGTGTCTACAGGACTCAGCCATCTGCCAATGTTGTACTGACACAAAGCATCAATGGTGTAGAAACAGACAGACCAATGATGCTGTTCAACCAGGAGCTCAGCAAGAAGACCGGCCTCATTGCAGGAGAAGGAATCTGGCGGTGGAAATTGGCCAACTTTGCTGCTACCAACAACCATGATGCCTTCAATGAGCTGATCGTGAAAAGTATACAATACCTGAGTGTTAGGGTCGACAAGAACTTCTTCCGCATCGGGTATAGTCACAATTATCTCGAGAATGAGCCTGTTACTTTTACTGCGGAAGTCTACAATCAGACTTATGAACTTATCAATGAGCCGGAAGTAGAAATGCTCATCACCAATACTGACAACAAGAGTTTTCCATATAGCTTCTCACGTTCGGGCAATGCATACCAATTGAATGCGGGTACTTTCGCCACAGGAGATTATAAATTTACTGCCAAGGTAAAAGTCGGGGAGAAAGTCTTTCAACAAAAAGGAGAATTCAGTGTGACGGCGCAAAACCTTGAGAGTCTGAACACCCTGGCTGACCACAACCTGATGTTCAGTTTGGCGCAAAAACACGATGGAAAGATGCTGTACCCTGCGACCATGAAAACCCTGCCTGAATTGCTGAAACAGCGTGGCGACATCAAAAGCATCTCCTTCATACAGAAACGTTTCAATGACCTTGTGAACCTCGCCTGGGTGCTGATCCTTATTGTGGTTCTTGTCGGAACAGAAATGTTCCTCCGTAAACGTGCAGGTAGTTACTAAAATCCAGAAACCCTATGTTTTTCATACTGTCCAAAGTACTGGGACTGCTGTTAAACCCGCTGGTGTGGTTGTTTGGAATGTTAGCCTATGGAATTCTCAGTAAAAACAAGCGAAGGGCACGTATTTTTCTCTGGGTGTCATTGTTTACTGGGCTTTTGGTATCCAATTCCTTTGTTGCCAGTGAGCTGAGCAGGCGGTGGGAAATCCCTCTGCAAGCAGCGCCCGACAGTCTCCAGCCTTATGATATCGGCATCGTATTGGGAGGCGGAATAGTGCAGTCCGACCTGAGCATGAACAGACTCATCTTCCGTAACAATACCGATCGGATTTTCCAGGCAATTCAATTGTATAAAGAAAAGAGAATCAGAAAAATACTCATATCTTCCGGAAGTGGTAATTTAATTCACAGATGGTGGCCTGAAGCGAGTCTGACGCGTGACTATTTGCTCAAAATTGGCATACCTGAAACCGACATTCTGGTAGATTCTCTTTCCAGAAATACCCATGAGAATGCAATCAATTCGGCTGCCATAATCGCAAAACAAGCACCCAAAGCCAGACTTTTGTTAATCACCTCTTCCGTTCACATGCGCAGAGCAATGGGATGTTTCAGCAAAGCCGGTTTAATGTGCACGCCATACCCTACCAATCCTGTTGCAGGTCCAAGACATTATGATCTTTCACACATACTCATGCCACAGGCTACAAGTCTTCAAACTATCGATGTGCTGATGCATGAGATACTGGGCTATGCTACCTACAGGATTGCAGGGTATATCTGAGGGATTTGCGTCTTTATACTGAGACAATGTGGTGCAATTCCCTATGAAATACCACTGCTCATTTTGAAAAACGGAATGACCCAAATCAATGAGAAATCTCCTACTTTTGCAGGCTGTATTGTAATCTGATTCTTTCCTGAATGGATAATGCTTTGTTTATTGTCATCATCATCATTCTCCTGGTGGATTTCTTCCTGGAGCGGTTTTTGGGTTATCTCAACCGACATCACTGGAAACCTGTGATGCCTGATGGACTTTCAGGCATCTGTAGTCCTGAGGAATATGAGAAATCAAGGCAGTATTTTATGGCTAACTATCATTTCAACCAGCTCACTACGGTCTTTTATCTCACCTTTACATTGTTTATCCTGGTCTTTGGGCTATTTGGCTGGCTGGATGATTGGATAAGGTTATCAACATCCAACTACCTGTTGATCTCTCTGCTCTTTTTCGGCATTTACGGGCTTGTCTCGGATATCATCTCAAGCCCTTTCGACCTTTATCAAACTTTCATTATCGAAAAACAATTCGGCTTTAACAAGACCACCCTCAAACTCTATGTCCTCGACAAACTCAAAGGATGGCTGCTGGCGCTTGTTGTCGGAGGTGGGCTGATCAGTCTGATCCTCTGGATCTACAAGGCTTCCGGGCCCTATTTCTGGCTGCTTTCATGGGCAGTGGTCACAGCGTTTCTGATCTTCGTGACCTATTTCTACTCCAGCCTGATTGTCCCCCTTTTCAATAAGCAAAGACCGCTTGAAGAAGGCGAACTTCGTATTGCTATTGAGGCCTTCAGTAAAAAAGTCGGGTTCAGACTCAGGAACATTTTCGTGATGGATGCCTCCAAACGTTCTACCAAAGGCAATGCCTATTTCAGTGGCTTCGGGCCAAACAAAAGGATTGTATTGTTTGACACACTGATTGAAAAACACAGTGTTGAAGAACTTGTCGCAGTGCTGGCCCACGAAATCGGTCATTATAAAAAGCACCACATTACAACCGGTATGTTGATCTCAATTGCCCAGACAGGCTTGACACTTTGGCTGTTGTCATTATTTATCGGCAGCCCTGAACTCAGCGCGGCCCTGGGAGGAAAGCAGGCATCTTTTCACATGGGACTCATCGGTTTTTTCATCCTTTACTCCCCGGTATCAATGGTGTTGGGCCTCTTTTCCAATGTGATCTCACGCAAAAATGAGTTTGCAGCAGACGAATTTGCCGCACGCAATGATGATCCTGATCACCTGATGACAGCACTCACCAGGCTTTCAACCGACAACCTCAGCAACCTGAATCCACATCCCGCTTACATCTTTTTCCATTACTCCCATCCACCACTGGTACAACGACTAAAGGCACTTGGAGCGATAAAAAAACAAAAAAACGCCCATGGACTTTAAAAAGCTGATTTCAAACATCCTCATCTTTTTTGAAAGGCTATGGGTAATTGCCAAACCTCAGCTTGAAGCACTTGGTGTATTCTGTTATTGGGCTTCACGTTTTGGTTTATATAAAGCTGTAAAGTTCTTCAAAGTCAATCGAGTATGGCCATGGTATACCAAACTTGGCTGGCGAATTCTGAACCTGCTTGCTGTCTTTTTCTTTTTGCTTTTCATCGTCGACATCAATCTTTTCTGGTTGTTTGGAAAGTCGCCAAAGATCAGCACGCTTTACAATCCTGACCTGAAAATCACCTCAGAACTGTATTCTTCCGATGGGAAACTCCTCGCCCGCTATTTTGATGAGAACCGTCAACCCATGAAATATGAAGAGCTTCCACCCGAGTTTGTCAAGGCATTGATTGCTACGGAGGATGAACGTTTTTATTTCCATTTTGGCATTGACCTGAAGGCTTCTGCTTCCGTATTCTATTATATGGCCAAAGGTGAAAAGCGTGGTGGTAGTACCTTGACCCAGCAGCTGGTAAAAAATCTTTTCAAGACCCGCTCCGATTACAGCATGGGGCTGTTGGGTCACATTCCGGGCCTGCGTGCTTTGCTGTACAAGACCAAAGAATGGATTGCCGCGCTCAAGCTTGAAGCCTATTATTCCAAAGCAGAGATTCTGACCTTATACTGCAATACTGTCGACCTCGGGAACCGTGCTTTTGGCCTAAAGACTGCTGCCAAGACCTATTTCAATGAAACACCCGAGATGTTGAAAGCAGAGGAATATGCTGTCCTTATCGGGATGCTGAAAGCTCCAAGCTATTACAGCCCCGTAAATTTCCCGGATCGAGCCCGGGATAGGAGGAATACCGTCTTAGGTCAAATGCTGAAGGCGCATTTGCTGGATCAGAACAGCTTTGACTCCCTCTGCTCCCTTCCTTTGAAGATCAGGCTTACGGGTCTGCAGGCCGGTGCAGACGAGTCTTCCTATGTACGTGATGCGATCAGCACTTACCTCAAACCATGGCTCAAAGAAAACGGCTATGACCTTTACTCAGATGGCTTAAAGGTCTATTGTACCATAGATTCTAAGCTACAGGAATATGCCGAACAGGCTGTTATCACACACATGAAGCGCCAACAGAAGCGTTTTTATCAGCATTGGCAGGGATCTAACCCATGGTCAGATAAGAATGGCATTGAAATACCTGGCTATATTGAAGGTATAGCGCATGAAACCCGCTATTATAAGAAGCTTCAGAATAAGTATAAGGACTTTCCCGACTCTGTTGAGTACTTTCAGAATCTGCCGCACAAGATGACCGTCTTTACCTGGAATGGGGATGAAGATACGACCTTGAGTTTCCTGGACTCTATCCGGTATTACCAGCATTTTCTGCATGCAGGCTTTGTCGTGATGGAACCCGACAATGGTTTTGTCAAAGCATGGGTAGGCGGCATCAACCACAAGCATTTCCAATTCGACCATGTGGCGCAATCCAAGCGACAACCCGGTTCGACCTTTAAGACCTTCGTTTATGCCGCAGCCATCGACAATGGTTATGGCCCTTGTGATACAAAAATTGACCAGGCAGTGACCATCAACTACAAAGAAAATGGTGAGGACAAATCCTGGTCACCCAAAAATGCCGACTGGAACTTCTCCGGCAGGGAAGTCACACTGAAACATGGCTTTGCCCGATCTATCAACTCCATCGCAGTGCAACTCACCAAGGAGATCGGCTGGCGCAAAGTAATAGAATATGCCCATAAAATGGGGATACAGACTGAGCTTCAAGATGTCCCCTCTGTATGTCTGGGCTCCAGCGACGTTTCCCTGCTGGAGCTTGTCAATGCCTATTGCACTGCAGTGAATGGTGGTGTTAAAATAGATCCGGTTCTGGTTACCCGAATCGAAGACATGAATGGCAAGGTAATCTATGAGAATCCCGGCACAAAAGTGCAAGCCTTACCCGCAGAGACAGCATTTTACATGCAACAACTGCTGCTGGCCGGCCTCACAGAACCAGGTGGGACGACCCAGGCTTTGTGGGAATACAGGCTCTTCGACCACAATACCGATTATGGCGGAAAGACGGGCACTTCCTCCAACCACAGCGACGGCTGGTTTGTGGGTGTCACCCCAAAACTTGTTGGTGGGGCCTGGTCAGGTGGCGAAAGCAGGAGCATCCACTTCAAGACATCTGAGCTGGGAGAAGGCTGTAAAACGGCATTACCCATCTTTGGCTTGTTTATGGAAAAAGTCATGGCCGACAACAACTTCAAAGACGTCAGAGCACGCTTTCCCAAACCCGCCTTCAAACCCGCTAAAAACTACACTTGTCATACCATACTTCCCAAAACAGACACCATTGCAGGAGACAGCATCGTTGGTGAGGGAGAATAATAGCACGACCATGGCTATACAGACCAATCAGGAAAAGGATTTACTTAAGCTCCTTGAAACAGACAGCAGTCGTGTCATTGCTGACATGATCTGCGCTGTCACGGAAAAGCACCCGGAACTCCTTGAAACATTGCTGCATATGAGCTTTGATCGCCCCTACCCTGTCTGTATGCGGGCAGCCAGGGCTTTGCAGCTGTATTTTGATGCCCATCCCGAAGCCATCATACCTTATCTCGACTATGTTGTCGCTAACATCCTGGAAGCAAAGATCGAAGGAATTCGTCGCAACTACCTCAAAATCATCGCAGAAAAGGTCGACCTCAGCAGCCTGGAAGAACCCGGAATGCTCATCAGCCGCTGCTTTGAATGGCTGCTCGACACCAAGGTCTGGCCTGCCACCCGTATTTATTGTGCAGAAGTCATCGCAAAATTCAGCTTTCTCGAGCCAGAACTCAAGCATGAATTAAAAGAAACGCTGGTGTTTGTGATGGAAGAAAGCCCGGTTTCTTTGAAAGGAAGAGGCAGGAAAATACTGAAAAGGATGCAATAGGCATCCGCATAGGAATTTAGCTTCGACCCCTTGAGCCTTCGCTTTTGCGTCCGCTACCTTTGCCAGGTCCACCCCGTTTCCCACCTTTGAATTGGCTTTTGTGACTGGCAGGATTGTATTCCGGTGCCGGCCCAAAAGATTCAGGTACAACAGCTTTGTGTACCACCTTTCCCAAAAGCTCTTCAATAGTAGCAAACTTCGCCTGGTCCTTTTCATTGATCAGGGTGATGGCAACACCATCTGACTGCGCCCTGGCGGTACGACCAATACGATGGATATAACTCTCGCCATCGTGGGGCACGTCGTAGTTGACAATCAGGTCGATGTCCTCGATGTCGATGCCACGCGCCATCACATCCGTCGCCACAAGTACTGGTGTCAGCTTATTTTTGAATTTCCGGAATACAATTTCCCTTTGATTTTGCTCAAGGTCAGAATGGATCTCATCCACATTAAGGCCACCCCTTTTCAGTGCCATGGCCAGGTCCTTTGTCATCTGCTTGGTAGAGCAGAAGATCAGGATACTACGCAGTTCTTTGCTGTGCAGCAGCTGTTTCAGCAAGGGCAATTTCTGTCGTTCATAGACAACGTAGGCGACCTGTAGCACCTTCTCTGCAGGTTTAGAGATGGATATCGAAACCTCCTTGGGTTGACGAAGTATCTTCTTCGTCAGTAATTTAATCTTGTGCGGCATGGTGGCAGAGAATAACATCGTCTGCCTTTGCACAGGCAACTGACCGATGATACCCATAATGTCATCAAAAAAGCCCATGTCAAGCATCCTATCTGCTTCGTCGAGCACCAGAAACTCCAGTCCGTCGAATTTTACATATCCCATCATCTGGTGAGCGATCAGCCTTCCAGGTGTGCAGATGACCATGTCTGCTCCTTGCGTCAGTGCAGTCTGCTCTCTCGCATAGGCATTCCCATCACCCCCACCATAAACCGCGATCGAGCTCACAGGCGTGAAATAGGAAAGCCCTTCCATGATCCTGTCGATCTGGATGGCAAGTTCACGGGTTGGGACGATAATGAGGGCCCTGATTTTCCCTGGACTTGGTCGTTGTAATATCTTCTCTATAATCGGCAACAGAAATGCCGCCGTTTTGCCTGTCCCTGTCTGCGCTGAGGCAATCAGGTCATGGCCTTCCATTAAAATGGGAATTGCTGCTGCCTGTACCGGGGTTGCAACGCTGTAACCCAAGGCATCAATACCCTCCATGAGGGCTTCACTGAATCCAAAACTCTTAAAGTCTGCCGCAGGAGTTAAACCTGTTTCATCCATAGTTAAATGGTCAAAGATAAACAAAATATATCAGTAAGCCTAGGAACAGACGTATGGCATCACTACCAACTCTTCACAACCTTACTCACATAGCTATTCCGTGTTCCCTGGAGACGGACAACATAGATACCGGTAGTGACATTGCTGAGGTCGAGGTCAAGGCTAAGCTGTTGTGCAGATTTGTTAACAGTTTGCGTTTGAATTAAGGTTCCTGTCAGGTCGGTAATGCTAAGCTGGTACGCGCCAAGTTCATTGTTATCCAGGAGGATGCTGAAATATCCTGTCGTAGGATTTGGTGCCAGACTTAAGCTTTGTCCTTTGCTGAGGCCACTGATACCGGTACCATCTGAGATGGTGAAGTTGGCATCGTTGATGTCGAAGAAGATGTTGCCTGCACCTTCTACCATCACTCTGGCTGTTGTGGTGCTTACGACAGGTACTGTGAAGCTGAAGCTGCCGTTATTGGGCACGCCTGATCCCAGCACGATGGGCCAGGTATAGCCACCGTCGAGCGACAGAAGCACATTGACAGTGGGTGTGTTGACAGGTGCGAGGTCGCTGTTACTAACCAGCCAATTGACTGAATCGGTGGTGCCCTGAACCCAGGCTAAGCCTGTTGTATTGGGTGCGCTCACTGCAAAGGGCCCTGAAGCGCCGCTGACATAGACTTTTACAGTAGTGGGATTGTAGGTTACTCCTGCCCCATCGAGATTGTTGTCGCGGATGATGCAACGGAAGTTCAGGGTACGGCCATAACTCGGCTTAATTTCCCCGATGGTGGTGGTATTGCTCAGGATGTTCGCCAGCTTGGGGAAGATCCTCGTGCCGCTGACAGTGGGGTTGAAGGAACGGAAGATGGGCATGTTGCCGATGGGCGCATTCCAGTTGCCGGAATTTCCACGGTCGTATTCTTCCCAGCAATAGGTGAGTGAATCACCGTCAACGTCTTCTGCTACGGCAGTAAGGCGAAAGGGCGTGTTCATAGGGATGGTGAAATTCGCTGGCAGTAAGGTAATGACAGGAACGTGATTGGCTGTTGAATCGACAACTGGACAGGTATTTCCCACATCATTATGGATATAATTGTAGATCTCATCGAAACTCTTGCTGTGGAAATAATCGTCGCTGTGTTGTTGCAGATCCTGATTTCCACAAATCCCGGCATACGCCATGATGGTGCTGCCACTACCAGGTTCGTAGGCTGCTGATTGTACCCGGTTTCCGTTGCAGGCACCTACCATAGAATTAAAAGTATGGTTGGCACCGAATTGATGCCCCATCTCATGGGCTACATAATCAATATCAAAAGCATCACCAATAGGTGTATCGAGACCGGTGACACCGTTGGCTTTGTCACCGTTGGCACAAATGACGCCAAGGCCGGCAATGCCACCACCACCAGTGCTGAATACATGCCCCATATCATAATTGGCTGGGCCAATCAGATTGTCGCAAGTGTTCTGATTTTGATTTAGCATTGTACCACCATTGTTATTGGAATAGGGATCACTGGCTGCATTGAGAAAAATCAATAAGGTATCATTGTCGATGATGTTGAGGTGAACACCCAGTTCCCGCTCATAAACGCCATTGACACGGTTAATGGTGGTAACCATGGCAGAGAGGACACCCAAAACAGTTCCTCCGTGGTAGGCTGCATATTCTCCAGTACAGGCAAGGGCCAGGCGGTAATTCCTGACAGTGCCGCTGATGCTGGCGGCCTCAATACTGGCTGGGTTTTTAGCACCAATTTCATCATCATCATGCAGCAGACATTCCTGGGCAAAATCCTGGCGCAGCGCATCCTTTTTATAATAACTGACATAATCGGCTGTGCTATACTTGTCAACAGGATCCACAAAAACGGCACCACCGGCTGACAGCATCATGGCATGAAAGCCTGCTGGTGTCACATCACAACGTAAAGTGGCTGTAGGATCATCCAGTCCTTTTCCGAGATAAGTCTTAATCTGGGGGAAAGCCTTAGCCAGGCCATTCTCCATCACAGGAGATTCAACCAGGTTGAAGGCAGCAAAATTACCATCCGGCATGGGAAGGTAAAAGACAAAGGAGAGGTCCCTGGCAGTAGTACTTCCCTGCATTGGAGCCAGGGCAAGTTGTTGCCTTACATCATTAAGTTGAGTGCTGTAAGCAGTATAAGTCCTTGCCCATTTGTTGGCACTGGCTTTTACACTTGGGCTTGGTTTGTTTACCATTTGCCATGGATTAACACTTTGCTGAGCCATTGTAAACTGCACAAAAGCGAAGACAAGTATTACAGTAAGGAGTGTCGTTTTTTTCTTCATAAATAACAATAGATCAATAATCTGTTAATGTTTCTTAAGTGAATCTGCAGGCAGTTCAAAGGCTTTTTTTTCTTCCGTGCTAAACTGTTTATAATAGCTGATGTAATGCACAGTATCTCCTTCAGAAAAGGGCTGAATGATGACACTACCTTTCGTACTAAGGATATACCCATGAAAACCACCCGGCATAAAATCGATTTTTGCAGTAGAGGATGCATCGTCAATTCCTTGTCCACTGTAGGTACGTAACTGAGGATATTTCTCGAGTAGTGCTTTTTGCATACTGGATGATTCTTTGACACGGTATTTCGTTAAAACACCTTCAGGCAATGGAAGTTCAATTTCTGTAACATTTTGATGAGCAACGTCATCGCCTTTTGCTGCATTTGCCAGCAACGCATGCATCATGCGTGTGTTAAGCTCGAATGTTTTAAACTCGGAGGGCAAAGTTGATTGTCGTCCCAATAATTTTACTGCTGTGGGATCGATTTCCCGCCAAAGGAATTCTTCCATTGTCAGCTTCGGTTGTTTGGGCTTAGCCGGACTGTTCTTTTTGGCACAGGAAATACCCAATACGATCAAGCCAGACAATAGGCAGAAGGAAAGGTATTTTTGAAACTGCATAGGATAACGCGTTGGGTTAAGGGTTTTCTGCCAATAAATTACTTGATCAACAATACTTTACCTGAATACAAATGTTTGTTTCCTGTAATCTCATTAACCCTGATCCTATATACATAAATGTCGCTGATCATCTCATCAGGGCCGCCTGCATTGTGCCAGGTTCCATTCCAACCTTCTGCTTCATTCCCGACCCAATGGTCGGTCTGAAATACTTCCTGTCCCCAGCGGTTAAAAATCACCATGTCAAAACTCCCGGGATCAACATTCAGGCCATAAGGAGTGAAGATATCATTCAGGTTGTCACCATTGGGTGTAAAAGCATTGGGGATATAAAAAGTGAAAATATCCCGAACAAGAATGGTATCTGTCACAAAATCAGTACATCCATAGGCATCAGTAACAAGGAGGCTGATGGGATAGAGGCCGGGAATTGTGTACAAATGTTTCAGGTTCTTCCTGGTCGACAAACTTCCATCACCGAGGGTCCAATGCCAGGCAACAACATCACCACTGGAATAATCCATGAATAAAACTGAATCACAGGTGATGTCAAGAACTTTCGGGTAAATGTACAGCTCGGCAGTAGGGCCGGCCTCAAATCCAACGACGATGGTGGCATTGGCAGTGCAGAAGGCATTGCTGACCGTCACAGTATAGGTTCCGGCAGCAAGGTTAACAGCAGCTGCCGTGCTTTGGCCATTACTCCATAAAAAAGTATAACCACTTAAGCCGCCATTCAGGTTAACTTCTGCGCTTCCATCTGATTGATCACAATGCTCAGGACTGGAAGTAACTGACAAAATCGGGTTGTTGTTCGCTGCGACAAAGCCCCCGCTAAGTGATTCACAAGCATTGGCATCGACCACTGTCACATTATAAATACCTGATCCCAGGTTAGTTGCAGTCGGAGTGGTCTGTACGGGTATTGTATTCCAGCTGTATGTATAGGGAGGTTGACCAGCGGTAACGCCCACGGTAATGCTACCATTTTGTTCACCACAATTGGCGGTGACAATATTTGTGATTTGGGCCAGTGGTAAGGGGTTAGCGAGTACCTCTGCTGTCAAGATCTCACTACAATTGTTTGCATCAGCAACAGTGACAGTATAATTTCCTGCCGCAACGCTCAGTAGATTTTGGCTTGTTTGGGCCGGGACGGAATTCCATAAGAAGGTATAGGGAGGAGTTCCGCCACTGACAATGATGTTGACACCACCATTGGCCGCATTACAATTCTCATTCACAAGGTTGTCGATTTGTATAGCGGGTCCGGGATTACTGGAAATTGCAATACTCTGTGTGGTGATGCAATTGGTATTGTCAGTCACAGTGACTTCATAATTTCCTGCAGTAACATTTTGTAAGTTGGCAGTGGATTGTGCCGGAATTGAGTTCCAGAGATAGGTATAGGGAGGTGTACCACCGCTTGCAACAGCGCTTGCGGATCCATTCGAACCATTACAGGAAGCATTGATGACATTGTTGATGCTCAGTGCGGGCCCTCCGATGTTACCAATTACGACAGCGTTTGATGAAGTACAGGGACCATCACTGACAGTCACACCATAGCTGCCCGGGCCCAGGTTGAAAGCTGTCTGGGATGTTTGTTGCGGTGTGGTATTCCACAAATACGAATAACTATCAGAACCTCCTGAAGCCAAAACAGTTGCAGATCCATTATTCTGCCCACAGTGAGCACTCACTGAGGCGCTGATGCTACTGCTCAGGTTGTTGATGCTGACTTCTGACGACAAAACATTGGTACTATCCGGACAAAAGCCATTCAATCCCGGGTTGGTTACGGTAACAGTATAAGTAGTAGTTATCGTGGGAGTCACATTGACTGTGACATAATCAAGCTGTCCGCTTAATGTGGGATCTGCAGGCACAGAGGACCAGGTATAAGCACTTCCCCCTGAAACGCTGAGGCTTGCTGCTGCACCGGGGCAAATGCTCTGGTTGGCAGTAATTGTAGGCGCAGTAGTGACGCCACTACTCGTCGAGATGACGTAATCACAGACATCATTCGCTCTGCCATCAATCATAAAGAAATAGACTTGCCCGGGAACAAGTCCGGCCGCAGTAATCTGCCCATTGGTGGGTGAACCTGGATTCCAGCAATTGGATACTGCTGTGAAATTATAACAGTCGGAGGTGGCATAAATCTGCATTTGGATGCCATCATTGGCTGTACAATTACTGACCCATACATCGAAAACCGCAGAGCTTGAGGATGCCATAAATTTAAGCCAGGAATTATTCTGAATTCCGGCACAAAAGACATTGCCAAGGGGGCTATTGTTTTCGTCAGCAGTATTGGTTGCGCTGACTGTATGCGTGTAAGTGGCACTCGTATTTCCACAATACCCATTGAGGTTACAAATGGCTGTGGCGGTGTTACAGAAATCACCTGCAACCGGGTTAGAAACACAAGGAGGTGGAGGTTGGGCTGTCAGGCGGGCTGACAATAACAAAAACAACAATAAAAACTGAATTGTTTTGTATTTCAGCATAGATAACTGATAATTAATATCTTAAAATCCAGACACAAAGGTAGTCCGATAATCCTTAACCAACAACAACAAAATGAGTTGGCGTTTAGACTTCAATTAGCTTAAATGGTTTATTTGCTTAGGAAAAGTATTATTGTGACAAGGTATCGTGAACCTTGTGATTTTCACCTGATGCCCAATGTGGGTACAACCATTTCCTTAGTCTTTCTGCGTCTTTTTAGGGGCTTCCTTCAGCAGAATTTCCAATTCAGAAACCCGTACAATGGCATGTTCATAAAGTGTAATATTCACCTCTCCTTCCTTGTTGACTTTGGCAGACTTTTTTAATTTTGCTTCAGGACTGTGGCTAATAAAATCGCGATAATAAAACAAAGCCTCCTTGTAGTTTTGCAGGTGTATGTCATACTGATATGCCATTCTGAAAAGGATGTCATTGTTTGTCCTGTTGCGTTCATAAGCCCGCTCTAACAAAATCAGGGCTGTGTCTGATTTGTTGTGATCATTGTACAAAGAAGCCAGTTCAAGGTAGACCAATGAACCAAACTGTTCAGAAGCTTTCAGCCTGCTCAGGGTTTTGTTGAGGTAAAATACAGCAGTGTCATACAAATAGGATTTGGCTGCAGCAACACCATAATAGAAACACATCTCATTTTCTGTAGTATCCATCCAATAAGCTGACTGGAAGTAAGGCCATACGTAGACCTCTTGTTTGTAGTTTGCCATACCAAGGTATTTGTAAGTAAACCTGGAGGAATCACCATGTCGTAGCGCGCTTTCAAAGCGTAATACGGCGCTGGGGTAATCCTTTGACAGATAATGAAGATAGCCATTAGACTTCAGGATTGCTGTATTGATCGAGTCCTTCAGCAAAAAGGCTGTAGTCAACTCAATTCCCTTTTTATAGGCATTGATTTTAATGTAAAGATTGGCCAGTTTGTTGGTAACAAAAGGATCGAATGGGATAATTTTCAGAATTTTATTGCAGAAAACGACAGCGGAGTCCAATTTCCCCAACTCCATATAAGCATTGACAATTTGCTTCATAAGGGTGATATTCGTACTGTCGACAGGGTATATATCCAGCTGGATCTGAAGTCCTTCGCGAAAGTTTTCTGCCTGATAGCAAAGGTTTGCCAGCTGCAGTCGGAAGTAGCGATTTTCAGGGGATAGTGCTACCCGTTTGCGTGCGTACACACATGCTTTCTTTGTTTCACCGGCCTGATTTAAAAACTCAATAAGACTACTGATTACTTTGAGGTTGGTAGAGTCCCGCAGATATCCCTTTCTTGCCACGGCCAGCGCATCGGCATATTTACTAAAGGCAGCCAAGGCCCTGGCTTTCAAAATATAGAGATCCGGATTCGAGCTATCCAGCAACAAGAGGCGATCACACATGGCTTGTGCTTCCTCATATCTGTATCCGTCCATCAGGGTTTGGATTTGTTGCGGACTTTCAGCCTGCTGCGCTTTCACATAAGCAGAGGCGAGAAAAATGCAGGCGAACAACAACAAAATGGCCTTGCTGCGCTGATGTTTTCCGGAAGCGACCTGGCTGAGGAATGGAATCACTGTTTTTGTTGAGTTGGGTGTTTGTTTATTGGGGGAGGCGGGAGTCGTGAGGCGTGAGCCGTGAGCCGTGAGCCGTAAGGCGTGATTCGTGAGTCGTAAGTCGTAAGATGTGCGTCATAAAAAGCTCATTGTTTCGAACTAACGGTTTACGGTTCACGATTCATGGTTCATAAAAAGCTTTTGTTTCGAACTAACGGTTTACGGTTCACGATACACGATTTTCTCACGGTTCACGTCTCACGCCTCACGATTCCCATCCAACGACCTGCTATCTCATATTCTTAAACCCCTTCTCGATCTCCGCAGAAATGCGCTCAAAGACATCCGCAAAATTTCCGACACCATTGATCTTTTTTACATCATGCAAGAGTTTGTACTTTTCGATTACGGGAACTGTTTTAATCTCGTGTTCTTCCAGGCGGTGAACGATTTTTGAAGTGCTGGTATCATAAGGCATACAGCGGTTGGTTTGGCTTCGCTCATCGAGACGACGGATTAACTCCAAGGTAGGCACCTCTATTTCAATGATTTGCGAAATAAAAGATCCATTCTTTTTTAACAAGCCATCCAGGATATAGGACTGTACCAATGTCCTTGGAAAGCCTTTGAAGATAAAGCCTTTGACATTTTTTGTAGAGGCCAGCTTCTTCTCAATCAACTGAACAACAATTTCATCAGGAACCAGTTGACCATTCTCATAGAGGTCAGAAATACGTTTTCCGATCTCAGTTTTGTGCAGGACTTCCTGGTCGAGCATCAGACCTGTGGCGACATACTCCAGTCCAAAAGCCTTGGCCAGGGCGATTCCCTGAGAGCCTCTACCGGAACCAGGATATCCAAACAGGACAATATTGAAAAGCTTTTGACTCAGTTCATTTTCGATGATCTTTTCAATATCCTGGCTTACTTCATCGATGCCACGACGTCCGTCGACTTCATAGAAAATCCCTTTGTCTTTGTAATACTGCATCACAGGCATCGTCTTCTCACTATACTCACGCAACCTGGTCCTGATCACCATCTCATTGTCATCCGACCTGCCGGAAGTGATTCCACGATTCAGCAAACGAGCCACAGAATCTTCCATGGGGACATCGATGCTGATGAGGCAATTCAGGGCAGTATTTAACTTAAGCATCAAGCCTTCAAGGATATAGGCCTGAATATAGGTACGCGGAAAACCATCGAACAGAAAACCGTTTGAATCAGGGTTGTCTGTGATGGTTTTTTCGATAATCTGGACGATGATTTCATCCGGCACCAATCCCCCGGCAGCAATCATCTCTTTGGCTTCCTGTCCGAGCTTGGTTTGGTCTGCAATTTCTTTCCGCAGCAAATCCCCGGTAGAGATATAAAAGAGATTGTATTTTGTGATCAGGTATTCTGATTGTGTCCCCTTACCTGCACCGGGAGGACCAAAAAGTGCGATATTTAACATAAAGTCTGAATAATTTAAGCGATGTAAGACAAAGTTATTGAAAGGGCTAAAATAGCGTAAATATTGAAGAAAGAAATCCCTGAAAACAAGAAAATTCCAAATATCAAATCACACTGCAGCCCTTTATCCAAACTCCCGAATGGGATGTTTTGGGATTAGAATTCTCATGCCTGCAGAAATCTCAAGCGGGAATTGAAATATGCGCTTTGCTATGGCTGGGATTGCGCCAGACGGAAACCTACATAGCCATAGCGCAAAGCAGGATCGCCTTTGTCTCTGTCGGTGGTTCTAAGTCCTGCCTTGTCGTAATACCAGCTTCCACCGCGGATGACACGAAAGCGAGCTGTAGCCGGTCCCTCCGGATTCTGCATTGAACTATGTGCATAATAATCTGGCGCATACCAATCTGAACACCATTCCCATACATTCCCACTCATGTCATAG
>Ga0247840_10002201_pt1 | contig 35374 bp, 35 predicted proteins | sample LaCruzMarch2015__FD_192404 | JGI IMG/M metagenome (GOLD analysis project Ga0247840, IMG submission 192404) | Freshwater microbial communities from meromictic Lake La Cruz, Castile-La Mancha, Spain - LaCruzMarch2015_17m | ecosystem: Environmental > Aquatic > Freshwater > Lake | place: Spain...
GAGATCAACCTGCTGTTGAGCCAGGTCTTCGGGATCAGACCCGGCTGGTTCAATGATCCCACGCTCGCCCGCACCATGCTGCTGATCGTGAACACCTGGCTCGGTTACCCCTACATGATGATCCTGTGCATGGGGCTGCTGAAAGCGATCCCGGCGGACCTCTATGAGGCGTCGGCAATGGACGGCTCCAATTTCATCCGGGACTTCTTCAGCATCACCCTGCCCATCCTGATGAAACCGCTCACTCCGCTGTTGATCGCGTCATTCGCGTTCAACTTCAATAACTTCGTGCTGGTTCAATTGCTGACCCAGGGGCGCCCCGACATCATCGGCGCCCAAACCCCGGCCGGGACGACCGACTTGCTGGTGACCTACACTTACCGCATTGCCTTCGAGGGTTCGGGTCAGGATTACGGACTGGCTTCGGCCATCGCGACTCTGATTTTCATCATGGTCGGCATCCTAGCACTGATCAACATCAAGCTCATGCGCGTGGATCGCTGAGAGCGGTCAGTACGTTTTGCCAAACGATAAGGGTATACCGCAATGGCCATGGTTGAATCGAAATCAGTCATCTACCGCAAGCTGGCGGCTCATGCTTTTCTGTGGTTCTTTCTCGCCCTGATCATCTTCCCGCTGTTGATGGTGATCGCCATCTCATTCCGCACCGGGAATTTCGCGGTCGGCGACATCATCCCCAGCAATCCCACCCTGGATCACTGGCGGCTCGCTCTCGGCATGTCCATCGTCGATGAGGCCGGGCGAACCATCCCGCCGCCCTTCCCGGTCCTGCTATGGCTGTGGAATTCGGTCAAGGTGGCCGTCATCTCGGCCATCCTGATCGTTGCACTCTCCACCACCTGTGCCTACGCGTTCGCCCGGCTGCGCTTCGCGGGCCGCGGCCTGTTACTCAGATCGATGCTGATCTTCCAGATGTTCCCGGCGGTCCTGGCGCTGGTGGCCTATTACGCCTTGTTCAGCCGGATCACCGAATATTTTCCGCCGCTGGGGCTCAATACCCATCCTGGGCTGATTTTTGCCTATCTCGGCGGCATTGCGCTCCACGTATGGACCATCAAGGGCTACTTCGAGACCATCGACAAGTCGTTGGAAGAATCCGCCATGCTCGACGGCGCCTCGCCCTGGCAGGCGTTTCGGCTGATCCTGCTGCCGCTCTCGGTGCCGATCCTGGCGGTGGTCTTCATCCTGGCGTTCATTACCGCTATAACCGAATACCCGGTGGCCTCCATTCTGCTTCAGGACGAAGCCAAGCTGACCCTCGCGGTGGGCTCCCAATACTATCTGAACCCGCAGGAATACAAATGGGGCGACTTCGCCGCCGCCGCCGTCATGTCGGGCCTGCCGATCACCCTGGTGTTCATGATCGCCCAGCGCTGGCTGGTCGGCGGCCTGACCGCCGGCGGAGTCAAGGGCTAAGATGATTTCCGGGAAAGGATCTACCGACCTGTGGGGGCGACGACCAAGGCCGTCGCTCCGGCATAGCCGGGAGGTTTCATATTTCTTTCATCTGTGCCCATCTGTGTCATCTGTGGATAAATTCTTTGGCTTTCTTCGGGTGAAGCAGAGCCCTCTGTGGATAGCCATCAGCGACGACTAATCCACGGATCGTCAGGAAAGAGCAGAGTTGTCCACAGATCGCATAAATAAACGGTTGCCACAACGCCCCCAGGAGCTTGGAAGAAATGGCTGACGTCAAGATCGATCACCTGGTCAAGAACTACAACCCCGGTGTTGCGCGCGATGTGCTGCGCGATATCAACCTGGATATCAAAGAGGGTGAGTTCGTGGTCTTCGTCGGCCCGTCGGGCTGCGGCAAGTCTACGTTGCTGCGGGCCATCGCCGGACTCGACGACATCACCTCCGGCGACCTCTACATCGGGGGCAAACGGATGAATGACGTGCCGCCGGTCAATCGCGGCGTCGGCATGGTATTCCAATCCTATGCGCTCTACCCGCACATGACGGTGCGTGAGAATCTCGCCTTCGGACTCAAGATCAAGAAGGTCGACAAGGTCATCGCGAAGGAGCGGGTTGCTCAGGCCTCGGCGATGCTGGGCCTGGACAGCTTCCTGGAGCGTAAGCCCAAAGCGCTCTCCGGTGGTCAGCGCCAGCGGGTCGCCATTGGCCGCGCGCTGGTCCAACACCCCGACGTTTTCCTGCTTGACGAACCGCTGTCCAATCTCGACGCCGCCCTGCGGGTGAAGACCCGTATCGAACTGGCCCGGATGCACCAGGAGCGCGGCTCCACCACCATCTATGTGACGCACGATCAGGTCGAGGCCATGACGCTCGCCAACAAGATCGTGGTCCTGAGCCCGCTCACCGACGATGGCGCGGCCAGCAATCTCGAGCAGTTCGGCCCGCCGCTGGATCTCTACCACGCGCCGGCCAATCGCTTCGTCGCCGGCTTCATCGGTTCGCCCAAGATGAACTTTCTGGACGGCATGATCGAGGAAGCAGGTGAACAGCGGACCCGCATCAAGCTCGACACCGGGATTAGCCTGACCGCATCGGTCGACAGCCGCCGGGGCCGGGCGGGAGACAAAGTCGAGGTCGGCATCCGGCCCGAGCACACGGTCATGCTCGACGACCCGCGCGCGGATAATCGGATCACCGGCACCGTGCAGGTGGCCGAACACCTGGGCGCCGAAACCTTCGTTTATCTGGAAGTCGGCGGCAAGGATTTCACGGTCAAGGTGCGCCCGGAAACCCCGGCCGCACCCCAGAGTCAGTTCGACATCGGTGTGCCGACCGACGCCTGCTACCTTTTCGATGCCAAAGGGCAGGCTTTTCCTCGCACGTCGCGCTTCAGCCGGACCTGATCGGCGTCGCAAGCAAAGCTCCGGTGCCGGGCTCCAAGCTGATCGGATTGGAGGCTGGCCAACACCCGTTCTACCAGGTCGTGACGGCGAGCGCGGTCTCCTGGGTCGGGTCGGTCGGGGGCACAACCGTCGCGATCAGTCGACCTGTTTCCTCGACCCGAAGAACATCTCCCGCATCCGCTCTGTTCCGATCACCCGCGCGATCTCGCGGAACGTGGTGTACATGACAATCAACACGAACAGCAGCACCTGGACCGCGATGAAGTGCGGCCAAACCAGTTCCGCGAGCAACCGTTCATTACCGGCAACCATCCCCCCGGCCTGCCGCGAGAAATCGATGAGCCGCTCCAGGTAATGGACGAGCCCAGCAATGACAAGGTAGATCAAGGTCTTCCACGTCACATTGTAGATCAGCGGCTTGTGGGGATATCGATTGATGATGGGCAACAGGTCCGCCAGCAATACCGCCTTGCCGAGAATCAGGGCCGCGACCGCCACCGAAATTGTCGTGGTCGCCGCGATCCCGGTCCCCTCGGTCATCAAAGCCCGGATCAGGGCAACGATGTGCAGGGCGATGAAAAAGTACAGCGTTGGCGGCAGCAGCGCAATGAACTCCTCTTTGATCTTGGCAGATAGGTTACTCATGGGGCTCCTCTTGGGGGTCCAGCCGGGGCGCGGCCAATGTCGGAATTGGGGTCGGCTGGGCGGCGGCTCAAGTCCTTCGCATAGATCCCTGACGATCAGGCATGTCGGCAACTGCCGATCACCATCGCGCATGCACGCCGCGCCGGACTCATACCCGGCCCGCATCACGACCCGTTCGACCGGATGCTGATCGCGCAAGCCAAGATCAAAGGACTCATCCGGGTCGGCAACGAGACCCTATTTGATCACTTCGGCATGCAGCGACGCTGGTAGCATCTGCACATCGACAACCGCGTCATTCGCGCGCTTCCCCGCGAAGGTGTCGATAGACCACCACTCCGGTTTTCGGGTGCTGCGCTCGGCGCCCTTGCGTAACTCGGCATAGGTAACGAAGGACATGCACAGCCGGTATTCGGCGGTGAGAACGTTGACTCGTTCGGCGATTCCCGGCGGGCGATGCGTGATCTGGTAGATCAGCGTGTTGGTATCCAGAGAGCGTCCACGTATCGACCTTAGGTGACCAACGACGCGCACGCAACCGCGAGACGCCTCGCACCGCCGCTCGGTTCTGGCGGAGCGGGGCTCGCCGCTCAGTGGACCATACGGGTGCGGTGACTGCGGCAAAACGCGCCGGCTCAGCCCACCAGTCGCTGCACCCGCGCCTGTTCCGCCAGGCGTTCCGCAAGCTGTGAGGCGATGGCCGAGAGCAGCCGAATCTTGAGCCCCGCCGTGATCGCCGCAAAGGGGACGCGCCAGCAGACCCCGCCGTCGCGCGCCACCACATCGGCCGAACGGGGTTGACCGCTCGCCAGGGGCAATTCGCCGAAGTACATGCCCGGCGACAGCGTGGAGATCCGCCGCGGCGGCTGCCCGGGGGCCGGCGGCAGGACCTCGAAGCGGCCCTGGGCGATGAGGAACAGTGCATCGGCCGCTTCGCCGGTACGAAACACCGGTGCTCCAGCGGCGAACTCCAGTCGCCGCGCGATGGCCGCAAGCCCGGCGCACTCCGCGCCGGACAGCGTGACGCAGAGGTCGTTGTCGGCGAGCGCGGTCTCCTGGGTCGGGTCGGACGGGGGCACAAGCGTCGCGATCAGTCGATCCTGCGCCCACTCCAGGGCGTGGTCGCGATCGCTGAATTGAAAGATCGCCAGGTCCTGAGACTGCGGCCACGCCTGGGCAACCAATCGCACAAAGGCATACTTGTTGGCCGCCCCGGGGATCAGCAAGGTGCGCCCCTGACCGGTGAGGTCGCGGGCCAGGTCCGCCAGCATCCGGGCCGCCGCCCGGTCGACGTTGACGACCCGCGCCAGGTCCAGGATCAGCACCTCCACCCCCGCCAACTCGTCCAGCACCTCATGGACCAGTGACTCGGTCGCCCCGATGGTCAACTCGCCCTGGAGCTCATAGCCGCGCACGCGGGCGCCGTGTTGTGCCAGCAGGTCCCGCTCGGCCAGTCGGCGGCGGCGCTGGGAACCGACCAGTTTGCCGTCATAGCGGGCGCGGATGATCGCGGCCGAAGTGGAGCGGCTGGTGTGGAAGAGGTGCAGATCGAAATCACGGGAGAGTTCCTCGCACACCCGGATGCCGCGGCAACTGTTGCCGCGGGCATCGAGCAGCGGCGAAAACACGGCGATGCCGACCTGACCGGGCAGGACGGCCACGATGCCGCCGCCTACGCCGCTCTTGGCCGGCATCCCGACGCTGTAGATCCATCCGCCGGAGTAGTCATACATGCCGCAGGAGGACATGACCGACAGCACCCGCGCGACCTCGGCCTCCGGCAGCGCCTGCACCCCGGTGACCGGGTTGACCCCGTTATTGGCCAGGCAGGCGCCCATCAGGGCCAGGTCACGGCAGTTCACCAGCACCGAACATTGGCGGAAATACAGGTCGAGCCCCGGTTCCGGATCGGTCTCGATGACGTCGAAATTGCGCATCAGGTGGGCGAGCGCCCGATTGCGGTGGCCGGTGCGCGCCTCGGAGGCATAGACCCGCTCGTCGACCGCCATGGGGTGACCGGTATAGCGCGCGAACATCTCGAGTATCCGTTGCTCCCGCTGCTGCGGACTGTCCCCGGCGATCATGCAGGTGGTGGCGATGGCCCCGGCGTTGATCATCGGATTTAGGGGGCGCCCGGTGCCGGGCTCCAGGCTGATCGAATTGAAGGCCTCGCCCGAGGGTTCGACCCCTACCTTGGCCAAGACCCGCTCGACCCCGAGATCGGCGAGTGCCAGCCCGTAGACGAAGGGTTTGGAAATGGATTGGATGGTGAAGGCCTGGCGGCTGTCGCCGACCTGATAGATATGACCATCAACCGTCGCCACGGCGATGCCGAACCACTCCGGGTCCGCGCTGGTCAGTTCCGGTATATAGGAGGCGAGGTCACCCTCGCGCAGGTCCGCGACGCGCCTGTGCAGCGCTTCCAGGTATTTTTGAATCGGGGAGTCGACGAGCGCCCTGACCGCCATTGGCAGAGATACCTGAGTGGAACACGGGGTAACAGGATACAGCAAAGCGCGAGCCAGATCGGCACCTGGGCCGGCGGGTAGCTGGGCCGTGCTTGGGGTGCCCCGCACACACCGCCTTCAGCGAACCTCTCCGGCAGGCAAACCGAGGGCGACGCACCATGGGGTGCCACAGCGCTCCGGGTGCGGTCGATTTCGGGGCGGTCGCCCCCGACGTTGGGGCGGGTTTCAAACCCGCCCCTACACCAAGGGTCTGTCTGGAATCAGGTAACAAGGCTATATTATCTTCACCAAGCAGTCCTTGGGAAGCCCCTGGGCAGAGTCAACAGGTTGTTCCGATGAACCAGCCTCAAGGCACCGCATCGCCGTTTCCCGACCTGTCCCGGGCACCCTTCGCCGTCCTGTCCGGGGCCGCGCCGGAGACGGTCGCCAACGAGATCGTCGCTTGCCTCCAGGCCGTCCAAGCAGCTTGAGCGGCGCAAGTCAAACAGACTTTCCTGGTTCACACCGGGAATAGTCCGTTGGCATCCCGCGTCCGCGTCCCAACCTCGATAGAAACTCAACGCGAGCAAGCCAACGCAAGTTATCCCATCATGGAAAACCGACCGCTGCCGACCGAGATCAACCTCCACCAGCAGTCACGGGTGCTCGAGCTCACCTATGACGACGGCGCCCGATTCAGTCTGCCCTGCGAGTATTTGCGTGTTCTGTCGCCCTCTGCCGAGGTCCGCGGGCATTCGCCCGCCACCGCCAAGCTGCAGGTCGGCAAGGAACAGGTCGGCATCACCAAGCTGGAGCAGATCGGCAGCTATGCCCTGAAGATCCATTTTAACGACGGGCATCACTCGGGCCTCTACGACTGGCAGTATCTTTATAAGCTTGGCCGCGCCTGGCAGCCGCTCTGGTTCGACTATCTCGAGCGGCTCGCGGCTGCCGGTCACCAGCGCCAGGGGCCTGATCCTTTCGAGGTGCTCAAAGCGCGCGGCGAGGTCCCCTCGCGACTGCCGGAGCCGGAGCCGGAGCCGGGGACGGCATGACCAAACTTGAGCTGGTCTGCGCCTACCACCAGCAAAGCAAGCATCATCTCAATGGCTACGCCCCCGGTCCGGGCGGCCTGGACTGGGCGAATCAGCCGGACCCGTTTCGGGTTTTCACGGGGGCGCCGGGGATCGACCTGCGGCTGGCGGCCGATGCCGAGACGGTACCGTTCTCAGCGATTCGCAGCGGGGAGCGACCGCATCCGGCTCCGGTGGATCTGGCACATCTGGCGGTGTTGCTGGAGTTGTCATTCGGACTCTCGGCCTGGAAGTCCTATGGCGATGCCCGGTGGGCGCTGCGCTGCAATCCGTCCAGCGGGAATCTGCACCCCACCGAGTGTTATCTGATCACCGGCGCGCGGGCGGGTCTCGGCGGCGGGGTCTATCACTACGTGAGCCGGGATCATCGGCTCGAACAGCGCGCGCTCGACCTGGAGGCGGCGCCGTCGCTCCCGCCGACCGAGGGCCTGGTGCTGGCGCTCAGCAGCATCCACTGGCGGGAAGCCTGGAAGTACGGCCTGCGCGCCTTCCGCTACTGTCAGCACGATCTCGGCCACGCCATTGCGGCAATCGCGTACGCCGCCGCGCTCCTGGGCTGGCAGGTAACACGGCTGCCCTGGGGCGACGCGGTGCTGGCCGGGCTGCTGGGGGTCGACCGTGCCGATGAATTCCCACCCGGTCACCAGGAGGCCCCGGATCTGGCACTCTGGGTCGGCCCCACCACGATCCCGTCGGCAGACGAACTCAACCGACTGCGCCAGGCACCGCGGTGTTTCCAGGGCCTGGCGAACCAATTGAGCCGGGACTATCGGCACTGGTCGGGGATCGCAACCGTGCATGAGGCCGCTGAGCGCCCCGATGCGGCGCGCTCTGTCGTCACACAACACTCGACCCTCCCACCGCCGGCGGCGAACCCCTGCGCACTCACCGCGGCCGATTTGATCCGCCAACGCCGCAGTGCGCAGGAATTCGACGGGTCGACGCCGCTGTCGGCGCAACGCTGGTTCGCCATGCTCGACGCGCTCTTGCCGCGCGCCGGGGTACCGCCCCTGGACGCCTGGAGCGGCCCGCCCCGCATCCACCTCGCCCTGTTCGTTCACCGGGTGGAGGGGCTCGCCCCCGGGCTTTACTGCCTGGCCCGCGATCCCGCGGCCATCCCCGCCTTGCGCACTGGCCTGCGCAAAGACTGGCACTGGAACCCGGTCCCCGACGCGCCCGACCACCTGCCGCTATTCTGCCTGGTCCAGGGCGACGCCCGCGCGGCGGCACGCCAGCTCGCCTGCCATCAGGACATTGCCGCCGACAGCGCTTTCGCGGTCGGAATGCTGGCGGACTTCGATGCGGCACTCGCGGATGGTCCCTGGCAGTACCGGGAGCTGTTCTGGGAGTGCGGCTTGCTCGGTCAGATCCTCTATTTGGAGGCGGAGGCGGCCGGGCTGCGCGGGACCGGCATCGGCTGCTTCTTCGACGACGCGGTGCACGATCTGCTGGGCATTGCCGACACCCGGTGGCAATCGCTTTACCATTTCACCGTGGGCGGGCCGCTGGAGGACCAGCGGTTACAGACCGAACCGCCCTATGCCCATCTGGAGGCCCGAGCGCCATGATCCGTTCGCCCATGCACATCCGCGCGATCCTGGCTCCCCTGTTGCTGGCGTGGCTGCCGCTGGCCGGTTGCGCGCCGCCGGGCGGGCCGGCGCCCATCAGCGGCGAGGTGCCGGAGGCGCGCGGCTGGCGGGCGGAGACCGTGGTCACGGGGCTCGAACACCCCTGGTCCATCGCCTGGCTGCCGGACGGCGCGGCCCTGATCACCGAGCGTCCCGGACGGCTGCGGCTGTTGCGTGACGGCCGGCTGGATCCCGTCCCCATCGCCGGAGTGCCGGAGGTCTTGGTCTATGGTCAGGGCGGTCTGCTCGATGTCGCACCTCACCCGCGGTTTGCCGAGAACCAACGGGTCTATCTCACCTTTGCCCAGGGCACCAAGGATGCCAACCGCACCGCGCTGGCACGCGGGCGCCTGAGCGAGGGTCGGCTCGAAGACCTCCGGGTCATTTTCCGCAACGCCGACACCAAGAACGACGGCCAGCACTTCGGCTCGCGTTTGCTGTGGTTACCCGACGGCTCACTGCTGATGAGCATCGGCGACGGCGGTAATCCGCCGATTGCCCATGCCGGAGCGAATATCCGCAACCAGGCGCAACACCCGAGTACCCACTTCGGCAAGGTCGTGCGACTGAGCGAGGACGGTCAACCCCTTCCCGACAACCCCTTTCTGAACCAACCGGGTGCCCGCCCCGAAACCTGGACCCTGGGTCACCGCAACATCCAGGGCCTGACCCGCGACCCCAGCACCGGCCGGGTCTGGGCCACCGAGCACGGCGCCCGCGGCGGGGATGAACTCAACCTCCTCGTCGGCGGCGGCAACTACGGCTGGCCCTTGGTGACTTACAGCATGGAGTATTGGGGACCCAAGATCGCGGACGCGACCAGCCAGCCGGGGATGGTCGATCCCAGGCTGGTCTGGGTTCCGTCGAAAGCCCCCAGCGGGCTCGCTTTCTATAGCGGGGAGCGGCTGCCGGGCTGGCAGGGCGATCTGTTCAGTGGAGCACTGAAGTTCGGCCAAGTCCGCCGGATCGACTTGGACGGCGAGCGGGTGGTCGGGGAGGAAAAGCTCACCATCGGCGCCCGGGTCCGCGACGTGCGGCAGGGGCCTGACGGTTTCTTGTATGTCCTCACCGACGAGCCCAATGGGCGCTTGCTGCGAATCGTCCCCGACTGAGAATTGCATTCACGGAGCCTTGCGTTTAGCGTGCAGGATCAAACAGCCGCGCCGACCCGACGCATCGCCTGACTAACCTGGACGCACCACCCTGAGGGACGCAACTCGCCATGCGATTTTTTGACATCATTGCCGCCCTGCTCACGCTGTCCGCGTTGTTCAGTTGGTTCAACCACCGGTTTCTGAAGCTGCCGACCGCGATCGGCCTGATGTTGATCGCGCTGCTGATTTCACTGACCCTGCTGCTGCCTATTCCGGGCAGCGCGGGGCTGGAGGAGGATGTCAAGCGGATGCTCGACAGCATCCCCTTCGACGATGCCGTGTTGCATGGGATGCTCGGCTTCATGCTCTTTGCCGGAGCGCTGCACGTCAAACTCTCCGATCTGGCGCAACATAAATGGGCCATCGCCTTGCTCGCGAGCGTCGGAGTGCTGATCTCGACCTTGCTGGTCGGCTTTGGCGCCTGGCTGCTGTTCCTTCTGCTCGGGCTCAAGGTCCCCCTGATCTACTGCATGGTGTTCGGTGCCCTGATCTCGCCGACCGACCCCATCGCGGTCCTCAGCATCCTGAAGCAGGCCGCGGCGCCGAAAAGCCTGGAGACCAAGATCACCGGCGAGTCGCTGTTCAACGACGGTGCGGCCGTGGTGCTCTTCCTGGTGCTGGTACAGATCGCCGTCGGCGCCGAGCAGTTGCACCCTGGGTTGTTTCTGACCACCTTCCTGCAAGAGGCCGTCGGCGGCTTCGTTCTGGGTCTGGCCAGCGGCGGGCTGGCGTATTTCATGATGCGCAGTATCGACAACTATCAGGTCGAGGTACTGATCACCCTCGCGCTGGCCAGCGGCGCCTATGCGGCGGCCGAACACTGGCATGTCTCAGCGCCGATTACCGTCGTCATCGCCGGCCTGTTGATCGGCAACCTGGCGCGCGACGGGGTCTGGTCGGAGGTGACGATGCGGCATGTCGACAGCTTCTGGGAACTGATCGACGAGATCCTGAACGCCGTGCTTTTCGTCCTGATCGGGCTCGAGGTGATGGTGCTGACCCTGACCGGATCGGTCGTGCTGGCCGGTCTGCTGGCCATCCCGCTGGTCCTGGTCGCCCGAGCGGTCAGTACCGGCCTGCCGATGGCATCCCTGACCCGGTTTCGCACCTTTGCCCCCGGGGTGGTCGCGATCCTAACCTGGGGCGGGCTGCGCGGCGGCATCTCGGTGGCGATGGCCCTGGCCTTGCCGCATGGCGAAATCCGCGACCTGTTGGTCTCGGTGACCTACATCGTGGTGGTCTTCTCGATCCTGGTGCAGGGCCTGACGCTGGGCCCGGTCATCCGCGCGATGGGGCGCCGGGCCGATCGGGAGTTCGCCTCAAGAGGTCTGGAGGAACCAGCCCCGGCCGCGCGTCCGAACTGATGGCGTCGACCCGCCCCGCGGTGCCGCGCGCAACCTACCTGACCGGGGCACTCTGGGGACTCTTCGCCAGTCGGCATCGGGGCAATCACCTTGGGTGTGTTTCTATCCAGCGGTGCCTACCAGGCATTGGCCCCGGCTATGATACGCAACTAGATTGCTGCATTGAAGTACTGTGTTCTCTATCCTGGCAGGAGTACAAGGCTTCAGCCTTGTCGCGGGTACGGCGAGATCTCCCCCTTCACCAAGTTGCCGGATAAGCGTCGGCACTTGGAATCACGGCTCGACGACCTAACTCGTCAGACTGAGCAGTACCCGGGCGGGTCTGAACCGCCCCAATGACACGAGACACCGACGATGATCCTTCGCTTTCCCCTGAAACGCCAAGCCCTGGCCTTGTTCACCGCCCTGTTGCTGACCGCCTGCCTGTCCGAGGCCGGGCCAACGCTGACCGCCCCGGAGGCCAACGACCAGGCGCGCACCGGTGCACTCACCCTGATCGACATCCGCACCCCCGAGGAATGGCGCCAGACCGGTGTGGCCGAGGGTGCGGTACGCATTGAAATGCGCAACCCCAAGGGGCCGGACGGCTTTGCCGAGGCCGTGCTCGCCGAGGTCAAGGGCGACCGCAACGCGCCGATTGCGCTCATCTGCCGCACCGGAAATCGTACCTCCTATATGCAAAAAGAGCTTGAGGCGCGCGGCTTCACCCGCGTCTATAACATCAAGGAAGGCATGGTCGGCAGCGCCGCCGGACCCGGCTGGATCAAGCGCGGGCTGCCGGTGCAGGCATGCAAACAGTGTTGACGTTGGCCGTCGAACCATGAGCGCCGTGCCGGAGCTGACCAGGCACCGGTTCAGCCGGGCACACTATGACCGGATGATTGATGCAGGCGTATTCGGGCCGCAGGACCACGTGGAATTGCTGGACGGGGAGATCATCGACATGGCACCCCAAAAGAGCCGGCATGCCACCGCGGTCACGCTGGTCGCGGACGCCTTACGTTGCGCAGTCGGCCCCGGCGTCACGGTGCGCGTCCAGCTCCCGTTCAACCTCGACGACCACTCGGCGCCCGAACCCGATGCCGCCGTTGTCCCCGGCAAACCGCGTGACTACCGCGACGCCCACCCCGCCCACGCGTTACTCATCTGCGAAATCGCCGACACCACTCTCGCCTATGATCGCGGCCGCAAGCTCGCGGCCTACGCCCGTGCGGGCGTGCCTGAGTATTGGGTTCTGGACTTGAGCGGGGAGACACTGGAGGTCTGCCGTGATCCGCAGCACAGCGGCTATGCGCAACGGTGGGTGCTGGCGGCGGATGCACAGGCGTCCCTGCTGGAAATAGGCACTCAGCACATCTTGGTCGGCGACCTGCTGCCCTGAAGTACTTCATTGCGGAGTTGGAAGCGGACTTTCGGTTCGGCCGGTTCGGACATTGCCCTGCTTGATCGCCGGTGCGGCGAAGCACCCGCGGCGTGGCAGCGGACCACGAGCCTGTCGCAACAAGCCGGAATGACGGACGGAGCGCCAACGCCTACACCCCAACCCCCAACACCCGCTCGATCCCCGCCACAATCCGCTCCCCCGCCCGCCCGTCCCACAACTCCGGTATCGCGCCGCGCTGCCACTCACCGGCAAACAGCCGGTCGAGCGCCGGCGTCAGCTTCGCCGGATCGGTGCCGATCAGCGCATTGGTGCCGATGCTGACCGTCTCCGGCCGCTCGGTACTGTCGCGCAGGGTCATGCAGGGCACACCCATCACCGTGGTCTCTTCCGTAATTCCGCCGGAGTCGGTGAGCACCGCCTTGGCGTGCTTGACCAGATAATTGAATTCCAGATAGGGCTGCGGCTCCACCAAGTGCAGATGCGCCGGCAGATCGGCCAGGTCGCGCAGCGTCTTCGCCGTGCGCGGGTGCACCGGGAAGATCACCGGCAGGCCCCGCGTGCCCGCGCCGATCGCCGCCAGCAGTCGCGCCAGTGATCCAGTGCCGTCCACGTTGGCCGGCCGATGCAGGGTGACCACGAAATACCCGCCCGGTTGCAATCCCAACGCATCCCAGAACGACGGCGGCTGCAGCCGGTCCAGGTTGGCCAGCAAGGAATCGATCATGGTGTTGCCGACGAAAAAGATCCGCTCCTCCCCGACCCCCGCCGTGCGCAGGTTGGCATTGGCAAACGCACTGGTGGTGAAAAACCAGTTGGTGATGGCGTCGGTCACCATCCGGTTGATCTCTTCCGGCATGGTCCAGTCACCCGAGCGGATACCGCCTTCCACATGCGCCACCGGCACGCACAGCTTCTGCGCCGCGATGGCACAGGCCATGGTCGAGGTCACGTCCCCCACCACCAGACACAACCGGGACGGTGCCGCCAGCAGCAGCCGCTCATAGCCGATCATGATCGCCGCCGTCTGCTCCGCCTGAGTGCCCGACCCCACCTCTAGGTTCACAGCCGGCGCCGGAATGCCCAACTGGACAAAAAAATCGCCCGACATACGGGCGTCATAGTGCTGGCCGGTGTGCACCAGGCGGTAGCGCACGGGTCCGCCCGCCGCCGCCCGAGCCTGCAGCGCCCGGATGATGGGTGCAATCTTCATGAAATTCGGGCGGGCGCCCGCGATGATGTCAATCAGCAGAGTTGAATCAGCCAACGGCGACCTCAGTCTCTTTGCGCGGAATAGCGTTTCGACAGTCCCCCTGGACCTCCAGCGAACGCCGTGTCACGTTCTTGGCGAGGCCTTGATCGTTGTTCCGGCCAGCACAGCGCATGTGGAGTCCAAGGCTTCAGTCTTGGCCCGCTGATCCAAGGCTTAAAGCCCTGGACTCCAGGTAGACAGGGTACCTCGGTTGGCCGCAACGATGACCAAGGCCGGCTTACGACGCAGCGGACGGCGACCAGGATTCGCTAATCTGCCAGGGCCGAAAGCACGCTTTGATGCACTCGGTATTGATGACGGCGACCTGGATGTGATTCCGAAGGCGAACACCAGCGTCTAATCGTCTCTTTGGTGTTTCCGTGAAATCCCAGTATGAATGTCGGCGAGCGCTGATAACGCGACCAACGATGAGCCACGGGTCAGGGTCTTCAAGTCGCCATCCGGAGTCACAACCCCGAGACGTGTCAAGAATCCGCGTGCCATGTCAGGATTTGAGGTAATCCTCTGCCGGTAGGCAACCATGTCTCGCAAGAGCGCATGGCCATCTAACTCATGGTTTATATTAACGTCCATATATTTTTCAAGATGAATGATTGGAGATGAATCTTGCTTCTTCGGCATGATCTTACTTATATCCATGTTCATATTCGGACGCGTTTTCAGTATTCTCGCTCAACGCTCCAGCGTCAATGCCATTAAGTTAAGCCATTCTGGCTCACACGCTCCAGCGTGGGGGCAAGTGCGGACGCTCCAGCGTCCAGTCCGCCGTCGGGACGCGGCGCGTCCGCCCGACACTCCAACGCAGAGCGTGGGAGCGAGACGACCCAGAGGGGACCGCGGCGCGGGTGCGTACCGACACCACGCCCCTCACCGCCCCTTCCGCGCTGCCTGCCCGGGCTTGGGCCCAATCAACGCCTCCAGGCTCGGCGCATCAAAAATCCCCTCCAGCCATCCGTCCAATGGCACGATCGCCGCCGCATCCAGGCGCTGTACCGCCCACCGGGGCAGTACCCCGAACCGATGTGTCAACAAGGGTTTCAGACTATCGGCCTTGCCCTTGGCCTGACCATCGACCTCACCATCCGCCTTGCCCTTGGCAAAAGTCGCCTGATAAACCCGGGTCTGCTCCAGCGGTACCAAGACGTTCAACATGGTTCGCAACTCCTCGCTGCTGAGTAAGGGAAACCGTTCGATCAGCCAGAATTCCAGCATCCGCTCCAGCGTCGCGCGGGTGGTGGGGGCCAATGGCGCCTCGCGAATCGTACGCAAGGCCCGCGGCGCCCAGGCACGCAAGGCATCATCACGCGCGATTATCAGCGGCGCAAAATTCATAGATCGACGGGTCGGTTTTCATCCGGCCTCGACTCCCACGCGTACCTCAAGTTTGAGCGCTGGCCATGGGTTCCGGCCTCCCGTCGGCATGACGGACGCCCCGACCGCAGCGCATGCGCCCGCAACCCGTCAATGCCCCGTGCGCTTCAGCCAGGCTTTGACCTGTTCGGGGTCCAGCCCCCGCAAACGCTCCTCAGGGTCAAATCTGCGCAAGATCTCCTCAGCGCCCAACCCCCGTAAACGCTCCTCAGGGTCCAGCCCGCGCAACCGGTCCGCGACATCCATCCGTTCGGTGGGACTCTGGGTACCGGGCGGCAGGTGCGCGAACAGCTTGGCGGGATGGCGGGTGGCGACCGCGTAGAGGCGAAACGCCGCCGTCGGCAGCAGTCGAGCGGCGGCGGGCGCCGGTTCCACCGGGTCGGCAGGAGGCTCGGCCGCGGACGGGCCGCTGAGCGCCTGAATGGAGGCGAGCTTGCGATACGTGACGTAGTGGCCGATCAGTTCTTCCATGGCCAAGCCGTCCAGCGGTTCCTGTTTGAATTTGTAGCTCAACACATTGTGGGCGGGGAGATTCTCCAGCCCGTCGGGGAGATCCGCCAAGGCGGCCGGATCGCTGCTCGCCGCGTCGCCCGGCAGCCGTTCGATGATCAGCACATCCAGCCGCTGATTTTTCAGCGCCAACTCTTTCTCGAGCTCCACGCGCCACGGCCGGCCGGTGAAGAGGTCGGTCAGGGCGATGCCGAACAGGCGATGCCAGGGGTCCGGCCAGCCCGGAGGATACGGTAAGGCCCCATCGTCACACACATCCTCCCAGCCGAAGGCGGTCCGCACTGCGGACCCTACCGTAACACCCTGACCCGTAGGGTCCGCTATGCGGACCGACGACCATGCCGATCGGGCACTGGCCGGGTCTATGACCAAAGCCCAAGGTGCGCTTGATCATCGCTCCGGCCAGGGGTGCGCATTTGGAGTCCAAGGCTTACCGTGAAAGTTGCGCAGCGACCCCGTGGGCGCGGCGTCCCGCCGCGATGGATGCCACGGTCACCCGAACGGTCGGGTTACGCGCCCGGCCCCATCGCGGCGGGACGCCGCTCCCACGGGGGACTTTCATCTTCCGGGGTGGCTTGATATTCCTTCCATGGCCGTTACCGTGAACCTGTGTCGTCAGGCCATCCTGCCCCGACAGCGGCGGGACTGGAACCATCAGACCTGGAAGCCCTGACCACGCAGCGGTCGAGCGGACGGACATACATCCGGCCAGCGACCCACCCCAACCCAAAACTCCAACCCGGTCCGGACCGCCAAAGACCATAGCAACCCCCCGACCCGCCGCGCCCTACCGCTGCCCCGTCGCTTGCCCCCCCTGCCAGAACTGCGGCACCTTCGACACATTCTTCCACACCAAGGCCCCCACCCCACTCGCCCCACCCATGCCATTCGCCCGCAGCGCCCGGTAATCCTCCCAGGACTTACGCAGAATATGACGCAGTGAGCGGTTGCTCGCCCCGCCCACCCGCATCCGCACCAGCACCTGCGGCAGATACACCACCCGCCCCGTGAGCCGGCTGAGCACCCGCAGCATCAGGTCATAATCCGCCGCAATCCGGTAGCGCGTATCAAAGTCCCCATAACGCGCATACAGCGCCCGACGCAGATAAAGCGTCGGATGCGGCGGCATCCACCCCAGGCGCAACCGCCCCGGCCGATACGCGCCCGAGCGCCAATAGCGGATCACCCGCCCGGTATCCTCCTTGGCCACATACACCAGGTCGCCATACACCGCCTCCACCGCCGGATCGGCAAAGGCCGCGGCAATCCGCCCCAGCACGTCCTTATCCGCATAGAGGTCGTCGGCATGCAGCAACCCCACCACGTCCCCGGTCGCCCGTGCGATCCCCTTGTTCAGCGCATCGTAGATCCCGCCGTCCGGCTCGCTTACCAGCACCGCGAGCGCCGCCCGCTGGGCCTCGAGCACCGCCAAGGTCCCGTCCGTACTGCCGCCGTCAATCATAATATGCTCGCGTTCCGTGTGCGACTGAGCGGCCACCGAGGCCAGACAGCCGCCCACCGTCCCGGCGCAGTTCCAGGTTGCCGTGATGATCGAAATTTTCATAGACGCCGACCGCAATCCGAACTCCAAAAACAAAAAACCGGGCGTAGGCCCGGCTTTTTTTTTAACATAACACACCGTACCAGCGATGGCGTCGGCACCCAGGGTCAGTTTCGAGCAGCCGGCGACCGCCCCAGCAACGCGTCGAAACACTGAATCGTCGGCTTCAACCCATCCTGCAACGCCACCCTCGGCGAGCACATGATTAACCGTATCCAATCCGCCACTGAAGCGCAGCCGACCCTCCCCGTTCACCGCGATGTTTCGCGTCAACCATGCGAAGATACCGGGGATGGGCTCGATCGCGAGGTCGGGCGCTCCGGCCCCTCACTCGAGCATCAAGTACGACTCCACATTCGCCCCGATATCGACAAACAGATCGTCCGGCCGCAAGGCGTGGAGCACCAGCGCCAGGTCCTCGAATTCGTGCAGATCGGAATAGACATTACCGGTTGCACCTGTCATCCCGGGCCGAACGATCAGACAGACTTCGTTCACGAACGGCAAAAGCACAGCGCCTGGCAGCAACCGACTGCCCAACTTTGCCGCGCTAAATCCGATGTCGCAGGACAACACCCAGCGAATTCAGAAGACTCAGGATCGGCCCGCAACCTGTGCCCAATAACCCATATACGTCGTCACCGCCAACCCGCTCGCCTCCAGCGCACCGACACTTGGCACCCAGCACTCCAGATCCCGACAGGCGCGGAACGACCGATAATCTGCCCCACCGGCACCACCTCGAACCCCGCGCGCGCAAACAGCGCCACTGCCCGGCGCAGATGCCAGGTCACCAGTAGCATCCGGCGAATACCCAAGGAATGCAGCGCCGCCTTGATGAAGGCCGCGTTACCCTGGGTATTGCGACCCTGCGCCTCAAGCAGCATGGCTTCGTGTGGCCCGCCATGGTCGGCAAGCAGATCTGCCATGGCTGCCGTTTCAGACCCGCTGTAGGGGGCGAGGTCACGAATCGTTTCAGATCAAGCCAGTAGCGGTATTAACCAAACGTCTTACATCGAATAGATGAAAGCGGTCATGCATCTCCGATCCAAGCACGTCGCAAAGATTGAATTCACGCTCCAGACCTCGCTGTAGCCCTCGGATTATACAATTAGAATGACGCGCTCAAAGTTCCCAAGGGATATAGGGAAGCCGACCAACAAGCGCTATACCTTTGTCAGAGAATAGACGTTCGAGAGTCTTCGGACCGCAATGCGAGATGTGAGAGTGAGGCATCCCCTTAGGGAACCCTGCGCCTAGCTTCCTAGCGACGCGGCTCTCGAAATTATCAGTCATGACTAGCAGGTAACCGCCTGGCTTCACATCGCCAAGCAGTTCATCGACAAAAGCCCTGTAGGTAATCGCCGAGCAGGGCAAGGCGATGGTGTCGAAGGCCTGGCCGGCTTCATGGAACCGCTGATCACCGATGGATGGTGCTCCTTCCTGCGCTATTAGTCACCCGCACCGCTGTCGGCTCTTGGGCTTCCACCCTGTTGGTCAGTGTCACCGACACTTGTCAGCCCCGCCAAGCACCTGCCCCGAACCTACATGGGCAAGGTCAGGGCTGACCGGAGCCAGGGATTGCCGCTGGCACCGCTGCCGCAGGCGGGGGTCTGAACGGTTAGCGATCGGTCGTGCCGGCACTCCACCGTAGACACACCAGGGTAATAAATCACGCGTCGCCACACCACCGAGCGCCAGAATGGCGCCTTCGCCTACCGTCACCCCAGGGCCGACGGTTGCTCGAGCGCAAATCCAAACGTGATCCGCCAACCGAATCGGTTTGACCTCCAGATCGAACGCATCTGCGTTCATGTCATGGCTTCCGGTACAAAAATAAGCGCCTTGAGAAACGCATACGTGATTACCAATGATCACGGTGTCGAGATTATCGATCCAAACCCCCTCACCGAGCCAGACATGATCGCCGATCTGGAGTCTCCACGGGAACTTGACCCGAAGCCGCGGCTTGAAGACCACACCGTTTCCCAGTTTGGCGCCAAACAACCGAAGCAGCAAAGCGCGATGCGCGGACCCCGGCAACCAACAATCGAGCAGCAGTGCCTGTACCACCAACCAGAGTCCTTCAACCCAACTGGGGCGCCCGCGATCAAACTCCCGATTATCAAACCGATTCAGCAACACTCGGAAACCCTCTCAATCGAAACGGAGACAGTCCGGCGCCGGCCCTTGATCGCACATCCAAGAGTACACCGATACCAACTTTGAACAAATACGATCCCATCCATATTCGGACTGGATAAAGGCCCTGCCGCGCAGCCCCATCGTCTGCAACGTATTTGGCGTTTGTTTTGTCAACTGTTGCAATCCTTCCATCAACCCATGTACCGATGAAACGACCTCAATACCCGCCCCCGCACGCACCGGCGCGGGAAACCTGCACGTGTCCGTTAGCAGTACCGGCTTTGCATAGCCCCAAGCCTCAATCGCCGCGACAGGAAAGGCCTCGCTGTGCGAGGGCAACACGAATGCGTCGCATCCTCGCAGCCATGTCTCTTTTTGGACGCCAGTCACCATCCCGATAAAACGAATCCCATCACAGCGCACCAGCGACTCTAACCAGTTGCGATAACCGCGTTCTCCGTCGCCCGCAATCACCAGTTGCCAATTGGCACCCAGGGTTGCTTGCTGCCAGGCTTCAATAAGCCGATCAACTCCCTTGATCGGATGAAGGCGCCCAAGGTATAACAACGTTCGCCGATTGCCTCCAAAATCGTCACGCTTCAATGCGGCGAAGTCCTCAGTGATAGCAGGCACGCGCGCCCCATTCCCGATAACGCAAATCGGCTTACGTATCCCGATCTGACGTAAGGTCTCGTACTCCGCATCGCTCAGCGCCTGATAGCACATAATTTGTTCAAAAAACCCACTCAGCAGTGTCCGACGCGACAAGACCTTCTTCCACCGCGAGACTCTCAGAGCCGCTGGGTTAAACATCCCATGCACGGTCAACATCAAAGGCTTGCCAGAATCCCGACACCAGTCCGCTACCACACCATTAGCCAACAGCCAAGTACTGTGAACACTCACAAAATCCCAATCTGCAGAATGCCTTTGCAGCCAGGGTTTCAGCCCTTTGAAACGCCCCAGGGAGATCGGCCCCGAACGCTCAAAGCCCCGAGCCATACCCTGCCAAGGCGTCAAGTCATTCTCTGTGGAACCAACCCCCCCAATCGCGAACGGGCAATGTCCAAGTGATCGCATTTCCTGAACAGTGGCAAGCATCGCGGCATAGATCCCGCTGCTCTCTATCCCCAGGTCATCAATCACAAACAAGCCGGAAAATTGGGTTCGATTCATGGACATCAATTAAGACAAATCATGAGAAAAATTCTCTATTCTGATCTCGCGTGATACACTTACCTTGCTGGGTCTCTTGAAAGCGGACACTGGGGAGATTCAAGAAGATCTTCGGGTCCCCTGACCAGTCAGGTGTTTCTTGGTGAAGGGGAAACGAGAACTCCGCCAAAGATTCCGCACACAAACGCACCCTATCGCCAACCATTCCAAAAAGATCGGTACCACTGTTTGGGATTAGCATAGGAAAGGCCACATTAAAAGTTGGGCGTATGACCAAGAATACGTTTCATAAATACAATAGCCCGATCACAGGCCGCCTCCCCAAACAAGGCCAACGCCCATTTATATGCATAGAAATACACAGTACAGCCAAATCCCGCTTCGGTTTCCAGGCGTTTTGCATAGCTTAAGAAGGACCGAATGCCCCGTTTACGCTGAATGGACAGAAACGGATACGAGTACTTCGACAAATCGAACCGCACCCGCTCCGTTAGCGTGGTCCCGTGTAACCTGTCCAGATACTCGGTCACTTCAAAGTAGGCTTTGGTAAAGTTGATCGAGTTATCCTCGGAAACGCTACCAGCGGTATAACGTCCCTTTTCAGCTTCGGAGGAGCCAAACATCGGTTTATCCTTCCTAAACGTCTGGACCGCATGCACGACCGGAATATCACAGTAAATCGAGTCCTGCCATAAGCACACCTGCGCCATTAGGTAAACCTGATAAAGCAACGTACCATCTAAGTCCGCCGTGGCATACTTAAGCGCCTCGGCTCGCGCAATTGTAAACCCGCAAATGGTCACACTGCGCTTAAACAGCCAGGCGACCGTAGCTTCGCCATGAGCTAAAGGGGTGGTATGAGGCAAATAACGATAATACTCTGTGCGTCCATCCGGATGCTCAGTCAGATAAGTCCGCAACACATAGGGCTTATCACGATGTTGCTCAAGGAAAGCGATAAACCGCGCCAAAGCGCCAGGCACAAAGCGATCGTCATCCCCCATAAACAAGACATAGTCGCCGCGCGCGCGTTCGATCAGATGCCGGAGATTACCATCGAAGCCCAGGTTTGTGGGATTCTCATGATAGTTAACACAATAAACTGAAGTCGCTGAAAATTCCTCAACTACAGCGCGCACGTCCATGCGCTTTGGCGCTTGGTCCTCGCAAATGACAATCTCCAGGTCCATAGGCTGGCTATCAATTGAACCCAGTAGCCATGCTAGTTCCGCAGGACGGTTGTAGCTCGGTATGCAAATCGACAGAAAAGGGTCAGCCCCATTAACCTGTGTCATGACTGTTGGAACTGATAGAGATTCCCGTTAACCAAGTAATCGGCGCCACACTCCGGACAGGTCAGTGACGTATTAGTGGCTCGCGACAGGCTTTCCCCGTGGCATTGGGGGCAACGTAAGAAGGGCAGAATATCCAACTGGCCATTCCTAGCATGTTGCGAAAAGATCCCCCGGATCATTTTCAAGAGCGCAGCATTTAACTGGCTCCGGCTACAACTGGATGGTAAAGTGGTGCTGGATACTGGCGGTACCCAGGTCGCATCCACCTCGGGATTAACGACCCTATAGTTTATTGAGTCTTTCCAGTAATAGCGGGTATGGAATGCCGCGGCATGGTTAGGAATAGTTTCAGAGGTAATAATGCCTTTGGTGTATTGTTCATACAACTCCACCAGCTCGGGGTCATAAATCCAACAAGGTTTCTTGCGTATGACCAAAGTCTCATTGCGAACAGTCACCTCTAGGCGGTGGTCTTTATAAGGATTGATCCTCTCCATAAAGGCATCGGGTGTTTCGATATAGCCGGATCGAGCCACTCTTTGTAATTCCGCCAAAAACTTTTCCGGATGGGGTGTATGCTCCAGCACATGGGCGGCAATTATATAGTCGAACGCCTTATCCTTGAACAGTAGATTTTCAACGAATGATAGTAGGGTGGGTCGATCATGGACCAGCGGAACCCAGTGCCTCTCACGGGTTTTTTCATAGGCATCAAGAAGCACATTTGAACACGGATAGGGATTCCCACCCGAACCAACCTCCAACACGAGCGCACTTTTTGGTATTCTTACAGTGACTCGACGAAGTGGCCATGCTGCCTTACTACGGATTGTTTTTACACTTGAGATCATTGGACCTCCACGCAGGCGCAAACATAAGCCATCCGCGAAATAACATCATGCCGGTCTCGGTTAACTCGAACATAACCGCTCTTGGCTATCGCTTCCCGCTCTGCCTCATGCTCCAGATAATATTCAATTTTTCGCATCATATCTTGCGGATTATGAAAGAACACGGCATCGACACCATCCTCGAATAATTTGCTGAGATCATAGGAATACTCGCACAGCATGAAGACCCCCATAGCAGGTATTTCAAAACAGCGACGCGTGTAAGTATCGCGATTTAACGTGGAAAGAAAACACAGCGCGATTTTGGCGGCACTTAGGGTCTCACGATACAAGTCGCTGCACAGAGGTCGCACTGGATAGTATTTATTTAACCAAGCCACCGATGGCGCACGGTCCCAGTCTGGCCCGAACAGCCCAAACGAATATGCGCTTTCCGCAATCCGGCCTAGATACTCAACTCGGTGATCATTCTCATAATGACCAACAAACACCACATCAAATCTATTTACTACCACGCCATCAGCAACTAATGGTGTGTCCTTTTCCGGAATAAACCACGGCATTAATAACAGAACACGCTTCGCGCCGACCGCAGTGTACTCTGCGAGATTATGCTTTCGATAGGCGAACACCAAATCATAGAATGGAATACTGCGCAGAAAATGTTGCCAGAGCCTAGGCGGATGGCCCTTTGCAAAAGGATCGTCGTTGTTATACCCAAAGATCTGGCAGTCAGGCAGTTTACGCTTGAGTCTAGCCAAGGTTCGCGCGTAGACATGGGTGCCCCGATATATAAAAATTAAAGCTGGCTGAAAAAGAACCGCCCGACTCACCAGATCGTCGTTCAGTTTACTAAGGGCAGGGCCAACTAGAAATCTATTTTGTGCTCGACGCCATAAACGCGCTAGGACATAGTTTGCACCAAAATAGCTGTGCCAGTAAAAGGCTTGAACTTCGTGACCCAACTGGGACAATGCCCTGACGACCGCCACCTCATGAATGGCGGAATGCCCATCGCCGACAACTAAAATCCTCATAGCCACCTGTCTTCACAATCTTTTGCAACTTTGATATTGGAGCCACCGCTCAAATCGAACGTCTCAGTATGTGGCGCGCGATGCGCCGATATGATGAATCCGACAGACTCCTGACAAGTGTCAAAATCTTGCAAGATCGACGATCACCTCATCTCACCGACCGGTTGGAGACAAACCATTTGGCGAAATACAATCCCATAAGATAGACAAGAGCCATAATTGTAAATATTCGGAAATAAGCGAAACTCTGATACCAAACCGCGCGCAGACTCATCATCCCCATGACGATGTACCACGTCAAGAAAAAGTAGTTTGCACCGGCCAACCCTTTGCTAAGGGCTAAGCCGAAGAGATAAGAAATAATGAATGATACGATAAAACATCCGGGTAGGCCGAAGTTCCAGTATGCCTCAGCGACCTCGAAAATTCCGCCCTGCGACATTCTTTGATCTCCAATGAAAGTGTCCCATTCTAATCCAAGAGGGCGGGGCAAACCGAGAAATCCAGGTGGTGCGATCAACAGCCAGTTAAGATAGCTGCGCCCCCAAAGCAAACCGGTTATGCCCGTATCGACATTAACGATAGCCGCATATAATGTCCCGATCGCCATGTTCGCTGTTTCCATATTCAGCATCGAGTGTGCACGCATTTCAATAATCAAACCACGACGCTCTCCCGTTAGCATCTCATCTATGGCTAATCCGATGTCTGCGTTGGTACGCCATATTGCAATGAGGCTCCCGAGAAACCAGGCTAAGATTACCGCTCCCAAAGCAGGCGCAATGATAGTGCGCAGTCTTGACCACCACCTTTTCAGGTTATGGTTTGCTGTCGTGTTTGCGACAAGAAAAAGCAACAACAATAACGCCTGTGGGAGGTAGTCGGCACGACTACCTGCAAGCATACCAACTGCAAGCGTTCCTATCGCAAACCAATAATACTTCTGCAAATCTTTGGCTTGACCGGAGCTTGCTAGAACCAACAATGCGATTCCCATGAAATGAAATATATTGAAAACACCAAACGTCACGCCGGTATCGACACTTTTCTGAACATATACGGCACCTGATCGGACAACCCCTCCGCTGACATATAAATAGAGTAGGCTGAAGAGTCCGGCCAAGCTGACACCACCTATTCTCAGAAGGCGTTTTTCGTCTGGCTGCGTCACATACTCCCGGACAATGCGCCGTTTACCCCGGCGGAAAGCCATGACCCATCCTGAGAGTGTTCCCGTCAAAGACAGGAAGCCCGCATAAACTAAAACTTGTGTATTTTCGGTATCTTGGAAGGTGGGACCGAAAGGTGCGACTTTCACTCCACCGTTATACAATGCCCAAATAAGAGATGTTGAGAAAAAGATTATCCATAACAGAAAATATCGAAAGAGAAACATCAGATTAAGGCTGGCTACACGAGTCGCGAGAGCACCATGAAGTACGATCAGAATCGTCATCACCCAGAAATATGGAAATCCCTTAGATTGGCTTCCTAAAATATACACAGCAGTTCCCGTGACGACGAGGATCGGTAGCATGGCACTGCTTACGCCGATGTTTTTTTCACTAGGTATGGCAAACAAGAAAGGGCTGATTTCATTTAGGCGCATGTTTGTAATCGTTGCACGGATTTCAGGAGGATCGGTGGGCTAATGAGCCGATAAGAATACGGCCGGTAGCGCTTTGTTGGAACCATAGGATAGTAGGGTAAGTGCGGTCAGCCTGCTACCCGACGGTTGAAAGCACCATCCTCAACGCGGGGCTATCCCCGCCTCCTATTTCGCGTTGCCTCCGGGCAATAGGCATTTGCAAGGCGCGTAACCCGCGAGCGAGGGAAGCGCCGGTTCCCGCGTTCATCATGGGAATCCGCGGCCACCCCCCGGGCGCGATGGATTGGCGACAGTGCCTCAAAGGTGCCCTCAAACCAGCCGGCCCGGCAACGGGACCCGTAAGTTGGCCTTAGTCATTGTTCTCCCCGACGTGCGGGAGTCCAAGGCTTCAGCCTTGGATCAGCCCGCTAAGGTTGAAGCCTCGGACTCTAAATGAGCAGCGCCGGCCGGAACGATGATCACGGCCCCATCAAGGAACCATCCCAATTCGCGTACCGAGAGTATCACTGCCGCACCACTTGATTCACTGGGCCACCAGATGCGGTTCACTCTAGACGCCGGAAATACAACAAACGGCTGTTATTGTGCCAGGACACCAGCTTTGCACTATCGCGCGCGCTACAAAAAGTAACAGATGACTGGCGAAGGGGTCGGCCGCCAAGACTTCCGTGAACAGACTGCCAGGCCATCGATGGCACAGGTTGGCCCCAGCGCCAGCTAGACTTGGGTATCGGTATCGAACGCGATCATGCCGCCGCTTGCAGCACCGCTAACCCTGCTTGAGGGAGGAAGTGTTCGCGGCGATCTCCTGGCTCTGCGCATCCCGCAGCACGAGGATCAGTAGCGTCACTTGCCACGGGCGGTGCGTCCACCCCCTGCGCAAGCACCAACCGCACCGCGTTCTGCTGGCCCGGGCTGTCGGCACGCTCCTGGCAAAGCACCTCCTGCCAGCGCTGCGGGCTGCGAAGGGAGACGCCATGGCGCGCGCAGTATGCCCGCTGCGTCACGTCGCTCAGTGGCCAATCCGAAACCAGTTCCCCCTACTGCACACACTTCCGTCGCCGTTGTGCCATGTTGAATTTCCCGCAAGGTTGGTCTTGTTCGCGGGCTTTCATCCCGGCCGGAGGCTGGCCGGGAAAGGCATTGCGCCAGACGGTTAGGACCGCGCTAAGACACCCAAGTCCCATCCCAGGCCAACGTTCTTCCGCGCCACGGCATCCGACCAGGTTGGGTCCTGGGACTGCCCCTAGTATTCGGCGCTTATCAATAGGTGACGACAACGCCTTCACGGAGGCGCTGCTTTGCACCGGCAATGGCGCCCAGATGAACCCGTCAACTGTTTTGAAAGCCTGGAAGCGAGTCAGCCATGGTGGAATGAGTTCTTCGGCGAGGCCGAGCGTGAGCAACGCCATAGCGCGCTGGCGCCTCGTGACCCCAGGTGGGCGCTACCCCGGCGACGACCGCGCGATCTTGGGTCAGCGCCTTACACTCAACCGGGCGGTTCGTGACACCTATCGGGAGCGTTGGAGTAGCAACACCCGTGACTGAGATCGCAGCGAAGTCGTCTCGCACCGACCAGCGCCAGCGATCTATGGTAATCGGCTTACGAAGACTTCTCGGAACCGCGCAAAATTGACAAAAAGCAGCTACACTCATTGCTCCTTCAGAACTTCAAGATCATTCGGGTTTGTATAAAGAAAAAATCTTTGGGCCGAGCATATTCGTCACGTATATATAATCTATAGTTTCACCGCGTTTTTGTATTTGACGCGAGCATATCCAAGCAGACAAGCTGAAATCTTGTATTAAGATTACGGAGCGTCATGGTGTTTCTGAAAACCTCCGTTAGTGCTTCGACACCAATACACTCCCTGAGTGCTTCGTTAGCAACGACATGTGTAGAAAGGTGATCAAAACTCTTCCGGAAGATTGAAACTTGGTCTTCAGTTTGATAAGGGTTCCCAAATCGAAGCGTTCCACGAGATAGCTTACTTAATATCTGGGTTGACAGATTTAGAAAGCGGAACTTATTAAATTCTAGCCGTTCTGCTAGCGTGCCGTTGCGTAAGCGACTATTCGTACCATAGAAGTACTCTGTGTTAGCGCTACTCGCAATCCTAACAAGCCGTGGATTGATGTGCTCAAGCAGTCAATCGAGAATACCTTTATAGGCTCTGAATGATCTAGGCGCACTCATCGCCATTGACATAACGTCGATATCAATAAATGGCAATTCTGTCGGCAGAAATTGACTCTGAACAAATGCCAGTGGCGAATGAAATCTAGGATGTCGTTCGGCAACATATTTAAATTCATTAAGCGAACTAAGGCGAATGCCTTTACCAGAAAACGTAGGGAAGGCGGACTGACAATCGCTGAGCATTTGCTCCTTTGTTGAGTCACTAATGTACGGGTTATCGACAATTTGCTGGCATACACGTGCTTGGCCCTATAGTATCTAGGGGCTCAGGTTCGCCGCAAGCGAAACCGAACAAGGCGTCTGTATAATAATTAGAAAGGTGCACTATATTTTCGCCTGCCAGGTCTGCCTCTTTTAAGTAGCTTGACAGGTGACAATGCTGGTTATTTATCTGTCCTGCCGTCCATTGCGGAAGATACTCAAGGGCATTGATGTAGTGCTCGTCTTTTAGCAGATGCAAGTGTGGAGCATCCAGTCCCAATGTACTCGCAACCTCACGTGCATAGCGATACTCTATCGAATTCGGATGTGCAGCGTACGTCACTAATCGAATGTCTGAGGAACTGCGCTTGTTCTTTGAAAGATAGTGAGCAGCGAGTCTACTGTCAGTGCTGCCACTCAGCCCCATGATTATTCAATCTGCCCCAATATTACAAAAAAATGTCATTTAGCAGATCATCGAAATTTTGTAGGAAAACGTGCTTGCGTGCGAATCAGTGCGTAACCAAAAGCCTAGGCAAAAACATTTCAACAACCGACTGAATGACAGCCGAAGCTTCAAGCACGCTAGCTGCTACCTGCATATGCAACACGAATTAAGAAAGATTCTCTTCACGTTATGTCTCAGACCAAAAGCCATTCTTGTGGCAACAATCCTTTGAAGCCCCAACTGCAAGAACCTACACGCTTTTCAAACGCTGGTGCAATGACGACCTTATCCATGCTTTTCGCTAGCCAAGCCCCCCACCAACTGAAGGTACTGTTGGCGATGATGAAGTGTTTGCATTGGGTCATAAGCCAGAGGTCAGCGTAGGCGTTTGCATCGCCCTGGTTGTGGTGGACCAGCGTGGCGCGGTCGTCGGACAGCGGGATGAGGCTGCGGGCGTCCTCAGGGCGGTCGGAGAACAGGAAATAATGCGCGCCGCTGACACGCGCATCCATCGCCCGAATCGCGCGATGGTAGTAACCGCCGGGGACGTTGTTGCCGATGGCGTCCACGACGCTATTGGGATTGTCAAAAAAACGCACATGTACCGCTACCGCCTGGTGTTGGCGGATACGGTCGGCGAAGGAGAGATTGGTGGCATCCGTTGGGGGATGGATGATTAGGTCCTTGCGGATTTGGCTTTGTACGTCCTTGAAGTAGCCCTCGCTCTGCCAGTAGCCCTCCAGGAACATCCATGCTGTGGGGCGAACATCGAGCAGGCGCGGATCGAAGTCGATGCCCTCCTGCACCAGGTATCTGCGTTGTTCGAATGGAAGGCGGCGGTTCCAGCGTCGCAGCAGGTGGCGGCGGATGCGACTGAAGGGCTCCAGGCGCTCTGCCGCTTTGGCCTTGCGACAGAGGATAGCGAAGTGATCGAGTTGGTAGTGTCGCAAGTACCAGGTATCGTGCGGGAAGCCGCTGATGTCGTCGATAACCAGTTCGGCATTGTTGACCAGTGCCAGACGACGCGCGGCGGCGTACGCGAACAACTGGTTGCCAAGGCCTCCCAGAATGCGGACGAGCACCTTGGGTTGCATTGATGTACGAGTCGCTCGGAGCATACTGGCTGGATCTCCTTAAGCTAGGCGATATGGACCTACGCCGCAGTCATCGTGCCTGATCTTGCGCTGATTCAGGTTCGAGGAAAAACGAAAATGCGGAGATTCTAGTGCTCGGCGGCGAGGGCAGTGCCCGATTCACTCCGCAGCGAGCGGATGAACCGCAACGGATCCAGACCGAACTGGCTGGCGAGGAGCCAGTGAACTTTGACAAGCGTTGATTGACCCATGATGGCGGCTTCCGTTCTGGCAGTTTTCCGTCTACGAAGCATCAGGATCAACGCCAGAGCGAAACCTTTAGCGCATCAGCGAAACCAAGAGCTATGTGTGCTCGCGACGTTCCGACCCCGGATCACCGCCTCGACGACTTCCCGAAGCCATTCTTGTGCGGCAGTATCGACTGTCCAAGCGCGATAGCCGGAGCCGAAAAACTGGTTGAGGGTCGCCGCAAAATGTGGGTTCAATGGCATGCCTTGTGGTTGATGCTCGGTGGTGGAAATGTCGGCCTTGATCACGAATCCGGCCAAGACCAAGTATAAGGCCTGGTTAATCGCCTGCGCGGGAGTGGCAGGACCCGCGAAATTGGGTATCCTTGGAAGTGCAAACCAACCGCGGGTAACGGAACATGATCGAAGGTCCTGCCGGGCTCGACTGTAACGCAGACACGGAGGTCGATGCCATCGGGCGCGACCCGACAAGCGGCCCGCGGGTGGTCGTGAAGCACGCTCGTGCTTGGTGCGGGCGCAACAGCGCAAGGGTGCCGCCGCACGGTTGGCGCAGGGACAACCGTAGGGCCACGTGGCCGCCGAGCGCGACGTGGTGCGCAGGACGCTGCTGGACTGCTGCAAGCCGACCCTGCTGGCATGGTCCCGGCGGCCTTCGTGGAGACGCCAGAGGGCGTGCGGCGACTGAACCACCTGGTGGTGGTGGCGCACCTTGAAGTCACACTGCAAGGCGGTGCCGGGGTGCGGATGATGTGCCAATTCCTGGCCGTGAATTGGTGCGTGAACGGGGAGCCCTCCATCACCCCTATGACCTGAAGCAGGGATAGGTGCAGCTTGCGGAGCACATTGCGCAACGCTTTGCCGACGTGTGGGCGCGGCTGCAACCGCTTGCCGACGTCGCCGATCGGCCGACGCGCGCTCGCGAGCGCCTGACCATCCCGTTCCTCGCCACCATCACCTTCTACTTCGTGACCGTGCAGGACTAGGCCGAGGCGCTGAATCTGCCGCCTACCCTGGAACGCGCCCTGCTCAGGCAATTGACTCCAGCGCTCTTCCTGGAGCGTGTCGCCAAACGCAGCACCCACGCCGAACCGCGTTACCATCTGCGCGCGCTGAGCGGCCAGTTACTCGAACCACGACGGCAACGCGACCGTCCGCTCCAAGCGCTTGGGAAATCCGAACGCGCGCGCCTCGAGTTCCGGGTTGTTGGCCGACGCCGGCGTTCAAAGCGGGTAGTAAGTGATGGGCAGTTTGCAAGGCCGAATTTGGTACTCAGAAGTTGGTAATGATAATTACGGTTTTATGGATGCTCACTCTTGGCCGCTTGAGATGGGACTCTTATCGCCAGACATTGCCACCCAAAGCAGGCGAGATCTGCCGCAGACTTAGGGCTTCTCAGCTTGAAATAAAGCAAACCCAAAAGCGCATAGCCATAGGCCAGCGGCCAAGCCCAGTTGCCGCGGCTGCGCTCCAATCCGCCAATGCGGGTAATTTCTTGTCGGAGCAAGGCGTACCAGTCGCCGTTGGGCGTCAATTCCAAGATTTCGAAGCCACGCAAGGCCAGATGATGCTCATACCAGTAGCGGGAGAAGCCGCTGCAGAAGTGGTAGGGCGCCATATGGACGTTGGAGGCGAAGGGAGCAGTGAGGATTAGCCGACCGCCGGGCTTTAGCAGGCGGGCGAACTCATCGAGGGCATGAGTTGGTTCAGGCACATGCTCCAATACCTCGCTGCACAGAATGGCATCGTACGATCCGCCCAACTCCGGGATCGCTGTGATGTCACTCACGATGTCGATGCGGCTGGTGTCCCAGTGCTGGGTTTGCAGACCCTCCGCGAGCGTCCCCCCAGCGGCGCCCTGATACTCGCAGAAATCCTGCGAGACGTAGTCGAGATGGCCACAGTGCAGGCGGTTCTTCAACTCGCCAGCGCCGACATCAAGGATGCGCGAGCCACTCGGGATACCGGCGAGCGTTGTCTTTAGCCACGTCTGGCGCACCGACTCGTTGATATTCGTTCCTGGTCGGCGTGGTTTCATGGTCGAATCTCCGGAGCTTTGGTGAAGGCGAAGATACCCAGGCGGTACCAGCCAGTTACGCGCAAAATCCGCAAGCGCCATCTCGACAGGATGCACCTCACGCAATCCGCTGGCGGAGCCGAAGGCATTCAGTTCTAGGAGAACCAGTTGGTTGCGTTTGGCCACATCTAGGATGGTCCGTGGATCGAACACCCCGTTTGCGTTGACCTCGACGCGCTCGCGTCCGATCGGCGCGGATTAAGTATAAGGCGCCCGGCTTGAGTAAAACCGCCATGTTCGCGAGACCCTGCTCGTAGCCGCGCGGGTCGATCGGGTCGCCATAGCGACCCGGTCAAAAAAACTCAATGGCATTCAGACGGGAGAGGGAATCACAGTACGCCCTCAGCATCATCGGTCGACAACGAGACCAAATCCATCAGAACTGGTTGACGGAAACGGATGCCCAGGATTCGGGATGTTGCGGGACGCACATCGAAGACTTTGATCTCAGGAAAACTGGCCACGTGAGCAACATACCCGCCGACCCGCGAGCCGACATCAACATGCCGCGGCGGATTGGCGTCGTGAATCCAGCGCGCCCGGGCCAGGTCCTTCCAAAAATATTCACTCTTGTGCCGCCCTGTTCAAAGCGGTCGTGCAGACAGGGCCTAAAACCCGGTCGACCACCGTGCACGCGCAGGAACTGCCACCAGTTGCGAATGAAGCGCGGCAGACCCTCCAGCGAGCGGATAAACCGCAACGGATCCAGACCAAACTGGCTGGCGAGGAACCAATGAAGTTTGATGAGTGTTGATTTGTCCATGAATGCGGTCCGGTTTTTGGAGATGAATCAATTCTCCAACCCGCAGGATAGCCATGAGGGCCGAAGTTTGGCTTGGCTACCGGAAAATAAAGTTGTGCGTGCTGGGGATCTTCATGCCATGCAGGACAGCTTCGACGTCGCTGCGAAGCCACTCCTGGGCAGTCGCATCCGCTGCCCAGGCCCGATAACCGGCCGCGAAGAACATCTCGAAGATGGCGCCAAAATGCGGATTCAGCGGCGTACCTTGCGGTTGATGCTCGATGCTCGAAATCTCGATCATCCAGATTGGGCGTGGTTCATTCCGAAAGGTGGCTGCAGCGCCTTGGAGCATCATCCACTCAGCACCCTCGATATCGACCAGGATCAGCGCGCGCTTGCCGAGAAGGGTATCGGACAAGACCCCATCGAGCGTCAGCACCGGAACATACGTCACGTAACTTTCCGGGATCGAGGCCCAACCCTTGACAAGTGAAGCGCCGGTGCCCCCCCCCCACATTTTCAAGATTCCAGACGCGGAACCGAGGGCGACGGGGTAGACCTCCGCATGGTCGGCCCAGCCGTTGATGCGAAGATTCTGGAGCAGATAGTAGAGGTTGCGTGCGATCGGCTCAACCGCGATAACTGGCTTACCAAGGCTCAGGGCGTGACAACAGTAGTAGCCGATGTTCGCTCCCACGTTCACCAGGATGTCAACGTCCTGTAACAGGTCTCGAACAATGCGCGTTTCCTCCGGCTCAAAATTCCCGCTGGACATCATCGTGTGGCCGGCAAGCTGGAACCCCCAGGGCGTCGGGCGCGACGGATCGCGTCTATCGAGTAGATCCCGTGTGCTGCGAAGAAACAGCGCAACGTTAGGGGTGCGGTCGAGCGCAGAGCGAATCAGTCTTCTGAACATTCGCGGTCTCTTTCAGTGATATTTGGCGCAGGGTCATGAGCGGACCGGTGGGTCGACTCGAACGCCCCGATTGATGCGTCACGTGGTCGCCGCTGCATGTTTCAACGGCATCAATTGATATCTCTGTGCTATAAAGATCATCCACAGCAAATAGCTCGCCGAAAACGCCACTAATGCGAAGACAACGCCATCGAGTCCTGCGAGGGCGGCGCCGACGAGGTTAAGGCCAACCCCTAGGACGGCGGTGACGATCTTTACTTTGGCGATGGCGGGGGTTTTCATTTCGGCACTCAGCTTTAAGCTAAGCGTCTGTCCGGCGGCAAAGAGACCTCCGGCCAAGACGAACCAAGGCAACAGTGCAGATAAGCTACGATATGTACGGGCCACTAACAGCGAGAAAAGCCATTCGTGTGCCGCAAAGGTCAGGAGCGTCGCGGAACCTGTGAGGATGAGCGCCAGGGAGGTCAGCCTCCAGCTCAGCCGATTAACCCCCGCATTCCGGACGGCATTGGTGGCATCACCGCTTCTTTGAAAGAGAATTGGCGCCAGAAACGCGCTCGCCATTCCAGTAACTATGGCGATAGGCGCATAACCTAGCTGAAAGAGCACGGCATAGTGCCCGACATCTGCGGTCGAAGCAAAGCTCTCCAAGGCCCACCGATCGGAGACTTGTTGCATCCAGGTAAAGACCCCGAATGTGGAAAACGGCCATGAATAGGACCACATCCGCTGGAGCCAGCCGCAGCGTCTGGCCCTCGGCGCTGCGTCTGGCGGGATAGTTCTGCGCAAGAAGATGAGCTGTGATAGGGTGACGATCAAGGTGCTTGCAACGTAGGCGATCAAGACCGCTTCGCTAATTGTGCCTAGCCAGGCGATAGCCGTGACGGCGAGGATTACTTTGAGCCACGCATCCAGGCCACCATGAAGTGCGACGATCGCGCGTTGCCGCGCAGCGTTCTGGATGCCACCGATGGCGCTGTTGTAGCCGCTGAAGACCGCGAAGATGAGAGTCGCTGCAACTAACCAGAGCCATTGCGAGTAACCGAACTTTTGAAGGCTAATCAGTATTAGACTACCGACGACGATCGCAGCCAGAGTTCCATAGACCATCAGCGTGCGCGCGCTAACAAGGTATCCGTTTAGGTCGTCAGCTTCGGCGGCAATCGCATAGTAGCGACCGATACCGTTGGCGATTCCACCGAAGATCACTTGATTCAGGAGGCCAGCGACCGTCAGGCACAAGGCCAACTGGGCGTATTCGGTCGGCGTGAGATACTCTGTTAAGATCCGCACCAGCGCGAGCATTCCCGCCACGGTGACGATCTGGCCGGCGACGATCCAGCTGCCTTCCTTAGCGAGGCGCTTTAGGCTAGCCGGATCAATATCAGCCATCGTGGTGAGCGCGCATTATTTTAACTGCTTCAAATGGTGCGAGGAAGAAGTCCCGTGAAACGTGGAACCGGGGTTGGCGCGCTTGCCCAACTCTAATCGATAACTCCTGCACGGAGTAGAGGACTCTTTGAGGAGATCGTTGTTGCCTTTTTCGGCGAAGCTACACGCGCTGGCTTATGGCCTAGTCGTTGCGCCCCGTTCGATTGCGTGTGCGAAAGCAGATCATCGCACTCGCCAGACTCGCTAGATAGGGTGTTTGTCTAGAAATGTCTGTTGGCCGTTCGACCGGCAGAACGGATTGCACGTCTTAGCGGATCGACCGAAGCTTGGCCTACTGCCCGATGCTGGTCGCGCCGGTCTCGACGACGTCGCGGTGGGCGAAGGCGAGGATGACGGCGTCGTAGGTGCCGGGCGCCGGGGGCTCCGGCAGGCAGTCGAGGCCGTATTCGTGGTGCGCTTCGTCACGGTCGATCCAGGGGTCGTAGCAGTCGACCGCGATGTTGTAGTCACGCAGGGCCTGGATGATGTCGATGACGCGGGTGTTGCGGAGATCCGGGCAGTTTTCCTTGAAGGCGAGGCCGAGCACCAGGATGCGGCTGTGGCACACGCCGATGCCGCTGTTGAGCATCAGCTTGACCACGGTCTCGGCGACATGGGCGCCCATGCGGTCGTTGA
>Ga0247840_10002202_pt1 | contig 35365 bp, 42 predicted proteins | sample LaCruzMarch2015__FD_192404 | JGI IMG/M metagenome (GOLD analysis project Ga0247840, IMG submission 192404) | Freshwater microbial communities from meromictic Lake La Cruz, Castile-La Mancha, Spain - LaCruzMarch2015_17m | ecosystem: Environmental > Aquatic > Freshwater > Lake | place: Spain...
GGAAGTGGTGTACGGGTTAAACGATCTCCGGCACTCGCTGCTGGGATTATTGATCACATCTGGTCAGTACATGAATTATTTTCAAAAAAGATTTTTAAAATATCAACTAATTAAGGAGGCACTACCCAACTAATAGCGAGTTATTAAAATGATGTAAAAATTATGAAAACCTGTTTTAAAATTAGTATTTTGGCTGCTCTGATCATTGTAGCAGTGATAATGAGTGGATGCACAAATACTGGATCCACTGTTACAACCTCACAGATAACAGCCACACCTACGGCAGCAATCACAACCACTGCGGTACCAACCCCGCCCCCAGTGGCTACCTTTATTCAAAGTGAAAAAAGTAAGAATACCAATACACCAATCACACTTAAATTCTCGATGTCAAAAATTCCGGTGGTGAATGAAGAAACAGGTCTTCGTGTTGAAGTAAACAGTATTTTTGACGCTCAGGGAACAAGTGTAAAAATTGACTTGCCCCAGAATGTTGAACTGGTGAGGGGATCGATAAATAAGACTCTTGATTTAAAAGCGAATCAACCCGAATCTTTTGATACAGTAATAAAATTTAAACAGAGTGGTAATTACCAGCTCACTGCACTGGCTAATAAAAAGGTAGACCAAGATAATTCATGGGGGGACATGGGTGTATTCTATCTTACTATCGGCGATTTACAGTCTAATATAACTACATATAATCCAGATCTTGGTTCTGAAAAAGCACAGCCTGTAATATCTGAAACAAAATCTCCTTTTAATAATGTGACAACTTCTGAGTCCAGCACACCCATAACATTAAAATTAACACAATCGAAAATTCCGCTTGTCAATGAAGAAAATATCCTCCGAGTCGAAGTTAACAGTATTTTTAATGCTCCCGGTACGATCGTAAAAATCACTCTGCCCCCAGATGTTGAACTGGTTAGGGGATCATTAGAGAAAAATATTGATTTGCAGGCAAATGCGCCAGAATCGTTCGAAACGATAATTAAATTTTTCAAACCGGGAAATTTTAAAATTACCGCAGTAGCACATAAGATAATCGATCAGGAAAATTCATGGGGTGATATGGATGTTCTCTATCTTACAATTGGGGAAGAAAGTTCACAAATAACAACCTACGAATCGAACACGTATGCAGAACAGGCACAACTTGTATCAGAAGAACCTCGTGAAAGTAGGATCACAACTCCTCCCAAATATTTGAATATTGTATCCACACCGGGGATAAATCCGGATGAGTTTCCTGTTGATATTAATGTAAAATCTGCCGAACCAAATTTTGTTTATTCACAGAAAAATAGTCCAAATAACAATACTGCTGGTTATTATACCGTCACTGGGAAAATGTCGAATTATACGGGGCAGTCGGAATCCTGCACTGATGTTACAGCTGATTGTTATTACTTTATCACTGGGAAACTTTCGTATTATACAAAAGTTGGGGGGGTAGATCCCGATTACAGGGACACTGAAAATACGCTAGTTCCTCTGAGTTATGCAGCTGTCTATATTTTTGACTCTACAACAGGTACAAATTTGGGTTCGGTACATGCTGAACGCAATGGCGAATTTAGTGTAGCTTGCAACTTGCGGTATAGTCACGATGTTTTTCCTAATTCATTTTACGTAGTGGTCTATGCATATATGCGGGGTGAGAGTAGTGAGCTCCATATATATGAATACCGAGTGGTATCACGTGGGAGTACATTATCCGGTTTAACAGATGTCTGGAGTGTTGAAATTGGGCCATTTGCATCAACGCCTACTGGAACATGGTACGGATGGCCTACTCAAGATATTGGGTCATGGAGTACAGCTGCAGGAAGTAATAGTGGACATGCGTTCATGTTATTTCAAGATCTGGCCAGAGGTGGTGGTCGTTTGGGGTGGGATACTGGTCCATCCACCATTCTCTGGAATCCAACGAGTACCGATGGTAATCATTACCATGCGGGTGGTCAAATTCATCTCGTGGGTGAAGCTTATAAATCAGCTGATACTCCAATTCATGAATTCGGTCATAATTACATGTGGACAAAAAAAGGCAGTTGGACAAATACCTGCCCCAGTAATCACTCTATTTCGACGAGTTACAATACTCAGTGTGCCTATACAGAGGGTTGGGCGGATTTTCTTCCATTAGCTGCAAATGGCAATCCGGTATACACATGGGCGAGCGGGGACTATGAAAATCTCGAAACTCCCACATGGGGAACCCCCTACTGGAATAATGGTGATGGCGTTGAAGGACGTGTTGCCGGTGCACTTTGGGATATGTTTGATTCCGGGGAAGATGGTACAGATGTATATCAGTACCCACTCTCATATACGGATACTGTACTCAAACAAAATCCCCAATTTACTTTCAGAAGTTTTTGGGACACTTGGAGAACTGTAGGGTATTCAGAAAATGCGACCGAATCTATTTATCAGAACACCATTAATTACCGATCCACACCACCTACCACGGCAGCTGTGGGTATCTTCCGAGACGGTGTGTTCTATCTCAAGGATGCTACCGCATTTGCTTATGGGCTTGCGGGTGACAGCCCTGTAGTCGGCGACTGGAACGGAGATGGCATTTCTGATGTCGGCGTGTATCGCGGGGGAGTGTTCTATCGCAACGGAGCGGACGCGGTTGAGTATGGTCTCTCAACTGACACACCGGTAGTCGGCGACTGGAACGGAGATCACATATCTGAGGTAGGTGTGTTCCGCGGAGGTGTGTTCTATCGCAATGGTGCTGACGCGGTTGAGTATGGTCTCTCAACTGACACGCCAGTTGTCGGAGACTGGAACGGAGATGGCATTTCCGATGTCGGCGTGTACCGCGACGGTGTATTCTATCGTAACGGTGCTGACGCGATAGTGTATGGCATATCAACTGACACACCGGTAGTCGGTGACTGGAATGGGGATGGTCTATCTGAAGTAGGCGTGTTCCGTGGCGGGGTGTTCTATCGCAACGGAGCTGACGCGATAGTGTATGGTTTATCAACCGATACACCTGTAGTCGGCAAGTGGACGTGATGGTAAAATAAGAAGATGCAGGGGGAAAATCCCCACAACTATTTTTGGGGATGGTCACATTCTCCACTCTTTTTCATAAAGAGCACGAATGAAGAGCCTTCACCATTGCGTTCTGTGAGCATCCGAACGATCTTATGGGTGAAACTATGCAGCGAAACGAAACAGAGCATGTTTTAAGGCATGCCGGATTTCACACTACCCGGCAAGCGGTCAATCTGCATTTTCATTACTCACATGGAGGTAATAACGCGCAGGGAAACAAACCAGTAAGATCGATATTCCTTACAGGCACGTAATCACCCCATCTTTTTTAATATCAAAAAATGCATTGAGTAATTGTACTTTTTTCCTCATGCAAAACAAGTGATAAACAGTGTTTGTTATATTGTCAACAATCCCACACCAGAAGCTATGGTGAGGTATGGATTTCTTTGACTCTGCATACAACACGGGCACACCTCCCTGGGACATCGGCAGGCCCCAGAAGGAGTTCATTGAGCTGGTCCGGAGGGGAGAGATAACCGGATCTGTCCTGGACATAGGATGTGGAACCGGGGAGCACGCCCTCTTCTTTGCAGGTGAAGGGTATGAAGTGTGGGGGATCGACTCCGCTCCCATGGCGATCCAGAAGGCAAGGGAGAAGGCTGCCGGAAGAGGACTCCAGGTGCATTTTCTTGTCCTGAACGCACTGGACCTCGGGAGGCTCAACAGGAAGTTCGATACCGCCACTGATTCAGGGCTCTTCCATACCCTGTCCGATGAAGACCGCACGGTCTTTGTCAATAACCTTGCAGCCATCCTGTCTCCAGCCGGGAAATACTTCATGCTCTGCTTTTCCGAACTGGAGCCTGTTGGATACGGTCCGAGGAGGATAACAAAGAGAGAGATACAGGATAGCTTCCGGGATGAGTGGTCCATCAATTACATCAGACCGGCGATCTTCGAGAGCCGCACGCGGGCTGAAGGACCCCGTGCCTGGCTCTCATCGATATCAAAAAAATGACGAATGGTTGACAGGACCGCGGGTAAGGATGGGTTCGCAGGGCAGGTGACGATCACGGCTGTGAAGGTCAGCGGGCAAATGGAAAAGTGATCTGCCGGCATAGTTGGAGAATGCTGCCATAGGCGTATGGGGCCCGGCACCTCCCGGATCATGCCGCTTCATTCCGGTCTCTCGCAGCATCTTGGAGAAGGGCAGTAATGCTCTTGCATCTGCAGGGAAAACGAGTTATGGGGAGTTATTCTTTACCCATCATCGTGCGAATTTTAATGATCCCGGCGCAGGATTTACAGGTGTAATACTCATCCTTCCAGCAGGTATCGCACGCCCAACGCCCACAGAAAACGCACTGGCGGAGCTCGGAGACCGGGTGAGGCGTGTTGCAGAGATCGCACATGTACTGGGCGAAACTGTGGGGGTCCTTTAAGGGAGAGTCCCCCTGCGTTCGCATCACCATAATCTCTTTTTTTAACTGACGGAACTGGTCAGCTGCCTCTTTACTTTTTGGCGCTTCCTTTGTGAGCCAGTTCTTTTTCCACGGTGTCAAGCCGGGTCTCCAGGTTTACCAGTGTTGCCTGCATCTCGGATTCGTACTTCATTAATTCGGCGAGACGTGCTTCGTCCTGTTCGAGTTCCTTGTATCGCTGTTCTTTAAACTGCTGGAGTTTTGGCTGGGAAACCAGCTGCCACTCTTCAACCATGCTCTGGAACCTGCGGTCAAGGTACTCGTCCACCCGGCTCTCAACCGGACGGGCGAGCGAGATATCGCCTTTAGCGCCCCGTATGAAATAATAGATCAAATAAATGATCGCACAGAGGATGATGACGATGATGATAAATTCCAGTATGTCCATTTCAGACCCTCCCTTTAAGTTTACTGGCACGGGTTTCCAGCTCGGTGAGCTTGTCCGATGCTAATCGATCAAATTCTTTCAATCCGGGGATCGCGTGTTCGAGAACTTCCAGTCGTCCAGTGAAATCTGAAACATCCGTCTTTGTTGCGAGATCCCATTCGTCAACGATATATTTCATCCGGCGGTCTACATACGCATTCAGGTAATTGTTCATGCCGATCATAACGATTTCTCCAAAGAAGAGATGACGTTATCAAGCGCTTTTGCGCGGTCTTCGGTTGCCATTTTTCCGGAATAAAGACCGCTGATCTCATTACTCACGTGTGCAAGCCGGCTTTCCAAGTGGTAGAGGTCACTGTCAGTTAAAAGATCCCATTCTTCAATGATGGATGCAAAGTTCTGGTCAAAATAAGTGTCAAGAGATTTATCGAACGTCGGGAGACGGGATTCGATCGTCTTTGGGAGATGTGAGAACTGATCCCAGAAATGATCTCCTGTTGCGTTCTGGTCAGCGTTTGGGTTAATTACCGGGAACATGGTTTTACCTCACTTTCTTCTCTTCTGACTGGATCTTCGAGAGAAGGTTATCCAGTTTTCTTGTTTTCACCAGGCTTTCGAGCCGGGTTAATCGGGTTTCGACAAATTTTTCCTTTGCGTAGATGTTTGTTTCAAGATTCGTGTTCTCGTCTTCCACTAATTTGATCTCCGCAGTCTGTTCCGGGGAAAACCGGGTAAACATAAACGCCTTTGAGTTTTCATGCTGCTGGAGGAGTTTGAGTTTATCCTTTTCCAGTTCCAGTTCAGCGCTGCGGCTGGATGTCTTTATGATGCGTATCTCACGGATAATGAAATACACAATTAACATACCGATTACCACAAGGACTCCCATGAGAACGGTATCGGTTATTGCCAGGTCAAATGCCATTGTTTTTTCACCACATTACGGTTTTTTCTGTGCTGCAGACAAGCGAGCCATATTACAATTCATCGTGGGGCTTTGTTGCCTTATTTACCGTTTTTTTAACCTCTTTTGCGGTATTTGCGGCAATCTTTCCGACTTTATCGGATGCTTTTAGTGTCTCTTTTTTCACAGTGTCCGCAGATTTTGCTGCACCGGTCTTTACATCCCCGGCAGTCTTTCTCACAGTACTGTCAAGTGTTTTTGCCCCCTTTGATAATGATTTGTGGGCATCGTCGGCTGCCTTCCCGATCTTTTCCTTTAAGGGGGGTGTTCGCTTGACAAGAACTTCATCGTTATCTGAAAGACCAAGCGTTTTGAGATCCTCTTCACTCACCCGGATCTGCCCTTCGCGTACCATGGTGTCGGCAATTACCGTAGCAGTGACGGATTTTTTTGTGGCTTCATTGACGAGATCTACGTGTTCCCCGTCATTTATTCCCAGATCGGAGAGGATCGCGGCATTGAAACGAACCCGACCGTGACTGGGAAACGCCCGCTTTTTGATAGTTAACCGTACGTCTTGCATAGAGGATAGACGAACCTGAAAAGTTATATATCTTCCTGACTTCGCCACAGTTTTCTTATGAAAACACCTCACGGCATTTTAATGGCGTATTCTTGTGATGCCCTCGGCTCATCGGCAGTTAACAAAAAAGTCGGCAATCCGACTTTCATTTTGGCTTTTCTGAACCGGCATGGGTCAGCAGTTTTTTTTTAAGAGCCACCAGTCCAACCAGCCATGCACATCGTTTGACAGTTACGTATGAATTCATTACCAGTCCATTCCACTTTTCCTGCGCGGCAATGGCATGCCCTCAATGATCAGCGGTTTGTGATATATCCCACGAACAGGGATTTTCTCACCGTGAATTACGACGAATCTTAAAAAAAAGGTTAATTGTATGTCCGGAACGGGATATACGCGTCAAAGATCTTGAGCCGGTCACCCTGTGGGGTAGTTGCCCAGACTTCAGCCCGGTCTTTGAGTGCCCATGCTTCAGCTGCGGCATCCGGCTTATACGTGCTCTTCAGACTGACCTCCTTTCCCACAAAGAGCGGCTGGGTCATCCGCCCGGTCTTGACAGTCCCATCGACACGGGTTACCTGGATCTCGATTAACGGGATCACGTTCATACCCTTACCCCCGCGGAACGTGGTGATGATCTGCGGGTTGATCGCTTCGCCATTGCTTGCCACCTGCACATCGACACCCCAGACATCCGGAAGTTTCTGCGTCGGTCCCGGGGTCGATACCTGTGGAGCTGTTGGGGAGGGAATGGTCGTTAGCGGAAGTGTGGTCGGTATTTCGGTCGGCACCGGAGTAACAACAGGTTTCGCGGGTTGCGTGCAACCGGCGGCAAACAGGAGGAGCATCACGAAAATGACGCTTCCGAAAATGAGCTTGATATTCATACAATTGATTTCACCGGAACATATTTGAGGCTTATGAGGATTACGGGCTCCTGAGATGATGGGTGTTGCCGGATCGGATGCCAGAGTTTTGTTTGTATTCACTTCCGGTCACCGGTAAAGCTACTATCGTAAGGTGGCATATCGCAGCTCGTGCGGTAATTATAGGATTCCGGAAATGAGATGGGGACAATGGTCTGACCGGTTGAAACCACGAACGCGGCAGTGACGATAACAAACAGGATCCGGTGCCTTCACTTCCCGGGAGCGCAGCGTGTGCACTCCTTCACTCAGGATTGATGGGATTCTGCAATACGGATGGGGATTATCGCACGGCAATGATTGGGAACTGGTGGACTGGGGACCTTTTCAGACGGCATTCTAAAAGATCGTGAAAAAATACAAAATCAAATGCCCAAAACAAGGAAGGAAGAGGGTTTTTTGGGGTGTTAGTCCCGCCGTCCCTGTGCCGGTTCGATACCGGTCGGCTGCCCACGGATCGTCCTCTCCTTCATGATCGTATACACTTCTGCCGCACAGTCCCGGGGCACCTCGACAAAGGAGTAGGTGTCAAGGATCCGGATCGCACCAATGGATTTACCTGCAATCCCGGTCTCTCCGGCAATCGCCCCGACGATGTCCTTTGGTGCGACATTATGGTCCCGCCCAAGACCGATAAAGAACCGGACCATACCCTGCTCTCCACCCGTGTCCCCGAAATCAAAGACTTCACGCTCTTTTTTGGGTTCGGCGCCCGGCTGTTCCATCTGCATCTTTAAGAGTGCAGCAGCAATATCCAGCGTTGTGAGATCCCCTTCGGTCTCGTGCTCGACTATACGGACATACGACTCGATCCCGCCTTTCTGGATTATCTCACGCACCTGTTCGAGCATGGTTTTTGTCTTTGTCTCCACAACGTCGTTTGCCGTGGGTATCGGCTGGCGGGGGATCTGAACTTTTGCATACTTCTGGATCTCACGGAGCTTGGTGAAATCCCGGGGTGCAACCAATGTCACCGCCTTGCCGCTCTTTCCTGCCCGTCCCGTCCGCCCGATACGGTGAACGTAATACTCTACATCCTGCGGCACATCGTAGTTGATGACCATGTCTATATCTTCGACGTCGATACCCCGCGCTGCCACATCGGTCGCGATTAAAATATCGATGGACCCCTTCCGGAACCCACCCATCACCCGGTCGCGCTGCGACTGTTTCATGTCCCCGTGGAGTTCCTCTGCACGGTACCCCCGCGCCCTGACCTTCCCGGCAAGATCTTCGGCGCCCCTTTTTGTATTACAGAAGACGAGTGCAAGCTGCGGGTCAGAGATATCGATCAGCCGGCAGAGCGCTTCGAGCTTATCCCTGTCCTTGACCTCGATGTACGTCTGAGCGATCTGGGGGACAACCAGTTCCTGGTACTGCACCCGCACGAATTCAGGCTTGTTCTGGAACCGTTTTGAGATCTCTATGATCGGTTGTGGCATCGTCGCAGAGAAGAGCATGGTCTGCCGTTTTTGTGGGGTCTTTTTTAAGATGAGCTCGATATCATCCCGGAAGCCCATATCAAGCATCTGGTCGCCTTCATCGAGCACCACCTTTGTCACGTGATCGAGCGAGAGTGTGCGGCGCTTTAAGTGGTCCATCACCCTGCCCGGTGTGCCGATCACGATGTGGACTCCAGAAGCGAGCGCCCTCAGCTGGCGTTCGATTGGTTGCCCACCGTAGACCGGGAGAACCGTGATCTTCGGGAGAAACTGGAGGAGTTGTGAGATTTCCTCCGCGATCTGGATGGCAAGTTCACGGGTCGGGCAGAGAACGATTGCCTGGACGACCCTCTGCGACGGATCAATGCTCTCAATCACGGGAATACCGAATGCGGATGTCTTACCAGTGCCGGTCTGCGCCTGGGCAGTCACGTCATGCCCTGCCTGGATGACCGGAATGACGAGTGCCTGGATCGGGGTGGGCTCTTCAAAGCCCATTGCTTCGATGGCTTTTTCGATTTCACGCGAGAGGTGAAGATCGGAAAACTGAATACGGGAATTCATATCGCTTGATTCTTTGGCGCGTGGGGACTTAAGATTGTGCCTGAAAAACAAAAAATCTGAACTCTGGTGCTTCGCCGAAATACCGGGCGCCTTCCCAATTGATATTTATCCCGTAACGTAACAAACGGATAGTAACCAGGTATCCCGGAGGGTTACTGTCCCGGGTACCGGAACGGTAACAGGTGAATCTCATGAAAGTTGTCGCATTCAACGGAAGTGCCCGAAAGGATGGCAACACGGCTATCCTTGTCAGGGAAGTGTTCAAGGAACTCAAAAAAGCAAAGATAGAGACCGAGCTCGTGCAGCTTGCGGGAAAGAAAGTCCCCGGCTGTATCGCCTGCGGGAAATGTTTTGAGAAGAAGGACAGGCAATGCGCGATCAAGGGCGATATTGTGAACGAGTGCATAGAAAAGATGACCGAGGCTGACGGGATCATCCTCGCCTCTCCGACGTACTATGCCGATATCTCGGCGAGCACAAAAGCCCTCATTGAACGGGCGGGGTTTGTAGCCCGGGCGAACGACGACCTGTTCCGGCGCAAGGTAGGCGCTGCGGTTGTTGCAGTGCGCAGGGGTGGCGCCATCCATGCGTTCGATACGATGAACCATTTCTTCTTCATCAACCAGATGATTGTACCGGGGTCGTTGTACTGGAATATGGGTATCGGGCTTGCACCGGGGGATGTAGAAAAGGATGAAGAAGGGCTCGCCACGATGAAGACACTGGGCGCCAATATGGCGTGGGTGTTAAAAAAACTCAAATAAATAACGAGGATTTCGAATAACTGGCATTAATGAAGAAATGACTAAAACGCTCACGACGGTGAAAATGACACAAAATTCTGGAATGCAGGGGTTTTTCGAAATCCTCTAACGTATGCGGGGTTGGTAATACCGGGGCATTCCCTCTTTTTTAAATCTCAAGTGTCATGTCATCAAACGTGACGACAAGCCCGGGAAATGACCGGGAAAAGTTTTTCTGCACTTCGCGCCGATCGTCAAGCGTCCTGTACACGTCTGCGCCAAAGTGCATCAGGGCAAGACGTTTCGCACGGGCTTTTTTGGCGATAAAAATCGCATCTTCGGGATTTAAATGTGGCCAGTCAGGGCTGGTTTCCCCGGGCTTCAAGCCGCATTCGGTAATCAGGAGATCGGCATCGCGTGCCAGCGCAATCGCGTTGTCACACACCCCGGTATCTGTACAGTACGTGATCACCTTCCCGTCAAGTTCGAGCCGGTACCCGAAGCAGGGCACCGAATGGACGAGCGGGAGGCACACAACGGCAAACGGGAGTGTATGCCTTCCTTCTGCAAGTTCGGTGATTGTGACTGCGTAGGGGAGATTTTCAAACGGTATGGTATACGGTTCGCGGACGATGTCCGCGAGTGCTGCGGTAATGCCCGGGTGTCCGCAGATGGTCAGGCTCTTTTTGAACCTGAATTTGGCAAGCGTATGCAGCCCGGCAATATGATCGAGATGGAAATGGCTGATAAAGAGGTAGACAGGTTTATCCTGGGTGATGTAGCGGTCTGCCTTTGCGATGCCGTTGCCCGCATCAAAAATTATGTCGTAGTCCACTGACTGGACAAGTACAGAGCACGTGTTGCCGGTATCGGTATCGTACCAGCCGTTGGTGCCAAGAAAGGTGACCTTCATGGGTACATGGTTGTCCTTTTGATGTCATCAAGATTCAGGTAGGGTGCCTTTTTATTCCATTGCATCGATGGTCGTATTATTGTGAATGGAGGATCCCTGATCATGAAAAAAACAGGTCTTTTTACCCTTATTGCAGTGCTGTTCCTGTGCTGCATATGTGTACCGGTGGGCGCGGTTATGCTGGAAGTCACGGTCAAAGGACCGGTGGCGACGGTCAACCCGCCCAAGAACACCCTGACCGTGAGTTACCCGCTCCAGTACGGATGCAATTACCCGGCGACCGGCTCACCGGTCTGCTCTTATACGCCGATGACCAACTCAGCACTCACGGGCACGGTACCGGATGCAGCGGCATTTGCACTCTTTAAAGCCGGAGATACGGTCGTTGCGACCAGCATCGGCGGTGCAGGTGAGACATGGATCACGCTTGCAAAGTTGTTCGGCTCACGACCAAACGAGGAGCTCGTGACTGATATTGTTGGGGATATACGCACGAACCAGGTCCCGCTCATAGGCAATTACGCGCTGGACGCAACAACCCTGCCGAACTGTTCGGCATGCACGGGCACCACCTGCACAGCCACTGCGGCAAACGTGATTGTAAAGAGCGAGGGAAAGGCAGTTTTTGCAAAAGAACTCAAGCCCGGTGAATCGTTCACCTATAATGCAAGAAACGATGGTTCGAGCGTGACAGTTACGTTTGTCAAAGGACAGGCATTATCCACAACCTGCCCGGGCAAGGAGGGTATGACCGGACCCCAGGCGATCTCTGTTTACGTAGTCAAGGTCGTGCCACCAATCAGCGCGGCGCAGACTAATCTCCGTACGGCAACGACGACACGACCGGATGAAGCGCTGACCCCGGTGCCAACAACGGCACCAACGACTTCCCCAGTGCCGACAACCACGAAGGCAGGTATGCTGCCACTCGCGGCGATCGGGGCGATCGGACTGGAAGGGCTTGTGCTGGTGATGAGAAAGAAATAACTTTTTTTTGGTGAGTACTGAATATAAGCAACCCGATAACTGGAGGAATACCAATAAACAATAATCCGGAACTGATGATGTTACAAAATTATCAGGGATTTTTATTGGTGCGTCCATGAAGCCGGGCAAGACTCTCCTCGTCCTCCTGTTCATAATTGCCCTTACCGTGTGTTCTCCCGCCGGTTCAACAACTATCCCTTTTTTTACAAACCCGTTCTCATCGGATCACGATATCGTCGCTGTCTCCAGTTACTTTGAATCTATCCGTTCCAATCCCGAAGAGATTCGGGTATTTTTCCATGCAATGCCCAAAGGCGGGGATATCCACACCCACCTCTCCGGAGGCGTATATGCCGAGGACATAATCGATATCGCAGCCCGTCACAATCTCCTTGTGGATCCCGCAACCGGGCAGCTCTTTGATCCCGCAACCGGGCAGCCATCCGGTATACAATCGCCGCTGACCGTTGTCCCGGTCCATGCCGCATACAGCAATGCAACCCTGTATGACATGCTGGTCGGAGACTGGTCTATGCGGGATTATTCTCCGGGTAACCAATCGGAACACGACCTGTTCTTCAGGGCATTCGACCTGATCGACCCGGTAACGTATTACAACAGTGAAGTCATAGCTACGATCCGCAACCGGGCTGCGGACGAGAATATCCTGTACCTTGAGCTTATGACATCCCAGACCGACCCGGAGCAGGTAAAAAAGATCGCATCAGGAGTAGACTGGGATGACAACTTCAGCGTGATGCGAAAGAACCTCCTCGATGCGGGGCTCGATGAGATCTGCGACAGGAAAGTCCGGACACAGGCATCCTATGACAAGGAATCGTGGGAACTCGCGGACCCGGCAGGAAAGAATGTGACCGTACGGTATATCTATGAGACACTCCGGTTTAATCCGAAAAAAGAGGTCTTTGCCGACCTTCTCTAGGCATTTGAGATCGCTGACCGGTCCCCAGTAGTAGTCGGCATCAACCTTGTTGGCGATGAGGCTGCCTATTATTCCCGGACCGATTACCACCTCCACATGGAGATGGTATCGTACCTTGCCTCGGTCTATCCCCAGGTCTCTGTTTCCCTCCATGCCGGTGAGCTGACTCCCGGGCTTGCCCCGCAGGAAGACCTCCGGTTCCATATAACCGATGCGGTTTATACCGGAAATGCCTCGCGGATCGGTCACGGGGTCGATATCAGGGAAGAAGATGACTGGCAGGGGACACTCGCTGAAATGGCCAGACGGGATATTCCCGTTGAGATCCTCCTTACCAGTAACGAGCAGATACTCAATATCAGTGGACATAACCACCCGGTATCTGTCTACCTGGATCACCATGTACCGGTTGTGATTGCCACAGATGATCAGGGAATTGAGAGGACCGACCTGTCCGGGGAGTATGTCAGGCTCATGCTCCAGCATCCCGAACTGAGTTATGAGGATATCCGTACGATCAACATAAACAGCATCCGGTACAGCTACCTCCCCGGACCTGAAAAGGAACAGATGCTTGTGCAGTTCAAAGAAAGTCTTGAACAGTTCGAGAGAACGACTGTTAAAAGAGAGCGACCTTTCATCTTTACGGTTCTCCCTTCTTTTTCCCGGGAACCCCAGCGGGTGCAGGATACTGGAGTGGTAAATGGGATTCTGATCAAAACAGGTTCCTGGTAATATTAACCATTCCTTCACCCTGCTCCCGCCCCGAGATTGCAGATCTTTTCACACTGGATCTGCCGTCGCAGCCGGGATGAGGGTGCCCGGGTCTACGCATTTTTACCGACGGCGGTCATATGCGCTCCGACAGAGGCTGACCCGGAAAACAAAGGGTTCCTTTCATTTCAGCCTGCCCCAACCTGTTTTCAGAGAGATCGACCGCCCATGAGCGTCTATTTGCGTCCGTACTTCCGGGGGATTGATCAGGATCCGGAACCGGATCGCCGGTGGCAGATCCCAGGACGAAAAAGGTACGCTATTGCAGGCTACCAGGCGGATTTGGAAAATACCGCAGGGCAAAATAAGGGCATCCTTCGATCTGCTGGTGCATTTCACATCGATCAGGTACGAGATCTGCCCCCCGGGACGCACCAGCGGGCGCTCTCAAAGGATCGGGAAGTCACAGATCACATCTGACAGGTATTTTCACATCTGACAGGTATTTTCTCTCTCCCAAAAACGTACATTATACCTTCCTGACACAAAGCAATTTCTCTATGAGGCTAATACACCCGAATTACCTTGGACTTTTCCACCTATTAAAATCAATTAAGTTGCGTTAACCAATCTCACCAAAACAAAGTCTGAATGTTTGATTTTCATGGTTTGGGTATGAACTTCTGTTCATGTACGTTTCAACAGAGCTTAATATTTATATTTTTTTAAAATTGCATAATATTATGGATTTTTCATTTTTTCTGGATCCCGGAATAAACGCGGCAGCCCAGAATATTTCCCCGCTCGTCACCAGTTTTTTTGTCCAAGGGGTAGTAGCTGACACGGTGCTCTGGTATCTGATCATCACCTCTGTTGTCTACCTGGGTCTGCACCCGAAGTTCGGAGTGCGGCTTGCGGTTTTGTTAGGACTCTGCATTGGATTGGATGCCGCCCTGAAACTGGTATTCCACCTTCCACGACCGTATTGGGTCTCTTCTGCCGTTACCGCCTACCAGACCATCGGATCCTTTGGCTTTCCGTCAGGTGGTGCAATGAACGCGGTTGCAATGTACGGGTATATCTGCGTGGTTGCAAAACGGTGGTGGATCATTCTTCTCTGTATCTTCTGCGCTGTCTGGGTAACCCTTGCCCGGCTTTTCGCGGGAGCTCATTTCCTGGGGGATATTCTTGGGGGTCTCCTGATAGGTCTGGTTCTTCTGGTCCTCTACCTGGCTGCAATGCCTGAGATCGAGAAATTTGCTCGAACCCTGTCCCGGCCGCTACGGATTACCGGGATCATTGCCATCTCCGCAATTCCGCTCATCCTTGTGTTTCCTGCCTATCTCGCGCTCGCTGACTGGCAGTTGCCGGCTGCATGGGTAGTGATGGCAAAAAGCCAGACGGGTGCGGGAATCAATCCCGTAAGCTTCGAGATATCCCTGCTGATTTCGGGAATCATGCTCGGAAGCCTTCTGGGTTATGAGTTTCTGAATTTCTGCGGGGGGTGGGATCCCCCTCAGGAACTCCTGAAACGGGTTATTGTGGTTATTGCCGGCACGCTCTCCGTTCTTTTAGTCAATACCGCAGTTCCTGCCATCTTTGCCGGTACCGGATTCTCTGCGCTTCTGCCCCAGGTGTCAGATATCCTCTCAACATCCCTTGTATACTTCTGGCTGGCTGCGTGCGTGCCCCTTATTGTCAAAAAAGGAGGCTCTTGGAAGAGTACGAAAAACGCGGATACTACGGAGTGAACAAACAGTTTGAGAGGCATCTCTGATGGATTCGGATCCTGACGTATTCATATGAAGTAGTTATTCACCCATCAACAGGATTATCTGCTAACAAAACCGCAATGGCGAGGCGCTTTACTTTTCCGGTCCAAGTCACTTCTCACTCAAATAAATTGGTCGTGTAAAAACATCGGCTAAGATACTATCCCTGATGGGATGATCTCACGATTTGACAAAACAAAGGGACCCCCCGGAAATGCCTGCTGCGGCAAGAGCAGACCAGATCTTCTGCATTTTTCCGTCCCAATGCGGCACCTTCCGCATCTCACGTAAAAATCTCCCCGTAACGCCCGTATTTTCCCGGCACGCGGACGCGGTTCGATCAGCTAACCTGCAGGTTATGCCGTTCCGGCTCCAATACGAGTCCCGATTTCCGCGTAAAAGCCGGATAACTTCAAAACGATTCGAAGTCACCACAATCCTTTAAACCACAACCAGATAACATTCGGATCATACAATGATCGCAGACCTCGTCAGGACATGGAAATCTCTGAAGGCGAAATTCGTGGCAATAGCACAAGCCCTCTCGCCAAAGAAGTCATATCTTCCCGACAGGAATACGATCGTTGCTGCAGCAGAAGGGAACGTCATGAACACGGGAAAGCGGTACAGGAAGACGAGCGGTCACTCCCCGTTCTTTTCGCTCTTCACCTTTTTTGGTTTACGGCAGTAAGCGCCGGTCCACCGGTGTCCGGGTACTCCTCAAGGCAACTCACTGACAGGTTACCTGCCGTCTCACAAGACGACGGATTTCACCAATGAAGAGCCCCCGCTCTACCCGGCTCCGGAACTGGCTTATTTGTAACGCAGCCGGGCGTTTGAAAAAGATACGTTCCGGCTGCATTTCGGTATCGCGTTTTGAACATCAGGGAAAAAGTCGGTGAATATATATGCAGAACGTATCTGCGCAGGCGGGGTGCGGGAGCACCTCAATCGGGTCTGTCCGGAATATTTCCGTGCAGATCGGGACAGGGGCCGAGGCAAAACAAATGGCGGTCGGCTGTCAGCGTATCGAAACACAGAACAGTGCGGTCATTTCGGCGACAATCTTCGCTAGAGACTCCACGCCATCGCGCAAGCCGGCGAAAAGATCCGCCGGGCAGGCCGGGAAATGCCGGACCGGGCTCGATAAGTACCGCCGGCGCCGGGCGTTTGAGATGCGGGAGGTCCCGCTCTACATGCTCCCGGCGGCAATCCGGCGCGGGGTGAAAGAAAAGGGCGGGAAGATCTACCGGGCGGTGATCGTCCGGACGCACTGGAATCATTACACTATCAAGATCCGGTGCAATACGAAGAAAGCAACAGGGCATCGGAGTATGCTGCGGCGCCGGGACCAATCTCTCGCGACGTTCGGTTCCGGGGAGGTGGATTCAGATGGCAAAAAAAAATAATCCCTCAACAATCTCTCCAACCGGAATAGTTCATGCGATAGCGGTTCTTGAGGAACCCGGGCAGGTCGTCGAAGTCCGCGCCCTCGCAGAGAACGGTACCCACAGCGGGTACTTCACCGACTTTGAAGCGCTCGCCCGGCAGGTGGAGGCGCTCGATTGTGATCCATCGGTTCACGGGTGCTATGTCACGCTTAATGAAGTGAACCCGGCACTGCTTGCACGGCGGGCGAACCGGATCAAGATGTACCTCTCCCGGGGGGATGCGACAACCGGCGATGCAGATATCGTGCGCCGGCGCTGGCTGCCGGTCGATATCGACCCGGTGCGACCAAGCGGTGTATCGAGTACGGACGCGGAGCACGGGCTCGCTATAGCGAAAGCGAACGAAATCGCCGCGTGGCTTTCTGGTGCCGGATTCCCCGAACCGGTCCGTGGCGACTCGGGCAACGGGGCGCACCTGCTGTACCGGATTGATCTGCCGAACGACGAAACGGTGACGAAACTGGTGAAAGCGGTTCTGTCTGCACTGGATGCGCTGTTTTCAGATACCGGTATCTCCGTCGATAAAGCGAACTACAACGCCGGGCGGATCTGGAAACTCTACGGAACGGTCACCCGAAAAGGCGATCACACCACCGAACGCCCGCACCGGAGGAGCGGGATCATCTCTGTGCCGGAAGAAGTTGTCGTTGTAAGCCGGGAACATCTCGAAATGCTGGCAGCGCAACTGACCGGTGAGTCTCCGGTAAATCCGCCGGCTCCGGAAGGCGCTGCTATCGATCTCCGGTCATGGCTTCCGGCGCATGGCATTGCGATCTGTTCAGAGAAGCCGTACGGAAATGCCGGGACGATCTTTGTTCTCGACCAGTGCCCGTTCTCATCGGCGCACAAAGATGGGGCGTACGCGATCCAATTTGAAAACGGAGCGGTTCATGCCGGGTGCCACCACGCGAGCTGCGGGGCAAGGAAGCAACGGTGGAAGGAACTGCGGGAGAAGTACGAGAGTCATGATGAGAAACATGCCCGACAAGAGCAGCAGATCAGAGGATGGAGCAAGGATCGGGCAAAGGGAAAGGTGCAGGAGGATACCAAACCGGTTCTTCCTGCTGATACCACCGGGAAAGACCCTCTGCCTGAATACCCCATGACTGATGCCGGTAACGCGGAACGACTCAAAGCACAGTACGGCGATGTGATCCGGTACTGTGCGACGTATAACTCATGGTATCTCTGGAACGGAAAAGTCTGGGTACGGGACGATGCGGGCAAGATGCTGATCATCGCGACATGTGTCGCACGCTCGATCCACAACGAAGCCTCCCGTGCTGTGACAACCGATCGTTCGCGGGCGCTTTCCCGGTGGGCGATCTATTCCGAGAGCCTGCATGCACGAAAAGCAATGATCGATTCCGCAGCCCCGCACATACCGGTCGTTCCCGGCGAATTCGATTGTTATCCGGAATTGTTCAATTGCCGGAACGGAACGCTGGATCTCGCAACCATGATCTTTTCCGACCACCAGAAGGAAGACATGCTAACCAAGCAGGCAGCAGTCGATTATGATCCTGCAACTGAGTGCCCGCAATGGATCTCGCATCTCAATCTCCTCTTTGCGGGTGATACGGAGTACCTCGCGGGGTTCCAGGCAATGTGCGGGTACACGCTTTTGGGGAGCAATCCCCAGCAGCTGATGTTCATCCTGTACGGGAGGGGCAGGAACGGGAAGTCGAAGACAATCGAAGTGTTAGCCCGGATCTTTGCCAATTACGCGGTCAACATCGCTTCCGATTCCCTGATGGCAAAACGGTTCGAGACGACCCGGTCGGATCTCGCCCGGCTCGAAGGAGCCCGGTTCGCAACAGCAGCCGAAGGTGCAGAGGGGGCTCGGATGGACGAGTCGATCATCAAGCAACTTACCGGGGAGCATGCGATTACGGTCCGGAAACTGTACGAGAACGAGTTTGAGTTCCCCCCGGTTGCGAAGATCTGGCTGACCACCAATCACGAGCCAAAAATTTCGGGCACCGATGACGGTATCTGGCGCCGGCTCTGGATGCTACCGTTCGTTGTCCAGATCCCGGAGGAGAAGTGCGACCCGGCGATCGCAACGAAACTGCTCGCTGAGTCGAGCGGGATTTTGAACTGGTGCCTTGCCGGTCTTTCCCGGTATTACGCGAACGGGAACCGGCTCGTGCAGCCCGGGAAGGTTTCACAGGCAACGACAAACCTGCGGACGGTGAGCGATGTCGTGGGTTTGTTCCTGGCGACGGAGTGTGCGTTTGAGATTGAGGGGAGAATGTCACGGTCTGCATTAAAAGAGATGTTTGAGAAGTGGTGCGAAGAGGAAGGAGTGCGATACCGGATTTCTACGAACAAGCTTGCATCTGCGATCAAAGAGCGGGGAGCGACAGATGGAGGAAGAATTGGAAATGACCGGTTCTGGGTTGGAATCCGGCTGAAGCATGAGGATGAGAGGATTGCTGCTGAAAAGGCGATGGGGTTCCAGGATGTGCTTCCGCTTGCACGTTGATTTTTCAAAGCCCCGGCAACCCCGGCAACCTGTACCCTGTTTCCGGGAAGTCCTTCGTGAGAATTGTACAAGAAAAAAGATCCCGGAAATGACCATCAGGTTGCCGGGTTGCCGGGAATTTCCGGACGGGTCGGAGCGGGAATTGTAAACAGGAGAACGATAAACACAACATATAGCGGGTGGTTTAGCGAATGCCAATAATCGAGGTATCAGAAAAAGATGAGGCGACGGGAGAGGTGGCAAAGTGGCTGATGGAAGGGGATGAATTTCTGACGGGGGGCGAGTAATCTACCCAGTACTTATTTTTTCCCGGTTATATTCTGACGAATGTAAAAAAAGATCGATTATCAGGTACCAGAATTGTTTTAAGCCTGCTTCTGCATGTTCTGGATCTCGCCATATATTTCATCGAGATCGTCACTGAGCCACTGCTTGCGTTCCTTAGTGTAATCGCCCTTTCCATGATCAAACATCTGGATGAAACGGATCAAGTCAACGGGACCAAGGGTCTTTAAGAGAGAATTCATCCCTTCGTCATGGATTTCATGCAATGTTTTCACTTTCATTTCCCGTCACCTCCTCATACCATACAGCAGGATTCACAATTTGTATGGAAATTGTATCGCTGTGGTAGCTCATAATGTTTTTTTTCGCATCATCGGTCGTGAGGAAAACTGTTGCTCCCTATATCGTCCATATGCCAATAATGTCATGTGCGTTCTCTGTATGTCCCGTTAATGTCCCATTATGTCCTCTTTGCGGGGACGTGCAGAGGATATGAAGATTGGGCGGTGCCAGAACTTCTGGTTATTGAATTGGATCTCCCTGTTAGTTGTCAGTAGGTGCATCCGACTCATCGTCCCGGTACGTTTTTTCCGGCAGGGATGTCTCTTTTAACATCCGGTCAAAATCGCTTTCAAAAAGCCGGTCCTGAACAATACGGTATTTTTCAAATTCGGTCTCCGCAAACTCTTTTGCCTGCTCTGCCGTCACTTTCCCGCCATCTTCAAGCAGTTTCCGGTCATCAAATACAAGGAACCGGTCAAGACGTTTTGACCAATCCTCCATGGTCATTGGTATCTTTCGTTTGGCACGGTCTTCAGCAAGATCCAGCCAGGCATTGACAATCCTGCCAAGTGATCCGAGCTCGTGCGAAGTCAGGTAATTTTTTGCAACCGATACATCGGTCTTTAAAATTTTTCCGCCGGGACTGTTCTCCCATGTGGTCAACCCCATATGCTCTTTTCTGTTATCGGCACGCCCCGTTATCAGTTCGGCTGCGGTATGACCGTGAATTGCGAAATGCAATTTGTTCTGGACTTTTGCAAAAAAGTCACGGGTCGTCGGGGCATTCCCGTTGTAATCAATGCTTGTGGTATATATGTCGGTTATCTTCTGGTAAAACCGTCTCTCGCTGAGGCGGATCTCCCGAATCTCCGCAAGCAAGCGCTCAAAGTAGTCCTCACCAAGGAACGTACCGTTTTCCATCCTTTTTCTGTCAAGTACATATCCCTTGATGGCGAATTCCCGCAATACCTGGGTTGCCCACTGGCGGAACTGGGTGGCTCTCGTTGAATTGACGCGATATCCAACTGAGATTATGGCATCAAGGCTGTAGTATTCAAGATTCCGTGAAACGTCGCGGTTGCCTTCAGTACGAACTATTAGGAATTTCCTAATAGTTGCTTCACGGGTCAGTTCACCGCTCTCATAGATGTTTTTTAAGTGTACGTTTATTGTAGGAATCCGCACATCAAAGAGCGCCGCCATCATCTTCTGGGAGAGCCATATGGTTTCATCCTCGTACCTGACTTCAATCGATTCTTCACCAGCAGTTGAGGTAAATATCAGGAATTCTGCTGTGCTGTTTCTCACCAGCTTCTTTTCATGTTCGGTCATTTCGCACTTCCTTCCACAACCGCAATCTCCTCCGCCGTCAGCCCGTACAATTCGTACACCAACTTATCAATCGCCCCATCCGTCGCCGCAATCTGCCGGGACAACTGCGTCTTCTCCTGTTCGAGCCGGGCGTCCTGCACCTTTTTATTGAGGTCGGGCATCTGCGTGACGAGCGCAACCATGCGGTCGTGGCGGGCTTTGTCCACCGGATCGGTGAAGTTGATGGTACGGATGGAGGAAAATATACGGAGTGGATAGATGTCATCGATTCCCCGCTCCGGGTATGCTGTTGCATTCTCATTCATGGCACGGTATCGCCGGTTTTCTTATGTTCTTTGGGGGAGTTAATCTTCCCGGCTTCTTCCGGGAGATGTTTTTCCTGTTTCCGCACCCTTCGTTCAAGTTTTTTAAGGTCTTCTTCTGAAGGGAGTGTTTCAGGTCTGATACCCCGCTTTACGAGCAGATCACGAACATCCTGATTATTCCGGACGTGCTCATCCGTGATGGGATCTTCTCCATGCAGATCCTCCTTGGCTACGGTATAATTCGTGATCTCGGTTGCAAGATTCTTCGCAGTGATGGTAACCGCCGGGAGAAAATCAGCAAGCGGTCTGTTCTCAGGGATTTTCATCTGTTCTTTCATTGCACGGGTTGAATACCCACCGAAAAGTGCCATATCTCCTTTGCTTCTGATACGGGCAAAACCGGATTCATCCACACCCCGTTCGTAAATGTTCCGTGACAGTTCTGCTTCCGAATCTTTCAATTGTTTTCGGGCTTTCAATCGTTCAGAAAGTCGGATATGATCCTCAATGATCTCCTGTTTCCTTGTCTGGACCGCGAAATAACTCTGGGCAAATGCAATCTCTTCCTTGCGGGGATCACCGTTCTGGGCGATGAGATAACAGGCGTAACGGGTGAGCATGATATCCTCGATCTCCCGTTGGGTTCCCGATCCGATATCCACCATTTTGTTGACGTCAACAAAATGGTCTGAAATCGCGTGGTTTGCGGTTTTACACGATTCACGGGCTTTTTCAATCACTTTCCCGAAATTCCGCCATTCTGCATACCCGAGGAGATTTTGTAAATCGCGGGCGAACCAGAACTCGACGTCCTCTTGCACATGAACATAATCCTCAAAATTTTTATGAAGGTGTTGGACGATAGTTGATCTCATTTTCACTGCGCCTCCACGATCTTAATCCCCTCCTCCGTCGCTTCTGAATTCATAGCTGAATCACATCCTTCTTCTTCTCATCATGTTCGAACAACGGCTGATGTATTCGCTACCCATCCCCATCTTCCACATCAGCTAAATTTTATCTCAATTTAAAAAATTCACCCACTACATGGGAACTATCTATTCTCATCGTTACCACGTTTACCTTCTTTATCGAAGCAATATTAATTCTCCTAAATTATACCTGCACTTTTTTTCATTAATCCTATCGGACACATATCACGATTAACACTATCCAACCGTAATTCCTGAAGAAGGGGCAACACCTTAACAGCCAACACTCCGAATCTCCGATTGCACCACCCTCACCGTTACCCCAACCACCCCCCTGAAAAAACCACCGGCATATACTCCGAACCCTCCCACACAACAAGTACAATCTCCCCCATCAATCCCGATGGCCAGCCCCGCGACGATGCCGGCAATGAGGCGCTCGGGCGTGCGGGATTTGGAGAGGGCAAATCTATTGGTGATATTTTCATCACTTGGTAACAGTCGCAGGAAAACACATGAGGAATCCTGTCATTAACCCGGTAAAGCGCTAAAAAATCCGGAAAAATAGATGTTATCCGGTGAATACGTACGTCGTCCCGACCGTATTAAGGATAAACCGCCCGGGCATCTCCTCAGCGAACCGGTTAATCGCCTTCCAGCCTGTGCAGTGCATCGGGACAATATAGTCCGGGTCGATCTGTTTCATTGCGTCGATGGTTGGCTGGATGATCATCTCAAAAACCGGCCCGGTAAGGTGGAACCCGCCCATGACCGCATGGACATTATCGACACCTGTAATCTTTTTTGCATACTCAACCGTGTTGATGATACCGGCATGAGCACACCCGCTGATCACGACAAGCCCCTTGCCCTTTACGTTGATGACAACAGCCTGGTCATCGCTGATGGGGTCGACTGTCCAACAGTTACCCGTGAAAGCCTCCATTCCCGGGAACCCTTTCTCGAACGGCGTCTTCCGCTCTACTTCCCCGGTCACAAGCAGGTAACCGGCAGCAAGGGTCGAGGGCTCCTTTCGTTGTCGGAGATCAGCCCCGGCTTTTTTTAACGCAGCCGCGTCAAGCTGCGGGAGATAGACCACGTCTTTGCCCGGGTGGTTCAGCCGTCGCTGGAGGAAGGCATCCGGGTGGAGGACAAGCGGGACCTGTCGTGTAGTGCTACAGAAAAACTCTAAAAGCCCACCGAAGTGATCGAAGTGCCCATGGCTCAGGACAACGGCTTCGACCGTGGAAAGGGAGATGCCAATCTGTCGGGCATTATGGAAGAGGCAGTCCCGGGAGAGCCCGGAATCAAGGAGAACAACGTGCTCCTTTTTCCCGGAGAAGAGACAGATGAGACAGGAGAGCCCGTGCTCGGCAAGGAGCATACAGCCCGGATCAATCGGCACCCGGTGATCCACGGGAGTTGCCGGAGTTACCAGGTGGTCGGTGTAATTGTCGACCAGAATGGTTACTTGTACCCGGTCGACCGGTTCTAATAGGTTTTCTGTCATGGTTGCATCCGTTCTCCAGACAATGCCGGTATTTTTTACTTAACGTGCATCATGGAAATCTTTTTGCCATCTTTTTATCCTATTGTGGCATCGCGTTATTTCTGAAGACGCGGCAACGCTTTAATTCCCCACACTTTAGAACCCCCCGCCATAACCCCAGTTAGTATCCCAAAAAAATACCGGCAAATGGTGCCGAACCCTCCAACTCAACAAGCATAATCTCCCCGCATCAATCCCGAGGGTCAGCCCCGCGATGATGCCGGCAATGTGGCTGCCCTTGACGATGATGTAGGGCAAGAAGGATCGGAGCAGGAGTGTGATATCCGCTGTAAATTAAAGAACGGTGTGCCGGAAATTATTATCATTCCTGCCCGACAAACACACAACAATGATGGACGCCCCCGGCATGCAGCAGCGGGTTCTCGCGCTTGCTTCCCGGTTCAATGAACCGGTCATCCCACAAGAGCGGATACAGCGGTGGCTGGCCCGGTTCACCGATGAGGAGAAACCAGTAGCGCTTGCCCTGCTCGAGAAGATAACATTCCACACCTACCCGTGTCTCATCCGGGAAACGCGGCAGCTCCACGCCATACTCAGGGAGCAGCTTGCGGCCGATGGCTTTGACAGCTGCACCTGTGCCACTGTCGATTTCACCCGGGGGTTCACTTGCAAGAGCGGGGACATCATATCGTACATCTACCGGAAAGCCAATGCCGTTCCCTCAGTGGATTTCAAAACATTCGACCGCCTGTCGGGTGAGCTGGCACAGTGTACTGGGCAGTTCTGCGACCGGGCGCTCGTCATCCTTGACGACTATACCGGCACCGGATCCCAGTTCATCTTCCAGTTCCTTGCCCGGAACAGAGAGGGTATCCGGTTACTGAAGGGTTACCGGAAGGTCTACCTTGCCTCGATTGTCATCCATGACAATGCCTTTCGTAAACTGGAACTGTTACAACGAGGCGAATGCAAACAAGTACTCACGATAGAAGAAGGCCAGTTCCCGGACTATGACTGGGACTGGGAAGAAAAGGACCTGTGTGCCGTGCTCGGTAATGTGGATTGGACGAGGGTCCAGTTCATCTGCGTTGAACGGGAGCATTCCCTCCTCTCCCCGCTGAACCGTTTCGTTACTGCGCAGGAACGGGAACTCTTAGGGGAGTTCCTCCGCAAGTACGGGGGTGACAGCACTCTTACCACCTCCTATCTTGACGGCCACCATGCGTTCTTCTACGGTGCCCCAAATTCCCTCCCAAAGATCCTCCTCCCCCTCTTCTCCCGAATCGAAGATCTCACCATCTATCCTATGGAACATTTCCTCGGAGATTTCCCGTTCGTTACCTGTCTGGATATGGACGATGATGCACAATGACATCTTCATCCTTACCCGCGATCCTGTCAATTATACGTCATTTTTTCGATATCGACGAGAACCAGGCACGGGGTCCTTCGGCACGGGTGCGGCTCTCGAAGATTGCCGGCCTGATGTAATTGATTGACCACCCCTCCCGGAAGATATCCTGTATCTCTGTCTGTGTTATCCTCCTCGGACCATATCCGCCGGGTTCCAGTTTGGAAAAGCAGAGCATGAAATATTTGCCTGCAGGAAACAGGATAGCTGCAAGGTTATTCACAAAGACCGTGCGGTCTTCATCGGACAGGGTATGGAAGAGCCCTGAATCGGTGACGGTATCAAACTTTCTGTTGAGCATGGAGATGTCCAGTGCGTTCAGGACAAGAAAATGTACTTGGAGTTGTCTGCCGGTAGCCTTCTCCCTTGCCTTCTGGATCGCCAAGGGGGCGGAGTCGATCCCCCACACACCATACCCTTCCCTGCAAAGAAGAGGGCATGCTCCCCGGTCCTGCATCCTATGTCCAGGACAGCTCCTGTCACCTCTCCCCTCCGGACTAAGAGAACGAACGCCTTCTGGGGCCGGCCGATGTCCCAGATGTGTGCCCCTGTATGTCGAGTCAAAGGAATCCATACCTCCCCATAGCTTCTGATATGCTTATCATCATTTCTTCAAGGACATGGCCCCGAACCCTCCCACACGACAACCACAATCTCCCGCACCAAACCAGAAGGTCACCCCAGCACCGATGTCGGCAATGAGGCGCTCGGGCGGGCTGGATTCGATGGAGGTACGGCCCGGCAGGGGGATTTTTCCAGCTCCCCTTATCACTGATACCATACCGATACTATCACACCAGAGAGATACATATCAGTGATAACATTAAATAGGTATCACTAATAAGTGATAATTATGAAAGACTCTGAAAATCCGGGGGTAGCAGAAGACTTCATCCGGAGCCAGTTGGGTCTCCCGCCAGATGCAAAGAATATCGATCTGGTTTCTCTGTATGATTCGTTGGACGTTGCTCTACCCGTACGCCCGGACATTGTATTCCAGAATAGCGGGCGGGTATTTTTTGTCGAAGTAAAAAGCACCCCGGTAACCATCGATACGCTTGCACGGATGACCCTCCAGAGAGAACTCTGGCAGAAAAAACCTGACCGACCAGTTGCCCAGCTGGTTCTTGCGGCAAAGACCATCAATACCCGGGAGGAATTGCTTGCACAGGATCTCGATATCAGAGTAATAAAACTCCCCTGGGCAATCAGCACACCAAAGGGACAGGAGTACAAGTCAACCAAGATGCGCATCAGTACCCGGAAATCCTGGAAAGTTATTACGCGGTTACTCAAGGAAAGAAGTACCTCCATCCGGCAACTCGCACTTAAGGAGGGCGTCTCGTACGCCTGGACGCACAAGGTCATCGAAATGTTAAGTGAGCAAAATGTTGTGAAAAAAGATAGCGGCTATGTAACAATAGCTGACACAAAAAACCTCCTTAATGGCGTCGCATGGGAACGCCCAATGAGGAATTTGCAGGTCGGGGAAATCTTCGTTAATTTCACTGGATCCCATTCCGCAGCCCAGGAAATCAGCCGAACCCTCAAAGAGCAAAATATAAAATTCGCGTTTACGGCGTACACATCCGGAGGACTGTATACCTCCTACGCATTTCGGCAGGATGCAATCTATCTCTATCTCGAAAAGGAAACTATCGATCAGTTTAAGGAAAATTTTGGTTCAAAAAAAGAGAACACTATCCGTGCCGTGATCTATTCCCCGGACCGTGATGTATTCTCCGATGTCCTTGAGAAAGAATCCATCGTCGTCACGTCGCCAGCCCAGACGCTTCTTGATCTCGCCGGGCTTGGGTATAGTGCTATGGACCTGACTAATGTAATGGTGGAGAAGTATGCCGGACTATAATCCCGGCCCGGCAATTATTGAGGCCTCTTTTGCAGAACTCCAGAAAATTGTATCGTGGATAAATAACCCGGGCGAAGATCCCGCAAGAACAAAAACAGTACTTATAGGTGGATGGGCTGTCGATGCATACAACCCGTATTTTGGTTCTGTAGATATTGATCTGGTAGCAGACAGAGATACTCAGCAATGGCTGATTGATCGCTTAAGATCCGACGAAGGATATCAACATCACACCCGGTATCCATCTGATACTGTTAAAAAGGAGACTCCTCATGGAGATATTATTCTCGATTTTATATCGCGGGAAACTCAATATCCTTTCGAGGGGCACCCGGAAGTTCCATTCTCGTTTGAAATTCTTACCGGAAACACGGTTTTTCGAAATGTCCGGAGAGGAGCACAAATTCAGGTTCCGAACCGTTCAATTTTAGTCCTTTTAAAATTAAAAGCGGCGTGGGATAGATCGTATAGAATTCTCAATCAGACATCGCTCAATACCCGATATGAAGGAAATAAGATGATCAAGGACTATGCCGATGTCCTTGCTTTGATAGATCCTGATCGCGGAGGTCGTGAAATTAATCTGGAAATTCTCGGTGGCCAGATTTCACGCGTTGGATTTCTCAAGGAGATTATCGTGCGAATACCGGATATCGATGCTGTGAGAGGACGTTATGAGACTATGACTCAACAAGAAATTCGAAGAGTGTGCGAAGATTTTGTTTCGATACTATAATTATTAGAGATTTTTTTTCTCTCGCCTCACCTCCTGCACCACCCCCCGGCACATCCCCCAAACCCTCCCACACAACAAGCACAATCTCCCCTCATCAACCCAACTGGTCAGCCCCGCGACGATGCTGGTAATGAGGCGCTCGGGCGTGCTGGCTTTGAAGAGGGTAAGGTCCGGCGGGGTTATTAGAATACATCAGACAACCCGGTAAAAATCATCGAAGTCAATTTTTGCCAGTTTGAGAACCCCTTTTAGTGTTCCCGGTTTCAACTCGTCATGATCGGGAACAACAGTACCCACTTTCCCTTCTCAAGTCATTTTCGAAAGCCGTACATGGCTTCCCGTTCGCCCGGAGATCGAAAAATCGAACTTGTTGCATAAAATTTTGATAGTAAGATCGCCGGAGACAGGCTTATGATGCGGCAACCGATGACACCTCAAAGGTTGTCAGGATCGCCCGTTTCTTTTTCGTTAAGGGGAATTCTTCCAGATAGAGCTCGGTTGCTTCCTTAAGATTGCTGACTGCATCTTCAACGGTACTCCCCTGGCTTACCGTACCCACTTCGGGACATTCTGCCACATACAGGTCATCCTCTTTGTGAAGCACCGCAGTAAACGTTGACATAATTATATCCTGAATTTCATTGGGTTGTTCTATCCTAAAATCTTTGTTGAAACATCGGATTTCATAAAAATAGATGGCATCGCCATTATTTCTCAAAGAAGTGGCAACGCTTTAATTCCCCACACTCCAGAGCCCCTTCACCCCGTTTTGCGGTGAAACACCAATTGTGCAGACACTGTCTGCACAATTTCAAACGCCCTGAAGCAATCTGCACGCGATTATTTCCCTGGCATCCCCTACCCCATCTCACCGTGCATTTCCATCATTTTCATCCTACCCCCGCCACGCTCCATTCGGCAATCAAACAACAATTCAAACGCCATTTCGTGTTTCCCGGTTTTATTCAGCCAGAAGCATCCCCTCACACGACGTATATAGATATGTCAAAGGGGCCCCCGAGACAAGAGAAAAAAACACAAAACAGGGAGGAAACAAAATATGGCAAATTTCGTACAGAACAGCATAGTAAAGACAGCGGTCCGCGAACTCGCGAACCCGATTGCAGACGTCTCATCGTTTGACACGATCGTTGGATCGGTCATCACCGATAACCCGTTTGAATGTGTAGCATATATGACCGCCGGGGTAACACACGACCCCGTGGAAAAGACAACTGAATCATACGCGGCACGGCTCGTGTATGAAGACGTCGACGCAAAGAATGTTGGCACCAGTTCCGAACGGTACAACACCATCGCCGGTTTCAATGCCGGCATCGCCGTCATCATGGCAAACGCCCCGCTTGCAACCGCACACGGCGGCACCGCAATCCATGATCCGGATGTGGACTCATACTCTGCGACCCTCAGGTGCCACGATGCAAACGGCGAATTGTACTACGTGAACTTTTCCCGCGACCGGATCAGTGTCACGTCCTACTCAGCCGACGCCATCCTGACCAAAGTCGAGACCTGGGCAGACACCATCGCAGGACTCGCCTGATCCTGCCTTGACGGGAGCCTCGTGAGGGTGAAGACCCCCGGTCTTCACTCTTTTCTTTTGCTTTTCGTCACTACGGAGCCTTTTATGGACGTTGAATTGCTCGCAGTCGTTCTCGGAGCCGTGCTCCCGCTCTACCCGGCGCTATTTGTCATCTACCAGAGGATCGGCAAATACGATGTGATGTGCGAGGAGTTTGGCGAACTCCGTGACGAACAGGAACGAATAAAGGAGAAGTATCATGGAAACTGAAAACATATTGCAGCCGGTCGCACGAGTGACCGGCATCTACCGGGGCACATTTGACGGGCTTACACCCTTAACTCCAACCACGCCTCTCTCCCCGGAAGAAGTGCGTCGCAACCCGATTTTCTACCAACTCGACCTGAACCCGGATATGGCAGACGAGAACCTGATCATTGATGTGATCTACGATGATCTCGCACCCATCCGGCTGCCGGACTTGCGCCGGGGCACGGATATGCCGCACGGCGTCCGGTTCTGGATGGACTGGTTCGACATTCCGCCGTATGACGAGATGCACGACGTTGATGGTCGCCTCGTCTATCCCCGTGCGCCGGGTATCCACACAGTCCGTATCCGGACCGGGAGCCGGAAGTGGGCACAGATGGGGAGGGTGCGGGATTTCTCACGGGAGAATAGCGGGTGCACGAGCCCTGCGTTCCTCTTTAAGATTTCGGGGTGAGGAGCATGTTTGAGAACGAGTGGCAGACCCGGTGTGCTATCTGCGGGACCGGGGTGTGACCATGCTTGAAGATCCCACCACCCCCACATTTCTTTCCCTCACGGCAACGGAGTGGCACGCCTTCGGCTTCGGGCTTAAAGAGGGACTCTGGTTCTGGAAGAGAACGCCGCTTGCGTGGGACGAGATAAAGAAGATGGAGACGTTGCCTGACGATGAGAAACCGTTGTCACCGGAACTGATCTCCTCTCTTAAAGAAAAGTACCATTACTATATCGTCGGTTTTGCCCTTCCCGAGGACTGTGCCCTTTTAGGCTGCGGGGTGTATCTCATGATGACGAATGCACCGGCGCTTGCCAAAGTTGGGCTGTCGGTGTTTGGGTATTCGGGGTGAGGGGAACCGGAGTGAGTGGGGTTGGATAAACACCCATTTTTTTAGTCGTGCCAAAAAAATTGTGTCACCAAAACGGACAGAAATGGTGGCACTCTACAATTATGTATTGCAAAAATTACTTCAAACTCGAAAATTTTTGCTCCAATCATAAATTTAAGCCTGAATTTTCGAATAATTCAAATTGGTAATCCCTAAAAAAACCCGGGTTCAGAGTTTTACCACTGGACACAGAATCGTTTGATTTTCTGTTGCGACTATCCGAATTGGATAGGCTTCCAGTAGACGACTTGTTAGTTTTTCCGGTATCCTGCATTTTCCATGATCCGCTGGACAGAGCGGTATGCGGGAGATCCTGTCGGAATATCGAGAAGCGATCGCCCGGCAATCACCGACTCCTGAACCCACTCATCGAACGCGATCTTTCCCAGGTACTGCCGCAGGGTTTCTTCCTGAACCATGTGTTCAAGATTCTCCGGGAACTGGCACCCGCCAACAATATAGAACTGGCGAAAATCAATGCCGACTTCGCGTGCGATGCGGTATGCCCGTTTTACGTGTTCAAACGATTTATGCGAGGGTCCCATCACGTCAAAGATGTCATCAACACGCGCCGTTATCTTCCGGTTCAGGTGTTCAAGTCCTGCCGGGGAATCGATCAGCACATACCGGTAATTCTTCGTGAGTGCCCCAAGTGCTCCTTTGAGTGCTGCATCCGGAAGACAATAACACCCTTCCACCCATTTGGTACCGACTGCAATAAGATCAAAATTGTCCCCTTCATATAGTCCCCGTTCAAGAACGGTTGTCTCAATCCGTTCGGCAGGTGAGATCCCAATCGTCGTGCCGCCTTTTTGAATAAATGTTTCCGTCACCAATTCTGCAATGGTTCTGATGCCCTTACGTTCGAGGTCTACACCCACCATCTCAGCAAGGTTCTGGTCCGGGTCAACATCCACAAGAAGGATCGGGGCATCTCCCTGTGTGATAAAATATTTCGTCATCAGTGCAACAAAGCTCGTCTTGCCCGTGCCACCCCGTCCCATGGTAACCAGTGTCTTCATATCCACACTCCCTTGTCGTGATTTCAGATTTTACTATAGGTAATTTGCGTGATCTTATGAGTGATCTCTTCAATTGACCGTATTGCAGGTGTTCCCTGCAAAGATTGAATTGGTTCTCCTGCAATTCCTGCCCGGAACACTTCCGGATCATATGGGACAAAGCCAAGAACAGGAATCTTGTGTTCCTGTGCGAAGAGGGTAATGAGATCTTCCTCTGCGACGGTTTCAATCCGGTTACCCACCAGCTGCACGCGGGGTATACCGGCACCCAGTGCCATGCGGGCAATAGTTCCGGCAACGGCAAGCGACTTTTTGTTTGCATCGCTTACGACAATCATCATGTCCACGCATTCTGCAGTTCCCCGCCCAAGGTGTTCGATGCCTGCTTCCATGTCAAGCACAACTGCTTCGGCGCGATCGACCACGACATGGCGGAGCAGGGTGCGGATAACGCTGTGTGCCGGGCAGTTGCAGCCGGAGCCCATCGCTTTGACCGTACCCATGATGAGCAGGTGCACTCCGGCAGGGGATGCAATGGAGAAATCCCGGACTACATCATCGACAGAAAAATTCAGGTTGTAGACCCCGGGAAAACCGGTGCCGGTCTTTTTCCGGATCAAGGAATCATTCTCTGATACCGGAATGATAGATTCTGCCTCTTTTTCCCGGATACCAAGCGAAACGGCGAGGTTGGGAGAGGGATCTGCATCGATTGCGATTGTTTTAAGCCCGGACCTGGCAAGTGACCATGCGAGTCCGGCAGAAATCAGCGTCTTACCCACGCCACCTTTCCCGGCAACTGCAATCTTCATGGGGAGCACTCTCTTTATCCAGACATGGTAAGTATCGGCGTATTAATAGATCGTCACATCGTGGTGTACCGATTTTTTCATCAACAGCAGAAATTTTTTTATGGGAAATTTTCACTGGCAGGATTTGCGATGACTTCATTACCCCGCGTATAATATCTGATAACCAGTGAATAAAATATGAGATTGCCACTGCTGGTCCTCATTATCGGTGTATTGATTGCATCTTTTGTTTTTGTAACCGGCTGCACAACAAACCCGTTAACAGGTACACCCGTTGCCACTCCAATGCCGACAACACCGGTACCGGCAAATGACCGTTGTGGCATGGAAAACTGTCACGGGTTGGAGATCCGTTGCGGCGCGAATCCTGTTGATTTTTGCACGATGATCTATACACCCGGTGACCGGTGCCGGCACTATGCCAGCTGCCGGATAGTCCAGGGTTCGTGTCAACCAGTACTGGAGCCGGCATTTGAACAGTGCAAAAACTGTGTCGAGATGTGCGCAAACCAGTACGGGAACAGCCCGATGGGAATGGCAACCTGCGAGCAGAAATGTTAAGGTATGCGTGATCGTTGTGCTGCCTGAACTTTGCAGTGAGGTATGAGCACCATTTTTAATTTGAAAACGGCTTCGAGCCGTTTTCATGCTGCTGCATGCGTGTGTCACGGATGAAATCATATACATTCTTAACTCGTATGACCGTGATCTTTTTTTTTTCGCACCTCATCCTTCAAGTGGTTCAAACACAAATAGTGAAGGCATAACGGTGATAAATGGCAGAGATAAAAATTGTCGGGACAGCGCACGTCTCACAGAAAAGCGTTGAGGAAGTGGAGGCGGCAATTGAAGAGTTCAATCCCGAAGTTGTCGCCATCGAGCTCGACCAGTCGCGTTTTTCGGCATTAAAAAAACTGGCACGGGATCCCACTGTAAATGATGTACTTGAAGTTAAAAACTTCAACTCGCTTCTCGTCCAGTGGCTGCTCGCCTATCTCCAGAGAAAGATTGGTGTGGATGTCGGTGTGGAGCCGGGTGCCGAGATGAAAGCCGCAATCGCCGGGGCGGAGAGCCGGGGGATCGCCATCGCGCTCGTTGACCGTGACATCCGGCTCACGCTTCTCAGGTTCTGGAAATCGCTTGGCTTTGTCGAGAAACTCAAGATGTTCTACGCGTTGATTGTGTCTATCGCCGAAATTGATAACGGACAGGAGATCGATATTGAATCCCTCAAACAACAGGATGTGATCGATGCGGTCATGGAAGAGTTCCGCAAGTTCTCCCCAAATGGCGCTCGGGCTCTTATTGACGAACGTGACGCGTACATCGCACACCAGCTCATCCTCTTAAAAGCACAGAGACCTGATGGAAAAATTCTCGCAGTGGTTGGCGCGGGACATATGCAGGGCGTCAAAAATTACCTTGAGTCTCCTGTTACCCTCCCGGCATTCGATTCGCTCACCCGGGAACCGAAGTCATTTCCCTGGGCTAAACTATTCGGCTTTGCCGTTACTGCGCTCTTTATTTTCCTGCTTGCCGCAATTGCATTTTCTGGAGTCGGCTGGAATGTGCTCTTGTATGCGTTCCTGTTCTGGGTGATTATCCACGGTGTGCTTGCCGCCATTTTTACGCTTCTCGCCGGGGGACACCCTTATTCTGCCCTTACCTGTTTTTGTGTCGCTTGGATGACTTCCTTAAACCCGTTGCTCCATGCAGGATGGATCGCCGCGTATGTTGAAGCGAAGGTGAGAAAACCGCCGGTCTCGGATTTCCGGAAGATCTACGAGGCGGAGTCAATTACCGAGATGGTTAAAATCCCGCTCTTTAAGGTAGTGCTTGTAGCGGCGCTTGCAAACCTTGGAAGCCTATTAGGAACAATTTTGTATTTTATCTTTGTCTTTCCGGTCCTCGGGATCGATCCGGGTGTCGTGATCTCTACCGGACTCCATAATATGTGGACGTGGGCAACTGCATGGATCTGATATCCGGTTTTCTCCACAATCTTCTTTTGGCTCTTCTCCAATTTTAGGATCTCAAAGTCATATAAAAAAGTTCTCTCATTTAGGACTTACGCAGATCAACCATTTCAATAACTGATTTCGGTATAGATATTGCTATTTGACGTTGCCAAATCTTGATACGCCGATGCATTTTGCGTAACTCCTATTTCATAGGAAATCCAATACCGATATCATGAATCCGGATACCAATGAAACCGAAAAGGACCGGTGTGAGCGCGAAGCCAATCGCATCCAGCATTTTTTCCGTCGCCCGTTCTTTCTCTCGCTCACGATTGGTATCCCTTTCTGCATCTTTAAACTGCTCTTTGGCATAACTGCTGTTCGCATCGGAACACCAACGAATCTCTTTCTTGCCATTTTCGGATGGTTTGTCATTGGATGGGCGGGAACAGACTTCGTGATGAATGCCGGTCGGGAGATCTCTGACCTCTTCCACAAACCCAACCGGTTTGAGTACTGCACCATCGCACAGTTCGGGCGAGTCTTTCATTTGCCGATGGTCTTTCTTGCGGTTGATACACTTCTCTCATTTGGCATTATCTGTTACATGCTCTGGTCTGGCTGGATCGCTACGCTCACGCCATTTGAATCCTATTTATGGTATGCAGCAACCACCCTGAACCTGATCAGCCTGTCTCTTGTTTCGCTCTATAACGAGATACGGAGGACCTGATGGGAATCATCAGCAGACTATATGGTTCGAGCCCGTCCAATCAAGGGTTTAGCAGATAAAACCCCCACCCATTTTCCTGAAGCAGTGATCCTGCAGGCAGCAAGAATCTCGCCGCCGATCCAAACCGGCAGCTATATATAGTTTCCAGACTGCC
>Ga0247840_10002205_pt1 | contig 35342 bp, 34 predicted proteins | sample LaCruzMarch2015__FD_192404 | JGI IMG/M metagenome (GOLD analysis project Ga0247840, IMG submission 192404) | Freshwater microbial communities from meromictic Lake La Cruz, Castile-La Mancha, Spain - LaCruzMarch2015_17m | ecosystem: Environmental > Aquatic > Freshwater > Lake | place: Spain...
GGCTCGCCCAAGACCTCGGCGGCGAGGGTTTCGGTATCGCTTGCGCGGATCCTGGCAAACCGACACAAAATCCGCTGATCGCGGCGGTTATGAAGCTTGTGGCGTAATTGAAAGCAGGAAACTTCAGCTCTTGGAAACCCTGGCCCAAACCTCGCCATCGCGCACCGAGTGTGTCATGCTCAACATGAGCTTCAATGTCGTAGCCGCGGCGCGGGTCCTGGACGACTTCCTGCGGCGGGTGCAGGCGCATCAGGCCAACAAAGGATCCATGCTGCGCGAGTTGCACTTGGCCCACATGCTGTTGGCCAAACCGGATGCGGGCGCCGATCAGGGACGCCCGCAAGAACATCATGCGAATTGAACAGGTTCAACCCATGTCAGCGCCAATGCGCGAACTGGTCCGTTATGCCTCACTGGCAGCGAGTGGACACAACACCCAGCCATGGCGATTCGCGATCACCGAAAACGCGGTCGAAATCCACCCGGACCTGGCCCGGCGTCTCCCGGCTGTCGATCCGGATAACCGGGAACTCTGGATCAGCCTGGGCTGTGCGCTGGAGAATCTGCTGGTGGCCGCCCGCGCCGCCGGGTATGCGCCGCAAGTGACTTATCCTGATACGGCGGCCCTGATCCAGGTCCGTTTGACAGCGGACACCCCGCAGGGCAGCCCGTTGTTCGAGGCCATCCCAACGCGCCAGAACACGCGCTCGGAATATGACGGCCAGCCCGTCAAGGGCGCTGACCTTGACCAGGTGCAGGCCGTACCGCTGGAGCCTGGGATCGCGTTACGCTTGGTCACCAATCCCATCGAAATGAATACGGTGCTGGAGTATGTCAGCCACGGGAACCTGCGCCAGTTTGCCGATCGCGCCTTTATGGCCGAGTTGATTTCCTGGCTGCGCTTTAACCAAACGGAGGCCTTGGCGTCCCGCGATGGTCTGTATTCAGCCTGTGTGGGCAGGCCGCAAGTATCGCGCTGGCTCGGGCGTCTGGTGGTGACTTGGACCAAGCCGCAGCGGCAAGCCGATGCCGATGCCAAGAAGGTGCGCAGTTCACCCGGCGCCGTCGTGGTGACCTCGGAATTGGAAGGTAAGACGGCGTGGGTGCGCGTTGGGCAGGTCTATGAGCGTATGGCACTTACCATGACCTCGCTGAACATCAGGTCGGCCTTCCTCAATCAGTCAATCGAAGTACCTGACATTCGCGGTCAGTTCCAGACGGCCATCGGACTTGGCCATGCGCTGCCCCAATTGCTGCTGCGCTTCGGCTATGCCGAACCAATGCCGCGATCGCTACGCCGTCCGGTTGCGGAAGTGCTTCTCAGCACCTAGCGCAGGCGGATGCCCATTTTGTTGCCGCCGCCCCTTGGTCTCTAGCGCAGCGGCCCGCGGTCGGCACGACGACCAGACCGCCGAGCGGGTCCCGCAAGCGAACCGCGGCCTTGATCATCACTGCGATCGCCAGGCGTCGCAGGTCAAGCCGTTGAAACGCTCGCCTGGGTACATTGGGTACAGTGACATTTGATCGGCGCGGATCAGCCGACACTCAAGGGCGCAAAGGCCATGGCGCCGGCCCCACAGTGCTGTTTGATGACGACACCCGGGGATCAGCAATCGGGTGTGCAGCGGGGTCCATGGCATACCAAATGCCCGAGACGACGCTGACGGTGACCCAGAGGATGAATTTCGGACCCATGATTGTGCCTCTGCCTGAACAGGCACTGGCCATCTTTCCGGCCACTGGTACTCGCGGTGGTGCATCGCGGCCTGGGGCCGCTCCTACGGCAAGGCAGTAGCCGCTGGATGCGACGAATTTCATCACCAGCGCCTTGACCTCGGCATGGCCGATGGCCAGAAGCCCCATGGCACGGCCGAGTCGCTCGATGGACCAACGGTGGTGTTTGTGGCTCATTCTGCACTGCCAAACAGGCCGTACGGTAACGTAAGGGATTCTCGCCCGCCAAGGTTGCGATATGGGGCAGGTCCGGCGGCGGATCAACGAGCCTGCCTGAGCCATGGCCCAGCACGACTGCGCGTTGGCGGTCTGGAGCAGGGCGTCAGGAGCAAGCCGCTATTCGGGAACCCGTCAATGGATTCAAATTCCAGGTCTTCGCTGGATTCCACAGCAAGGAAACAGGCGCTATTGCTGTCGCCCGTGCGGCCGCGCCCATGGCTCGATGTCCGTCCGCTGGGCGTGGTCGCAAAGAAGGGCTCAGGCGGCCGCGGATATGAGTTCCCGCTGTGCCGTCTCCCAGTTCTGCCACATCATCCAATAATCGGCTGGGATATCTCGGCAGGATAGGATCCCCGCCACCTGTTCCCCTTCAAGTAGCGGCAGGTGCCGAAATCGGTGTTCGAGCATGATCGCGAGACTCTCGACCAGAGATGCCCCTACACCGATCGTTATCGGATCCGGGGTCATAACCTGCGCGAGGCGCACTGACTTGGGGCGCAGGTCCTGGGCGACAACGCGATTGAGCAGATCGCGCTCAGTGAAGATCCCGGCGAGGCGTCCGCCGAACCCTAGCACCGGGATGGCCCCCACGCGCCGGGCGGCCATCAGCGTGGCTGCCTCCTGCACCGTCGCCTCGGGATTCAGGCTTACCATCTCTTGACCACGGATCAGTTCCCCAACGGATAGATAGATCATCGACTGCCCCTCATCGGTTTCGTTCTCATCCCCCGCCCCCCGGCGCAGACCCCTCGATCCGTTGCACACTGGCGGCCGTGCTCCGGACGCCTGCCATGCGGCTCCCGGGCGGGATTGGCAGCACTCGAAGGACCATGAAACGCCTCGCGGCGGATAAAGCGCCCGGACAGTATCTGGCCGACATTGCCGCCCGCCCCCAGTGGGACAGGTACTTTTTCGGCCGACATCTCCGACCACTGAGGTAAGGTATAGCACGTCACAGAACCTTAATACAACCAGTATATTGAGGTGATCTTCGGATTGGTCGTTACTTCGCGGGATCATCGCGGACGGGTGCGACACCTGGATGCCCGGTCGCGCCCGAGGGCTCGCCTTCCCGCTCAAGGCGAACGATCGGTCCGGGGCCAAAGAGACCGCTCATGCGCCCACAGGCATGAGATCCCTGGAGACGCACGGCTAAGCCTCCGGGAAGTCGAGCACCATCAGCGTGCGCCCCGCGGCCTCGTCTTCCCGTAAGGGTCTGAATCCGTACCCGGAAAAACGCTTCTTGTGCGTGGTTGAAACGAGTATGCACCCGGCGGTAAAACCCGCCCGCACCCAGTCGATACGGGCCTGGACCAAGGCCTTGGCGACACCCTTCCCACGCGCCGCCGGCGCAACCGCGGACAGGTACAGAATATGGGTATTCGAGGCCCAATCCGCGCTTTTGACACCCCCGACGCCGACCACCTCATCGCCATGATAGGCGACGACGAACTTGCGATAGAACAGGGTGGGCGCCGGCGCCAGTTCCGCCCGAATGCGCTGCTCATCGTAACGGACGGGATTATCGAACGCCTCGACGAGCAGGCTGACCGCCGTCTCGTGGGTCCGCTCGTCCCCGTGAAGCAGATCTTCAATCCGTGGTTCGTATTTCATTACGGAAGGCCTGGTCAGTTCGCACTGACGACGAACACACCCGCGCAGATCAACAGCACCCCCACCGCGCGCATCACGGTCACCTCTTCGCCGATCGCAAAGCCGACCATCAGGGCCAGGGCGAAGCCAAGACCTTCCAGCGGGTACGCTTTGCTGACATCCCAGCGCGCCAATACGGCCAGCCACAGGACGGCCCCAAGTGTATAGAAAACAAAGCCGATGACGATCGACGGACTCAAAATGACAGCCCCGGCGGTGTGCAGTCCGGCGGGCTGCGCCAGCGCCGTCTTGACCGCGACGCTCGACATGCCGGCCTTGATCAGGAATTGCGCCGTCACTGACAGCAGCACGCAGCCGATCGCAGCGATCAGGGTATTCATTTGTTCACCCCTTGGCTGCCCGCGCCGCAACTGGACGCTCGCCGACGGGCGCGCTATTGCGACTGCCCTGCAGGATCACAGGGGTGTCGGGCAGGCGCCTGGCGATCGGCGACAGCGCAGACGGGGCGCGAATAGTTGCAAGAGGAGTCACCAAGCGAGATTCCAATTGACCGGGGGCAGCCTGACAGGATTATCACGATTATCCGCGGTCTTGATGACACCCTGGTTACCATCGCTGCGGTGCGCGGCGGGATTCCAGAATCTCCCGATAGAACCCCAGCAGCCGCTGCGCGAGCACCGGGGCCGACCAGGACTGGGCATAGGCCCGTGCCTCGCTGGCCAGGGACTCGCGCAGCACTGGGTCGGCAAGGACCTGGACGCAGCAATCGGCAAAGGCCTGCTCGTCCTCCGGGGCGATCAGGCTGCCGCGCCCCTCCTCCAGCACCTCGCGGGTCCCCATGACGGCGGTGGAGACGACCGGGACGCCGAGCGCCATCGCCTCCAGGAGTACCAGGCCCTGGGTTTCGGTGCGGGAGGCGAAGACAAAGGCCGCCCCCGCGCTGTAGCAATCCTCCAGGGGACCGTCGCGGCCTAGATAGCCGACAAACAGGATATTGTCGGCGAGCCCGAGCTTGTGGGCATGGTCCGTCAGGGCACGGCGTGCCGGCCCCTCGCCGGCGACCACCAACAGCACTTCGGGGAGGCGCGCCTTCACCAGAACCAGCATCCGGAGCAAAAAGGCGACGTTTTTCTCGAACGCCAGCCGGCCCACATGCACCAGCACCGGGCGCTGCGCGGGGATGCCATAGCGCTGCCGGAAACGGGGTCCGTCCCCGTGGCCGAACTGTCGCAGTTCGATCCCGGTGGGGATGACCCGCGCCAAGGTGCGCACCCCGTACCCATGCAGCACCTCGAGCATCGCCTGGGAGGGGACCACCAAGGCGTCCACGGCGTTGCATTGGGCGGTGGAGAAGCGGCGGGCCAGGGCGCGCAGCCAGGCGGCGGGGACCAGGGGGACATAATGGTTCAGGTAATGCTCGAAGAAGGTGTGGTAGCTCTCCACCGCCGGGATGCCCAGCCGCCGGGCCAGCGCCAGCCCGCTGTAGTGGGCGACGAAGGGGGTATGGATGTGCAACAGGTCGAATCCCCGCCGCGCCAGGTCCGGGCGCCGCCGCCGCAACGCACCCACTCGCAGGAGGCGGTCCTCCGGGTCCAGCGGCAGGTAGCGCGACGGGATGCGGATGACCTCGAACGGCTCGGGGACGGTGGGTCCGTAGTCCGGGGCCAGCAGGGTCACCGCGCACCCCTGGGAGACGAGTTCCCGGGCAAAGGTCTGGATCGAGGTGGAGACCCCGTTGATCCGCGGAAAATACACGTCCGAGATCATCAACACACGCATCAAAGTCACCCGCGGCTCGCAGAAAAAATCCCGTCATGGTAGCGACCGGGTCCCGCCCGCGCCGTGAACGAATGATGACAGAAGCGCCGCAGGTCACGCCGGGCGTGCGGCTTCACGCCATCTTCATCATTCCTCCATGGTGCGGCAACAGAGATTGCCGACCATGCGCCGAACTCATCGTCGAGGATCCTACCGCGATGTCCGAGATCACGCGCATCAACCCCCTGCGGTATCGCAGCATCTTCATCTCCGATGTCCACCTGGGCTTTCGTGGTTGCCAGGCCGGGTATCTGCTGGATTTTCTCCAGTCCACCCACTGCAAACACCTCTATCTGGTGGGGGACATCGTGGACCTGTGGGAGATGCGCCACGGGGTCTACTGGCCCGAGGCCCACAACGCGGTGGTGCGCGCGGTGCTGGAGAAGGCCCGCACCGATACCCAGGTGATCTTCTGCCCCGGTAACCACGACGAACCCCTACGCGCCCACCTGGGGGCCGACTTCGGCAACGTCCTGATCCGCGACGAGGTGGTCCACGAGACCGCAGACGGGCGGCGGTTCCTGGTGCTGCACGGGGATCGCTTCGACAGCGTGGTCCAGTGCGGCCCCTGGCTGGCCCGCCTGGGCTCTCGCGTCTATGGTCACCTGCTGGCCCTGAACGGGTTGGTGAGCCGGGTGCGGCGCCACTTCGGGCTGCGCTACTGGTCACTGGCCGGCTATCTCAAGCACAAGGTCAAGAACGCGGTGAGCTATATTGGCAGCTTCGAGCAGGCGGTGGCGGCCGAGGCGCGGCTGCGCGAAGTCGACGGCATGATCTGCGGCCACATCCACCACGCCGAGGTGCGGGAACTGGACGGGACGCTCTACTGCAACTGCGGTGACTGGGTGGAGAGTTGCACCGCGCTAGTGGAGCACCACGACGGCCGTTTGGAACTGCTGCGCTGGACCGATGCCGTTCCCGAGAGCCTCAGCGGACCGCTGCCCGCGCTGGCCCTGGCCAGGGCAGGTTGAGCGACCGCGTGGGCGCAACATCACGGTCGCGCGCCGGTCACCATGGGGTTATGGTCGGCCCCCAGATGGCCCCTGATAACGTCATTGCCCGCACGGCGTCGGCCGCGGCCCGATGGTCGCGGGCGCAGTCCTCTGGGGCTATCGCGGTGCGCAGTTTGTGGGCCGCCACATCAAGTCGGCACACAAAAAAAGGCGGCTTACGCCGCCTTCCTCAGATCCACGCAGTGCACAGTTACCCGCCAAAGCCACCCAGGGCATAGGGCACGAGGGGAACCAGGCAGATGGCGACAGCCATCCACAAAGCGGTGTTGGTCTTGGAGCGCAGGGTCGCGTCACTCATGGCAGTAACCTCGGCTCATGGGGCCAACGGTGTGGTTAGCCTGCGGTTAGCCTGCGGTTAGCCTGCGCAAGTGGTTGATTCAGCTTGGGAGTGGCTTTCCTGGCACATGAGGTGCCACACAATTCGCCCCATGAGCCCGAATACCTTCTGAAGCCTTGGACTCCAGGTCGCGGTCCGGTGCTTGGCGGCCGGGGCGCTGACCAACGCGCGTCACGGCCTTGATCATAACGCCGACCACGCGCCCTTGCGGCCCCCCGGTCGCGACGGATAAGACCCTCAGAGATACCGGAGTAATGATCGAGGCCGACCGTCACGCGGCGGCCATATCTCCCTGTTAGGCTCGGTCCATGGCCGTGCGGCATCCGCCCGGCGCTCAGGTCCGCGAATTCGTCGCCAAGGTCTATGCGCGTGTCATCCATTACGGCCGCCCCACGAGTATTCCGTTCTGACGCCCAAGGGCGGGCCGATCGCCATGGATAAGACGGGTAGGGCGCGCCCGGCGGACGCGCCGGCCAAGGTCCGCCTCGCGGGCGGGACGGCCCGGCGTGCGGCCGTCGCCAACGTGCGGGCCGACCCCGGTCGGGCGACGCAGCGGGGCGATTAGGCCGATGGAAGACCTGTTCCAAGGCATCGACGCCTGGGTGGTCGGTCATCCGGGCTGGACCTATGTCACCGTGTTCCTGATCGCCATGGGGGAATCCATGGCGGTGATCGGGGTGGTGGTGCCGGGGGTGGTGTCGCTGATCGGGGCCGGCGCTTTGGTCGCCACCGGTGCTATCTCATTCTGGCCGGCCTTCGCCGCCGCGTCCGCGGGCGCCATCGTCGGCGATGGCCTGAGTTACGCGGTGGGCCGGCACTACCGTACGCACCTGCGCGACCTCTGGCCCTTTTCCCGCTACCCGCGGCAACTCGAATGGGGCGTGGAATTCTTTCACCGGTACGGCGGCTGGAGTATCGCCATCGGCCGCTTCGCCGGACCCAGCCGGGCCATTGTCCCGCTGGTCGCCGGGATGCTGCAGATGCCGCCGCGGCGCTTCTATGCCGCCAACGTCGCCTCGGGGATCGCCCAGACCCTCATCTTCTTCCTGCCCGGCATGGTCCTGGGGGCCTCGCTGAAGCTGGCCGCGGAGGCAGCGTGGCGGCTGGTCATCCTCGCGGTGCTCCTGCTCGGCGCCCTGGTACTCGCCTTCTGGCTCGCCCGCCGGGTCTATCGCCTGCTCGCCCCCCACGCCAGTGCCTGGCTCCAGGCGCTGCTGCGCTGGTCCGACCTGCACCCGACCATGGGCCGTCTCGCCCACGCCCTGGCCGACCCCGGGCACCCGGACGCCCGCGCCCTGACCGGCTTCGCCTTCGTGCTGATCCTGGGCGCCCTGCTGGTCGGGGCCATCACCGGCCTGACCCTGTTCGCCGCGCCGGAACTGGCGCTCGATCGCGCCGCCCTGGACCTGGGCCAGAGCCTGCGCGACCCGCTGGGCGACCGCTTGATGGTGCGCCTCGCCGCCCTGGGGGCGCCCGCCGTGGTCCTGCCGCTGGTGGTGCTGGTGTTCGTCTGGCTGCGTCGGCAGGGCCAGGTGCGCCATGGCCATTACTGGCTGGCCGCCGCCGCCTTTCCCCTGGTCGCTACCCCGCTGCTCGGCGCCCTGTTGGCGGTGCCGCGCCCCGATCTCGGGCTGCAACTGGCGCTGCCCTGGTCCTTCCCCAGCGGGCCCGTGTTGCTCGCGACCTGTGTCTACGGGTTCCTCGCCGTCTCCATCGCCCGCGGCCTGCCCGAGCGGTACCGCTGGGCGCCCTATGCCCTGGCGACGACGACGATCGCGGCGGTCGCCGTGGCGCGCGTCTATTTCGGGGCCGAATGGTTGACCGCCGTGGTCGACAGCAGCGCACTGGGACTGGTGTGGGTCGCCGCGCTGGGGCTCGCATTGCATCGTCATGTCCACTTGCGGCGGCGCTCCGCGGTGCTCGCCGCAGTCGCCGCGCTCGGGTTGATCGGCGGGCTCGCCCTGCACAGTTGGATCGCCGGTGACCGGCAACTGGCCCGGCTGACGCCGGCCGAGCGCATCGTAACCGTCGCACGCAGCGCCTGGCACGACACCGGCGGGACCCGCCTGCCGCACCACCGCGAGGACCTAAGCCGGCACAACCGCCACCCCCTGAGCATTCAATACGCCGGCGACCCCGCGGCCCTCACCACCGCCCTCGCCGCCGCCGGCTGGGCGCCGGCGCTGGTGCTCGACTGGGAGAACGCCATGCGGCTCCTGTCGCCCTCCCTGCCGCTGGACGAATTACCGGTGATCCCCCAGGTCCACGACGGCCGGCACGAGGCCCTGATCCTGACCAGGGCCGCCGGGCCTGACCGGCGCGAGGTGCTGCGCCTCTGGCCCGCGGGTTTCCGGCTGGACGACGGCACGCCGTTGTGGGTCGGCAATGTCAGCCGCCAGCGCAAAGACGTGGTGCTCGAGCTGGTCGTCGTCCCGGCCACGATCCCGCACGATTTTGCTTTGCCGACGGACTTCATCGGGGGGACCAGTGGGCTCGCGACCCACAGCGCGCCGGGCGCCGGGGTCGTGCTGATTGAGCCTGGCGCCTTGGGCGAGCGATCCGATACCCGCGCAATCAGATGATTTCAGAAAAAGGGGCTGCCGAGAGCGGCATTTTCGTTGTCGTTGTCGTTGTCGTTGTCGTTGTCGTTGTCGTTGTCGAGATTATCGTAGCGTCCAGGATTCTCTCGCACCCCAAAGTGCATCGCTTCTCCGATTACGATTACGATTACGACAACGACAACGAGTTACGTGGATTGAAATCTCACCCTCACAGCGGCGCGAAGAAGGCCCAGAGCTCGGCCAGTAATTGCCGCTCCTGCCCTGCCCGGCCGGGATAGTCGAAGTGTCCGGCCTCAAGCACGAACAGCCGTTTGTCGCCCGGGATGGCGTTGTAGACCGCGAACTGTCCGGGCGGGGCGACGGCCGGGTCGAAGACAGCGGCCGCCACCTGCATGGGGCTGCGGATGTGCCTGGCGGCAATGGCGGAATCGTAGTACGCCAGGGTCTCGAGGACCCCGCCCGTGGTGCACGCGTACCGCTGGAGCGCAGCGGCACTGCCGGTGCTGGGCAGACGCAGCCGCAGGGGCTGGTGGCCGAAGCTCGGCACATTGAGATGGCCCCGACCGATCCGCTCGTCCCAGGCCAGGGCCAGGGCCCCGATGCCGCCGCCGAAGCTGAGGCCCAGATAGCCCAGGTGCCCCGCCAACTCGGGGAAGATCCCGAGCAGGGCCGAGACCCCGGTCCAGACATCATCGACGCAGCCGCCCAGGATGTAGCGATCACGCTGATCGAGGTCGTGAAGCACATGCCAGTTGGGGTCCGGGGAGATCGGCGGGCGCCGGCTGCGGCTCAGACCCCGAAAGCAGGGCACCAGATAGGCCCCGTCGGCGCGGGGCAGGTTCAACGGTGGGCACTCAATCCCGCCATAGCCATGACCCAGCACGAAGCCGCGCCGCGGCGGCCCGTCGCGCGGCGTCAGGAGCCAGCCGCGAATAGGGAAGCCGTCGGTGGAGTCGTATTCCAGGTCATGGACCAGAAAGCGCGGATGGGCGTCACTCGAAGACCGCAAGCGCGGGTTCGGTACCACCCCCAGCGCGCGGTGGTAACGCGCCATCCAGAAGGCCGCGAAATCGACGGGCTCGGGCGGGGGCGCCACGGCGCGCAGATCATCCAGACTATAGCCGTAACTGGGATCGAACGGGTATTCGTGGGTGAAGGGCATCAATGGAGGCCTCGATGGGCACGGATCAGGCATTGATCATAGCGCCGACCACGCGCCCTGGCGGGCGAGAGGTCAGTAAAGCTTCGGGACGTGCAACTCCGGCGGCAGCGGCTCGCGCTCATAGTCCGGGTTGAAGACCCGCTCGGGCAGGGTCACCTCCTCGTGGGGCACCGGCACGTAGGGGATCTGCTCAATCAGGTGGTGAATGCAGTTGAGCCGGGCGCGCTTCTTGTCATTGGCCTCGACGATGTACCAGGGCGCCTCGGGGATGTTGGTCCGGGCGAAGGTCTCTTCCTTGGCCTTGGTGTATTGCTCCCAGCGCACGCGCGATTGCAGGTCCATGGGGCTCAGCTTCCATTGCTTGAGCGGGTCATGGATACGCATCAGGAAGCGCAGTTGCTGTTCCTCGTCGGTGATGGAGAACCAGTACTTGATCAGCCGGATGCCGGAGCGCACCAGCATCCGCTCGAACTCGGGCACGTCCTGGAAGAACTGCTCGACCTGATCGGGGGTGGCGAAGCCCATCACCCGCTCCACCCCCGAGCGGTTGTACCAGGAGCGGTCGAACAGCACGATCTCACCGCCCGACGGCAGATGCGGCACATAGCGCTGGAAGTACCACTGGGAGCGCTCGCGCTCGGTCGGCTTGACCAGCGCCACGACCCGGCAGACCCGCGGGTTGAGCCGCTGGGTGATGCGCTTGATAACACCGCCCTTGCCGGCCGAATCACGCCCCTCGAAGATGACCAGGACCTTCTCGCCGCTATGTTCCACCCAGTCCTGGAGCTTGATCAGCTCCGCCTGGAGACTGAGCAGGGCCTTGAAGTAGGTCGCCCGATCGAGCGTCGGCGGGTGCTTGCGCTTGAAGATCGCGCGCAGCTCCAGCGACAGTTCGGGCTCGGACATTTCCAGTTCGTAGTCTTCGTCGAGTTCATCCTCGAGCTCGGCGGCGAGCCAGTCCTTGGCGGCGGGTGGGTGGTCGTCGCGGGTCATCGTATTGGCTCCGTTCTGGGGGAGGGTTGCGTGTGCCCCAAGGCGCGCGACCGCCGTGCCGGTCGGGGTGCCAGAGAGCAAACTGGTCACGATATACCATCGGCGCCGTTCGGTACCGAAGGCGGTCTTAGGCATAGTTCACTAATAAGTCAAGAAGGTTCATCTCGACTTTGGCCATTTTCCTAACAGCCGTTCTGGCTAACTGATTGAAACATAAAAGCACGAAAAATTAGGATGGGGTTAGGCAGCAGCGGGACCGATGCGAACCCCGGCGAAGACTCCCTGCTAATTTTTTCCGTCCAAGATAACGCGTTGATTATCATGCCTATGGCCAGGCGGAAAAATGGCCAAAGTCGAGTTCATTAGAGGATACTCTTAGCGCCGTTGTCGTTGTCGTTGTCGTTGTCGTAATCGAGTTTATCGCCGTGCCCCGGATTCTCCCGCACCCTAAATTGCATCGCCTCTCCGACTACGATTACGACAACGACAACGACAACGACAACGACAACGATTGCGCTTGAGTTTAACGTGCCCTTGGCTCGTTACTCGGTTGCGCGGGCGTTGCCCGCGCTTTCTCGTTCAAGCTTACTGCCAGGCCGGCAGGGCCGCTCGATCGGTGCCGAGATACCCGATCGCGGCCTTCTTGCGGTTGTCCCAGAGCGCGTTGATCCTGGCTTGTACCTCAGCCCGGTCGGCGCCCTTATAGCCCTTGATATCCTCGTCGCCCGGGTGCTGGAAGTTGGCCATGATGTAGGCGTGGCCGTGGTAATTCGGCGCCACGGCCAGTCCGGTCACCTCCGCGCCCATGGGCGCCGAGAGGATCCGCGCGAGCTTGCGGGTATCAAGGTTGAAGGCCCACAGATAGTTGTTGTTGCGCCGGCCCGTGTCCTCGCCGATGAAGAGGGTGCGGATCGCCTCGGCATACACCAGGTTGTCCGGACCGCAGACCCGGTCCTGCGCGCACGCATTGCCTTCGGCGTCCTTCTGGTCCTCGCCCTGCCAGCCGCCCGTCAACTCGGGGATCGGGCTCAACGTCGTGCCGACGAACGGGCTGTCGATTGCGGTGCCGCTGCTGTCCTGTTGGCCGCCCGCGGTGTCCATCTCCAGCACCAGGCCGCCGTCATTGCGCGCCAGTCGGATGGCGCCCACCCCGTCGGCCATGCCCGCCTCGACGCGCGAGATCGCCAGATAGAACTTCTTGTCGGCCTTGTTGTAGGCGATGTATTCCATCTTGGAGAACTCGGTGGTGGCGCCCAGGAGGGCGGCATAGCGGCGGGTCTCGAGGAAGGCGGCCGCCAGTGCCGTGTCGAACGCGGCGCTGGGTTTGAGCCGGAGCCACTCGGTGCCCGTATAGGTGAGGATCTTGGTAAAGCTGGGGTCATTGGGGTCCGTCAGGGCGACGTCGAAGATATCGCTGAACCGGATACCGCGATCCACCAGCGCCTTGATCTGCGTATCGCTCGCATGGCCGAGCCGAATCCATTGCAGGTTGAAGCGCTCTCCGTTCACCGCACCGGCCGGGGTGAGCCGGGCGGCGTAGAGGGTACCGGCGGAGAGGTTCCGCGCCTTGTCGGCGACGAACATGAAGAGTCCGGTGTTCTTGCCGTCGTCCCCGCCGATCGCGGTACGCTCATCCGCGGCCATGATCTGCATCTCGCGGGCGTAGCGGCCGGCCGCATAGTGCTTGACCACGCTGGTCTTGCCGTCGGCCGCCACGGTGACCTCGGGCAGCAGCCCATAGTGGTAGGGGTTGGCGGCGGCCGGGTCGCCGAACGAATAGCGGCTGAAGCTCGCAAGGTCGGCCTTGTCGTCGGAGTCGGCCGCGCGGGCAGCCCCGCCGCGGACCTTGGCGTCGGGCTCGTATTCCTCGGAGATAACATGGGTATGCCAACCGGAGAGGGTGGCGCCGCAGTGAATCCAATTGCCGTGGACCCCGGAAAAGTCGATCGCCCGATACGCCTTGGCCGTCAGCAGACCGCTTTTCTGGTCCTGGTCGAGCAGCGTCAGCCCGACGGTAGCGGGTAGCTTGGACCAGAAGGAGCCGGTGCTGGTGCCGTCGTTGGGGGGCAACTCCCGGAACTCGAAGTTGGTGACGAGCGCCAGGGGATGACCAAGGCCCCCGGGCACGGTCAGTCCCTCGACCTGGATCAGCGAGGTCCCGTCCGGGCCGTCGGACGCCAACTGACCATCGCGATCGGTCAGCGCCGCCCCGGCGGCCGTGAAGAGCCCGCCGACCACCGCCTCGCCCACGCGCTCGCCGGTGGCAGTGATCTGGTGATAACGCAGCGGGAGTTCGGTGGTGACGCCGTCGGCGCAGACCGTCCACAGGCTGGCGCCGGTATAGACCGCCGCTTTCTCCTCAACGGTGGCCGGTGCCGGCATCCCGGTGAACTCCACCCGGGCCGGGGGTGCGCCGCCCGGACACAGGGCCAGGGCCGGCGGGGTACAGACGGACGCGAGGGCGACGCAGAGAGCACGGATGCGCATGAAAAACTCCAGGACTGAACGGGGCACGCAGCCGCCATCCTAACCCGCCGCGGCCGTCCAAAGGTTACGGAACGGTCGCGGTGGGTCGTCAGGCGAATCAAAGCGCCCGCGCCGTCCACCTCGGCCTGGAATTCGATCGGGCGACAGCAGCCCGGGCAATCCTCAATGATGCTGCGGTTATGAAGCTTGTGGCGTAATTGAAAGCGCGAAATTTCGCCCGAGCGGCAATCCGAACGGACGCCCAAACGCCGGGGTCTTTGCGTCATTGGATCAATGGCTTAGGGTGTTGTTCGTCGAAATGGGGGTTTCCCCCACTTGTGCCGTTCCCCGAGCGTATGTCATTTTCTCCTTAACGCTCCACAGGGTAGATCGACGCCCGTTCGGGCAGTCGATCCCATGCGGCAGAACCGAAGTGTTTAGCAGAAGGCGAGGACATCGAGATGGCCAATCAAACCATTCCCAGAATTGCGGGTTGGGCGGTATCGACGGTGGCGTTCGCGCTGGCTAGCCCCGGCGCCCTGGCGGCGCCGCTGGCAGGCGGCACCCTGGTGCCAACCAGCATCCCCAAGTACGTCGTCCCGCTCGTCATTCCCCCGGCGATGCCCAAGAGCCCCGCCGGCTCCGCCTACAACCGGGGGGTAGTCACTCGCTACAACATCGCCCAGCGCCAGTTCCGGCAGCAGATTCTGCCCGGCGGGGTCTGGAATACGGTGAATGGACGTGCCGACGCCTTCCCGGCGACCCCAATCTGGAGTTACGGCCGTGCCGACGATCCGATCCCGCCGGGCGGTATCGCGCCGGCGCCGGCGGCGTCTTCGTCCTTCAACTATCCGGCCTTCACCATCGAGTCGACCTCGGGCACCCCTGTCAATGTGCGTTGGATCAACGAGCTGGTGGCGATCAATCCCGCCACCGGCCGCCCTTACCCGCCCGATCACCCGCAACGGACCTTCCTGCCGCATGTGGTCGCAGGCTCGGTGGACCGCAGCCTGCACTGGGCCAACCCGGAGCGTCTCCCGTGTATGGACGGTAGCGTCCGCACCGACTGTCGCCCCGACCCGAGCAACCCGCTCCTGGCCCTGCCCTATAGCGGGCCTGTGCCGATGATCCCCCACGTCCACGGCGCCCATGTGGGCCCCGCGAGCGACGGTTATCCGGAGGCCTGGTGGCTGCCGGACGCCGACAATATCCCCGCGGATTACGCGCGCACCGGGCTCCAGTTCGATCAGGCCCTGGTGGCGAACACCTTGCCCGGGTCGGCGGCCTTCCGCTATCCCAACGATCAGCCGGCGACCACGATCTGGTATCACGACCATTCCCTCGGCATGACCCGCAACAACGTCTATGCCGGTCCGGCGGGCTTCTGGCTGATTCGTGGCGGTGCCAACGATGCGAGTCCCGGGGTCCTTCCGGGGAGCGGCGCCGGTGGGCGCCCGACCGACCCGACCGCCGGCGGTTGCGACCCCAACTTCGATGCCGTGTGCCGAGCGGCGATCCGTGAGATCCCGATTGCCATTCAGGATCGCTCCTTCAACGCCGATGGGACCCTGTTCTACCCCCAGACCCGCGACTTCTTCAACCTGGTGCGACCCAACGCGGTCATCCCCTATGTGCCCAGCGACCCTGCGACCTGCGCGGCGACGCGCTCCTGCTCGGACGTCGCACCGATCTGGAACCCCGAGTTCTTCGGCAACACCATGGTGGTGAACGGGACGACCTGGCCCAAGCTCGAGGTGGCGCCGCAACGCTATCGCCTGAGGCTGTTGAACGGCTCCAACGCGCGCTTCATCAACCTGGCCCTTTACACGGTGCCGCCGAGCTGCACCAGGAAGGGCGTCTGCACTCCGAACTCAAAGGCACTCACCCTCAACTCCAACCAATTGATCGGAAACCCTATGTACCCGGAATTGCCGATCTACCAGATCGGCGCCGAACAGGGTTTCCTGCCCAAGGTCGTGAAGATCTCCACCGGCTTCGCGACGCCGTTGCCGGGCAACGGGTCCATTCCCGCTGCAACGCCCGCGGCCAACCCGGCACAAGCCCTTCTGATGTCGCCGGCCGAGCGTGCGGACGTAATCGTCGACTTCAGTGGCCTGCCCGTCGGTACCGTGGTGCGCATGGTCAATACCGGTTCTGACGCACCCTTCGGCGGCTTCCCCGCCGCGCCGCTGGCCGACAAGAACACCACCGGCCAGGTCATGGCCTTTGTCGTTGTCGCCGCCGCCGGGACCGACACCAGCACGCCGGTCGCGCGCTTGTACCTCCCCGCGGAGGCCCCGCTGGGTGCGGCATCCGATACGCCGCGCACCGTGACCCTCAACGAGGAGGCATCCCAGCAGATTTGCGTCAAGGCGAACGCCCTCACCGGCAAGATCAAGAAGGTGGTCCTGACCCTGCCCACCGCGGCGCTGCCGGGGACCATCGATGCGATCTGCGGCACCTTGGGCGCCGTACCCTTTGCACCGAAGGAGGCCCTGCTCGGGACCTTGCCGGCCGGTGCGCCATCGCCGCAGCTCTGGGCCGACCCGATTGCCCAGAATCCGGCCCTGGGGGCGACCGAGGATTGGGAGATCTACAACTACACGATCGATGCCCACCCGGTCCATCTGCACTTGGTACGTTTCCAGGTCAAGGACCGCCAGCCACTCGTGATCGACCCCCTGACCGGGATGCCGGCCATCCCCGCCCAGCGCGATCCGGCCTTGCCCGCACGCCCCGCGGAGCCCACGGAGATGGGATACAAGGACACGGTGACCGCCTATCCAGGCGAGGTCGTGCGGGTGCGGGCCACCTTCGACATCGCCGGCCTGTACGTGTGGCACTGCCATATCGTGGAACATGAGGATAACGAGATGATGGTCCCGTTTTGCGTTGGCGGCACGGCCGGGAAGTGTCCTGCGCCAGTCCCGGTGCCGATTGCGCCGGGGGCCTGATGCGTTCATCTCCCGGGGTGGCGCGGGCGGCATGAGCGTTAGGATTGCCCTTGCCGCCTCGCTCGCCGTCGGGGTCTGCGCCGCGGATGATCAAGCGCGCCCGCCCAGCACGGAGCGGGAGCGCCTCAGCTACAGCCTCGGTTATCAGATCGGGAACGATTTCAGGCGCCACGGGGTCGAGTTCAGGCCGGAGGCCCTGACCCGCGGCATCGCCGATACCCTGAACACTCAAGGTTCGCTCATGACCCCGGCGGCGATGAGCGCCGCCTTGAGCGACTTGAAGCGCAAGATCCGCGCCGGTCAGGCACTGGACTCGCATCGGCTGATTCAACAGCAATCGGATCAAGACCGCCGGTTCCTCGAGGAGAACGCCAAGCGCGAGGGGGTCGTCTCACTGGCCAGCGGAGTTCAATATCGGGTCTTGCGCCCGGGTTCGGGCACACGCCCCGGGGCTCTGGACCGGGTCTTGATCCAGTACCGAGCGACCCTGACAAATGGAGTGGAGTTCGACAGCACCTATTCCGACGGCCAACCGCTCGAGGCAGGGCTCAATGAGGTCGTACCTGGCTGGCGCGAGGGGCTCCAACTCATGCAGGAAGGTGCCCAATGGCAGATTCTTATACCCTCCCACCTCAGCTACGGCGGGCGCGGACCCCTCGCCGGTCGGACCGTGATCCTGGAGATCGAACTTCTGAAGGTCCTGGGCAACCAGGTCCAGTCAACCGCGCGCCCGACTGGGGACGATTCGCCATGAAGCGTCCATCGCACCGCGGGGGAAGCGATTCCGCTACACCGATGCACCTGGCCCTGATCGGTGTCTGGCTGTGTCTCGGGGCACAGGCGGCCGAGCACGACACCGACGCCCTGACCTCCGATGCCGAGCGCATCAACTACAGCGTCGGTTACCAGGTTGGCAGCGACTTCAAGGACCGACCGGAGATCCTGGACCCGGAACCTTTAGTCTGGGGCATCGCCGATGCGGCCGGCGGCCTGGCACCCCGGCTGACGTCCGCGGAGATGGAGGCGGCCCTGTCCGAGTTGCAGCGTCGGCTCAGCGAGGTCACAGTCCAGTCCCCAGCCGCGCAGACAACCCCGGCACCCTCTGCCGACGAAACGACCGGCAACGCGGGAGCGGGTCGTTAGGCCCCGGTCCACGCCGGACGAGCCTGACCCTGAGACCAGTACCAGAGACCAACACCAGCGCCAACCGACTCGCACCCGATCCATCAGGAGGACTTCATGCTGCACCCACGCCCGGTCTTGACCAATCGCTTCTTGCTCGTCTCCCTGGTGGGTCTGAGCGGTGTAGCGTCCATGGTTCCGGGAGGCCCTTGGGCCGACGAACGCACCGGGCCGCCGCCGGCTGAGGCCGCCGGGCACGCCCATCATCACCACCACATGCCGGCCGTCAGCCGCACCACCGCGGCCTACGCCATACCGGACGTCACCCTCACGGATCAGAATGGCCGCCCGATTCACCTACGTACCCTGCTGGCGACCGACCGGCCAGTCATGGTCAATTTCATATACACGTCGTGCACCGCCATCTGTCCAGTGATGAGCGGAACCTTCGCACGGGTCCAGGAGTCGCTCGGCGCGGACAGCGACACCGTACAGATGCTGTCCATCTCTATCGACCCGGAACAGGACACTCCTGCCGAGCTGGCACGCTACGCGCGGCAATTCAAAGCCGGTGGCCAGTGGCACTTCCTCACCGGCCGACGGGATGACATTGTCCAGGTCCAGCGCGCCTTCGATGCGTACCGCGGCGACAAGATGAACCATACGCCCCTGACCCTGGTCCGCCCCGCGTCCGCCGCGCAGTGGGTACGCTATGACGGTTTCGCCGATGCCGCGGACCTGGTGCGCGAGGCCACGACGAGGGCCGGGTCTTGAAACCGGGGCAAGCGCGGGCCAAGACAGTCAGCCCCAGCCGCTGGTCACTGCCCCTCGGTGTTTGGCTCGCGGCCGTTGCGGGGGGACAGGCCAGCGCCGCCGAGACCGCCGAGGGCTCGGTGGCGGCGCCCGCTCCCGCGGCCGCAAGCGTCGGCTATAGCATTGGTTTCCACCTCGGCAGTCTGATGCATACGATCAAACGCTTAGGCTTGGAGCCGGACGAGAATGCGGTGCGCGCTGGCCTAACGGATGCCTTGACCGGCGCCAGCCCGCCGCTGACCGCCGCTGAGGCGGCCCAACTGCTCGCCATGATCGCCCACCGGGCCGGCCAGCCCGGGTCTGCGGCCAGCCGCAGCTTCGATGCCGCCACGACACGGGCCTTCAATGGCCTGCACGCGGGCCGGGAGGGGGTCGTCACCCTGCCCAACGGGCTTCAATATCACGTAGAGCGGCCAGGTAGCGGGCGCCATCCGCAGCCGGACGATGCCCTGACCATGCATTACCAGGCGACGCTGCCCAATGGGGTCGTGTTGGAGGACAGCTTCGCCGAGGGCGAACCGGTCACACTGCGCCTCGCCGAGATCGCCTCCCCGGGGCTGCGGCAGGCCCTGGGTCTGATGACCGAGGGGGCCGAGTGGGAGGTCTTTGTGCCCCCGGCCCTGGCCTTCCCGGAACTGAGCACCCTGCGTGACCGCGCGGCGATCTACCGGGTCGAGCTGATTCGTGTCATCCCGGCTGGCGATGGACAGGCGCTGCCTGGGAACCCTTCCCCTGCGCCTGCCCAGGCCGAACCCTGAGGGGGCTGAACCCTGATCCGACATCTCTCAAGGCGCGGTGTCTTCGGCGATCGGGACCAGGAGCGCAGCATCGGGCGCTGCGTAGCGCAGGACGATGCCGCCCCGCGCCGCCATCCGCTGTCCGGCTGCCAGGCTCAAGCGTCGGTAGTGGGGGACCGCGGAGGTGAGGTCCACTGGGTTGCCCACGTTCTTCGACACCACCGCTTCCAGTTGCTCCAACAGGCCGGCGCGCGTCACGGTCGTTCCGCGCCATCGCAATTGCAACCGCTGGAGCCGCGACAATGCCGCCGTGAAGGCATAGGCGGCCCCATAGGCGTCGGCTTGACGCCGCAGAACCCCATCGCTCGGCAGCCCGGCCCGGGTCAGCCAGGCTTGCAACCAAACCCGCGCCGACCGGCCCTGGGGCGACCAATCGTCGAATAGGGAAACGTAGCCTGTCCGCGCCTTCCAGGCTGGCGGCAGGGACAGTTCGGCAGAGGGTGCGAGCAACGCCGAGAGGAATACCTGGCCGGCGGTCGGACCCTGGGGCCACCGGGCGACCAACTCGGCAACCTCGGCGGGGCGCAGCCAAAGGATCAGGGTGTCGGCATCGGTCATGTCCGCGAGCCCGGCTAACGGGGCGATGTGGCGAAAGCGGTGGGCGCTGACAGGGCCCACGGAGGGACCAAGGCTGGCCGCGAAGGCCGCCGCTGCCCGCTTCCCGACGGCATCGCCGTAGACCTGCCGGAGCCGACGCTCAGCCCGAGTCGCCGCGGTGTCCAGATGTCGGGCGAGTACGCGCGCCTCCAGGGTCACCCCGGGCGCAAAATAGACAGACCAATCGTCGCCTGGTCGCTCGGGGGCGACATCCACCGAGGGGAGCACGCAGGCGACCTCGGTCCGCTCGCAGAAGCGATGGACCGGCAGCCACTCGGCCCCGCCAACCCCCGAGAGTAGGGCAAAGACTGGCTGCTCCCGGTAGCGCTCGTTCAACTGCGCCTCCCAACCCTCAGCCGGCCCCGAGAGGCGCCATTCGGCAAGCTTCCAGCGCAGCCCCCCGGGCTGCTGACGCGCCCAGCCCCGCAGCACGCCGAGCACCGCCGCATCTGCCCCAGGTTGGGCGTCGGGGGTCACCACTGTGGCAAGTCGCAGGGCGTCGGGGGCGACTCCGGGCGAGGGGGCGGTGGACAACCGTCGCAGGTAGGTAAGCACACCGGCAAGCGCATCGCCGTCCAGGTCATAGCGTGGCATCGGGGGCATCAGGGGATCGCCATCCGGATCGAGACCCTCGCGCAGGGCGCGCGCCAGGCTGGTGTCGTCATAGGCGGGCCGCGTCAGCGCCCGATACCAGGGTACCGTGGCGGCCGCCCCGGTAGGAGTGCGCCCGGGGGCAATGTGATGGGGCCCCGGCAGGGCGAGCACCGATCCGGTGATCGGGGGCACCATGACCGGACCCTCGAAGGTACCGAAACCGCTCCGTCGATGGCAGGCGGTGCAAGCGGCCAGGGGACCCTCCAGGACCGTGCCCGTGGACTGAGTACCACGCAGCGATGTCCCATCCGGTAGCACCCCGCGCTCGTAGACAGCCCGGCCGACCTCGAACAGGTCATCGGATGGCGGCGGCGTACCCGGTGTGCCTCGGGCAACGCCGAGAGGGAGCACCAAGCCAAGCGCAACAAGCACCGCGAACGGGCCGCGCCGACGGGTCGGATGATGCGTCATTGGTGGGAGTTCGCGGTTGCCATGATGGATTTATACCATAAAATCTGTTGTCCCTGAGGTGGATAGAAGCCGCTGCGACGCGGATATCGCGGAACTCGCCGCGATAACTTGGGCAGTTGCGACTGACATCTGCGACACCAAAAGCCGCGTCACTCGGACTCGCTTCGGCCGTGGCGAAACTTGATTTCCACGACACTCCTGCATTTTCTAGCCTTGACCATCGGTTTCGTTAGACTCGCGGGTCTGTCACCACGAACCTGCTCGGCGTGCCCTATGCCCAGCGCCGCCAGATCCAGGCGCAGCGCCACCATGGGATGTCGGGCTTCATCCGCGAGGCAGTCAACTGCTGTGGCATCGCCACTTGAACCTCACCCACCTCCCCCGCTCGGTTCATCAGCCCCGGTTCAGGCCAAAGCGCAGTTTATGTAGCCAACTGCCCGACATTGCCATCAGGGGATGACGGCACGATGCCGCGACTCGTGCGGATCATCACGTTCCCTATCCTGTCCTATGTTGTCACATGACACTTAGGTACGGTACTCGCAATCCCCATTAAACACATCTACCGCTCACCCCACGGTTCTCTAGCCGCAACCCCCCGATCCATCAGCGCTCGCGGCGCGGCTGTACCATCGTGCATTACGCGACCCTGTCCTTGTGTCCGCGGAGACTGGGCGGTTATGAGCTTCCGGTCCGTGACTCCACCTGGCGACTGGGGCAAGCCGCCCGGTGTAACACCTTTATAGGGATATTTTCTTAAAAAATAAAATCCGATATTTTTACTTATATATCATATATTTAAAGATAATTTTTAGCCGGCGGTCAAGTTGACCGCTGAAGCCTTCCGCGGATGGCAGCACGCAGAATCTGTGACTGCACCCCCTCAGCCAAGGGATCTTGTTTACGGATACGCGCCACCATTTGCTCCAACAACTCACTGTCGCCAGGACCAAGTATGACCTGATCCGAGCACTCCGGCACAAACGCGCTCTCTCCATGCCCCACTGTCGTAAGACAGGGGTCATCCGCGTTCAATGCTTCCAACGCCTCCCTCACCCACCGGCTCTTACCCTTACCCCCATACGCCTTCGCCGCAGTCCGAAGGGACTCGCGCATGGCGCTGGTCATTCGCACGGTGGTCTTCAAAAACGTCGCTCCATCTCGGCCAGAAATGCCTTCCATGCCTTTCCTACCGCACGATAATCAGACCATTCCAGCTGCGGGAGCCGCTCCTCACCCAGCACGATCTGCATAATCTCTCGTACGACTCCCACGTTCGTTGTCGCGCCAAGAGTCACCTTCGTCATAGGGCGTCCGCGCGTCCGCTCCGCTGGCGGGTTGCGCATCTTCTCTGCCTCTGCGACCGCTCGATCCCAGTTCAAGCCCTTCGCAAGCAGCGACAGGACCACGCCGCGTTGTACGTCATCTCGGATGGCAGACGCCGATGCCGCAACCAATAAGTCGCGAATGATCCCAGCCAAAACCGCTTCGCGAACATCTGCTGGTCCACGCGCCACCTGTAGATACCGCCGCGCACTCCGCTCAGCAATCCCCACGAGGCTAGCCAATCGTTCGCCGGTCGTATCCCCTTCTTCTGCAAGTTCTTCAAGAACGCCCAAGACGTTCCGCAACCGTCCTGCCAGGTCGAGATCATCGCGATGAAGATTTTCGACAAGTTGCAACGTACGCACACGCGCTGGTCTTTGATCTGATATCCACGCCGGGATGTTCTTGATCTCCGCCAAACGCGCCGCCCAATAACGACGCTCTCCATAAGCAATCCGATATAGATTCCCGTGTCGGAACACCCGGATCGGCTGGAGAACGCCACTCTCCAGCATGGAATCGGCAAGGTCCCGAAGACGCAACAGCACCTTGATTCGCGCAGACTGAGATTCTGAGATCCTTGCCGCGGCCACCGCCGCCGGGTCCAAGAGCCATCCAAACTCGTCTTCTGTAATGCGCAATTGCCTGGGATTATCGCTATCAGGTTCGATCCTCTCCACCTCCAAGGCATCCACATGCATAACCCCAGCCTCGACAGTGCCCCGTCGTACTGTCTCGCTGATAGCATCGGTGATCGCAGACCCACCGAATCGGAAGCGCTTGGGGGGGGTAGTCATAGTCCGGTACCCTCTTCACTTAGCGATCTTGCGACGTACTCGCACATCGCGATCGCCTCCAAGCGCGCGGGGTCCTTTTCCGCTAAATCAAATACGCTCTTGGGTCGCGCCTGGGCATGGTCGGACTCTGCGAATGCAATTCGCTGGTGGAGGATGACCGGAGATAGCAGGCTCGCGACCGCCGTGTCTTTGCGAAGCGAATCCAGTAGACCTTCGTGCAACGCCACCCCCCTTCGGAAGAGATTCGGCTGGATTGCAGCGATTCTCAACGGTGGTCGGCTAGTGTCACGGCTATGCATCTCTTGCCTCCAGAGTTGTAACATGCCGAATAACCCTTCAATTGGCTGCGGCTCGAGCGTCGTTGGGATGATCGCGTGAGTGGCGGCATGCATCGCACTGATCGTCAACGGACCTTTAGCCGGTGCAGTATCAATCAAGGCTAAGTCGTAGGCGTCGCGCACATCTGCGAGGGAGAGAAACTCGTACAGACGATTATGGACCTGCTCACGCACATCGCCGACCCGGACGAGTTCAACTTGACGCAGCCGTGGACCATGGCCCGGTAATACCTCTAACCCTTCAATGCGCGTCGGATAAGGATAGACCTCACCTTGAAAATAGACGTCGGCGCTCGAGCTGCGCCCTGACCACCCTCTGTCATCACCCTCCTGAAACAGCGGATGAAGGGGCGGCAAAACACCGTCCGGATCGGCCTGGTCATATTCCATCTCCAGGAACCGACGGGAAAGGTTGCACTGAGCGTCCAGATCGATCGCCAACACCCGCCGCCCCTTACGCGAGAAATACTCGGCCAGGACCCGCGTGAGCGTCGTCTTACCTACGCCACCTTTGTTCTGCACCACTGCTATCACCTGCACCAAGCACCCCCTAAAAAGCAATACCGTAGTGTGTTTAGCTAAAATAACACTGTATTGCTTTCCCCGCTAGGGTCCTTTATGCTCTCGCCAAGGTACTCGGTCCGCTTCGTGCGACTATGGCATGAGTTTGCTGGTTTTTCTGCTCACAGACACCGATTTTAAACCTCTGGCGGCATCACCTACATTGAGGCCCCGCGTTCATGCTCGCAGATCCAAGCACCCTCGCTGATAGTGACGAGCATTCCGGTTCAAGTCTCGCGGAAACGATGTCGCGTTTGGAGCGTCGGCTCGCACAGCGGGCTCCTCAGAATTTCCCCAAAAAATCCCAGCCGACGATTGCTGAAACAAATATCCTCCAACTACCGTTCTGGCCCGAGCAGCGACGTGGGGTCCCCAACGACTTGGTTCGCGGAGCGCTATTCACGGTCGGAAACGTCCGCATCAAGCGCAATTTTCTCAAGAACACCTTGATCGCTACGCTGTCGGGTCTCGAGATCCGTTACACTGGGGAAGAACTCCGGCAAGACGACCAAGACGTCTTCCTGCAAATTGTCCACCTCGCCCGCTTGGTGCCACTAGGCGCCCCAGTTACTTTCACGGCGCACGCGATGCTTCAGAGTCTGAAGTGGCACCCGAACGTCCGGTCCTATACGCGCCTGCGCGACACGATTACAAGGCTTAAGGCCACGGGACTGGAAGTTAGAGGCGACCAGCGAGGTTATTCCGGATCCCTGATCAGAGATTTCTCTTGGAAGGACGACTCCACGGGCAACAACTCGAGGGTCTGGGGTGTCCGCCTGGAACCAGAGATTGCAGCACTTTTCAACCATGTCGCTTACAGCCAGATCGAGTGGGAACAGCGACTTGCCCTCGGCCATCTGGCCAAGTGGCTGCACTCCTTCTACCATACACACCGGCGACCCGTGGCTATCAGGGTCGATACAATTCGCCGGTTATGCGGATCCGCCACGAAGGATCTGTCAAAGTTCAGGCAACTGCTTCGCGATGCCCTCCAGGAACTTCGTGCGATCACATTTCTAACCGACTACGCTATCGATCCAGAAAGAGATCTCGTCCGCGTGGTCCGATCGACATCAACCGAGTAGGCGCCACCAATCCCGTTGTTCCGGTTGCCAGGTTTAGGGGGCCGAAAGGGCAAGGCATTCATGCTATGAGGTAGACCGGCAACTCCCCTCGGTGCATCCCACTGCGCCCACCCTCGAACAACATCTCGCCCGCTCGCGAGGTTTTCCTGAGTTCGTGCGGCAACATAGCCTTTCTTCGCCTCAGGCTCTCGCTAACCCTAAGGTCGCGTTGCTCCACAGGTCCTTAGATCCTTACGCTAGTGCACAGACTGCAACAGCCGCTCCTTTAGCCTACCCCACTGCACGACCAACCTGCGGGAAGCAGGCGGCCGGTGGCCGAACTTTTTCCCGCGGACCACGGCAAGGCGCGGTTCCCGGCGTGCCGCACGCTTCATCGTATGACTTACCGAGCATTGATTATTAAAAACTTTTCAGTATTTTATCGCGTTAAACGCGGATGTACGCAAGAGCGCTTGACGTGAACTGACTTGCACTCGTGCGCCGTCTCGAAAAATCCTCTTGTTCGCAAGGCTCACCGATCCTCGCTCGTGCAACGAGGTAGGACACGCCACCCAATTTTCGTGCGACAAGGCTATTTTCGTCCCGCTCCAGGTCCGGGAGCCGGGTTGTCGATCTCGTGCATCGAAGCAGGCAGCTCCCACGCCGCCCACTCCCCAAGATCCTCCCACCCACGATCTCCCACTTCGTGCAATGAGGTAGCTGATACGCAGTTACTCTCGATGCGCCGAAACCGCAAGCGTCATTCCGCTACCACGCCAGTCAAGGTCTGCAAGTGCTTACTCGTCTTCGAGGGTCGTGTTTGCTGCTCCCCGACTCCCCACACCGTCCACGCGCCGCCAACGCCCTAGGACTCATTTCTCCGGCACCCAACACTCGTGCAATGAAGTCGCTGATTCGTGCAACGAAGTAGACCCATACGTGCAACGAGGTAGGTACTTTCGTGCAAAGAGGTAGATTACTTCGTGCTTTGAGGTAGGAAGAAATCGATTTCTTACATATTTTCTATTATATTACATAGTGTTACAGCATTCGAGCCAAACTCTAATCTTCTCTTAATCTCTTTTTTAATCGTTTCTTAAGGAAACTTTCTAACTTGTGTTGACTCCCCTGGCGATTTCCGCGTCAGCCAAATCTTGACTGAATATAGGTTAACTTTAAACTGGTGGAGACGGCAATTACGACCCCAGCCGCGGGCCAAGTACTGTTGCGCAAGGGCTTTACGGCCTATAGGAACCTGTGCGAGAAAGACCAGCCTCAGGTGAGTAGACGGTGCGGTAGTCGGCCCGTCGCGCGGCTGGCGCACGCGGTGACCGCGTCATCGCAGAGGCGGGTGCGCTGCCGGTATCGTGTCGGCATCAGAGCAGTCCCTCCCCGGCATGGTTTTCAAATTCCGCGCTGCGGCGCACGTAGACCATCACGGTTTTCGGGTCCTTGTGGCGGGAGACCTCCATCATCTTGAACAGACTCGCCTTGGCCAGCGCCGCCGAAGTCATGAAGCCGGCGCGCAGGCTATGGCCGGCGTAGTCGTCGGGATCGAGGCCGACGGCGCGTGCGCAGCGCTTGACGACGGCCGCGATGCTGTGAGCGCTGAGCGACGCCCCTGACACCACGTCGCCGCGGTACATGCGGCGAAAGACCGGCCCCGTGATGATGGCCGCGCCGGCGAGCCAGTCGCGCACCGCCCGCACCGCACAGTAGGCCTCGCCGCGGATGACCGGCACGATCTGCCCGAGCCCTTCGGCATCCGTTTTTGACTGACGGATATGCACCCGCAGCCCGCGCGGCACCTCTTCAAGATCCTCCACCCGCAACGCCGCCAGTTCCGCCCGGCGCAACGCGCCGGCAAACCCGAGCGTGAGGAGGGCCCGATCACGCCGTCCCTGGTGCGTCGCGGCGTCCAGCGTATCGACCATCGCCCGCAACACCTCAGCGAGCGCCGGGGCCTTCTGCTGCGGCGCCGCACCATGGGTGCGGGCAATGCCGTGCAGGGTGCCGCGCACCAGTTCCGTGTTGGTCGGCGGCTCGTGGTCGCATAACCGGTGGGCGAGCCGGATCGCAGCCACTCGGCGGCGAATGGTGCTCACCTTGCGGCCGGCATCGGCCTCACAGGCGAGGAAGGCGGCCACCGTCTCCGGCGTGGCGGGCAGGGCGCACCAGCCGCGGGCGTCACACCAAGCGGTATACCGTGTCCAATCAGACCGGTAGGCGCGGCGTGTCGCCGCGGCGTGCCGCGCGGCGAAGTAGTACGCGAGGCGGGTCCGGTCAGCGTCGCTCAGGAGCGCGTCCATGGTGACGGACGGCGCGCCGACGGGCCAGGGCAGGGGAGGGGCGTTGGCGGCCATAGTGGTGCGGTTCCAGGGTCAGCGGGCGGGGTGACGCGCAGCGTTGCGCGGCTGGGGTCCGCGTCGGGGTGGGCGCGGCGGGGTGGGTTGCGGCACTCGCCATGGTAGTCCAAACGGAGGTAGGTGACGAGAAGGGCTCTTATCGTAACTTATCAACAAAAAAGCACCGTTTTTCATTAAATAATAGCTATCATATGTTCAACGCTTTTCACTGAGATCAAACTGCCAGAGCGGGCAGCACGCTAGGGTAGAGGAGGGGAGGTGGCCGCCGCGGCTGTGCGGTCGGTCGGTTGCAGCGATTTTGAAGGTGAGCCCGCCCATGACCGGCACGACGACGACTCGCGAATTGGCTAAGGTCGCGGCGTTGGAGATCCTGCGCCGCGGCGAGCGCCCGACTGCCGAGAAGGTCCGGGCGGTGGTTGGACGCGGCGCGCAGCAAACCATCTTAAGCGCGCTCGATGAGTTCTGGGCGGAACTGGGCGAGCGCGTGTGCGAGCCGCGACTGCCGGCGACGGTGGTCGATGCCGCGGCGGCGCTGTGGTCGCTGGCCCTGCAGGAGGGTGCGCAGCAATGGGACACCGAGCGGGCCGGGGCCACGACCCGGGTGGCGGAACTGGCGGCCGTGGTCGACCGGCAGCGGGCGGAGCATGCGGCGTTGCTGGCGCAGTGCGACCAGTACCAAGGCGAGAACCGCCAACTGACGGTGCGCCTGGATGAGGCGACCCTGGCGCTCGGTGCCACCCGGCAAGAGGCGGCCGACTTGTTGAATCGGGTGCACGGCCTTGATGCGGTCGCCGCGGCGTTACAGGGCGAGCTCGCGGCGGAGCGCACCGGTCGCGCGGGCGATCAGGCAACCTGGCTCCAGCAGGTCGATGAAACCCGCCAACATCTGAAGGCGGCCGAGGGTGCCTTGGTCAAAACCCAGCGGGCGTTGGACCAGGTCCGGGACACCGAGGCGGCGCAACGCGCCGACTTGGCACGGACCAGCCAACGCGGTGCGGACCTGGAGCGGCAACTCCAAGAGCATCGCGCGAGCCTCGCGGCCGCGCGGGCGCTTGGCGATGACCAGGCGGCGCAGGCCGAGGAGTTGCGGGCGGTGCTGACGACAGCGACGCGCGAGCGCGACCAAGCGGCCGGCGCCGCGGCCCAGGCCGACGCCGAGTGTGCGACCCTGCGCGCCCGCTGCGCGCACCTCGAACAGGAGCGTCAGACCCATCTGGCACAGCTCGCCGCGGGCCGCGCGGCCTCGGCGGAGGCCGCCCGGGCGCTGCGGCGGGACCTTCAAGAGCTGCTGCGGCCGGTGCTCGAACAACGCCATCCGACGACCGCGACCGCGCCAGTGCCGGGGGCGCCGACCCCGTGAGTGTCGCTGTCAGGGCACGCCAATCCATCCCGGAGCACCACCGATCCAATGACCGCCACCCTCTCCAGCGCCGACATGGTCAAGATCCTCGCGGCGGCCAATGGTACCGTCGCGGAGGAATATATCGAACACGAATTGGTGTGTACCCAGGGCGCGGTGCCCCCGGACCTGGACGGTATCCTGTACCGCAACGGCCCGGGCCGCCTGGAACGCGGCGGCGTGCCTTATGGCCACGCCTTCGACGGGGACGGACACGTCCAGCGCCTGGCCTGCGCCGGCGGCCGCGTGCGCTATACCAATCGCTTCGTGCGCACCCCGTCTTCCTGGTGCCCCAGACGGCCTATGATTTCACCCGGGTCCTGCTCGGGCTCAGAACGAGTAGCGTCCCAGCATGTTGATGTGCTCGTGCAGCAATGGCGACAGCCGCGCCACGTCAGCGTCGCTGACCAGGTAACCCTGCGCACGTAGCTGGTTCAACGCGGCCTCCATGTAGAGGGTGTTCCACAAGACGATCATGTTGAGCACCAGACCGAGCGCGCCCAGTTGGTCTTCCTGGCCCTCGCGGTAATGCTGACGCAATTCCCCGCGCTTACCGTGGAACACGGCGCGGGCGACGCTGTGGCGACCCTCGCCCCGGTTGAGTTGGGTCAGCGTCGCCTGGCGCTTGGCCTCGTCGTCGATGTAGGTCAGCGTGTGCAGGATCTTGTCGATGCGGCCGAACTCGGCAATGGCCTGAGCCAGGCGGGTGGGACGTTCCCCGACCTGGAGGGTGCGCATGATGCCGGCGGCCGGCACGCGCCCGAGCTTGAGCGAATCGACCAGGCGCAGGATGTCGTCCCACGGCGGGATGATGCGCTGCAAGCTCAGGTGGTGAGCCGCTACCGCGTTGAGCCGGCCATAGTCGGCTGTGGGTCGATCCGCCAGAAGCGCGTGCCGCCGACATCGGCCAGCCGCGGGCTGAAGCGGTAGCCGAGCACCTCCAGCTTTTCCAGCGGACTGAGGATCAGCTCGGGGTGTCGCCGGTCCGCTCGAAGCGTACCGCCGGATTGTCGGGCAAGCGCGACGCCACGCAGATGCGGCTGCCAGGGTTTAGTGACGACGGCGCGCGGGGCGGCCTGGTCGGGCTGGTGCCGCTTCAGGTTGGTCCGCAACCACTCCAGGGCTGCGCCGACCGGTTCCCCGGCGACATTCGCACCAAAGCGCAGCTGCTCGACCAGCGTCGGCAGGAAGCGACGGATGAGCGTGTACTTGGCAGCGAGCGCCCGGTAGTACACGTCGTCGGCCGGTCGGATCAGGGCGGTGACCGCGGCGAGCGCGTGCGTCAGGGTCTCACGCGGCGTCATCGCGAACACGCGGGTGCGCAGTTCGGCATCGGTCACCTCGGTATCCCTGTGACCTTGGCGGCACCCGCAACCCGCGTCAGGGCGGCCACCCGGGTCGCCGGGATGCGCGTCGCCGTCGGCATCTGGATGCCCAGCGCACGCACCTCCCGCAGCCGCCGCAGGGCCAGCACCAGCGAACGGCTGCTGATCGTCACGGGTCCGGTACGCGCGCGCAAGGTCGCCCAGTCGATATCCGGCGTCAGTCGTACCTGCGCGGACATCCTTGTCCGCGTCGGGTCGCGCCGGTCAGTGGGCGCCCGCGTCGCTCATCTGCTCCATGACCTTATCCAGGCTGAAGCTTGCTGCCTTCATGCGCGGCGGGTACTCCTTGAAGGTCGATAGGAAATCGGCGACGTAGGCCTGCGCCGGGACCAGCATGAAGGCGCGGTCGATCTGCCAATCATGGTAGGTGTTGGAGGTGATAGTGGCCTGCTCATAGGGGTCGCGGCGCAGATTGAAGATCAGCGGCACGCGCAGCGGGCTGAACTCCTCCATCCAGACGCGGAAGGTGCCAGGGGTCTTCTGCTCCATGAAGAAGATTTTCCAGTCCTGAAAGCGCAGGGCGGTCAGGTCGCCATCGTCGGAGAAGTAGAAGACCTCCTTGCGAGGGCTCGGGGTCGACTCCGGGTCCTTGAGGTGCGCGGTCACGTCATAGCCGTCCAGATGGACCTTGTAGTCGCGGTTCAGCGCCGTCGAGTGGTAGCCGTCGAGCAGGTCCTCCTTGATGTCCGGCTTGCCGGTGGCCGCCGCCAAGGTGGGCATCCAGTCCATGTGATGGACGATCCCGTTGCTGACGGAGCCGGGCTTGATCGCGCCTGGCCAACGGACCATCGCCGGGACGCGCCAGCCGCCTTCCCAGTTGGTGTTCTTCTCGCCGCGGAAGGGGTTCACGCCGGCGTCGGGCCAGGTGTTCTTGTGCGGACCGTTGTCGGTCGAGTAGAAGACGATTGTGTTGTCGGCGATCTTGAGCTCGTCGAGCAGCGCAAGGAACTTACCGATGTGCCGGTCGTGCTCGACCATGCCGTCGGCATATTCGTCCTGTCCGGAGATCCCGCGGTTCTCTGGCTTCACGTGGGTGCGGAAGTGCATCCGGGTGCCGTTTCACCACACGAACCAGGGCTTGCCGGCGGTCTGCTGCGCGCGGATGAAGGCGATGGCGCGGTCGGAGGTGTCGTCGTCCACCGTCTCCATGCGCTTCCTCGTGAGCGGACCCGTGTCCTCGATCTTCTGGGTGCCGTCCGGCATGGCCCAGGAGTGGATGACGCCGCGCGGACCGAACTTCTTGCGGAATTCCGGGTTCTTCGGGTAGTCCTCGTTCTCCGGCTCCTCTTTCGCGTTCAGGTGGTAAAGGTTGCCGTAGAACTCGTCGAAGCCATGGTTGGTGGGCAGGTGCTCGTCGCGGTCGCCGAAGTGGTTCTTGCCGAACTGGCCGGTGGCGTAGCCTTGATCCTTGAGTACCACGGCGATGGTGGGATCGAGGACGTTGCTGCCCTCCTTGGCACCGGGCAGCCCGACCTTCGACAGACCCGAGCGAAACACGCTCTGACCGAGCATGAAGGAGGCGCGGCCGGCGGTGCAGGACTGCTCGGCGTAATAGTCCGTGAAGAGCATGCCTTCCTTGGCGATCCGGTCGATGTTGGGGTCTTGTAGCCGACCAGCCCCATGGAGTAGGCGCTGACATTGGATTGACCGATGTCGTCGCCCCAGACGACCAGGATGTTGGGTTTGCCCGCCGCGCCCGCGGGGACCGTAATCCCCAGCGCGGCGGCATAGACCAATAAGGCCAAGGTGAGCCGCCGCGCTGCGGGAGGCCGCTCGGGTCCGGCCCCAGTAAGGCCCGATCTTTCGTCTAAGTGTCTCATTTCGCTCAGTCCTCTGTTGCCGTGATCGCTGTTCGCACCAGCCCGCTACCCTTGCCCCAGGCCGGACCTGCCAGGCGGAAACCGCCTGGCTGGGGCATAGGGCTCAAGGCCCCTGTCGACCGCTCGCCCCCAAGTCTCGTCGCGGCGCGATCCGCATCGCGAGGTAGGGCGAGAGTCCCGCAAGCTTGACCCCGGCCGCCTGGAGCCCGCGCAGGAAGCCGAGAGCCGACTCGTCCGCCTGCTTTAGGCCGGCCAGGTCCAGGGTCAATGCGCCCGAGGCACCCGCGCAGGCCCGCTCGAGATCCGCGAGCCCGTCCCCGTCCAGCCAACCGTCGACCTGCAGCAAGGTCCCGCCCGGCCCTTCAACTTGGGTGATTCGAAAGGTCATGGCGAGGTCAATGCAGCAACGGGGCCAATTCCAACTAAGCGGCTCTGGGAACCGTAACAGTCCGATTTTTTTAGGTAATCCCTGGCGCGCGCGGCGCCGAGCGGGCAGTTTTCCCGACCTTTGGTCGCTATATATCGTCATAGTGATCACGAAATCCCGTCAGTCACGACATATCGCTATCCGCTTGGCGCGCACGCGTCTAACCTATGGGTCGACGGATCGTCTTGGCGGTCCGCGGCGAGCCGCTTCGATGGCGTCCGCCCCGAGCGTGCGTCGCCCAGCCCATCGCCCCCGCTGATCGAAGGAGGTCCACTTGAGCAATCCCGGTTCGTGCGATCCAGGCGGCGCGACGTCGATGGCAGCAGCGGGCGGCGACTCACGCTTCGAGGATCTGCTGACCGATCTCGCGGCCTCCTTCATCAACGTGGAATCCGAGGCGCTCGACGGGCATATCCAGTCGGCCCTGCGTCGGATCGTGCTGTTTCTGGGGATCGACCGGGCAACGATCGGCCGCTTCGACGACGCGCCCCGCCAATGGTTGCGGACTCACTCCTGGGCACTGCCGGGGATCGCCGCGGTCCCCTCGCCGATCACGGAGGCACAGCTGCCCTATTTGGTGGGACGGCTGCGTTCCGGGCTCGCCACCCTGTGCAGCCATCTCGCCGATCTTCCGCCCGAGGCAGCCCAGGACGCGGCCATGCTGCGCGCGCTGGATCAAAAGTCGCTGGTGCTCTTTCCGCTGATTGCCGAGGGCCAAACCCTGGGCGGCTTGTCGTTCGGCACCATCCATGCCGAGCATCCCTGGCCCGAAGACGTGGTGCGGCGACTGCGCCTGATCTCCGGGATCTTCGCCAACGCCCTCATGCGCCGGCACAAGGACCTGGCACTCAGGCGCGCCCTTGCCGAGAACGTGGCACTGCGCGAGCGGGTGGAAGCCGAGAACGCGGTGTGGCGCGAGGAGGTCCTGCACTGGCTCGACTTCGACGAGTTGGTCGGGACCAGCCCGGCCCTGACGCGGGTGCTGCGCCAAGTGGAGCAAGTCGCCCCCACGGACAGCACCGTACTGATCCTGGGCGAGACCGGAACCGGCAAGGACCTGATCGCCACCGCCATCCACCGGCGCAGTCGCCGAGCCGAGCGGCCTTTGGTGCGGGTGAATTGCGCCGCACTCCCTGCCACCCTGATCGAGAGCGAGCTATTCGGTCACGAGAAGGGGGCCTTCACCGGGGCCATCGCCCGTAAGCTGGGCCGCTTTGAGGTCGCCGATGGCGGCACCCTGGTCTTGGACGAGCTCGGCGAGCTACCCCTGGAGCTCCAGGCCAAGCTCCTGCGCGTGCTCCAGAGCGGTGACTTCGAGCGGCTAGGCTCGCCAATCGCCCGCCGCTCGGACGCGCGGGTGATCGCCGCCACCAACCGCGACCTGGCCACCATGGCCCGGGCCGGCACCTTCCGCGCGGATCTCTTTTACCGGCTCGGGGTCTTCCCCATCGAGCTGCCGCCGCTGCGCGAGCGCAAAGAGGACATCGGGCTACTGGCGGCCTATTTCGTCGAGAAGCTGCGCCCGAAGCTGGGCCGGCAGATCACGCGCATCCCGGACCGCGCCTTGACCGAGCTTATGGCCTACGACTGGCCTGGCAACGTGCGCGAGCTTGAGAATATCGTGGAGCGATCCATGATTCTCTCGTCCGGATCGACCTTGGAGGTCGACGGATTACCGCGCGCGACAGGTGTGCGTACCCTGCCGCCGGCGGATTGCGCTGTTGGGAGCATCCGCACGCTGGAGGAGGTGGAGCGCGACTACATCCTCGCCGTTTGCCAAGCGTGCGGTTGGCGGATCAACGGCAGGGGCAATGCCGCGGAGCGCTTGGGGATCAATCCCAACACCCTGCGCTCGCGGATGCAGAAGCTCGGAATCGCGCGTCCGACCGGGCAGAACGCCGGAGAGACAATGCCCGCACCGGGGACGCGGAGGGTATCGCGGCCATGAGCGGAACGGACCCGATGCTGGACATTGCGGTCCCGGCCTGCGTCTGGCTGCTGATGCTGGCAGTGGGACTGGATCTCGAGTCTGCGGACTTGCGCCGGGTGCTGCGCTACCCGAAGACGGTGGCGCTCGCGACCCTGGGCCAGCTCTTGGCGCTCCCCGTCTGCGCCGCCGTCCTGATCTGGACCCTGGATCCGGGGCCGATCACGGTCGCCGGCATCGTACTGCTGGCCGCCAGTCCAGGCGGTGCACTCTCCAACACCTACAGCTACTTGAGCCGCGCCAATCTGGCCCTGTCCGTCACCCTCACGGCGGTGTCCACGCTGCTGGCACTGGTCGCCATGCCGGTACTGACCGCGGCCGGATTCGCGCTCTTTCTCCACGGGCAAGCGTCGATCCCGATACCGGTAGGCCGGATGGTCGCCCAGCTCGTTCTGATGCTCCTGCTGCCCCTGACCTTGGGCATGGCACTGCGGCGCTGGCGCCCTGACGCGGTGCGGCGGGCGGACCGCCGGCTGCGCTGGCTGAGCCTGCTGGCCGTCGGCATCATCCTTGGGGCGATTCTGTACGCCCGCCGCAGCGAGCTCGCCGGCGGACTGCCGGAGACCGCCGCCGCGGCACTGGGCTTCATCCTGCTCGCCATGGGCGC
>Ga0247840_10002208_pt1 | contig 35291 bp, 28 predicted proteins | sample LaCruzMarch2015__FD_192404 | JGI IMG/M metagenome (GOLD analysis project Ga0247840, IMG submission 192404) | Freshwater microbial communities from meromictic Lake La Cruz, Castile-La Mancha, Spain - LaCruzMarch2015_17m | ecosystem: Environmental > Aquatic > Freshwater > Lake | place: Spain...
GCGGGCGACGGGTGGGGCACAATGACGCGATTCCGGCAGGTCACGTCGCCCGCAAGCGGGCTCCTACGGAGCTTGATTCTTGATAGCGTCTTATTCGGAAATCGCCTAAAGTCCGACAGGCTGCTAGCCGTCCTGTAGCAGGGTTTTCAGGTCGAGCACCGACGCATTGACACGGGAGATATAAGACGCGATGGTCAGCGAGTGATTGGCGAAGACCCCGTAGCCGTCGCCGTTCAGCACGATCGGACTCGACATTGTCTGGATCGCGCCCTGCAGATCGCGAATGATCTGCTGAACCAGTGACTGGGCACTCTTGGCTTCCAGGATGTCCCGGAAGTCTACGGCAATCGCCTGCATGACATGCAACAACGCCCAACTGTAGCCGCGTGTGCAATAGAACACGTTGTCGACCTGATCCCAGGGCGTCTGGGTCGGTGTGTCCGGCGCGGCCGCGGTGGTCAGTGTGCCGTCCAGGTTGGGGATGAGCGCTGCCGTCAGTGCCCGATTGGCGATGCTTGAACTCAGGCGGCTTGCTTGATTGCCAAGACGTTTCTCGATCACGTTGAGATAGTCCGCGAGGTTATCGGCGCGCGCAAAAAAATGCCCGCCCCCCGGTTTGCCGGTCATCGTATCGCGATAATGTCTGAGCGCGTCAAGACCTTGACGATATTCATCCTCGGCGGTCGGGAACATCCAGGATTTCGGATCGATCGCGAATTGCAGGTCGGCCCGCCTGACGTCATCGTTTTCCAATGACTGACTCTGCGAGCGACTGAAATCATTGCGTAACGAGCGTAGCGTATCGCGCAGCGCCATCAAGACTCCGCATTCCCAGCTCGGACAGTTGTCGATCAATACGCCCGGCGGTGCGATATCGTTATAAAGGAATCCGCCCGGCTTATCGAGCAGGATTTCACCAATCCTGATCGTGGTCGAGACGAGTGCAGTGCCGGGTATGGGTTTGCCGTCCGCGGCGAACGCACTGTCGGGAATGGTCGCGGCGACCTCGAAAGTCGGTGGCTGTTGACACCAGTAGAATGTCAGGCCAAGCACAGTGACCAGGTAGATGACGGCGGCGGCCAGCGTCCCCCCGAGAATCCGCATCGGCCAGGTGGATCGGGTACGCGGTGTGCGCGTCTGTTCGGACTGCGGTTCGTTGTCAATGGAGTCTGCATTCATCGGTAGTCACGCCTTTGCTCACGTGTCGAACGGGCGGTTGGTATGGTCCCGCGCCCGTGATCAGCATGAGTCGTCTGAGAAAGAATGCATTAGAACATAAGCGTTTTATGATATATCTGACATTGAGAATTCGCACCGTCTCTGTCAATTAACAGCGTTCACGGTGGCCGTTCAAGACAAGTCGCTGATCGGTAAGAGCATCAGGGTGCCATCGTCCCCGGCGCGGCACTCTCGGGGGCGGGCAAAACCGCGTCACCCTGGTCCAGGCACAGGTGCAGGTCGCGCTGCGGGTAGGGGATGCTGATGCCGGCGGTCCGGAATCCGTACCAGATGCGGCGATTGACTTCGGAGCGCACCGCGCTGCGCCCGATCTGTCCCAGGTAATGGATACAGTACTCCAGGCGTAGGGTGACCGCGGAGTCTCCGAACTCCCAGAGGGTGACCAGCGGCGCCGGGCTGCGCAGGATCGGGGGATAACCGACCAGGATCTCGCGGACCAGGGCGATCGCCTGGTCGGGGTCGTTCTGATAGCTGATGCCCACGGTCAGCACGGTGCGCAGGATGTCGTCGCTCCGGGTCCAGTTGATGAATTCGCCGGTGATCACTGATCCATTGGGGACGAAGACCTCCTGTTTGTCGAAGGTGCGGATGGTGAGCGAGCGGAAACCGATCCGGGTGACTTCGCCCTCATGGCCGCTCACGGTCACGATGTCGCCCACCCGCAGCGGACGTTCCACCAGGAGCATGATGCCCGAGATGAAGTTGTTGACGATATTCTGTAACCCGAAGCCGATGCCCACGCCCAGGCTCGCGGCAAAGACCAGCAGCGTGGTCAGGTCGACACCGATGCTCTGGAGCGCGACCAGGAAGCCGGTGCAGATGATCAGGTACTGGGTGAAGGTCGCCAGTGTCTGGCGCAGCCCGTGATCGCGGATGCGGGCGTAGGCGAGATGAAAGCTGACCCGTTTGACCCAGGCGCCGATCCAGATGCTGGCGAGCACCAGCAATGCGGCGATGGCCAGATCACGCGGGGTCAGCTGCAATTTGCCGACATGGAGCAATGCCCGATGCGTCCAGTCCAGCAATGTGCTCAGCGGCGGTGTCTGCGCGCTCCAGCCCCACAGCCGCACCAGGCCCCAGCCCGCGGCCAGCCAGGCGAGCAGGACCGCAAGGGCGTGGGTCGGACCCAGAAACTCGCGGCGCCATAGATCGCCGCGGGTATCCATTTTTTTGTCCGACCAGCGTTCGAAACGGCGCAAGGCGGTGGTGTGCAGGTCGTCGAGCGCGCCCAGTGCGAGATAAAGCAATGCGGCGATCAGCGCCAGCCAACCCAGATACGCGGCAATGGCCCAGGCCAGGTTGAGGTATCCCAGCAGCCCGAGCAGGCCCGCTGCCGCGAGCGCTACGGCGGCCGCGCGGGACAGCCAGGCGAGCAAGCGCACGCCGTGACGGTGCGGTGTCGCGGCCTCCGGTCTGGCAGGCGGAGGCGGCGCGGACGACTGGCCGCCGCTTCGGTTCGGTGCCGCGTCGGGCGATGGGTCCGCGGTTTCACCCGCTACCTGCGCGAGTTGCAGGATCAGCCCCCTGAGCCCGAAGGCCGGCACCGCGAGCAGCAGCAAACCAAACAGGGCCAGGCGGTCGAGCAGGTCGGCGGCGAGGGGCGAAACCGGGAGTGCGTGGGTCAGGGAATACAAGACGCTGATCACCACGGTCAGTCCCAGCGCCCATCGCAGCCGCCGGAAAAACACCGTGCGTTCAGCCAATTGACTCGCCGACTGTTCGGGGACAAACAGCTCGAGCCGCGCCAGCCGCAACAGAAAAGCGCTCGCCGGCCAGACGCCGAGCACCAGCAGGCGCGGCCGCCACGCGTTCGCGGGCAGGTCGAGGCTGAACGCCACCCAAGCCCAGATCAGGGCGGGAATGGCCCAGGGAAGCGCCGGAACCAGGGCCTGGGCCGGAATGGCCAGCCGCCGCCCGGATTCCAGGTGGTGCCGCCGCAGCCAGTGACGCAGACCGAGCGTCAGGGCAATCACTGCCAGGGTCCCGCCGAGCAGGTTGAGCCACTCGCCGGGGGTCAGGAGGTCGATGCGTCCCTGCAGGTTGGTTGCCAGCGTCCGGTGCTCATGCATCGCCAGTGTCGGCAGCGCGGCGAACCCCGCGGCGATCCGTTGCCACTCCCCGGTCGCACCGGGCAACGGCAGTCGTTCGGTCAGTGAATCGGTATAGACCGCCGCCATCTGTTGGGCGAAGTGAATACGCTCGGATTCAACCCGTTGCAATTCGGCCTTGATGTCCTGTTGCTGCAGGTCGATCAGGTCCTCCAGGTCTTGGGTCAGGTCCCAGGTCGGTCCCGCGGTGACGCCGCGTTCGCGCAGCAGGGTGCGCCGCGCCTCGATGACCTGGCGCTCGCCGACCAGTTCGCCGATCAGAGTCCGCAGTTCATCCCGCGCCGCGGTGAGTTCGTCCGCCGCCGCCGCCAGCAACGGCAGAGGTGCGGACCGGTCGCCGCGCAAGGCGATCAGGCCTGCCAGTTGTCCACGCAGACCGAGCAGATCCAGATCGTTCTGACGCAGATAGGCGCGGGAGGCCGCATCATGCAAACGGGTTTCCAGGAGGTCGCGTTGCGGTCGCGTCGCCGGGTCGTTCTCGTCGATGGTTATGAGCGCGGCGGCCAAGTGCGCGGTTTCGCCAAGAAATTGCGAGACCGCCGACTCCAGCAGGGGGACACGCGGGTCATGTTCGGGGGCAGTGGCGTAGTCGATGGCGTCCAGGCGAATGCGCCGCTGGAGCAGACGCAGGCGCTGCTCGCTGAGGATCTCGAAACGCTGGTCGGCGGTGACCAGCTCCGCGAAGCTGTCCAGCAGCGCCCGCAGGGCCGCGATCTGGTCACTGAGCAGCCGCAGTGTCGTGTGTTGGGACAGGTCGTCCAAGTCGCGGACCGGGGTGTCGGTCAGGGTCCGTTCGAGTGCGGCGACACGCTGTTGCAGCCGCGCCAACGCCGCCTGTCGGTGCGCGATCTGACCCTCCAGGGTCCGAATGCGCGAGCGGACCGCATCGCGCTCCTGGCGCGCCGCTTGCAGCATCCCCGGCTGGATGTCGGCGCTGCGCAGGCGCCGCTCCTCCTCCGCGATCTGGGCCGCCAGGCGCTCGGACTCACGAATGCGATGCCGCGTTGCCTCAGCGATTTCGGTCCGTCCCAGCAACAAGCGGTCGGTCGCGTCCTGAATCTCGCGCAGGGGCGTGAGGGTGTTGGCCACGGGGAGGGGTTGGCCCACGGCTGCGACCGGGGTCAGCATCAGGCAGAGGGCCATAACGGTCAGCGGGTGGACCAGCGTGCGCCAGAGGGGCATGGTGTACTCATCAGGTCCGGTCGGGGTGGAGACACAGGGCGTATCTTACGCCATCGGAGTAAACTGATCATGAGCGGGCGCCTTGCCGGTCATTGGCCGCTCGGCGGCGCCAGTGTTCAGGATGCAGAACGGAGGAAAGATGAACCCGGTGCCCCTGTCAGAAACCCGCCGCCACTGGGCTGCTGTCCTGATCGTTTTCATGTTGACCGCCGCGCTGGCCATCGCCGCGATTTGGCACAGTGAACAGACCCAGTTGCTCCTGAAAGCGGCCCTTGGCCTCTCATTCAGTCTGTTGCTCGCCGCGCTGACGCGTCTGCTGCTCAAGACCCGTGCCCAGGCGCGTGCACTCACCGCGCTGATCGAGGAGCGCACCGTCCAGAGTGAAGAGCGGTTTCGCCGACTGCTCGATGAGGTCCCCGCGGTCGCCGTGCAGGGGTATCTGATGGACGGGACAACCTGCTACTGGAATCGGGCCTCTGAACGGATCTATGGCTATGCGGCGCAGGAGGCGATTGGACGCAGCCTGTTGGATTTGATCATCCCCCTCGACATGCGGGACACCGTTCGCGGTGCCATCGCAATGATGGCCGAGACCGGACAGCCCATCCCGCCCGCGGAGTTGTCGCTCCAGCGCAAGGATGGCACGCGGGTCGCGGTCTACTCCAGCCATGCCGTGGTGCGGATTTCGGGTCGCGCACCCGAATTCTTCTGTGTCGATATCGACCTGACCGAGCCCCGGCGAGTGCAGGACGCGCTTGCCGAGACCATGGTCAAGTACCGTACCCTGTTCGATGACTTTCCGCTGGGCATTACCATCACCGACGCCGCCGGCCGGATCGTCGAGGCCAATGCCGCCTCCGAGCGGTTGCTTGGCGTCTCCCGCGCGGAGCATGGTACGCGCCGCATCGATGCGCCGCAGTGGCGGATTCTGCGCCCGGACGGGCAGCCGATGCCGGCCGAGGAATTCGCCAGCGTGCGGGCGCTCAAGGAGCAGCGTCTGGTTGAGGGTGTGGAGTCGGGGATCGTCAAGGCGGCGGATGAGATCACCTGGCTGACGGTCACCGCGGCACCCCTGCCGCTGCCGGGCTATGGCGTCGTCGTTGCCTATGGCGATATCACCGCACAAAAAACGGCCGAACGTGCTTTGCGCGAGAGCGAGGAGCGTTACCGGCAGATCGTCGAGGCCGCCAACGAGGGTATCTGGATCATCGATCGCCAGGGAATCACCACCTTCGCCAACCGCCAGATGGAGACCCTGCTTGGCTGTCCCCCGGGCGGTCTGTCGGGACGGTCGTTCTTCGACTTCATGGACGCCGCGGGGCGCGGTGAAGCGGAGCAGCGACTCGCGCAACGCAATGAGGGGGTCGCCGCGCAGCACGAGTTCCGCTTCATCCGCGCGGACGGTACCGCGATCTGGACCCTGATCACCACGACCCCCCTGCGTGCCCCGGACGGCCAAGTGGTTCAGGCGCTGGCGATGGTCACCGATATCACCGAGCGCAAGCGCAGCGAAGAGGCGATCCGCCGGCTGGCTTTGTTCGATGCGTTGACCGGTCTGCCCAACCGGCGCCTGTTGCTCGACCGCCTGGGGCAGGCGCTGGCCGCTGTTGCCCGCACCCGGCGGCTGGGTGCGCTGATGTTCATCGACCTGGACAACTTCAAGGCGCTCAACGATCGCTGCGGCCATGACCTGGGTGATCGGCTGCTGCAGCAAGCCGCCGCGCGGTTGACCGCAACCGTGCGCCGCCGCGACAGTGTGGCCCGTCTGGGGGGCGACGAGTTCGTGGTGCTGCTGGAGGACCTGAGTGCGGATCCCGAGCTGGCCGCCGCTCAGGTGCGCGAAGTCGGGGGGAAGCTCCTCGCCGCCTTCGTCCCGCCCTTCGATCTGGAGGGGGAGCTGCACCGCGGTACCTGCAGCATCGGCATCAGCCTGTTCACGGGGTCGGAGGAGGAGAGCGCCGAGCGGCTGCTCAAGCGCGCGGATCAGGCGATGTACCGGGCCAAGGCGGCCGGCCGCAACACCCTGTGCCTCGCCTGACGCACGACGGCCGGGGCACGCACGACGCTGTCTGGTGACGCCGGGCGTTGTCCGTGGATGATGGCGAGCGCGATCTACCAGCCGAGCCGCCGCAGGTTGCGTTCAACCTCGTCCTGGTCGCTGTAATAGGTCTTTTCGCCGTTGCGGTCGATGTAGCGCTCGTGACCCTTGCCGGCGATCAGAGCGACCCAGGGCTCTTCCGGCGGGCGGGCGGCCAGCAGGTCGAACAGATGCGCGACCGCCGCCGGTCGCTCCACGACCACGTCCAGGCTCGCGCCGGACATGCCGGTCAGGATGTCCGCGATGATCTGCTCGGGGTCTTCGGTCCGCGGGTTGTCGGAGGTGACGATCGCGTGATCGCAGTGACGCGCCACCGCGGCGCCCATCAGCGGCCGTTTGCCGCGGTCCCGCGCGCCGCCGCAGCCGAACAGCGTCAGCACCCGGTGGCCGGGGAAGCCGGCGCGGATGGCGGTCAGGATGGTGTCGAGCGCATCCGGAGTGTGCGCGAAGTCGACGACGAAGGTCCGGTTGCCGGCCACCCGACACTCGAAGCGGCCATCCACGGCTTGCAGATGCTGCCAGTCGGTGCGCGCGCCGGTTCCCAGCACACCGTCGGCCAGCGCGACCGCCAGTGCATAGTTGCGGCGGTTGTGCGCCAGCGCGAGGAAGGACTTGGCCGCCAATGCCCGCGGTTCCAGGGTGGGTTCGTCCAGGAGTCGGATCGCCGCCTGCGCGACCCCCGCTGCCGACAGCCGACCGGCCACCTCGGGGCTGCTGCAATAGAGCCGGCCGCCGTCGACAAGCTGGTCGAGGATGCGCACCTTGGCGGCGAAATAAGCGGCCTCGGTCCGGTGGTAGTCCAGGTGGTCCTGAGTGAAGTTGGTCCACCCGGCATCCTGCAGCGGCAACCCGTAGACGCGGCCCTGATCCAGCGCGTGACTGCTCACCTCCATCACCACCCAGTCGCAGCGGTCCTGGTAGGCATGCAGCAGCCGACGCAATTCGAGTTGGGGCGGCGAGGTGAACCCGGTCGCGGCCAGCGGTGCCCCATCGAGCGACAGCCCCAGGGTGCCGACCGCCAGCACCCGGTGTCCGTTCGCGGCCAGAATCGACTCCAGGTACTTGATGGTCGTGGTCTTGCCGTTGGTGCCGGTGACGCCGATGAAGCGCAGGTCCGGGCGCAACGGATAAACCCGGTCGCAGAAACGCCCGACCACCTGGGGCCAGTCCGCGGGACGGGTCACATAGACGCCTTTGCCGGGCAGGCCGTCGAAACAGTCGAGCATCCGGTTGGTGACCAGCACGGCGCAGGCGCTGTCCGCCAGGTAGCGCCGATAGATCTCCGCGTCGTCGCGGCCGTCATCGAAGCGCTGAAAGAACAGGATCGAGCCGGGGTCGCAGGCATCGGCGCGCCATTGCAGGTTGGTCAGCGCGACCGGGGCGTCCGGCTCACGCCGCCAGGCGAAGTCGGTGGACGCGAGCAGTTGGGAGAGCGGATTGGTGAGCATCATGGCGGGCGAGCTTAACCGAGGCGCGGGCGCCTTGAAAGCGCCTCGTTTTGCCTACTGGGCCGGCCTTCCTCGTGGGAGCGGCCTCCGGCCGCGATGCGGTCTTGGGGGATCTCGCGGCGTTGGCGTTCATGGCGGCCCCGATTGCGGCCGCAGACCGCTCCCAGAGGGTTGAGAACCGCCGTGCGACTTTCGTGGGAAGGCGATTTTGGAAGCGCTTCCTACCGCGCCGGCCCGACTTAGGTGAGCGGGCGACTCGACCGGAAGCCAACGCTGACGATCATGCCGCTGGATAGGGCGCCATCACGTGCGGCGGGCAATCGCTGATGGTGTATGCGCTGCGCTGACCCACCCGACAAAACCGGCGCTGCCGGGTAAATAAGGCGCGCCGCACAATATTCGGGACACGGTACGTCGGTCGTGCGCGCCGCATCCGCCAGGGGGCGCACGAGACCCTCAAGTTTGGAGCTGCTGATCAGGCCGCCGCCAGTGAGCGCTGCAATCGCTGCCTGACCGGGGTGGATACCCATGCGGGTCGGGTGCTGGAGCAGTCTACAGGTCGTGTTAAAGCAGATGCGTAGCGGTTGGGTCAGGTTGCCGGTTGTCGGAGAAAATCCACCGTTCATCCTACAGGTCATCCGGGGGAGTGATCGTCGGAACCCTCCCCAGGTTATGCTTTCGTGGATACGGAAAGGAGGGTGTGTCGATGGGAGCATGCTCGAATTCGGATGATCAGTTGTCAGGATCGCCATCAGGTTGTTTTAGCGACATCTCTGCCGCGGCGCGCGTGTTGTGGGCCAAGAGTGGGGACCCGGTTGGCCATGGGTTGCTGGCCCACATGCTCGATGTCGCGGCGGTGGCTGAGGCGATCCTGCGGCGCGAGTCTCCCCAGACCCACGCATGGGCAGCAACATCCTTCGGCCTAGCGCCGACGCATACACCACGGTGGGTTGCGGCAGTCGCCGGGTTGCATGACTTCGGCAAGGCGATCCCAGGTTTCCAGTTCAAGTGGCCTGACGGTCAGCGTGCCGACGAGGCTGCCGGTCTTGTGTTCAGGAGCAGTTCGCTGGATGTCCACCGTCATGACCTGGCCGGTGCGATCTTACTGAATCGACAACTGCGCGCTCGGTTTCCGGAGGCGGGATGGATTTCTGGTGTGTGCCAGGCACTCGGCGCTCACCACGGTTACATGCACAGCTCCCACGAGACCAATCAGTCAAGGCCCCTCCACGAGGGTCCTGGTTGGGCGGAGGCGCGTGCCGAGATCCTGGAAGCCTATTTTCACACCCTGGCACCGGGCGATGGTCCCATGCTGGAGGATCTCTCCTTGCCGGCACTGGCTTGGCTTGCCGGTCTGACCAGCGTCGCGGACTGGATCGGATCGAATCTGGATTGGTTTCCCGCGGGCGAACGAGCGGATACCCTTTCCGGTCATCACGCCAAGGCTGGTGAACTTGCCGAGGTAGCCCTGGACGCCATCGGTTGGCCCGCTTACCGGACGCTGCTCAGTGCTGGGGCGGATACCGACAACCTGATCAGGCGCATCATTGGCCAACCGGACAAGACCGTTGCGGCGCGCCCACTCCAGCAAGTCGCCGACGCGCTGCTGGCCAAGGCCACCGGTCCGACCTTGCTGATCGTCGAGGCCCCGATGGGCGAGGGCAAGACTGAGCTCGCCCTGCTCGCCCACCTGCGCCTTCAGGCTACGAACGGACACCGCGGGCTCTATCTCGCCCTACCCACCCAGGCGACCGGTAACGCCATGTTCGATCGCGCCCTGGCGTTTCTGCGGGGCTTTGCACCCAGCCTGCGCCTGGACATTCAGTTGGCCCATGGCGGCGCCTTGCTGGACGAGCGCATCCATCGGCTACGCGAGGTCGACGCATCGCCGGCCGAGTCGGTCGCGTCATCCGTCTGGTTCTCCCAGCGCAAGCGCCCGCTGCTCTCACCCTACGGCGTCGGAACAGTGGATCAGGCGTTGTTTGCCACCCTCAACGTCAAACACCACTTTGTACGGCTTTGGGGCCTGACCAATCGGGTGATCGTCCTCGACGAGATCCATGCCTACGACACTTACACCAGCGGGCTCATCGAGGCCTTGCTGCGCTGGCTCAAGGCCCTGGGCTGCTCAGTCGTTCTGATGAGCGCGACCCTGCCGAACAAACGCCGGGCACGCCTCCTTGACGCCTGGGGTGCCGCGGATCGCTCAGACATCCCCTATCCCCGCATCCTGATGGTTCGGGACGGCGAAACCCTGGGTGAGACCGTTACCTGTCGCCCCCTGGAGCCGATCCGCGTCTCCGGAGTCGCCGAAGAGCTGTCTGCCCTGGCGGACGCGGCCCTGGCCTGTCTGGTCGATGGGGGCTGCGGTCTGGTCGTCGTCAATACCGTCCAGCGTGCCCAAGATCTGTATGGAATGCTACAGCAGCGAGGCACCGATCCGGCCGAGTTGATGCTCTTCCACGCGCGTTTCCCCGCCGACGAGCGCAGCCGGCGCGAGCATGAGGTCTTGAGCCGCTTCGGACCGGTGCCGGAGTCTCAGCGTCCGCCGCGTTGCCTCCTGATCGCCACCCAGGTCGCCGAGCAAAGCCTGGATTTGGACTTCGATTTCATGTTCTCCGATCTGGCCCCCATGGACCTGCTCCTGCAACGGGCCGGCCGGCTGCACCGGCATAAGCGCGAGCGCCCACCCGCGCATCGAGAGCCGCACCTGCGGATCAGCGGACTCCTGGCCGAACGTCCGCCCGAGCTGACGGACACCGCCTGGGGCTTCGTCTACGACCCCTACATCCTCTACTGCTCCTGGGCGGTGGCTTTACGCGAGCCGGTGTGGCGCCTGCCGGAGGACATCGACCGCTTGGTGCAGGCTGTCTATTCCCAAGACCCCTTTGAGGAAGAGGACAGAGCGGAACTTCTGGCCACTCTGGACAAGGCGCTGGGCAACCATTACGCCGAAGTTCAAGATCAGCGGCAATTAGCAATCCACGCAGCGATCAACGCCGAGGCGGAGCCCCAGAACGCCTACGACAAGCCGCGTGCGAACGAAGAGCGCGAAGCCGGAGGCACGCCCGTGGTGACCCGACTGGGGGACAACAGCCTGACTGCTGTCCCCGTCCTGGTGGCGGACGACGGTTGGCGTCTGTTTGCGAGCGATGCACCGTTCAACCCGGAGATGGTCCTGGACGACGCCCTGGCCCGGCGCATCTTCGCCCGCCAGGTCCGGATCTCGAAGAAAGGCGTACTCCACGCCCTGCTGGCACTGCCAACCCAGAAGGGTTTCGACGAACACCCGCTCTTGCGCCACCTGAAACCGCTGCCACTGCGGGACGGCGCCGCCGAACTCGGCGGATTACGTGTGCGTCTGGACTTGGAACTCGGTATTGTCTACGAACCCCTGCTACCCAGCCCGGAGGCAGTATGAGCCACGAGACCCAACCGGCCTTCAACCTGTTGGACGAACCCTGGATATTAGTGCGGACCCTGACCGGTGAGGTCCATAATATGAGCCTGACCCAGGTGTTGCTGGAGGCGGATCAGATTGCCGCCTTAGCCGAGACCTCGCCTCCGAACCTGATCGCCCTGTACCGCATTCTGCTCGCCGTGCTGCATCGGGCGCTCACCACCCACCACGGACGCTGGAAGGATGCGGACCGCGCCCGCTGGTACCGCGAAGGGCTGCCCGCGGCGCCGATCCGCGCCTATCTTGAGCAGTGGCGGGAGCGGTTCTGGTTGTTCCATCCGGAAAATCCGTTTATGCAGGTGGCCGCGTTGGCGGATGCCCCGGAGACACAGGATAAGCACAAGCCTTGGACTCAACTGACGCTTGAGAGCACCAGCGGCAATAACCCGCTCGTTTTCGATCACTCGGTTGATGAAAAACCAACACGGATAAGCCCGGGGTCCGCGGTGCGACACATGCTCGGTTACTTCCAATTTGCGCCGGGTGGACCGGTGAAAGTGCTGAATCCGAGTGGCAATGATACCTCAGGACCATTGGCGAACTCAGCCGCTATTGTGCCAATTGACAATGTCTTATCAAAATCGCTTGTGCTGAGTCTGCATCCCTGTCCGACACGCAATTTCGACGATGATCTTCCGACTTGGGAGAAGCTGCCGCCCATATTGATCAACTTACGGGCGCTTAGACAACCCGCGTCCGGATACAATGATTTATATACCAGACTCATACGTACTGTTCTACTGTTACCGGAGGGCGATCTGGCAATACGCGAAATCTGTTTCGCTGAAGGCGTCGGGCTGAGCGACGATATCAACCTGCCTGACCCAATGATCAGCCAACGCACAAATATGAACGGGGAGCTAATAAAGATCGGCTTCCGAGGAGGTAGAGCGACTTGGCGCGATTTGCCAGCACTTCTCCCCGGCCCCGCGGCTCATGGCGGCTTTCCCGCTCCAATCCTCGGATGGGCCTGCAATGCTTACGAAGCGTTACGAGAGTGGGATAGGTCCTTTGAGGTGGTTGTTGCGGGAGTCGCAATGGACAAAATGAAGTGTGAACGGTGGCGCTCAGAATCATTTGTTTTACCTCGCCAGGTCCTTGCCAATCCGGAGCTGACTGGACTTCTGAGGCAATTTGCTCAACAAGCGGAAGACGTGCATTGGCGCTTGCGCCAGATCTCCGCATCCATGATTGCGGAAGCGTTGCCTGTTTCCGGTGAGCGAACTCGCTCAAAGACCGGAAGGGACAAACGGAGTATTGAGGAGAAGCGATATGATAGTTTTTCGGCAACTGTTGTCTTTTTTTCTGTTGTCGAACGAATCTTTTATCGGTTAGTGCCCCAGATCGCGCATGGGGAAGTTGAAGCGGCGGATCATGAATGGAGAACTACTCTCGTTGAGGCGGGATGGCAATCATGGGAAGCTGCGCTGCAAAGCTTAGGCGATTCGCCGATTGCATGGAAGGCCCGTGCGCGCGCCCTGCCAAAAACGGCGGCTTTGCTGAAATCCATCAGGTATTCTGCGGCGGAACCGACACAAGATGGGGCTATTCCATGAACGAACGCGCTGATTCATTCATCGCCCACTTATGCGAGCTTGCGAAGCATGATCGGGGGGCGTTGGCGCATCTGCGCCGCAGTCTGGGATTTGCCCCAGGGGCCTTTCCTCCCGCCTATCCCTACGTGGAACGCTTCGTCCCCCGGGGTCGGCCCGCCAATGACCCTTGGCGCAAGGCGCTCTATCTCACCGCCGGGTTGTTCGCCCGTCACCCCGAACACCGCGAAGATGAGAGTCTGGCGTCCGCCCTCGGTCGCCTTGCCCGCGCCCGCGAGAGCGCAAGCATTGAGCGACGCTTTATCGCCCTCCTGGGTGCCGAGTCGGACGGGCTACCGAACATGCTACGCCAGGTAGCCTCTCTTTTGGCTGCGGACGGTCATCCCTGCGACTACGGAAGCCTGCTCAATGACTTAGGCGTCTGGTTAAGGCCCCTTGATAGCGACGGCCGTGATCGGATTCGCCAACGTTGGGCGCGCGACTTTTACCGCACCTATGACACCACGCTGGAGACTGCCGACAACGATCAGTCCGACCTCAATGAATCCACAACCACGAACTGACAAGGAGCGCGCCATGGGCCTCTTCATCGAGTTTCATCTGATCCAGAACTTTGCACCCTCCAATCTCAACCGGGACGACACCGGCGCCCCCAAGGATGCCATCTTCGGTGGCCAGCGTCGGGCGCGTGTCAGTAGCCAGTGCTTCAAGCGAGCGATCCGGCTCAAGTCGGCGGAGTTGGGAGCAATCCCATCCGAGTTCGGATCGGTTCGCACACTGAAACTCAAGGAGTTGCTGGCGAAGCAGTTGACCGATCGCGGACACGCGAACGCTGATATCCAGATCGTGACTGCCCTGGCGGCGGCGGGATTTAAAGTTAAAGACGACGGCAAGACCGAGTACCTCTTATTCCTGGGGCAGGGCGAGATCGATCAGCTTGCCGAGTTGATCCATACGCATTGGGATGCACTCTGCGCTTCCACAATCGGGGAGACCAAAAAGACCAAGAAGGAGGCCAAGGCCAGCGCCCCGCCTGAGGTGATTAAAGAGGCGAAGGCCATCTTGAATGGACAGAAAGCCGTCGATGTTGCCATGTTCGGTCGAATGCTTGCGGATCTACCAGAAGTCAACCAATATGCCGCGTGCCAAGTAGCCCATGCCATCAGCACCCATCGGGTAGAGCGGGAATTCGACTACTTCACTGCTGTCGATGACAAGGGCGACATCGACGAGACCGGTGCCGGCATGATCGGCCAAGTGGAATTCAATTCCGCCACCTTCTACCGCTATGCCGTCATCGACCCCCTCAAACTGCTGGAGAACCTGAAAGGGGATAAAGACCTAGCGCTCGAGGGCATCGGCGCCTTTACCCAGGCCATGGCGCGCGCCATCCCGACCGGCAAGCAGAACACTTTCGCAGCCCACAACCCGCCGAGCTTCGTGGGCGTGGTCCTGCGCCATAGCAGCCCCTTCAATCTGGCGAATGCGTTTGAAAAGCCAGTTTGGCCCAGGCAGGACCAGGAACTGACAGCCCTGTCAGTGGAGAAGTTGGCCGAGCATGACGCAAAGGTGACGGGTGCTTACGGTGACGGCAAGGACGCGTGGGCCTATCTGGACCTCACCGGCGCCTGGCCCGAGACAAAAGGCTCATCCCAGAAGGACTTGAACACTCTTGCGGAATGGGTTGTCAAGCATGTCAGCACCGAGTTGGGGGCCTGACCATGCCGACGCTACTGCTGCGGCTCGCCGGCCCCATGCAGTCCTGGGGCACGACTAGCCGGTTCGATGAGCGTGACAGCCAACTGGAGCCGTCCAAGTCCGGTGTGCTGGGTCTGGTTTGCGCCGCTTTGGGGCGAGACCGGTCTGAGTCGGTGGATGACTTGGCCTGTCTGCGCATGGGCGTCCGGGTGGACCGGGAGGGCCTCTTGATGCGCGACTATCAGACCGCCACCGGGATAATGACCGCCGCGGGCAAGGTAGACCTGAATCGCACTGTTGTCAGCCCTCGTTACTACCTGGCAGATGCCGCCTTCCTGGTCGGACTGGAAGGTGAGGACCGCAAGCTGCTGGAGGAGATTCAGGTCGCCCTGCGTGCTCCGGTCTGGCCTCTGGCGCTGGGTCGCAAGGCATTCCCCCCGGGTTGTCCTGTCTGGTTGCCGGACGGCCTGCGTGACCTGGGCCTGCGTGACGCACTGATCGCGGCGCAGCGGACGGTTGATCCCCGGTATGAGCACCGACAGGCCCCGTTGCGTCTGATCTTGGAACATGCCGAGAGCGGGGCGGTGCGGCACGACCAGCCCGTCGCCGCTTTCGCAGAGCGCCGCTTTGGTCCGCGCTATGTCGCCACAGAGGTGGTTAATGTACCTGTCTAAGCTGACGCTGGATCCGCAGCACCCGCAGGCTCGGCGGGATCTCAGCAGTCGTTACGAGATGCACCGCACCCTGGTCCGTGCCTTCGCGCCAGACGCACAGACGCCACCGGCGCCTTTTCTCTGGCGACTTGAGCCAAGTCGGGTGATGGGTTCCGATGCGGTCCTGCTGGTGCAGTCCGAAACCCGTGCCGATTGGTCGGTATTGGACGCCTTTACGGGCTACGCACTGGAAATCCAGGGCAATAAGTCCGTGAACTTAGAGCGACTGATTGCGAATGCCGGGGAGCAGTTTCGCTTTCGCTTGGTCGCTAACCCCACCTTGACCCTCAATGGAAAACGCTACGGGTTGGTTAAGGAAGATGAGCAATTGGACTGGCTGGCACGTCAAGGGGCGAAGCACGGTTTTGGGTTGTGCGCCTGTCTGCGGCTTGGCAATGAGCGGATCCAGGTGCGTCAGGGCAGCACCGGGCATCGCATCACCCTACAATCTGTCCTGTTTGAGGGTGCGCTGGAAGTACAAGACACCACGAACCTGCGTATCGTAGTTCGCCAAGGGCTGGGTCACGGGAAGGCACTCGGACTCGGATTGGTCTCGCTCGGCAGGCTCGCGTAATGGATTGACTTGCGGGACAACACCAACCCAGGATCACCCGGCCCCTGAAACACGGACAGCTCTATGCTCCCCCCACTCAAACCCATCGCCATGAAAGAGCGCATCTCTCTGATCTTCATCCAGTATGGTGAGATCGACGTATTGGATGGTGCCTTCGTCGTCATCGACAAGGATGGCGTGCGCACCCACATTCCGGTCGGCAGCATTGCCTGCATTATGCTGGAGCCCGGCACCCGCGTCTCGCATCGCGCGGCGGCGCTGGCGGCGCGGGTCGGCACGCTCCTGGTGTGGGTTGGCGAGGCCGGCGTGCGGCTTTACGCCTCCGGCCAGCCCGGCGGGGCGCGCTCGGATCGGCTGCTCTACCAAGCCAAGTTGGCCTTGGACGATCAGGCCCGCCTCAAAATCGTGCGCAAAATGTATGAGTTGCGCTTCGGCGAAGCCCCGCCGGAGCGGCGCAGCGTCGAACAGTTGCGGGGCATTGAGGGGGCGCGGGTCAAAAAAATTTACGATAACTTGGCCAAGCGCTTCGGCGTCAACTGGACCGGCCGCCGTTATGACGCCAGCGACTGGGACAGCAGCGATCTGCCCAATCTGTGCCTATCCGCTGCCACCGCCTGTCTTTACGGGATCAGCGAGGCCGCCATCCTGGCCGCCGGCTACGCCCCCGCGGTTGGTTTCATCCACACCGGCAAGCCCCAGTCATTCGTCTACGACATGGCGGACATCGTCAAATTCGACACCGTGGTCCCGCTGGCTTTCAAGATCGCGGCCAAGAAACCCGCCCAACCGGAGCGCGAGGTGCGCCTGGCCTGCCGCGACATATTCCGTGAGACCAAACTGCTCGGTAAAATCATCCCCATGATTGAAGAGGTTCTGGCGGCCGGCGGTCTGCAGCCGCCGGAGCAACCCGAAGAATCCGTCGGGCCGGCGATTCCTGAAGGCGAGCGATTGGGCGATGCTGGTCATCGTCACTGAGAATGTACCGCCGCGGCTGCGCGGACGCCTGGCGGTCTGGCTGCTGGAGATCCGCGCGGGTGTCTACGTCGGCACCCCGTCCAAGCGGCTGCGGGAGTTCATCTGGGACCAGGTTACGGAAGGGGTCGAGGAAGGCAATGCGGTGATGGCCTGGAACACTAACACGGAATCCGGTTACGATTTCCTCACTGTCGGTAAGAACCGGCGGATACCTGTCGATTTCGACGGCCTGCGCTTGGTGAGCTTTTTGCCCCCGGAGGAACCCAAGAAGCTCTTTAACAACTGAAAACGAACCCCTTTGAAATGCGGACACATTCGGTAGATTTTTTCTTGGCGAAATTCTCTAGCGAAATCCGCGAAGTATGAGCAGTGTGTTCCCCGCGCCCGCGGGGATGAACCGGCACGCCGTCGCATTGGTGCGATCTGCCAGAAGTGTTCCCCGCGCCCGCGGGGATGAACCGATTCTTGAGACCACGGCTTAGCGCCAGTCACAGTGTTCCCCGCGCCCGCGGGGATGAACCGGCAATGGAGCAGGAACCGGGGTCGTGGGGCGAGTGTTCCCCGCGCCCGCGGGGATGAACCGCCATGGCCTCCCCTCCCAGATGGGATGACCGAGTGTTCCCCGCGCCCGCGGGGATGAACCGCGACTGGTTGGGGTTGATCGCGTAGACCCTGGGTGTTCCCCGCGCCCGCGGGGATGAACCGCGGGAGCCGCTCGCCCGCCGCGTCTAGATAAAGTGTTCCCCGCGCCCGCGGGGATGAACCGCCAACAGCATTCCTGTTGCTACTATATAGTAGGTGTTCCCCGCGCCCGCGGGGATGAACCGCCGGGGTCTACGCAGGACGAACAGCCGGTGATGTGTTCCCCGCGCCCGCGGGGATGAACCGCGTGTCGCATCGACGTGGAAGAGGTTGCAGTTGTGTTCCCCGCGCCCGCGGGGATGAACCGCCGATCGGACGGCGCCCGCTGTATGACAATGAGTGTTCCCCGCGCCCGCGGGGATGAACCGATGCGCTCTACCTTCGCGTTCAATAGGGCGCTGTGTTCCCCGCGCCCGCGGGGATGAACCGATCGGAGGCGGATTCATTTTGTGCTGCCGGTGGTGTTCCCCGCGCCCGCGGGGATGAACCGATTTCAGTAATTGCGACGGGAGAAGCACAATTGTGTTCCCCGCGCCCGCGGGGATGAACCGACAACCGATGCTGCGCTGCTTGCTCGCGTAGAGTGTTCCCCGCGCCCGCGGGGATGAACCGAACTTGTCCTGGTCTACATTCTGCCGGCGTAAGTGTTCCCCGCGCCCGCGGGGATGAACCGCTCGCGAATCCGATTCTCCATCTCGGCTACGAGTGTTCCCCGCGCCCGCGGGGATGAACCGAATATGGAATGACGAAGGACGAATACTTGGCGGTGTTCCCCGCGCCCGCGGGGATGAACCGCTCCTCGGGGGTGAGTTCGGACACCACACGCCGTGTTCCCCGCGCCCGCGGGGATGAACCGACGGTTGACGGCTCCGGGCTGCTGGAGGACGGGTGTTCCCCGCGCCCGCGGGGATGAACCGCCGTCTCTGAGACCTACCCCGACACCGCCGCCGTGTTCCCCGCGCCCGCGGGGATGAACCAACGCCTCCGCCAGCCCCGACAGCGTGTCCAGCGTGTTCCCCGCGCCCGCGGGGATGAACCGCATCGAGCACGTTGGCCGTCAGACCGGCAATGGTGTTCCCCGCGCCCGCGGGGATGAACCGCAGCCCCGTCCCCGCCGCAAAACGATGCACACGTGTTCCCCGCGCCCGCGGGGATGAACCGATACTGACCGATATACAGAGCGGATTTTTCGAGTGTTCCCCGCGCCCGCGGGGATGAACCGCCAGTCTGCGTTACATCTAACCCGGTCTGCGTGTGTTCCCCGCGCCCGCGGGGATGAACCGTGCGGTGTCTACCTTACGGTAAACCAGCATCGGTGTTCCCCGCGCCCGCGGGGATGAACCGCGCGTCTCGGGCTTTCCGTTTGAGACCTATCCGTGTTCCCCGCGCCCGCGGGGATGAACCGTCAGTCGATGTCGTGGTGGTGGCTGGTGGTGGGTGTTCCCCGCGCCCGCGGGGATGAACCGGCCATGAGCGCGGCATCATAGGTTTGCTTGATGTGTTCCCCGCGCCCGCGGGGATGAACCGGTGGCCATCAACTGCTGATGCAGGGCAAACGAGTGTTCCCCGCGCCCGCGGGGATGAACCGTTGGGATCGGTGTAATTGGTCGCTGGTCGGCGGTGTTCCCCGCGCCCGCGGGGATGAACCGTCCAACTCGGCGTCGCTCCACTGCTGGGGCAGGTGTTCCCCGCGCCCGCGGGGATGAACCGACCCGGTTGATGACCGCGGCGATCAGGCGGAAGTGTTCCCCGCGCCCGCGGGGATGAACCGTTGTTCGGGCGTTGCTTTGTGCTGTGTCAGGTGTGTTCCCCGCGCCCGCGGGGATGAACCGTACAGAGCAGGGTTGCGTCGCCAATGGACGCCGTGTTCCCCGCGCCCGCGGGGATGAACCGTGCATCGGGTCGCAGGAGCGCCCCGCCCAATGAGTGTTCCCCGCGCCCGCGGGGATGAACCGACTATGTTTGCGCACAAAGCGCCGCGTTGCCCGTGTTCCCCGCGCCCGCGGGGATGAACCGGTCGTCCATCTGACTCCTGCTCGGTGATGTCAGTGTTCCCCGCGCCCGCGGGGATGAACCGATGTCCGGTGCCCTCGTCGCGGGTGACGACGAGTGTTCCCCGCGCCCGCGGGGATGAACCGTCAAATCCTGGTCGGAAAAGGCAGCAATGACAGTGTTCCCCGCGCCCGCGGGGATGAACCGCGCCTACCCGCCGATCGCTATACCGTCGACCGGTGTTCCCCGCGCCCGCGGGGATGAACCGGATTTGGCACGCGCCTTGTGCGACGCTCTGCGGTGTGTTCCCCGCGCCCGCGGGGATGAACCGCCTGTCGCATCGTATCGCTTAGTTGAGGGAGTGTGTTCCCCGCGCCCGCGGGGATGAACCGGCTCGACGGCCGCCGCCACCTGATCGGGCGTAGTGTTCCCCGCGCCCGCGGGGATGAACCGTTCGCCAGGCGCTGCTGTCGCGCGAGTCCCTGCGTGTTCCCCGCGCCCGCGGGGATGAACCTGGCGCGCGCCCTCGGTGTGGCGCCTGGGTACCGTGTTCCCCGCGCCCGCGGGGATGAACCGGTAAGCGACGCTGCGCGGGTCAACGCCCTTGAGTGTTCCCCGCGCCCGCGGGGATGAACCGCAAAAGTAGACATCCTCCATGCGCTCGAAGACGTGTTCCCCGCGCCCGCGGGGATGAACCGGAGCTTCACGATAATCAGCCATCGACATCACGGTGTTCCCCGCGCCCGCGGGGATGAACCGCGAGCGATACCATGAGCAACATACCGACCGGAGTGTTCCCCGCGCCCGCGGGGATGAACCGACCTGCAAGACCTGGGACTCCCCGACCTTGCCATGTTCCCCGCGCCCGCGGGGATGAACCTCAACAATCACGCCGTCGCTCCCAGCCGCCTCCGTGTTCCCCGCGCCCGCGGGGATGAACCGGTGCAATACACGGCGTTGCGGTGGATGAGGCGGTCGATGCGGTCGTGTTCCCCGCGCCCGCGGGGATGAACCGCTCCGCCGTTTTCGCCGCAAACTCTGCCGACGGTGTTCCCCGCGCCCGCGGGGATGAACCCGGTACTCATACCCGTGCCCCGCGCACCGTCGCGTGTTCCCCGCGCCCGCGGGGATGAATCGTTCAGTTGCCGACTGGGGTCCAACTCATCGGCGTGTTCCCCGCGCCCGCGGGGATGAACCGGTGGTAAATGTGTAGACCAGACGCGCAAAAGCGTGTTCCCCGCGCCCGCGGGGATGAACCGCGAACTGTTCCCGGCCCCAGATTACAGAGCGAGTGTTCCCCGCGCCCGCGGGGATGAACCGTCCGTGGCGTCGGTCAGGGTGAAATTCACATGGTGTTCCCCGCGCCCGCGGGGATGAACCGTTGGTCGACACCATTTGCAGCGCGAACGGAGCGTGTTCCCCGCGCCCGCGGGGATGAACCGCCGTTCGACTCGACCGGTCCAGCGACGACCGCGTGTTCCCCGCGCCCGCGGGGATGAACCGCATTGGATGGGCGCGGCACTCGGGCGCTATCAGTGTTCCCCGCGCCCGCGGGGATGAACCGCGTCTCCGGTTGCGCCCTTCCCCATCGGGATCGTGTTCCCCGCGCCCGCGGGGATGAACCGAACCGGGGCGACAAGCCGCAGATACTGACCGAGTGTTCCCCGCGCCCGCGGGGATGAACCCGCAGGCGGATCAGCGGGCGTACCAACTGGAGCGTGTTCCCCGCGCCCGCGGGGATGAACCGCGCAATCGTGAAGCCAGATGTAACGAACAGTGGTGTTCCCCGCGCCCGCGGGGATGAACCGCGCAGCCCGACCAGGCCCGCGGCATAGTCGGTGTGTTCCCCGCGCCCGCGGGGATGAACCGTTCCTTGCTCAACTGGTCGCGGTAGCAGTATTGTGTTCCCCGCGCCCGCGGGGATGAACCGGCTGCATCAGCGGCGGCGTCCAGCGTGCTGAAGTGTTCCCCGCGCCCGCGGGGATGAACCGGCCAATCCCGCCAACCCGGTGCACGGTGCGCCGTGTTCCCCGCGCCCGCGGGGATGAACCGCTCCACCGTGATCTGGATGGTCACACCTGGGTGTGTTCCCCGCGCCCGCGGGGATGAACCGTCGGCTCGAACTGCGGCGGGGTTGTCTCAAGCGTGTTCCCCGCGCCCGCGGGGATGAACCGGTCCGGCTCTTGGTCATGCCAGTCTTCGCGGTGTGTTCCCCGCGCCCGCGGGGATGAACCGGTCAGCGGCCCCGAGGTCTCCATCGCAATGGCGTGTTCCCCGCGCCCGCGGGGATGAACCGCCAACGGGCAGCGCCGGGGAGCGCGGGGTCGGGTGTTCCCCGCGCCCGCGGGGATGAACCGTCGACCTGTTTTGAGTAGTCCATCGCACTGGTGTGTTCCCCGCGCCCGCGGGGATGAACCGTTCTATGTGTTCGATGTCGACCTGCGTGGCCGGTGTTCCCCGCCCCCGCGGGGATGAACCGACGGGGATGCAGTTAAGAAGTATATGGGGGAGTGTTCCCCGCGCCCGCGGGGATGAACCGCCCATTGCCCACGGTCTGGCTGTTCATGCTTCGTGTTCCCCGCGCCCGCGGGGATGAACCGGTGAGCAGTTACCAACATCAGAGGGGCTGATGCGTGTTCCCCGCGCCCGCGGGGATGAACCGGTAGTCGGTCGCCATCTCAGCAATTCCAGGATGGTGTTCCCCGCGCCCGCGGGGATGAACCGGTCAACCGGCCGCGGCATTGGGTGCTGGCACGGTGTTCCCCGCGCCCGCGGGGATGAACCGATCGAGCAGTTGCAGTACGAGGCCGAGCGGCAGTGTTCCCCGCGCCCGCGGGGATGAACCGTTTTTCCAGAACGCGATGCGCTATCACGTGACGTGTTCCCCGCGCCCGCGGGGATGAACCGCTGGTCGAGCTTGGCGAGCCCCGCGATACTGAGTGTTCCCCGCGCCCGCGGGGATGAACCGGCCGGCCAAGCTGGCCCCGCGCACCCGCGGCCGTGTTCCCCGCGCCCGCGGGGATGAACCTGCGCAAGGGGGTGACGGCCTATAACGATGATCGTGTTCCCCGCGCCCGCGGGGATGAACCGAAACCCGCCTGTGCGACGGCACCGCCACCATGGTGTTCCCCGCGCCCGCGGGGATGAACCGCGCCTGGCGGCTCTCGCCGCACAGGAGTCGGTGTGTTCCCCGCGCCCGCGGGGATGAACCGTCATATACCCACCCGTCGCACGGACCTGGCGCGTGTTCCCCGAGCCCGCGGGGATGAACCGCGGTCGGGCGTGCTGAGCCCGTGGCCGATGGCATGTTCCCTACGCCCGCGGGGATGAACCGTGAAGTTGCAACTTGAGGAGGTATGACGTGAATTTACATCTGTCGTTCTTGGATTTGCCGCCCGCTGAGCGCGACCGACGTTTGGCGGAAATCGGCATGACGGTCGAGCAATATGCGGCTTCGCTGGCCGAGGCGGAAGCCAGCTTTGCCGCGCCGCAGGACCTCAGTCTGCCGCTGCCCAGGTGGGCCGATGACCCGATTGAGGGGGTGATGACGCCGGAGGACTATTACCTGGAGCGCATGGAGGCCGCCGGGCGACGCGCGGAACAGGCCGCGGCGAAGGTGGCCGGCTGATGTGGGTCTTGGCCTTGATCACGGTTCCGGCCACGGGACATCGTAGGGTGGACAAGCGCAGCGCAGTCCACCAGCGGCGGCGCGGGATTCGGTGGACTGCGCTAGCGCTTGTCCACCCTACGGCCGGAACGATGATCAAGGCCTTGGTCTTCTTGTCCGACGTGTTCCCTGCGCCCGCGGGGATGAACCGTGGATGTCCGAGCGGCAGGCGGCGCAGCGGGAGTGTTCCCCGCGCCCGCGGGGATGAACCGACATCACCGAGCGGTTCACGCTGTTCCAGGGTGTGTTCCCGTGCCCGCGGGGATGAACCCCAAACCCACTCGAAAAAAGCGCCATCGCCCGGTGTTCCTCGGGCCCGCGATCGTCATGAGGGCCGCCAATCGCCCGCACAAGCACCTTACGCTAGCCCAACTTTAACACATGAGATTATTTCTTATTTAATCTCAACCGCTTGCGGCGGTGAAAATGGCTGAGTGGCACTACAAACTTGCCAATCTTTGAAATTTCCGGGCTCAGATACCCATCAACGTGTCTCTCCGGCGGTGGTTTCCAGACCCCCAAGTCTCAAGGACCTGTGTGGAGGTGTTCTCGCTCCGAGCTGATGGCTTTTCGCGGGATGTATATCGAAGACGCTACAACGTCTCGCGTGCAGGGTCCAGCCCCCCCGAAAAATAAATTGGCACTACATTGAGGGTTCGGAACACCGTGTACTTATCACTCATTGCTTTAGGGTTCAGTTGAACGGCTGAATCAATGGGGCTATGTTAAAGATGGGCTAGGCCGCCTTTAGCAGTGCGTCCGATCGGACTTTGATCCGGCCAAGGCCGCCCGGGGTCTCCGTGGGCTGCGCGGAGCGGGCTCTCATGTTTGCAGCAGTCGCAGGTCTTGTCAGCCACAACGGTTAGCACCTCCAGGTCGTCGTGCTCAGCCGTCTGCGGGGAGCGCTCCGACTACCCAGGCGGCGCATTGAGCATGGCGACCGCGGTTTGCCGAGTCGCCGCATCAATCCTCCCAATCCATCAGCCCCCGCGCCCGGATCAGCGCGGGGTCGAGGTCTCCCCACTTGGCCTGGATCTCGGCGAAAAGGATCTCGGCTTGCTCCCGCAAGCTCTGGTCGATGGCGTCATGGAGCGCGCGCAGTTTCGCCTGACCATCGGCGTCGCGGTCGGTGGTACCCATCAGATCGCGCAGGATCGCGTTGCTGTCCCGACCCTCGACGAACACGCCGTATTCTTGGACCTTCCCGTCGACAAAATGGCGGACCTGGCGGTTTTCCGCGCTGCTCAGCACCTGCGGCGAGTGTGTCGTCACGATGAACTGGAGCCGGGGAAAGACCTCTCTCAGCCCATCCAGCACCACCCGCTGCCAGCGCGGGTGCAGGTGCAGGTCGATCGCGTCGATCAGGACGACGCCCTCCAGCAGCGCCGGGGCCTCGGCGCCATCCCGCTCGTTCAGGATCACCGCGCGGCGGGTAATGTCGGCCACCAGCGCGAGATACACATGAAACCCGTCGGACAGTTCTCGCCAGGGAACGACATGCCCATTCTCGAACCGTACTACAGGGCTACGCTCGCGCGGGTCGTACCAGGACCGGGTCACGCCCGGCGTGGCCCTTGCGACCGTGTCCATGACAGCACTGGCAAGTGCCCGCTCCGGCTCGCCCTGTTGCCGGCGGACCGTATCGGCCAGCACTTCTTCAAGCAGCCAGGTCAGCAAGGCCGAGTCGTCCAGGGCGGCGTTCAGGCTGCCTGCGTACCCCTCCCAGCGGTCGGGAGCACTGGCGGCCGGTCTGGTCGATGCCTTGCCACGCCCCATCCGATCCATGCCGTAGAAGGCAAACCGGGGCCAGCGCGCGCCGGGCCGACGAACCTGCTCCATCGCGTCGACCAGGTCCCCATGGTGGATATCCGGCGCGCGGTTTGAGGCGGGATTACGATGCTGATCCAGTTCACGCCAGCAGCAGCGCCCACATCGGCAGTCCAGATGAGAGTGCAGGGGCCGGCCGGCTCGCGCCGGCCGCGCTCGTCGAGCGTGATCGGGCGCGGATCGCGCCGCGGATCGAGCTTCAGACCGCGTAGCGTGCCCGATTGGAAGGGGGTCAGCCCGACCGCCAGCGCCGTCAGCACCGCGGTCTTACCGCCACCGTTCTCGGCGCACAGCACCGTCAGGTCGGGTTCGAGGTGCAGGTCGAGCGCCTCGAAGCACCGATACTGCTCCAGGTGGAGTTGGGTGAAGCGGAACATGGTCGCCTAGCCGGCGTCCAGCCGCTCGTGAATCCACCTGGATACCAGGGCTGTTTCGGGGGTGTGCTCCTGACGCGCCCTTGCGCGAAGTGCGGCCAGGTCCGCGGCGGGGAGAATGACCGACAACGGTTCCGCGCGTTGAAACACCGGCTCGGTCACCTCGACGCGTGCGTCCTCGAAATCGGTGACGTCATGCGTCTGCCAGAATTCCGCCAGTGCCGTGATGGAGTCCGTCTCGGGTAGCTTGTTCATCGTCTTTGCCATTGTTGATAGCCTTGCCGTTCGCGCTCGGTCATGGGTCTGGCCGTCACCGATGTGTCGACTGGCGTAACGGTTCGAGGCACTGCGCACTGAGCGCCGCCAGTCGGTAACGGGTCTCGGACTGGGGACTGCGCGCCGCCACCCGCTCCAATTACCGCTATCGCGCGGTGATCCCGCGGGCCGCGATTGCGCAAACCCTGGCGGATCAGGCTGCGGAGATCGAACATGAGAATTTCAATGGAACCGACATGCCGGGGGCGGCCTTGCCCCCGTTGCTGCAAGAACTGTCCTGGCTGAACCGCAACGCGGGAGCGGCCACGCTGACCTTTGAAGCCGCGCTCGTAGGCCGCGTTGACGCTTGACACCCGCCCGCGCCGCGCACGGGGAATCGACTCATCGCCGCATCGCGACATACTCCCGCATGGCGTCATTCACCCTGGTCTGCCACCCGGGGCCGCTGGCCTTGAGCGCGGCCAGCACGTCCGCATCGAAGCGGATGGTGGTCGAGACCTTCAGCGGCTTGCTGGCGGGGGGGCGGCCGATGCGCGACCGTGGCTTGACCGCCTCCCACTCTGCATCGGTCAGCGGGCGCGCGTCCGGATCGGACATGGCGGCGGCCGTGATCGCGGCATCGTCTTCGTCGGTGTTCATGACGGTTCCGGGTTTAAGACGCGGCATAGCGGTTCCTCTCGGTTGTGTTGGCCTTGCGCAGGCTGATGACGCGCCGACCATCGGCGCGATCCACGAAGACCACATAGAACAAGCGCAGTCCGATGTAGCCGATGGCGCATTCCCGCTCCTCCCCGTAGGCCTCGCGCTCGTCGGGCCAGACCAGCGCCGTGTCCCACTCCAAGTCCTGCGCCAGCGCCAACGAGACGCCGTGTTTGGCGCGGTTGATGGCATCCTTGGCAGGGTCGAAGTGCATGTTCACGCTACTTATCGTAGTAACAGAAACTCAGCGAGTCAATCCGTCTTGGCGCGCCCTTGCGCGAAGTGCGGCCAGGTCCGCAGCGTGGAAAATGACCGACAACGGTTCCGTGCGCTCGTCGCTCGGGGTGCTGGAGCCGCATGCCCTGGCGAGCCTCAACGCCGTGATCGAGGTCCTGGAGCAGATTCAAGGCGCCGCGTCCGGCGCCGGGCACCCGAGCCCGCCCCCGGTGGACTTCAAGTCCGGCCCCCAGCGGCTGCGCGAGCACACCCAGGCCCTGCTGGGACCTGATCCCCAGGGCCGCCTCGTGCGCATCATGGTCAGCATGCCGAGTGAGGCGGCGACCGATGCCCAACTCGTCCAGAACCTGGTCGAGGCCGGGATGGACGTGATGCGCATCAACTGCGCCCATGATGGTCCGGAGGCGTGGGCGGCGATGGTCGACAACCGGCGCCGCGCCGAACAGACGCTGGGGTGGAGTTGCCGGGTCGCCATGGACCTGGCCGGTCCCAAGCTGCGCACCGGGGCCTTGCGGGCGAGCGGCCGGGTGCAGCGGCTCGCCCCGCAGCGCGATTGCTTCGGTCGGCTGGCGCGGCCGGGACGGGTGTGGCTGACCCCCGCCGAGGCGGTCGCGCCGACGCCTGCGGACCTGCGTCTACGGCTGCAGATCAGCGGCGGGCTGTTCGGTCGCATCGCCGTGGGCGACGCGCTCGACTTCATCGACGCCCGCGGCCAGGCGCATTGCTGCAGGTGCGCGAGGCGCGGGGTGCTTCCTGGGCGGCCGAGATCGAGCAGACGGCCTATGTGGAGGAGGCCACCAGCGTCACGGCCCGCCGCGGCGGCGAATCCGTCGGCACCGGCGCCTTCATCAATGTGCCCGAAATCATCCTGCCGATTGCACTGGCGGTCGGCGATCCGCTCGTCCTGACCCGCGTTGATGCACCCGGCCAAGGTGCCGAGCGCGCTGCGGATGGCATCATTGTGACCCCCGCCCAGGTCCATTGCACCCTCGCGGCCGCCTTCGAGTGCGCCCGTCCCGGACACGCGGTCTGGTTCGACGATGGCAAGATCGGCGGGGTGGTCGCCGCCAACGATGGCGAGCGGATCACCGTCACCATCACCCGGACCGGACCCAAAGGGGCCAAGTTGCGCGCCGAGAAGGGCGTCATGGCCGAGTGCGCCATGCTCAACAAAGGACCCAAGATCGTCGAGACCGTGCGCTTTCTCGCCGACATCATCGACCGCATGGATGAGCATTACAGCAAACAGCGCGCCACCCTGCGGCGCCTGGCGGTGGCCGATCTGGAGGACTTGAAGGGCGGCAATTGAATTGAACCTGGACCTTTAGCTGAGCCTGGCCCTTTTACCCGGCTATTCCTCCCCTGCTAGCATGCAAAGCCGTTGTACCAACCTGGGGTGGTAATAAATTCCATTGCTCTGCATCTGCACCACGGCCTGGTGAAATGATGGAAGCAATCCCATTTCGCGCGCCTTAAGCAATATGCCGAGTGTGCCGACCACGGGTAGGCCGAGCAATTCCGCCATATTGCGTCCGATGCGCTCATCGATGATCACGCGCTCCGCGCCGAGCTTGCTTGCCATCGCCAGGGTGTCACGCTCGCCGCGGTCCAGGCTGAGCAATAGGCCGGGCAGCGTCGCCTCGTCGGCAGCGACAATCCGCGTCCAGGGTAGCGCCCGCAGTTCCGGCACGGGAATCGGGCCACCCGCGGCGCATTCCGCTACCACCGATTCCGTTAGATGGATAGTGCCGAACAGGCACGGTAGCAGATCGAGTAGGCCGATGCCGGCCAGGGCGATCAGCGGCGTGGTATTGCAGAAGATCACGACGGCCCATCCAGCAGCGAGGTCTCCCGCGCGAGATCATCAAAGCTGTCTTCCAACAAGACCGCACCGGACTCCATGGCGCGCAACAGGAAGGTCACGCGCGGCATGCCGAGCCAGGCTGCGGCGGTGCCCGAGGATAGCCGCCCCTCCCGGAACAGTGTAATCGCCGCGTGCTGCTTCATGAAGCCAGCCAGTCCTTCTGCGTTCATGTGCAGGGAGACCAGGATTTCCGCGGGACAGTCGATCGCAATGGTCTGGTTCATCGATTCCTCCGGGGTGTTCAGCGCAATCCGGGAAACAGGGCCGCGGGACTATGGCCCGCCGAGTCTAAGACAGGCACATCGGCGGCCAGAGGCTGGCTCTTGCTCTCGTGCCGGGGCTCTGCCCCGGCATGCCGTCTTGGCGGCTCCGCCGCCTATGTTTGCCTCGCGTTGACGCCTTGATCCGGCAGCAGAGCCGCTAAGAGGGCTCGTCACCTGAAGACATACCGCCGAGGTAGACGCGCGGTCTTGTCTCGGCGCTTGCGCAATAGTTAGGGCATTCTTTAGGATAGCATTTCGACAAAGGGGAGTACCCTCGTAAGCGCCACCGAACAAGCCCGTTTCCCTCTGGTTCCGCGGCTCCGCCTCGGCACGAGTGAAGGTTGACGTGTCAGTTAGCGTTGCGGGCGGTTTAGTCGCTGGTCCTCGGGACGCTCTTTGGGCTGTCGGCCCCGGTCCCGTTGGACGTTGTGGTGTTTGGTGCGGCAGTTGCGCGTTCTTGCTCAGGGTTGCAGACAGAGGTACTGCCAGATCACCGTGGCCCCGGCCAACGCGGTGATCTCGGCCTGGTCGTAGGCGGGGGCGACCTCGACCAAATCCATGCCCCGGAAGTCGATCCCCTGCAACCGCTTGAGGATCGCCATGACCTGCCAGGTGAACAGTCCCCCGACCTCGGGGGTGCCGGTGCCGGGCGCCTGACCGGGGTCGATGGCATCGATGTCGAACGAGAGATAGGCCGGGCCGGACCCCAGCACCGCGTGCACCAGATCGGCGACGGCCCGCGGTCCGGCCTCGTGGACTTCCTCGGCCGTGACGATACGCACCCCCTGGGCCAGGGTCCAGTCGTAAACGGCGCGCTCGCAGGGCGAGCGGATGCCGATCTGGATCATCCGCCGCGGATCGACCAGGCCCTCGACGATCGCCCGGTAGAACACCGAGCCGTGGCCGAGCGGCTGACCGAAGCTGTCGGGCCAGGTATCCACATGGGCGTCGAAGTGCACCAGGCCGATTGGCTCCAGCGGCTCGCACCGCCGCGCCAGCGCCCGCAACAGCGCCAGAGTGATACTGTGGTCGCCGCCGATGGTGACCAGGTGGGCATAGGCCGCCGCTTGGTCGGCGATCAGGGACAGTGAGCCCGGGAGGTCGCCGAGGGCAATCGCAAAGTCGCCGACATCCGCGAGCCCCAGCGTCCGCGGATCCCGCCAGTTCGCCGGGTTGTCGCCGTCGACCAGCATGCGGCTGGCACGGCGCACCGCCGACGGCCCCTCGCGTGCCCCGGCGCGGTTCGTGGTGCCTAGATCCAACGGCACGCCGGCTACGCAGATGCGTGCCGCCGCGGGATCCAGGGTGCTGCCGAGAAAGGTGGGCGGGATGGCAAAGGTGGGTGTCATGATTCGGAAAACGCCGGTCGCTAAAATCGCCTTGACTGCATCATAAGATACCGGCCCGCAAATCGCCCCGGCGTTAGACTCAGCTCGCCGTGACTGCCAAGAGGAATCGATCGTGTTTCCAACACCCGTGCGCGTGTTCTTGACCAAGGGCATCGGCGTTCACCGCCACGCCCTGACCGCCTTCGAGCTGGCGCTGCGCGATGCCGACATCGAACAGCAGAATCTGGTCTATGTCTCGTCGATCGTCCCGCCCCACTGCGCCCTGATCCCCCGCGAGGTTGGGGTGGAGGCTCTCAAGCCCGGCGACATCACCTTCTGTGTGATGGCGCGGATCGAGACCAACGAGCCCGGCCGCCGCATCCATGCCAGCGTCGGACTCGCCCGACCCGCGGACCCGGATGGCTACGGCTACATCTCGGAACACCACGGATTCGGCCAAACGGCGGTACAGAGCGGGGACCATGCCGAAGACCTCGCCGCCAGCATGCTCGCCAGCACGCTCGGTCTCGATCTGGACCCGGAGGTCGCCTGGAACGAGCGCCGCAGCATCTACGAGCACAGCAACCTGGTGATCGAGAGTCTGTCGATGACCGCGGCGACTGAAGGCGACCCCCATGGGCGCTGGACCTGCGCGGTCAGTGCGGCCGTGTTTCTGTTCTCCTGAGGCCGCACGCGCACCGGCCGCGATCATCGTTTCGGCCGGGCGCGTCGGTCCGCACAGCGGACCCTACGGAAACACCGTGACCCGCAGGGTCCGCTGCGCGGACCGACAACCGTGCCGATCGCACGGTGGCCAGGTTTATAACCAAGGCCATCTCGACTACAGATAGATCAAGCTCACCATCAGAAAAAATACCGCCACCGCCATGATATCGTTGCCGGTGGTGATGAAGACCCCGGTGGCCATCGCCGGGTCGATCCCCAGCCGGTCGAGCACCAGCGGGATGGTCGCCCCCACTGCCACGGCCAGTGTAATGACGGTGGTCAGTGCCAGACCGGCCGTGAGGGCCAGCCGCACCGGGTTGCCGACTTCCACCCACTGGGCCATGAACAGCACCAGGGCCATCAGCACGCCGGCGGCAATGGCCCCGTTGGCGAGGGCCGCGAGTAGTTCTTTGCCCAGCCGCCAGCCGAGATCGTCGAAGGTGACGGTGCCGGTCGAGAGACCCTGTACCGCCACGGTGGAGGCCTGGATGCCGGCATTGCCGGCGCTCGACATGACGATCGGAATGAAGGTGGCGAGGATGGCCGCCCGCGCCAACTGGTCCTCGAAGGCGCCGACCACGGCCGCCGACAGGGTGGCCCCGGCGAGCCCCAGCAGCAGCCAGGGCACCCGCCCGCGGACGATGCGCCCGATCGACTCGTCCGGGCGGGCGTCGCGCGGCAGACCGCTCATCCGCTTCATGTCCTCGGCGGCCTCGTCGCGGATCACCTGTTCCAGGCGCTGCGGTGTGATCCGGCCGATGAGACGCCCGACGCGATCCACCACCGGAACCACCGACAGTTCGTAGCGCTCGGCGATCCGCGCCACCTCTTCCTGATCCGTATCCGGCCCGACGGCGATGAAGTCGGTGTGCATCATGTCGCCCACGCGCTCGGTGTCGGGCTGCAACAGGAGGTCGCGCAGCCGCAGATAGCCGAGCGGCCGCCGCTCGGCGTCGACCACATAGACGGCGTAAAGCCGCCCGATGGTGTGGGCGTGGGCACGGATCTCCTCGATGGTCTGGCCCACCGTCCAATCCGGCGGCACGACCACGAACTTGGGGCTCATGATGCTGGCGGCCGACTCGGCCTCGAAGGATGCCAGTTCAGTGATGGTCGTGTGCCCCTGCAACAGGGGCAGCACCCGCTTGCGCAGCGCCTTGGGCAGTTGCGCCAGGGCGGCGGCCGCCTCTTCCGGTTCCAGCGCGTCGATCACGTGCACCAGCCGTTCGACGGTGGCATCGGCGAGCAGCACATCGCGAAAGGTGTCGTCCAGCTCGGCGATCACGCGCGCCTGCTCGGGGTCGAGCCAACGGAACAGCACCCGTGCGCGCTTGAGCGGCAGGTGCACGAAGAGTTCCACCACATGGGTTGGCGGCCAGGCCTGCAAGGCCGGCATCAGGGTCGTGCGTGCCCCGGCCTTGATGAGCTGCGCCGCCGCGTCGACGACCACCCGGTTGGCGGCACTGAGTTCACCCAGGTGCGAGCGGGTCCAGACCAGGGGCGGCGTCTGCGCGGGTGGGGTGGTGGGGGTTAAAGGCATGTGGCGGCTCCTGAAGTTGGCGACCAGGTTCAGGCAACTGCGCTCCGGGTCGACGCGGGTCCGCTGGCGCAGGGCTGACGGTTGCACGGGGAGAGCTTACCAGCGGGCGGTGACTGGGGGATGAACAAAGCGACGCCTCCGGCCAGGAGCATCCCGCCCCGACGCCAGGCAGCCGTTTCGCTCGTTTTCGCCCACTTTCCGCGTCGCGCCGACAGTCACATCGCCCTGCTCTGCTTCTGTCGGCGCTCCTTGCAGGCAGACGAAAATCCTTCGCGATCTGGTATCGAATTTTCCGGCAATCGCCTAAAGTGATTACCGGGCAGGGATATAGTACTGCAGCGTTAATGAACCGAAAATGGTCCTGTGCTGCTGCGGCAGTTCCTCGTTCCGGCCGATACACGGGAGTCGCGCACTGGTCGAGGCTTTAGCCGAGCCAGGGCCACGCAGATGCGATGTCGACCGGCGAACGGCCATGGAAGGAACATCAGTCACCCAGGACGAAGCATGTCCCCCGTGGGAGCGGCGTCCCGCCGCGATGCGGTGCCGGGGTGACCTACAAGGCTGCGGTTCCGCGCCCGGCCCGTCGCGGCGGGACGCCGCTCCCACAGGGTTGCATCAAGGCCCCGATGACCAAGTCGCAAATGAATGATTCACCGGACTGTTCGACTGGGATGCGGGAGCTGGTTCCTGCCGTTTCGCTTGCCGCTGGAGCGGTCTTCGCCGGGGCGCCCCGGCACCGGGGTCCGGAGCCTGCGGTGATCACCGTATCGGGGGCTGGACAATCCGTCTGGAGCTATGCACAACTCGCCGAGCAGTCCGCGGCCCTGGCGGTGAAACTCCGTGCGCAGGGCTTGCAGCCGGGCCACTTGGTGGCGGTGCCGGAGCGGCCGGGGACGCACCTGATCTCGATGCTGCACGCGTTGGTGCAGTGCGATGGGGCGCTGTTGCCGATCCGCGCCGCGGCGGATGACCCGGCCGGCGATGCACTGTTGGCGGCGACCGGTGCCGAGTGGATCTGGCGGGCCGCCGGAACCGATGGCTTGAGCGGCGGTTGGCTGGTTCGCCTGGCGTTGCGGTCCGCAGGGGGCGCGCCGGGTGCGACCTGGTCCTCACCGCTGGCCCTGGTGGTGGAAACCAGCGGCAGCAGCGGCGCCCCGCGGGCGGCGATGCTGACTCAGGGCAATGTGCTGGCAGCGGCGGCGCTGAGTAATCGGCATCTGGACCTTCACGGCGGCGATAGCTGGCTGTGCTGTCTGCCGCTGCGCCATATCGGCGGGCTCTCCATTCTCTATCGCTGTGCCCTGGCCGGGGCCGCGGTGGTGCTCCATGACGGGTTCGATGCGGGCGCGGTGGCCGCCGCTATCGCGTCGCGGGCCGTGACGCACCTGTCGCTGGTGCCGCCGATGCTGGCGCGCCTGCTTGCGCTGGGGCACCCGCCGCCTGTGACTTTGCGGGTGGTATTGGTGGGCGGGCAGTCGCTCAGTCCGCCGCTGGCGCGGCAGGCCATCGCGGCCGGCTGGCCGTTGCACGTGACGTACGGGATGACCGAGACCGCGGCGCAGATCGCGACCTCGCAGCGCCTGCTGCAGGCTCCCATCGCCGGAGTCATCGGCCAACCGTTGGCCGGGGTCGAATTGGACTGTCCGGCCTGCGCGGACGGGTCCGGGCGGCTGCGCGTGCGCGGGCCGGTGGTGATGGCTGGTTACGCCAATCCGCAGCGAATGCCCGGCGTGGGGCTGGCGGACGGCTGGTTCACCACGTCGGATCTCGCCTGCCGGGGGCCGGACGGCGCGCTGCAGATCCTGGGTCGGGCCGATGAGGTGCTGGTGACCGGCGGGGTCAATGTCCATCCGGGGCGGGTGGAGTCGATGCTGGCCGAGGCGCCTGGAGTGAGCGAGGCGGCGGTCGTCGGTGTCGCGGACCCGGTGTGGGGCCAGCGGCTGGTCGCGCTCTATCGTGGCGAGGCGACGCCGGCGGCACTCGACGCCTGGTGTCGGGTCAGGCTGCCGGGAGCGGAGCGTCCGCGGCTCTTCCTGCCGCTGCCCGAGTTGCCCGTGCTCGCATCAGGCAAACTGGATCGGTGCGGGCTGCGCACGCTGGCTCAGGCGGCGGTCGGGTGAGGGCGGAGCTGTTGCATCGTGCGACCCCTGGTTGATGCGGCGCGCGACCGACGCGCGGGGTCCCTGGCACCGAGTGGCGCGCCTTGTTCACCAGCGGAAAGCGCGGCGGGCCTTGATCATCGTTCCGGCCGGCCGCGGACGGTCCGCACAGCGGACGGTCCGCACAGCGGACCCTACGGTAACACCGTGACCTGTAGGGTCCGCTGTGCGGACCGACGACCGTGCAGATCGGTCGGTGGTTGGGTTTTTGACCAAGGCCGCGTAGCGCATCCACCATCAGCCCGAGCGCCGGCTGTCGGCCGTGGTCAGTCCGCGGTCAGCGGCAGCCGGGTCCCGGCTTCGTCTTTGAGCAAGACTCCCGACAGCTTGCGCCGCCTGGCTTCGTCCAAGAGATAAGCGAGTTTGTGGGCGGCGGCCTCATGGCTCAGTCCCGCGGCACGGATGTTGGAGATACAGTTGCGCTGCGCGTCGGTGACGCCGATGCGGGGCCCGTAGGTCAGGTAGGCGCCCAGGCTGTCCGGGGAGCTCAAGCCCGGCCGCTCGCCGATCAGAATCACGACGATGGCGGCGCCCAAGACCTGGCCGATCTCGTCGCCGATGGCGACCCGCGCCTGCGCGACCAGCGAGACCGGGCCGAGGTGCCAGCCGGCGGCGATCAGCCGGGGGGCGATCTGGTCCAGGAAAGCGA
>Ga0247840_10002210_pt1 | contig 35220 bp, 50 predicted proteins | sample LaCruzMarch2015__FD_192404 | JGI IMG/M metagenome (GOLD analysis project Ga0247840, IMG submission 192404) | Freshwater microbial communities from meromictic Lake La Cruz, Castile-La Mancha, Spain - LaCruzMarch2015_17m | ecosystem: Environmental > Aquatic > Freshwater > Lake | place: Spain...
GGGAATGGAGGAAAGCGTAATGCCAACCATCGTTGCAGTCTGGCCTAACAACACGACCAGCGTTCTTGTCATGGAAAGTGGCTGGAAGCCAATCGACTTGTTCTACGAATTAGACCACATCGGCGATCCGGTGTCGGCAAAGGTGTGGGTGTTGAAGCGGCATCACGGCCAAGCCATTCACATTACTACCGACTGGATTAAATATGCGAAGCCACAGGCCGTCTTAGACGTTTCAGGCACGCATGGCGCGTGCGAATTGACCGAATGCGTAGGACCAAAGTCTCGGGGCGTGCGAGTGTCTATCGCTGGCGATTCGGGGTCATTAAAGCGTTTTGACTGGCCTCCGAATATTTTGCGTCAGTTTGTATTCGCGTCACTAAAGGACCGAGTTAAAGAGCCAGGAGTTGCAGAGGCAATCCTAAGTGCTGAGTGCGGTCGGATGCTGTCTGAGATTCCATCGCCGCCACTACCGATGCACACCGCAAAAGACATTAACAAGATGGAACCATTCCCTGGCGTGTATGTGTCTTGGAATGATGACGGTACAGCGCACTACGTCGGCGAGAGCATCAATGTTCCTTCAAGGGTGCAGTCGTCACGGCCAGAGATTGGCGACAGGCTGATTGGCGTTGTTAAGTGCGACAAGAACGAGAGACTTCGGATTGAGTCGCTTTATATAGGGCTCCTCAATCCCGCCGGAAACTCTCAGTCGCTCGAACGTGCGGCAGCGAGAGATTCGGCTAGAGCAAAAAAGGCCGTTTAAACTCCTCGCTAGAGGCGGCGGCACGGATGGTGAAAGGATGAGAAAGGGAACGAATATGAGCACGGCAACACTTGAGATCGAGGTGCAGCATTGGGGGGAACCACTAGCCACCAAGTATGGGCATATCACTGTTGAGATCGCGCTTGTGACCCCGAGCGTTGCGGAGGATTTGCTCAAGCGGAACGTCAGGAATCGGCCGCTCAACAAACGACACTACGAATCCATTGGCGAGACGATGACCTGCGGCGACTACGTGCTCAACGGCGAGACGATCATCATCGGCAGTGACAACAATGTGCTCGACGGGCAGCACAGGCTCCATGGCTGCATCTACTCTGGCAAGCCTTTTGTAACGCTGATTGTCCGTGGCATTGACCCGGAGGCATTCGACACAATCGACGCCGGTCGTGCACGCAAAACAGGCGAAGTCCTCGCCATCGAAGGCGAGGCGAATAGTAACGCGGTTGCTGGTGCCGTGTCGCAGTTCGTGCAGTTTGTTGACTGCGGAGGCAGGATGCAATCTGGGACAGCGGGGCATCGACGCAAGGCAACGCCCCGCTTGTCCGCGCGCATTCTTGAGCAGCATCCCGGCATCCGTGACTCCGTGTCGGCAATGCGTCGGTGCCCGCTGTATCGCAATCAGCAGGCATACGTTCTGCACTACCTGTTTTCCTGCGTTAGCCAGCGGCTTGCGGATGACTTTGCAGCGGTTCTGTCTGTTGGCAGCACTGAAGCGTGGCGGCCGTTCAACGTGCTGCGAGAAAGCATGATCCGCATCCCAGTCAACCCGGCAACGAGACGGAGTTTCGCGGCAAAGTGCGTCAAGGCATTCAACGCCGAACGCGCTGGCGACAAGCCAAAGATGTTTCGGTTCAACGACACCGAGGAGTTCCCGACGATCGACGCCCTGGACTACGAGTGGCTTGCTTGCACGGTGGACTGAATAACCCCGCCCACGTGATAGGCACGGTGCCGCTTCGACGCGGCTGGGCGGAGAGCTTGCACGGGCTGGGAGGATCGTCCAGACGGGCAGGACGGTGAGGAGTGGGAGTGGACGTGGGCAACGGGAATGGCAGATCAAATCAGCCCGGTAGTAACAGCGGCAACGAAAGGCAAAGGACTGCCTGTGGCAAAGACAACTGAATATGCCTGCGACATTCTTGGCGAGTATTTCGCCAACGCGAAATCGCTTCGCTTGAGGTGTCGCGAGATCATCGATAAATACCTTTTTGAAAATTGCGCAGCAGAGATCGAGATGGCCGCGGATGACGCTGCGTTCTTCGTGGAACTGGTTCGTCTGCGTGATGGCTCACGAATCCCTGCAACTACATACGTTCGGCAAGTGTTGCGATCTACACGCGATGGACAGATCGGGCGTCACATAGTTTTCCAATACGGAAACGGCTCTAGGGACATGATCGGCTGGAGCAAGATGTGCGGAGGTAGGCCGGCATCGCGAGGCGTCGCGATAAACGCCATGCGTGAAGCCGTCAGGCAGCAGGCGCAAGAGGCATACATCGCTGGTGTCGATGGCGTTGGCGAAGACGCCGTTGTTCACCACGACGGCATGCCCTTTTCGGAGATTGCAGAGATGTGGCTGCGTGATGTTGGCATGACGCCGGGGGGGTTGCCTCTGATGGATTTGTTCGACGGCGGTGGGTACACGATCGCCCCTGGCCCTCTGCGTGAGTCGTGGCGCGAGTTTCACAAAAGGCACGCAACGCTTGTTGTCGTGTCGCAGCAATGGCACATCGAACACCACGCGCAAGAGCGAGCGACAAATAGAAGGAACGCCGGATGACATCTTCAAGAAGAATGCGGACAGCCGAGCCGCCAATTTCGCCCAGTGCCATTCCGCAGTCACTCCGCGATCTCGCAAGGTGGATCTGCTGGGACTATATGGACTACGGCGACGGCAAGAAGCCGAGGAAGGTACCCATCATCGCCGGCGGCGAGTACGGAACCAACTACAACGATCCTTCCGCGTGGAGATCGTTTGATGCCGTGATGCGGGAGGCAAACGACCGCGGCGGCCTTGGCGTCGGATTCGTGTTCAGCGACGAGGACGACATCGTCGGCGTCGACTTGGACAACTGCTACGACGAACAGCAGTGGACCAAGCCGTGGGCGGCAGACGTGTGCAATGTCTTTTCTGGTGCCTTCTGCGAGCTCACGCCTTCCGGCATGGGGCTGCACTTTATCGGAAGAGCGCCCCGCATTGCCGGCCGCACAAGGATCGAACTTCCGGCGGGGATCGGGGCTGTCGAGCGGTACAGCGAGAACAGGTGGTTCACGTTCACCGGCAACCCGATATGCGAAGGCGATGTAATCGACATATCGCTGCCTATGGAGTGGCTTGAAAGGCAGTATTTCCCGAAGCAGGAACCTACTCTCCACAGTGAGAAATCATTTGAGACTGATGTCGAACTCGACATCGAGCTTGCCCGAGTGTGTCTAGAGAACATTGGTAGAAACAGGGCCAGCATCGGGGACGATTGGCGTGCTGTTGGGTACGCATGCAAAGGAACCTCTGAGTCTCTGCGGGATGACTGGATTACATGGTCATCCCAGTGGCACGATTTCAGCCGTGATGAGTGTCTCGACAGATGGTCGCGGTTTGACTCTCGAAGTGGGGTTGGGACGCTGGTCTACATGGCTGTTTCAGACAGCGGAACCCCGTCAACGCAACTCAGGCGCGAGGCATCTGTTCGACTTGGCCGCATTTCGCCATCCACAGCCGCCCTGGTTGCCGTCGAGGATCGTCCATCGCCAACCCTCATTGACGCGATCGACGATTGGATTCGGCAGGAGGAAACGCCAGCGATCCCGACCGGCATCCCGTCGCTCGACAAGCTGTTCGACGGCGGCCTACCCCTCGGTCAGATGACCGCCGTCGCGGCCGCTCCGGGCGTTGGCAAGTCTGCCTTGGCTCTACAGCTGGCTATCGCCTGCCTGTCGAACGATCAGACCATGAACGCGGCATGGTGCCTGGGCGAGATGACACGGGCCGCATTGGCGGCCCGTGCCATCACGCACTGGGGCGGGAACTCGGCTGGCCTGACGCTTCAAGATGTCATCCGCAAGGAAGGCGATTCCCGTAAGTACGCTGCCACGCTGGCAGCTGCCGTCGGTGGGAGGCTGAAGCTGATCGAGCCGCCTCTGATCATTGACCGGATAGAGAAGGCCGTCGTGAAGGACGGCATCAAATTGCTGGTCGTGGACTACCTACAGCTTGTTCGTAGCTCTCGGGCCTTCACCGACAAGACCGGGGAAATCAACGAGTGTTTGCTGAAGCTGCGTGAAATCACCAGCACGATGAACGTCGCCACGCTCTTGGTCACAAACGTCGCCAAGGGGGTGGATCACAACACCGAGATCGGCAACATCGGGAAGGGGTCAAACCAGATCGACTTCGACGTGGACAACTTCCTTTTCGGACAAAGGACCGAGGAAGTTGGGGCCGACGGGGAAATCAAGGTCTTGTGGCACTGCAAGAAACTCAGGCAGGGCGAACGTCGGGATGTGGAACTGTGGTTCCACGGGAAGTACCAGACATTTGAAGACACGTCCGTTGGCGAGAGCGCCGACTTTGCCGCTTGGAGCCCAAGGGATGGCAGATGAAAAGGCAAGGAACGCCAGGGGCGAACTACGGCGTCGGCACAGGGCGATTCTGGAAAGCGGCCGTATGGCTAAACTCGGCAGTGAGGGCCGTCTAATGCTGTGCTACGCACTCCATTTCGCAGATTACGAGAAGTGCACGCTGCGGATGAGCGTCAGGGGTGCCGCCAAGTTCCTTGGGGTACGCCCGACGTCAGTCCATCGTGGCATCCACCAGTTGCTTGACGCATCTGTTTTGATGCTTGCTGACAAGGCAACCGGCGGTGGCAGGTCAGTGTACGAGATTGTGATCCCCACCGATGGGGGCGCACACGTAGCGTGTACAGAGCGCACACGAGGCGTGTACACCCCGTACACGAGGCGTGTACAGAGCGCACACGAGGCGTGGACAGCGCGTACACAAGGCGTGAACGGCGCGCACACGCTACGTGGCCCCTTACAAGTAATTCCCATTGGTAACCAATTTACCAATGGGGAATTCAATGAAGACACACCGCCCGATTCGGCAGGTAGGAAACCTGCCGAACGGGCTCAAGGAGGGCAGTAGACGCATGGAAGCAGCATCGACGACATCCCGCCAACCGCTCACGCCACGCAAACGCGACATCGTCGCCTGGATCTCGGGCTACATCGACACGCACGGCTACTCGCCGACGGTGCGAGAGATTCAGCACGCCTACGGGTGGACTACTCCCAACTCGGTGATGTGCCACTTGGTTCCGTTACGGAAACAGGGCTACGTCACGTGGGTGGACGGCTGCTCGCGGACGCTGCGGGTGATCGGCGGTGACGCATGACGCAATCGTGGCAGCACCTGCCGGCACCGCTCGACGTAGTGCAGGCTCTGTTTGACCGAGCGTGGGACGACGACGCCAGCGACGACGACCGGATCTTACTAGAGACGGCGGCCCGGTCGCTCACGGCAACGCTCGACAGGTGCGTGCGGCTGGCAAGCGTCGTGGAACGGACGGAGGTGGGACTGTGACCACCGAAAACCTCGCCATGTTGGCGGTTGGACAGATCATCGCTGCGGGAATGTTTTCCCTTGGCGTGTTGGTAGGAAGTTCTCTCACTCGAAAGGATTCGACAAATGACAACAGCAACGAAGGAACGAAGGACAAAGACAAGTGGCATCACGTTCTCAGCGGCAACGCTGAAGGCGGCGCTGAACGCCGTGGCGGCAGCGATGCCGACACGCCGCACTAGACCGGTACTGCAATCGGTGCTGCTCAAGGGCGGCGTGTTGACCGGCAGTGACGGCGAGATCCGTATCGACGTCACTTTGGAAGACGCCCCCACGGGCTGCGATTTTCTGCTACCCGAGGATCGGTTTTCCGCCATCGTCGGCAGCTGCACGGCAGATGAGATCACGCTGACGCCTTCGGACAACTGCGTCGTCATCACCGCAGGACGCGGCAGGTGGACGTTGCCGACGGAGAGTACGGACGAATACCCGGCGTGGGATGTCGCTGGTGAGCAGCCGATCGTTCGACTCCCTGCGGATCAGTTCGTGCGTGCTGTTCGTGGCAGCGTGTTTGCGACTGACGTTAAGTCGAGCCGGTACGCACTGGGTGCCGTGCTGGTCGAGGTGCTCGGCGAGACTGTGAACTTCGTCGGCACCGACGGCCGGCGTCTGGCGAGTGTGCAGTGTGAGCACGACCAGGCGGTGGCCGACACCACGAAGTTGGTGCCGGCCCGTGTGATGTCGATCATCTCTCGGCTGGCGGGTCACGCTGGCGACGACGCTGTGCAGCTCGAGGCGACCGGCAAGGAACTGATCGCCACGGTGGGCAACGCACGGGTCACGGCGTTGCTCCTGGACGGTCGGTATCCACGGTGGCGGGACACGGTGCCCGAGCGTGACGCGAAGCCGACGACGGTTGATCGTGCAACGCTGCACGCTGCTACCCGTGCGGCTGCGATCTGTGCGAGTGAAAGGAGCAAGGGTGTGCTGTTCACGTTTTCCGACGAGGGCATCCTGCTGCAAGGAAAGAGCAGCGAGAAGGGCGAGAGCGTTGTGACGTGTGACATTGTCGACGCGGGCGACATGGCCAGCGTGAAGCTCGATCCTGCGTTCGTGACTCAGTGGCTCAACGGTATCGCCAGTGACGCAGATCCAAACGTCGAAGTCGAGGTCGTGGAGGGTCAGTCTGCCGTCATCCTTCGCTGCGGCGACAATACCGGCGTCATCATGCCACTGGCGGCTGACTGATGACGCGAGGACGTGAGTTTGAATACTGTGCATTGACTCTGCACCAACTGTGGGCGAGCGGCGCTTCGTACATCGAAATCGCCGCCGCCCTTGGATGCTCGCAGTCGTTCATCCATCGGCTGAAGACACGGCACAAGCTGCCGAATCGCCAGCGTTCGACGCGGGAGATTTTCGAGAACGATCCGACGCCTGAGCAGATCTCAGAGCGTGCGGCTGAGTGCATCGCACGCAGAGAGGGACCGCCTGAGCCGAAGGGCGAGCGGTTCAGCATTCCTTGGTACACATGGACAGGGACTGCCTTCCGGGCATTATCGTGATGCGAATGCAAAAAGAGAAAAAGACGCGACGGCAAAAAAGGCCACCCCCAGTAGCACTGCCAGGCGAGGGCTACACGCCTCGCACGCAGCCGCAGAAGGCTGCGTTGGACGTGATTGACCGGAACACCATCACGTTCGTTCTAGGGCCGGCTGGCACTGGGAAAACGCATTTGGCGAGCGGCTACGCGGTGCAGCAGCTGCTTGGCGGTGCCGTTGAGAACATCGTCATCACACGCCCGAGCGTTGCTACGGAGCAACTCGGGTATCTGCCGGGCAGTGCCGAGGAAAAAGTTGGTCCTTACCTCGTGCCGTTTTTCGACGCCATCGAGCGGATTGCGGGAAAGCGTGGGCACACGAAGGACCGCGAGCGAGTAGGTGCAGCGGTGAAGATTGCCCCCCTGGCCTATTTGCGTGGGCGGACGTTTCATCGCTCAATCATGATTTTCGATGAGGCGCAGAACGCCACGTTCTCGCAGTTGAAGTTGTTTCTGACTCGCATCGGCACTGGCTCGAAAATCATCGTCACTGGCGACGCTGACCAAAGCGACTTGCCACGCAGCGAGCGACGTCTGATTGATGTCATGCAACGTCTTGCCGCCATCAAAGGTGTCGGCGTCGTGGAGTTCAATTCGAGCGACATCGTGCGGCACCCGATTATTGAGAGCGTGCTGAAAGAGCTTGAGCGGTGATTCGCCATGCGACTTCAAATCGTTATCGCTTGCCGCATCGCCTACCGTGAAGTCATCGGACGCAGGAGCGTCCAGGCCACGAAGGAGCGAATGTATGCAAAGGATTGTGTTGGCTCTCGCGTTTCTGATGGGCACGACCGGCATACGGTATTCGTGGGACGGTTTTCGATTCCACGCGTTGACCTAGGAGTTGGAGCGATGAGCGGCATGCTTGAGCGGCTGCGTCGGCTGGAGGTCGCCGATGGCACAGGTGACCACAAAGTCCACTGGCTGAGGAACCCTGACGGCCCAGACGCTGCGAGAGAGATTGAGCGGCTGCGGCTTACCGACGACGAGCGGGGGGCGATTGAGTGGTTTGCGGAAGTGCGAAAGCCGCTGACCAGATTGACTCAGAACCACAACCGCGAAAAATACAAAGACACGCTTCGCGGGTTGCTGGAGAGACTGACATGAGCGAACACTGGCTACAGCACTCGCACGGCCGGATCGTCGCGGGCGACTCTGAGCCAGAGGTGATGGAGCGTTGCGGCTGACTCCTGGCACTGTGGCGGCAGCCAACTCTCTGCAATGTCAATCGCCTCTCGCTCCGCGTCCGTCAGTGTCGGCACCATTTTCCCGGCGTCGGGAATATGGTGCCGCTCCCGCTCCTCGTCGGTCAAAGAGCCTACGGCTGGACTTGAACCAGCAACCGGCGGTTCACAAAACCGCTGCTCTGCCATTGAGCTACGCAGGCGTTCCCGTTTCAGAAGTTTATGCCGATAGTTAGGGCTTTGACCACCCCCTCACATTCCTCTAGCGTCCGCAAACTGCTTGAGCGTCTCGCTTGACGCATCGCCTACTGTTGCTTTATCGGACGCAGGAGCGTCCAGACCCTGAAGGAGCGAATGTATGCAACGGATTGTCTTGGCTCTCGCGTTTCTATGCGCCGCCCCCCCCGGCATCATTTTCGGAAACGATGTCATCATCAACGCCCGGCGGGTGAACATTTCCACGGCACAACAAGATGCCGAGACGATGGCACGCACTGGCGTTCTGCGTCATTGCGGGATGAATGGCGGCAGGCGTGAAGGCATCGGGTTCTCGTCGTCGTCGCCTGATGCGGCGATCCGCAGCTGCTGCTTCTACGGTCGCTACAGGATCGTGGAAAAAGCTGTCGCTCGCGGCCCGCGTGGTTGGTTCGCCGTGATCCGGTACGAGTGACAATGGCGAAAGGCTGGCTCACAGTCGAGTTCCTCGGCGGCCCACTGGACGGAGCCTTCAGGCCCGTCCAGCTGGGCGTCGAGGTGCTACACCTAGCGAACGGGCTCGTCATCCATGCGTATGTCATGGACGAGATTCATGAGGGCTGGCGCGTGCGTCCAGTTATGAGGCACTTCGAGGTGCTCAATCGCTCGACGTGGATTGCTTGACGCCACTGCGACGATGGACGCATGAAGCCAATCACGTTCACTGTGCCGGGCAAGCCCGTGCCGCAGCCAAGGCAGCGAACCACAAAGAGCGGGCACACTTACTACCCAGATAATGGGATACGTGAGTATCGGGCGGCAATCGCATTGGCAGCGAAATCCGCTGGAGCATCGCCGACCGATCAACTGCCACTCACGATGATCATTGATTGGGTGTTTGAGCGCCCGAAGAGTCACTTTCGCAAGGACGGCACGCTACGCACAGGCGTTCCGATATTGCCTAGAGGTGACAACAAGAACTTGTTGAGCGGCGTTGAAGACGCCCTCAACGGGATTGCGTACGTCGATGATCATCAGATCGGAAAGCATGTGCTGGATCGTTCGTACGGGAATGAGGCACGAACCACCGTGAGGGTGCAATGAACCAAGTCACACTGGCGACGATCGACGGCCTCGATCCACGGGACATGATCGCCATCCGTTCCCGGCTGACGAAGCCGGGCAGTGAGTTTCAGATCGAGGTAGCCGCGGTGCTGGAAGGTGAGGGCAGCAGCTGCACGCCGATCGCCGTCTGGCACTGCGACGGTGCGATGGTCGGTTGGGCGTGTTCGCACGTCTGGCGAGCCATGCAGACTCTCGAGCAGTTCGTCGAGGAGCGATACCGCAACACGGGCAAGGGTACGGCGTTGACTGCGGTACTCGCGGGTGCCGGCGTGATCGACATCCGTAAGCCCTTGGCAGTGTTCTCGCCGGCCACGGCAGACATCGCCAGGAAGCTCGGGTGCGTTGAGGTGGTGCTCTTCCAGCGTAACGGCAGCGAATGGGCCGAGGTGTAGGCGATGCGGTCTCTGATTCTCACCGGCTGGACCGGCGACCTGCACACCGCGATGTCCCGGCACACTGTGCCGCTGATGGCAGCGTATGCCAAGCGGCACGGCCACGACATCCGCACGCTGCTGCTGGAGGGTGGCGACCGCCCGCCGTCGTGGAATAAGTTGCCCGCCCTGCACGCGGCCCTCGGCACGTATGACGTTGTCTGCTGGCTCGACGTGGATGTCGTGATCGCATGGCCCGGTGCTGACATCATCGCTGAGCTGCAGCCGGGCACATGCCAAGCGGTGGTCGAGCATCTGACCGAGTGCGGTCGCGTCCCGAACTGCGGCGTGTGGGTCGTGACGCAGGACATGATTCCGACGCTAGAGCGTGCGTGGATGGAGGGCACAGACTGCGTGCAGCACCCGTGGTGGGAGCAGGCGGCGATCATGCGGCTGATGGGCTACGTCGTCGAGCCCGGCCCGCACGGAAAACTTGACAGCCCCACCAGACTCTACGACGAGACGACGTTCCTGGGTCCAGAGTGGAACCACCACCCCGGCGATATGAACAAGCCCGACAAGCCGCACCTCGTGCATGTGACGCAATACGATGACCGACTCAGCCTCATTGAAAAACTTGCCAAAATCGCAACTGGTGCCTGAACACCTGATCTATCCGCTCGATGCGTTCGCGGGTGACTTCGCCCGCATGTATCACACGGGCGTCGATGCGTGGGCTGAGTCCGACGTGGCTATCGTCGGGCTGGCTCGCAACTGTGCCCCGTGGCTCAACGCGAATCTGGCTAGGCTCTTGCAGCTTGTCGCTGACTGCCGGTCGTGGCGGCTCCACATTGCCACCAACGACAACACCGACGATACGGAAACGGTGCTGGCAAACTTCTGCGGAGCCTATCCGCAGGCGTCGTTCCACTCGCAGACGCTCAACCGGCAGCAGTTCTCGGCAGAGTTTGCCGGGCCGCGAACGGTCGCCCTGGCTGAGTACCGCACGGCGTGCCAGGAGTGGGTGCGGCGGCATTGTGCCGACTCGACCTACACGCTGGTCATCGACTGGGATGCGTGGGGCGGCTGGAGCCACGCGGGCGTGATGCACGGTATGGGATCGCTTGCGACGATGACCGACGCCTATGGGATGGCGAGCGTGTCGATCATGGAACATGGGCCGACCAAGTCGTGGCTGCACTATGACGCGTGGGCACTGAGGCTCAATTCGTCGTGGGATGACTACACCGCTGGCCTCGGGGGCTGGAAGCATCGCTGGTTACCGGCAGTCGGCTCACCGCCGATCCCGGTCTGCTCTGCGTTCGGCGGGCTGGCGATCTACGAGACGCAGGCGTACCTCGCTGGAACGTATGACGGGACGGACTGCGAGCATGTGCCATTTCATGCGACGATTGCCGAGAGGACAGGGCATCGGTTGTACCTCGATCCGGCGATGCGGTCTGTGATGTATTGGCTGGAGTGACCCTATGGCAGGCATCACCGCGACGATCAGCATCCAGGCGTTCGCCGCTGATTGGGAAACGCACATGCCAATCGCCGACCTTTGCACCCGCTTCACGATTACGAAGGATCAGGTGCTGCGGCTCCGCGATGTCTGGAATCTGCCGCTGCGGAATGACCGGCGGCTGCGATTCAAGCCATCGAGGGGCGAGAGCCGCGACCCGACTCCCAGCGAGATTCGCAAGGCGTGCATTGCCATCCAAGCGACTTGGAACGACAGGACGCGGGGCGAGCGGCAGGTAACGAAGCCCAGGCAGTTCGTGCTGAAAAGAATCGAACTGACCAACGACGCCCGCGAGGCGATGGAAGGGTTCGCCGATGAGTGAGCGGCCCGACGGCATCGAGCGGCGGATCGTCGTCGAGTACGGGCGGCGGTACGTCTACCTGACGCTGCAGGACGTCGACGGGAAAATCGTCGGCGGGCGCGAGGAAGTCTTCACGCAGCCGTTCCTGCTCGACCGCAAGGAAAGCTGGCAGGAAGCCGACGACTGCTGGCAGGACGTGTACCAGTGGCTGCTAGACGTGATTGTCTGGCCTCTGCCAGACAGCCAGGGCAATCCGCCAGAATCGGACTGAGGCTCAACGTCCCGAGAGGTGCCCGATGGTGTCCGACGAAAACACACTCCCGGCGTTCATCGTCGCGGCTCAGCGGTTCTTGCACGCTGCCCGCGATCAGGCCCGCGACGGTCTGACGTGGGCTGAGTTCGGGTCGCTGGTCGCGGCACTGGTCAGGCTGGCGGTCGAGATGCTCGACGCTACGCAGACGCTCACCGGGCCACAGAAAAAGGACATCGTGCTGGAGTCTGTCGGCGTGCTGTTCGACACGTTGGCTGTGGCGTGCGTGCCGATGACGGTGTACCCGTTCTGGTTTGTTGTCCGGCCACCGGCACGGGCGCTGGTCGTGGCGATTGCCGCCGGGACGATCGAAACAATCCTTCCACTGGTGAGAGCGAAATGATTACAGCCATCCTTCTGGCGTTTGCTTTGTACGCTCTCGCCGGTCAGCAGATCACTGAGCGAGTGCAGGCGTGGTACGCCTCGGCGAACAAGCCCCGCATCGACGGCAAGCACCTCGCAGCGTTCGCCCTGCTGGTCGCTGCTGCGATTGCGTTCATGCCGAGCAAGCCAGCGCCGCAGCCCGTGCCGGTGCCGGTGCCGCCGGATGCGTTCACGCTACGAGGCAAGTTTATCGGGCCGAGTGCAGCGTCGGACGCTGCGACGATGTCGGCTCTCTGTGCAGAGCTAGCCGAGTGCCTCGAGTACGACGGCTCACATGACCAGCGACTCAAGACGGGTGTAGCGTTCGACGACCTGCGTGTCGCCGCCCGCGAGATGCGGTGCCGTGGCGAGAGCATCGGTGCCCGACAGCCGCAGGTGCGAGACAGCGTGCATAAGTTCTTAGACGACGCTGTCGGCTCGTCTGGCGGCCCTGTGACGCCTGAGAGCCGAGCGGCGTGGGTGTCGGCACTGCGTGACCTAGCGAGGGCTGCTGCCGATGTCACGAAGTAATCAATGGTCTCTGTCTGCCGTGGCGTTCGTGGTCGTGATGGCTGTGCTGTCGGCACTGGTCACGCAAGCCACGAGCAAGGTCGTGGCGAGAGTCGACGGGCAGTTCGGGTATGTGCCTGATCCCGAGGGTACGCGGCAGTTTCTGGCAACGCTCGACCAGCCGCTTTTCTCGGACGCTGGCAAAGACGTCATCGCCAAGGCGCAGCAGAAGGACACTTTTCTCTACAGGCACGCCGATAGGGCTCACCGCCTGGTCTACGGCAAGCCGTTCGGCCCGTGGCGGCAGGGGATCGGTGATTGTGTCAGCTTTGGCTGGGCCATGGGTTCGTATGTGGGCCAAGCGGTCGATTTTGCTGAAGGCGAACTGCCAGAGCCGCCGAAGCTGGTGGCGACTGAGCCGCTGTATTCAGGATCGAGGACAGCCGGTCGACTCCCGCCGGTGACGCAGGCGGGCTACTCCGACGGCTCTTACGGTGGAGCAGCTGCACGCTGGGTGGCAGGTAAATGCACAGACAAGACAGTCGGCGGCATCCTGTTTCGCCAAGCGTATCCGGGCGCGGATCTCACGACGTACAACCCGAGCCGCGCCAAAGAGTGGGGGAATATGCTGTGCGGTGGTGGTGCCAATGGCATCGCCTTGGCGAAGCTCAGCAACAAGAACACGGCGAAGAACGTCGCGTTAGTGCGGAACTTTGATGAGGCTGCGGCCAGCATCGAGTCGGGCTACCCGGTGCCGGTATGCAGCGGTGTCGGATTCTCGTCACAGCGTGACGCTGATGGATTCGCAGTAAGGTCTGGGAGTTGGGCTCACTGCATGTGTTTCATCGCGGTGCGATACGCGAAGAACCAGGGGAAGCGTGACGGCCTGCTATGTATGAATAGCTGGGGCGTCTTCAATGCCGGTGGAAAGTGGCCCGCCGACCAGCCTGACGGCTCGTTCTGGGTCTCGCGTGAGACTGTCGACGCCATGCTTGCCGGGCAGGATTCGTTCAGCATCTCGGGCGTGAACTTCCGGTATCGCAACCTCGACCACGGCGGATGGCTGCAACCTGCACCGTCCGAGAAGCAAGCCGCCACGCCACACACTGCACGACTCATCGCTGACGTCTACAACCTCGGTCTCTAGGAGTGCCCATGTCATTGCTTGTATGGCTCGTATTCGGTGCGATTGCTGGTGGCATCGCCAAGTGGGTGATGCCCGGTCGCTGCCCTGAAGGCTGGGTGCCAACGATTGGCCTCGGCATTGCTGGCTCGCTCGCCGGTGGTCTGCCGTTCGGTGACGCTCCAGCCGGGCTGATCGGCAGCGTGGTCGGTGCTTGCGTCGTCATGTTTCTCTACTCGATCTGGAGCGTTGACCGATGACCAAAAGAGAAATCCAATCCGCTCTGGTCGTCGGCGTGGTCGCCGTGATGCTCACGTGGTGGGCCGCGACCAGCGACTACTCGCCGGTCAAGCCCGAGCCAGCACGCCCGGTGCTGCGGTTTGTTCAGCGGCTCGCACGCCTCGGATTGTGGGCGATGATGTTCGCCGAGCCGCCGCCGCCTGAACAGCCGCAGTACGTTGTGCATGCTCGCGTGGACGAAGACGGGCACAAAGTTATCAACCACGGGGAGGGCTGGTGATGTGGCAATGGCTGCTCTCACTGTTGGCGTCACTCGCCGCAGACCCTGCACAACTCGACCAAGAGGCTCCTAGAGCCTCGGCGGCGGTCTCGGCAGCCTACGCCACTACGGCACAGGAACGGGCTCCAGAGCCCACGCCAGAGCCACCCAGGCCGAAGCCTGCCTGCTGCACTGAGTGCGGCGGCAAAGGCTACATCGTTCACGGCGACGGACATCGCACGGCGTGCCCGTGCCCAGCGTCGTGCCGCTGCAAAGCAGGAGCAACCAAGTGAGTTCAACGTACACACAGCTACCCGGCACCATGAGCCTCGCGTTCAAACGCGGTGACGACTTCGCCACGTCCATCGACTTCGGTGGCGTCTCGCTCGTCGGCTACACGGTGACCAGCACGCTCACAAGCCTAGTGACGGGTGGAACGGTATCGCCGATCACGACGAGCGTCACCGATGCCGCTGCTGCGATTGTCGCCGTGAGCCTCACAGACACGCAGACGCGGTCGCTCGCTGCCGGCACCTATGGCTGGCGGCTCGACTGGGTTGCTCCCGGCGGCGTGCAGCGGACGGCGTTGCAAGGCGTAGTTGAGGTGGTGGCATGACGATCACAGCTACCGTAGTCTCGCAGCCAATCACGGCGGCAGTATCCGGCGGCGGCACCATTGCCGCGAACGTCGGATCGTCGACCGTCTCGGCTGCTGCGAGCGGTGGCGTCGGGCCGCAGGGGCCAGCAGGTAACCCGGCAGCGGCGACTACAGACGCGAGCGAACTAACATCGGGCACGTTACCCGACGCGAGACTGTCTGCGAATGTTGTGATGACGGGCGATACTAGACTTCTCGCCTTCGACCGCGACCGCAGCGCAGCCCGATACGATATTTACAATCGCGGTTTTACTTCGGCCAACATCCCCCCTGGGTCTGGAGGCATAGCTGGGGTTGGAAGAGGAATACTCAGCTTCTTCAGTGTGCCGCACAATATCACCATAACCTCCTTGGTCGGTGTAACTTTTAGTGCCGCTCAAACAGCTGGTGCATTCGGCCGAATGGGTTTGTATTCGTTTGACGGTACTACGGTGACGCTGCTCGCCCGCACTGCTGCCGATGAGACGCTTTTCAATTCAGGCAGCACTGTGTTTACTCGCAGCCTCTCGCCAGAGGGAGGCTATCCGGAGATCATTACGCTTACGCCAAATGTGAGATACGCACTTGGGCTATTCTCTACGCAATACGTCAGCTATCTGGGGCGTAATCTAAATGTAGTTGTGTCTGCGATGGAGCCTCGGATGTCTGCGTTGCTTGAATCGGGCCTGACAGACCTCCCCGAGTCGGCGTCTACTCTGCTGTCTTCGCTCGGGCAACCCTACGGGGCGTTGGTAAACACATGAGAACCGAGTACGTAGGTATCGTAGACGGTCTGCACACCTGGCATGTTTTTGATTCGGCGGGCAGGCTCGTCGGCAAGAACCAGAGCGACGTTGGGCCGGATACTGAAGCGGCGGTGCTGTGATGCCGCAGCGGATCGAGATGATGCGACCGGCCAGGGCGACCTACAAGATTGTCAGGCGGGACAATGGGCCGAACGCTCACCAGCGTGGCTACTGCTCACCTCAGCACAAGGCGTGGCGGCTGGCTGTGCTGGAGCGTGACAACTGGCAGTGCCGGGCGTGCAGCCGCGTGTGTGCCAAGCGGCGCGAGGCCCACGCTGACCACATCATCGCGGTCGTGGCGAGACCAGACTTGCGATACGACATCGCGAACGGGCAGTGCTTATGTGCGTCGTGCCATACTCGCAAGACCGTTGCTGAGCGACTAGGCAAGGAACTGCCCAGCACGCAAGCAAAGGCACCGGGTAGGGGGGGCGGCCAAAATACTGCCAATGACGTAAACGGATTGTATTAGGTAGGGGCGTGCGTCCGCAGATTGCCGCCACGTTTTCACCATGGCAAAAACCGGCCCAAAGCAAAGACCCGCCTCCGTCGAGCGTTTGATGGGCAATCCCGGCAAACGCAAGATTCGGCCCGATTTGGAATCGCCGGCAGGCGTTCCCGCGATGCCGGCCCGTCTGATGGTCGAGCCGGCGGCCGTCGAAAAGTGGCACGAGATGATTCCGCTGCTCCAGCAACTCGGCACCATCACCCTGGCAGACGGCGAGGCTCTGGCCGTTTTGTGCGAGGTGTATGCTGCGGCTCAGTCGTGTCTGTTGGCACTGCGAGCTTCGGGCGTCGTGATGCACACAGACCTCGGGGGCGTGAAGCCCAACCCGGCTGGGTCGCTGTATCGCAGCTTGGTCGCGCTGCAAGTTCAGATCATGGCAGAGTTCGGTCTGACTCCATCCTCAAGGGCACGACTTGGTGGCTCACAAGAAAAGCCAACAGACGAAGTCTCCGACTTCTTCAAAGTCCACGGAGCCTGAGCTCACGCCAGCCGGCCAGGCGAAATACGTTCGCGTCTGCCAGTTCTTCGAGAAGATCCTGCGTCACTCGAAAGGCCAGGCGGCTGGCAAGAACTTCCTGCTGCTGCCGTGGCAGAAACGTGTCCTGCGTGGGCTGTTCGGCGAGCTCAACGCCGACGAGACTCGCAAACACCGCCTCGGGTACATCGAGCTCCCAAAGAAGCAAGGCAAGTCGACCACCCTCGCGGGCATCGCCCTGTACATGACGATGTTCGACTCGGAGCCCGGTGCCGAGGTGTATGGTGCGGCGTGCGACCGTGAGCAGGCCGGAATCATCTACCGTGAAGCGGCAGCGATGGTCAGAGCCTCGCCGGCGTTGTCGAAGCATCTCGAGGTGATCGACTCGCGAAAGACGATCATTCACAAGGCGAGCAACTCGTTCTATCGCGTGCTGTCGGCTGACGCTTTCCGAGCCGAGGGTCTGAACATCCACGCCCTGCTATTCGACGAACTGCACGCCCAACGCGACCGGCGGCTCTGGGACGCACTACGCTACGGCGGTGCCGCCAGGCGACAGCCGCTGATCCTGTCGATCACGACGGCGGGATACGACCGCCGCTCGATCTGCTGGGAGCAGCACCAGTACGCGGAAAAGTGCATGGCCGATCCGAAGTTCGATCCGGCATTCTTTGGGTGCATCTATGCGGCTCCGCAGGACTGTGGCGTCGATGGCACGTGGAAGACCGAAGAGACCTGGAAGGCGGCAAACCCGAGTCTCGGCGAGACGATCACTCTGGACTCGTTCAGGGCAGACGCCCGCGAGGCAGAGCAATCGCCGACGAAGCTGAACGCATTCCTCCGCTACCGGCTCAACGTCTGGACGACGCAGGATACTCGTTGGATCTCGCCAGCTGCGTGGGGTGCGTGTGCCACTCCGCTGCGGCCGTTCGGGGATCGCCCGGTTTACGCGGGGCTCGACCTCGCCAGCACATATGACCTCAGCGCCCTGGTGCTGGTGTGCCCCGACCCGTCCGACAACTCGATCGACGTGCTGCCCTTCTTCTGGATTCCCGAGGCGAACGCCGTTGAGCGAGCACAGCGGGACAAGGTTGACTACCTCGGCTGGATTCGTGACGGGCATATCCGCGTCACCGATGGAAACGTGACTGACTACACCACCTTGCACCGCGACATAACGCAGATCTGCCAGGAATACAGCGTCCGGGGGCTGGCGGTGGATATGAAGTTTAACGCCCAGATGCTCGCTAACATGCTGCAAGGGGATGGGTTGACCGTGGCAGGATGGTCGCAAGGCGGTCCCGGCATGTCGGCACCGGCGAAGACACTAGAGAACCTGATGCTGAACGGTCGGATGCGGCACGCTGGGCATCCCGTCCTGAGTTGGAACGCCGGCAACGCAGCCATACACGAGGATCGCCACGGCAATATTTTCCCGAGCAAGGCCCAGAGCACCGAGCGAATCGACGGCATCGTGGCACTCTGCCAAGGCATCGGTCTCTGGATGCGAAACGAACAATCGCCCGCCTCAACCCCCGAAATCTTTTTCATATGATTGCCGAAAACCGCATCCTCTGGCTCCCCGGTGAAGAGCGTTCATGGGACGACGACGGCGGGCGGTCGCCTGCTGGCGTGAGGATTACGCCTGAGAATGCGACGTCCGTGGCTGCGGTGTTTTCGTGCCTGCGGATCCTTGCCGAGACGGTGGCCGGTCTGCCGCTGCACTTGCTTGAGCGGACTGAAACCGGCGGCAAGCGGCTGGCCCGCGAACTGCCGCTCTATCGCAGGCTGCACAGCCAGCCGAATAACTGGCAGACGAGTTTCGAGTGGCGTGAGCAGGCAGTGATGCACGTCGCCTTGTGGGGCGATGCGTTCTCTGAGCTAGTGCCGGGGGCGGCCGGTGCGATTGACCAGATCGTGCCGTTGCATCCGAGCCGGATGAAGGTCGAGACGTTGGAGAACGGCAGGCTGCGGTATTCGTATCGCGAGGCTCAGGGTCGCCAGACGGTCTACTCCGACGAGCAGATTCTGCACCTGCGTGGGCCGAGTGACGACGGCGTTCACGGCATCTCGATTGTCGAGGAGTGCCGCGAGGCGATCGCGTTGGCTCGGGCGTGCGAGGTGCACGGGGCGAGGTTCTTCGGTGCCGGTGCCCGGCCGGGCTTCATCCTCAGCACAGAGAACCAACTCAACGCCGACGCTCGCCGCGAACTGTCAGAGAATTGGAACCGCAGGCATCGCGGCCCGCACAACGCCCACGAAACAGCGGTACTGACCGGCGGGCTCAAGCCCTACGAAGTGCCGTATGCGTCGAACAGCGATTCCCAGTATCTGGAACTGCGAGAGCATCAGTTACGCGAGATCGCGAGGCTGTTCCGCGTCCCCGGTTACCTGCTCGGCCTGGAGCCGGGTTCGCCGCAGAGCGAGATTCAGTTCGTGACGCACACGATCATGCCGTGGCTGCGACGTTTCGAGTCTGCGTTCGTGCGAGACTTGATCGTTGACGACGAGAAGTACCTTGCCGAGTTTGACGTGCGTGGCCTCTTGCGTGGCGATGCCGCGAGCCGGTCGGCGTACTACCGTGCCATGTGGGACATTGGCGTCGTGTCGACGAACGACATCAGAGCCAGTGAGAACCTCGACCCGGTTGACGGCGGCGACGAGCGATACCGCCCGCTCAACATGGGCACGCTCGGTGCGATGCCGTCAGTGGACGACGTGCTTGCCCAGCAGCGGCCGGGCAGCGGCATCGACGGCCAGGCAGTCGAAGGCGGCGTGGCAGCGGCAGAGCAAGGCGAGCCAGCCGAGCCGGTGGCTCCGCAGGTCGCCGACGTGTCGCTCAACGAGGCACAGATCACGGGGCTGATTGCAATCTTGCAGCAAGTGCCAGCGGGGCTCATCACGAAGGAAGGGGCAGCGGCACTGATCGCTGCGTCGTTCCCGAGCATCACCGCCGCACAGGTTGCGTCGATTCTCGCAGGAGTGAGTGAGTCGGCTCCAGCAGCGGAGCCAGTTCTGGCAACACGCAAGAGGAGCAAGCAAAAATGATTGAGCGACGCAGCCTGTACGAAGATGACTCCGACGCCCTGCCGCTGCTCCGCGTGGAGTCTCGCAGCGAAGAAGGCGATGCGGGCGAAAGCCGATACATCGTCGGCTACGCCGCCAAGTTCGGCGTCAACTCGCTCGTCCTAGGTGAGTTCACCGAGCGGATTGCCCCCGAAGCATTTGGCATCGTCGCCGAGCGGCGTGGCCGCAAGCGTCCGCTAGAGACGCGGGCACTTTTCAACCACGACGCGAACTACCCGCTGGCTCGCTATCCCGGCACGCTGCGGATGAACGTGGACGAGATCGGGCTGCGGTATGAGTTCAAGGTGCCCGACACGACCTATGGCCGCGACCTCGCCAGCAACATTGACGCTGGCATCGTGCGTGGCAGTTCGTTCAGCTTCCAGATCGCCCCCGGCGGCGAGGCGTGGAGCGTGGAGGATGGCCGCAGCATCCGCACCGTCACGAAGATCGACAGCCTGATCGACGTGGGGCCAGTGACGTTCCCTGCCTACCCTGATGCTGACGTAAGCGTGGCACAGCGTTCGTTCGATTTGTACCGCAAGCACACAGCGGTGGCGACGGCAGCGTGGATTGAGATGGCACAGAAAACCACAGCCCTCCGCGAGTACCTCAGCAAGCATGGCCGCTAAGACAGGCGATTCGTGTTCGCGGTGCCGTGGCGGGCGGCTGCAAATCGCCAGCAGCCAGCGGCAGGGCGAGTACCAGATTCGGTACTTACGCTGCGATACGTGCGGCTGCACTGGCAAGCATGTGCTGCAAGCGTTCGAAGTGCGGCGGCTGCGAGTCGGCTGAGTGTTTTACTGTGTTCTGGATGGGTGGGGGCTTGCAGCCATAGCCTCAGTGTGTGGGCAGCGCTGGCCGCCCGCATCCCGCACACAGGAGTCCAACATGGACAAGCTGAAGCAGCTGCTCGACGAACTGGCCGCCGTGGTCGCCGAAATGGAAGCGACCTCCGAGATGCCCGCCGAGGGTGATGCTCCCGCGATGAGCGAAGAGCAAGAGGCTTCCCTGCGGTCGCTTGAGACTCGCGCCGCCAAGCTGCGTGAGCAGGTCGAACTGCTCCAGCGAATCGAAGCCAAACAGATTGAACTGCGTGCCGTGATTGAGCGGGCCGCGCCCGCCAAGGCCGTTGATGCCCCCGAGGTCAAGGAGACCAAAGTGGAAACTCGCAACTACGCCATCCCCCGTGCCACTGGCCGACTCAAGGCTTTCAAGGGTGCCAACGCCGAAGAGCGGGCATACCGTGCCGGAATGCACCTGAAGGGCTACACGCTCGGTGATGCGGAGGCTCGTCGGTGGTGCGTCGATCACGGCGTCGAAAGCCGTGCCCAGGCTGGCTCGATCAACTCGCTCGGTGGCGTTCTCGTCAGCGACGAGCTGTCGTCTGAGATCATTCGGCTCGTCGAAGAGTTCGGCGTTGTGCCCAGCGAGTTTCGCCGGGTTTCGATGAACACCGACTCGATGCTCGTTGCTCGCAGGACAAGCGGCCTGTCGGCCCGGCCTATCGGCGAGAACGCTGCTCCCTCTACGAGCGAAGTGACCTTCGACAACGTCAACCTGATCGCGAAGCTTTGGGGCATCGACAACCGCGTGCCCAACAGCCTGCTGGAAGACTCGGTCATCGACCTGGCCGACGCAATGGCGGTCGAGGTGGCTCAGTCGTTCGCCGAAGCGTACGACAACGCCGGTCTCATCGGTGACGGCGGCAGCACTTACCACGGTACGGTAGGTGTGGCTTCCGCCATCAACGACGGTACGCACTCGGCCAGCGTGGCAACTGCCACCAGCCGGACGACGTTCGATGCTCTGACCCTGACTGACTTCACCAGCCTCGTCGCGAAGGCTCCGCTGTTCGCCCGCCGGAACGCGAAGTTTTTCATCTCGCCCGCTGGCTACGGTTCCTCGATGCTGCGGCTGATGGTCGCCAACGCGGGCAACAATGCTGCGGACATCGCTGGTGGTGCGAACCTCCAGTTCCTCGGCTTCCCCGTGGTGCTGTGCCATCCGCTCCAGTCTGCCTTAAGTGGCACGACCGGCACGGTGGCCTGCCTGTTCGGCGACATGAGCCAGGCAGCGACGTTCGGCGAGCGGCGTGGCGTGACGATCAAGACCGACGCCAGCCGGTTTATCGAGTACGACCAGACCCTCACTTTTGCAACGGCTCGCGTCGCGATGGTTGCTCACGACCTCGGCAACGCTGCCAAGGCTGGCCCGATTGTCGCCCTCAAGTTCGGCTGATTTCGAATCACTCAGGAGTACCTGCTAATGCTTCACCTTGCCAATTCCAAGACCGATGCCCTGATCGGTGCAGCCGACACGACGACGGCCCAGACTGCTCAGCACACCATCGACACGCTCGGCCACGCCTATGCGTCCATCGACGTTGTGTTTGAGCCTGCTGCGGCCACCACCGACGCGATCTGCCGTGCCCTGAAGATCGAGCAGTCCGATGCTTCTGCCAGTGACTACGCTGACGTCACTGCCCTTGTGGGCGGTGGCACCGGCGGCTTCTCGATCCCGTCGAGCGGCTCGCGGACTGCGGGTTCAAATGTCGTCAGGCTCAACATCGACACGCGAGGCCTGAAACGGTACCTGCGAGTCAACGCCACGCCGGTGGCTGCGAGCGTTGTGGCGAGCGTTGCCCGGCTGGGTCGCGGCGAAGCTGGCTCGGTTGACGCTGCAAGCTCCGGCGTGCAGGTCGTGGTCAACGGCTGAATCGCTTGACAGATAGACCATCATGGACGGCTGGCGAGGAGCGATCCCCGCCAGCCGTTTCCTTTTGGAGTGCATACCTTGATTGTCAAAGTCGGCGGTACGGAAGTGGACATCCGCGTCGAGGCCGTGCTTTCGATGCCGCGTCTGTCGTTCACGAGTAACCATTTCGCGTGGGCTCAGGCTCTGATGCCGCTGGGCATCCGGCCCACAATGGGGACGGGTGCGTTCTGGTCACAGGTCAACACGCGAATCTTTGAGCAGTTCATCGACAAGTGCGAGTATCTGCTGACGATTGACTACGACACGTTCTTCACCAAGGCCGACGTCGAGCATCTATTCGCGATGGCTCTGACGTTCCAGTGCGATGCGATCACGGGGCTGCAAACAAAACGCGAAGACGGTCGCCCGATGCTGACGCTCAAGGGCACGCTCGACGACCCGCCGGCCAGCGGCAGTTCAACGGTGCCAGCGGATTGGTTTGCCGAGCCCGTGCAGGAAGTCGACTCGGCCCATTTCGGGCTGACGGTCATCTCCACGGCAGCACTGAAGCGATGCAAGAAGCCGTGGTTCTGGTCAACGCCCGGCCCAGACAATTCGTGGAATGACGGCAGAATTGATGATGACATATTCTTTTGGAGAGGGTGGCGAGAGAGCGGGAACCGCGTCTTTATCTCGCCGCGTGTCGTCCTCGGCCACGGCGAGTACGTCGTCGCATGGCCGGGAAAGAATCTGCAAGCGCCCGTATTCCAGTGGACTACTGACTTCACCACCAAGCTCGCCCGCCCCGACACTGCATGGAGTGTGCCCCAGACATGAAAATCAAGTTCACCGCCAACTACTCGACGTACCGCCCCGGTGACGTCACTGAATGTGACCTCGATGTGGCCCAGCGGCTGATTGCCGAGGGGCGTGCGATCCCAGAGAAACAGATCGACCTGATCGAGACGGCAAGCGTTGAGCCAGGCGGCGAGTCTGCTGACCTCACGCCGCGCCGCCGGAAAGGGAACTGATGGACTACCCAAGGCCGGTGTATGACGGCAGGCCGATGCGGTATCGCAGTCTGCGAACGCAGACGCAGCCCGTGGTCGAGCCCGTATCTCTCGCCGAGGCGAAGGTGCATTGCCGCATCGACTCCGACTCGGACGACTTCTATCTCACGTCTCTCATCACGGCGGCTCGCGAGTGGGTCGAAGCGTACATGGACGAGGCTCTCATCCATCAGCAGCTTGTGATGCGGCTCGACGGGTTCCCAGCAGAGATTGAACTGCCACGGCCTCCAATGGCAACGGCTGGCACGGCGACGGCTGTCAGCGTGACGTTTACCTCCGACGCATCGGGTGCTACCGCTGCGTTGTCGTCGTCCACCTATCGCGTTGACCGCGACACGAAGCCCGGCGTGATCCGCAACACCTACGGCGGGGCGTGGCCGGGGCACCTGACCGACTACAACTCTGTCACCGTGACATGGTGGGCGGGGCGTGGCGAGTCTGGTGCAAGCGTGCCACAGGGCGTTCGCAACGCGATCCTGATGCTGGTCGGGCACTGGTTTGAGCGGCGGCTCGCCGCCGATAGTGGCGCGGCGAACGACATCCCTTACGGCGTCAAGGCGTTGCTCGATGCACACCGCTGGGGATCGTACCGATGATCGACCCCGGAAAACTCCGCGAGCGGGTAACGGTGCAAGTCGCCAGCGGCGTCACCAACTCCGTTGGCGAACTGGTCATGACGTGGGCTGACTCGTCTGCCGTGTGGGCGAGCGTCGAAGGCGTCTCGGCCCGCGAGCAGCTGCTCTCGGGGCAGAGCCAAGTGGCGATCAGTCACCGCGTGCAGATGCGGTATCTGCCGGGGCTCACGCAGTCGCATCGGCTGACGTGGCGATCCCGCACGCTCGAAATCGTCAGTCTTTTGGAGCATCACAATCGCAGCGTCCACGAGGTCATCTGCCAGGAGAACGTCTGATGGCTACGGCGGGCATTGTCATCACGGCGGACTTCCCCGAGTTGAAAGCAGTCGGCGATGCGATTCGTAACCTTGGGGATAAGCGGTTCACCGCTGCGGCCCTCAAGGATGCCCTCCAGAAGGCGATCGTGCCCGCCGAATCACGGCTACGTGAACTGACGCCTGTCGGCCCTACGGGCAACCTACGGGCTGCTGTGATGAGTCTGGCGAAGGCGTACACAAAGAACGGCAATGCGGTCGGGTTGATTGGCTATCGACGCACCGGCAACCGTGGCTCGGAGAGTGCAGCCGGTGGCAAGGTGCGTGTCTCGTCAGGCAAGGCAGGCGACCGGGCGTATCACCAGTGGTTGATCGAGTACGGCACGCGAGCCCGCGTCGTCAGCAAGTTTTCCAACACCCCTTATCAGCGCCGAAGCCCGTCGGTGCCGTTCGTGCGGACGCGAATGGGACGGCAGGAGGTGGTTCGCGGCAAGGGACTCGTTCACACCGTAAGCGGGCAGAACGCCTACATCGCGTCCAGCTACAAGTCGCTCGGCCCGTTCGGCATGATTCGCCAGCCGGGCAACCGCAGCCGAGTGCAGACTGACCCGCCAACGCCGGGAGCATATTTCAAAAAGTCGGGCAACCCGATTGTGATCCCGCCCACACCGGAAGGTGGCGTAGCGGGCCAGCCGCCAATCCGCACGGCATTTGCCCAGACGCAAGGGCAAGTGGCTGCGATCCTGCAACGCGAACTGCGGATCTCGCTGGAGCGTGCCTTGTCCACGCTCACCTACAGTGCCACCGGCACCATCTCGGGAGTCTGACACATGGCGTTCAAGTCTCCCGAGGCAGTCATCCGCAACCGGCTGATCACGACCGCCGCCGTGACGGCACTGGTATCGACCCGTATCTACCCTGTCATCGCCCCCGCAACTGCGGCCCTGCCGTTCATCACCTGGCGGCGGCTGGCGGTGACGCGGCAGCAGTCACTTGCCGGGCCAATCGGTGCCCCCACAGTAAACTTATCGGTCGATATTTTCGCCGAAACCTACGAATCCGCCCGCGATATTGCCGATCAGTGCCGCGTGTCTCTGGATGGGTGGGGAGGCACTTTCGACAATGCGGTGGTGAGCAACGTCTCGCTCGATACCGAGAGCGACGGGTTCGCACAACTGGCTGGCGGCGACCTCCCGCCGGTCTACACCGTTCAGCAACTTTACGGCATCCTCTGGCAGGAGTAATTAGCTATGGCGATCACGCCCCATGATTCGACCGGCACAGTGTTCACGTTCGCTGGTGGCGGGTACACCGTCACGAACATCGTCTACAACCTGGCCGACCCGGCGACCGACAACACCATCGACGTATCGCACCTCGGGCTGACCGCTGGCAACTCGGTGCTGACTCAGGATCGCCCGCTCACGGGCAACGCGACTGACACCGGGCGGCAGGTCACGATCGAATACATCGGCAAGGGAATCATCAACGACGCATCGACAGGCACGCTTGTCATCACGCATGCCAGCGCTGAGTTCTTGAACAAGCCGTCGACCGTTGTGAGTTCGGCCGTGACGTTCGCGCTCAATGACGTTATCAAGGGCACTGCGGTATTCAAGGTCGCTCGCTGATAGCGTGACGGAGGCATCCCGTCATGGCGATCAATGCTGCCGGTATTACCGTAACGTGGAACAGCGTTGAGTTCCTGGAGGTCGTCGACCTCAAGGTGCTGCACGGCGGCGATCTGCCAATCTCTCGCGGCGGCGCCGGCTCACCGTTTTCGCTTGACCTAGGCACTATAGATGTAGTGTGTCTGGGCACCGCGCACTGCACGCCAGCCAACTACGGCAAGCGTGCCACGTTTGCAGTGACCGGGCCGGGCGTCACGTTCACGCACAAGGCGATCTTCCAACGGCTTGCAGTCGAGAAGAAGGTCAACGATGTGCAACGACACACGGTGACGCTCAGATTCTCACCATCGTAGGAGTTGATGTATGGCACTGACAGCAGATCAGATTCTGGCGGCTGACGACCTCGGGCTGAAGCAGGTAGCCGTTCGCGAGTGGAACGGCGACGTGTATATCCGCATGATGAGCGTCGGCGAGCGTGACGGGTACGAACGTCTCTGGATCGGCAAGCGAGAGACGGGCGTCGACAACTTCCGCACAGAGTACCTCGCCCGCGTCCTGTGCGACGAGAAGGGCGAACTGCTCTTCACTCGCGAGCAAGTCGTCACGCTGGCGAACAAGTCAGGTGCGGTGATGGGAAGGCTCTTTGATGAGGCTCTCAAGCACAACAACATGACGGAGGCGGATGTCGAGCAACTGGGAAAAGCCTGAGTGTCTCGCCGACGCGGCGTTTTATGTTCGCGTTGGCCGGGCACCTGGGCATGACGGTCGGCGAACTGTCTCGCCGCATGGATTCGCGGGAACTGACTGAGTGGATGGCGTATACACGCTACTACCAAGCACTCCCCGATCCATGGCGGCAGACAGGTCTTGAAGTGAGTGCGATGCTCGCGCCGCACTCACCGAGAGGCAAGTGCCCGAGTGCCGATGATTTCAATCCGATTGAAAAGGCTCCGCAGCATGGCGATCAGATGCTGACACAGATTCTGGCATTGCAGGCAGCGTTAGGTGGTGGCTGATGGCGAACATCGTCGGGTTAGCATTAAAGGTCACTGGTGACGCGAGCGGCTTGGCAAAGTCGCTCACGCCGGTTGACCGTGCGCTCGACAAGCTCGCCGCACAGGCTGAGAAGGCAACGAACGTCTTTACGCCGTTTGCTGAAAAGACGGCGGCGGCGGGCAAGGCTCAGGAAGAGTTTGCCGCGAAGTTCTCAGCGCTGGCTGACCAGCTGCGAGACAACGTCGTTGGGCCGCAGGAATACGCGGCTGCGTTTGGGCGGCTGACCGAAGAGGCGAAGGGAGCGGCGGCGGCTTTCCAAGAAGGGCTGCGAATCACGCAGCAGAATCAAACTGCCGAGCAAGCAAGGACTGCGAGCCTCGAGCGGCTCAACGAACTGCTCAAGTTTGGTGCAATCGACGCTCGCAACTTTGGCCTGGAGTCGGCCAAGCTATCGGAAGGCTCTGACAGCACTGCGCTCGACCGCTTTGCAGAAGCGATTGCCCCGCTGCGAGCAGCCCTTGAAGGCGGCACCCTGTCAGCCGAACGCTTTGCAGAGCAGTCGCAGGAGATTGCTGCGGCGATCAGCGGTTCAACGCCAGCCGCAGAGCGGCAGGCAACAGCGATCCTTGATTTACGCAATCGCTTTGAGGCTGGGCGAGTCTCGATCGAGCAATACCGCGAAGAGTTTTCACGCATTCAGTCGGGCGATATTGCAACGACGTTTGAGGTGCAGGTCGTCGGCGTTCGCGAGGGCGTTGATGCAAGCAACGAGCTGCGTGCATCGCTGGCCCAACTCACAGACACACAGATTACGGCAGCACTGCAAGTAGCAGGCGTTGAGCAACTGGACGACCTGCGGCAACAGTTTGCTGGTATTGACGGTGCGCAGATTGATGCCGTGCTCAAGGTTCTCGGCGTGGAGACGATTGAGGCGGCGAGGCAGCAACTTGAGTCGCTGAGCAACACCGATGCTTCCGCTACGATCAACATCGCCAACGCTGCCGAGGTTCAAGACACGATCCGTTCAATCGAGTCATCGTTCGGCTCGCTTGAGGCGGCCCAGTCTCGGCTCGCAAGCCTGCCAGACGTTGACCTCAAGGCCACGCTTGAAGTGCTTGGTGTGGATTCAATTGACGCCGCACGCGAGCGGCTAATCGCTCTGGGTGCTTTGCAGATTGAGCCGAAGCTGCAAACCATTGGTTTTGAGTCAATTGATTCCGCTCGGGCGGCACTTGAGTCATTAGGTGATCGCAGTATCACGGCGACACTTGAGTTTCTCGGCACCGCGACAATCAGCGACGCGGCAGAGCAGTTGGCAACGCTTGACGGCACAAGTGTCCAGGCGTTCTTACAAGCCACTGGGTTTGATTCCATAGAGGCTGCTCAGGCAAAGCTCGGCGAATTGCAGGACGTAGATGTTACGGCAACTCTGCAACTGCTGGGCGTAGACACGATTGACGAGGCACGCGAGCGACTAGCCTCTATTTCAGCCGTAGACATTGAGCCTGTGCTGCGACTGATTGGCGTTGATTCCATTGAGTCCGCACGTCAGCAGCTTGCCGTGATTGACGGCACGGAGATTGACACGCAGCTTCGCGTGCTTGGCGTCGACGGCATCGAGTCTGCGGCGGCACTGCTCTCCAGCGTGGAAGGCAAGAATGTCGACCTGATCGCCAAGACGCTGGGTTTTGATTCTGTCGCCAGCCTGACGCAGGCAATCGACGCAGCCGAGAGTAAGACGATCACCTTTGACGTCGCCAGCAATGCTGACGAAGAGGCAGCGAGTATTGCAGATCTTGTCGCTGAGCAAGACGCTTATCAGGCTGCCGTCGCTGAAGGGATTGAAAATCTGCTCGCGGGCGGCGTGATCAATGCGGTCACAAGCCTCGGCGGCGCTATCGATGGGCTCGGCAGTGCGTTCGCCAGCGTACAGAATCAGATCTCAGGGCTCGTCACGTCTGCCAACGCTTCCTTCAACAAACTCGACGACTTTTCCCAGCGGACTGGTATCGGCGTCGAGGCGTTGCAGGGCTACTCGCTCGCCGCGAAACTGGCTGGCGTCGATACGGAACAGTTTGGCGGGGCAATTGAGAGGCTCGCGGTGAACATCGGCAAGGCCACTCCCGGTGACGCGCTCGACAAGTCGCTCCGGGCTATCAACCTGTCTGTCGGCGAACTGCGTGCGTTAGCACCCGAGCAGCAGTTCTCCGCTATCGGCAACGCAATCTCGACGCTGCCAACCGTGGCGGATCGTGCCGCCGCCGCCGTCGAGATATTTGGCAAACAAGGTGCCGCACTCGCTCCGCTGTTTCGCGAGGGTGCAACCAGCATCGAAGAATTGCGAGCCCAAGCCGAAAGGCTCGGAATCATTGTTGACGAGACGCAAGTCGAAAACGTCGGCAGCATGAACGATGCCTTCGGCTTGGTGGCCGCGACGGTGCAGGGCATCACCGGGCAGGTGCTGGGCAACCTCGCACCGGCAGTCACCGATGTCACGAACCAGTTTCTAAAGTTCGTGGGTGTGGATGGACAGGGCGGCACGGGCATTGCCAACGCGATCACCGACACGCTGCTGCGAGGGGCGGAGTATTTCGCTGGCATCTTTGACGAGTACGTCGAATATTTCGGCGGGTTCACGGGCGCGTTGAATACAGCGGGTGAAACCTTCAACCGGATTGCCGGTGTGTTGGAGGTTCTCAGCGGCGTGTTCAGAAGCATCTTCAACACGTTTGAAATCATCGGCAACGGAATCGCCGTCGCGCTCGGCAAGGCTCTTGAGGCGATTGGAAGCTACGTCAGCACCGATTTGGAAAACTTCGGGCGTGACTTGCAGCTAAACGCGAACGCACAGCTACAGCAGAACCTTGCGGAGCTTGAGGCGGCAGGCCAGCAAATCATTGACGGCACGACGCAGGCTGTTTTTGGCAACGCTGCCGAGCAGCGTTCCGCCGCCGCCGGTGCGGCGACGACGTACCTTGAAGGCTTGCGGGCACAGATTGATGCCGAGCGGTCGCCGCAGTTCAAGGTCGAGGCTGACATCGAGCGGACCCGCGAGCGGTTCGACTCGTTCTTCAACGGAATCGTTGACCAGAGCAGTGCCGTCACCGATGCGATGCGTGGTTTTGAGGCGGCGGCGGCATCTGTTGTCGATCCGCTGAATATCACAGCGGAGGAGATTGCCCGCATCAAGGTGGAGCAGGACAAGGTCAACCGTGCCGTCGATAAAGAGCTACAGTCGCGGCGAGCTGCTAAGGATGCTGCTATCGCTCAGGCCGACGCCGACACAAAGCGGATCGAAGCGTTGACGAAAGCGGGTGACGCTCAAACGAAACTTGCCGATGATCTTGCTGCCGTTGAGCGCGAACAGGCTCGCGTGCAGGAGCAGCAAAAAGCAGCGAGGCAGGCGAACAACTCTGAGGCTGCTGCGGCTGCTGCCGCCACGCTCGGCCAGCTTGACCAACTACAGGCAAAGCTGTCAGACCTTCAGCAGGCTCAAGAGCAAGGCTTTCCCGACGGCTTTAAGAAAACTTTCGAGGCTACGGCGAAGAGCATTGACGACTTGAGTCGCAAGGCCGAAAAGTTCGGCAACGTCGGTGCCCTGGCCGCCGAGGCTCTGCGTCTCGGCGTCGAGCGTGCCCAGTTGCAAGCCCGCGACGGCGAGACTTATGACCGCGAAGTCGCCCGGCAGAAGAACCTATTCGATCAGCGTCTTGCTGCCGCTCAGCGGGTAGAGGATTTTCTCGCCAACGCATTCGGGCAACGCAACAAAGCCGAGCTTGAGGCCGTCGCTCAGCTTGAAGAGCGGAAGAAGCAAGCCGAAGTGAACGTGCAGGCGATCCAGGCACAGATCAACACAGAGCAATTGAAGCGTGACGCCACGACCAACCTCGGCGAGCGGCGAGCGGCCACGCAGCGAATCGCTGCCCTGCGGCAGGCAGAGCGGATTGAGGCCGGCATCGCGGAAGGCCGCAACGAAGTCGCACGCAATCAGGCGTCTGGCCTTGCTAGCGGGTTCGGTGCTGCCGAGCAGTTCCAGAGCCGTGTCGCCCAGACGAACGACAGCTTCCTGCAAGCATTCACCGGCACCTATGCCGCCGCCAATGCGTCACTCAACGCAGCCAATGCCGTCGCGGCTGAGCTTGCCCGGCAGCAAGAGTTGAGCCGCCCCGTCGCTGGCTCGGTCGCGACCGCTGACATCCGCACGGCAGAGGGTGCGGCGTTGGTACTGGGCCTCGGGGCAGCGGCGCAAGACCCGAATCTGATTGAGGCGAGGCTCCAGACCAAGCAACTGACTGGCATTCGCAACGCGATCACGAATGCCGTCTCTGGCTACCTCGGCACCGTTGCGGAGATTTTCTGATGTCAGTTTCATCCTTTCGCGAGTTAGGCAGGACGCTAGAAGGCGAGGTCGGTGGCGAGACTGTCGCAAAGCGGCGTTTCGTTGTCATCCTTGACGACAACGCCACGGTCGCGCCGACTGCAAATCTGGAAGTGATAGCTGCCGTGGGTGGCGGTACGTGGGGCGTAGCGCACCCAGAGTTTTCGTTCCTTCGCTTGCGTAAAGCGACGATGAATGAGAACTTCGGCGACAACCCGTACCACGTCGAGGTAACGCTCGAGTACAGCGTGATCCCATCCAGCTTGCGGCTGCCCCCTGTTGCACGTGCTGCGGAGTGGGTGTTTGAGGCTGTCGCTGGTGACCAACTCCCCGCGTTGTTTTTCTTTGATGGAGGTACGAAGCGACCGCTCACCAACTCCGCTTACGACTTTTTTGAGGGGCTGACTGTTCCAGAGTCGCTGACGCGGGTTACGATCACGCGAAACTATGCGGGTCGGCCCGACGGCATTATCGGCTCGTTCGGCTTCCTGAACTCGGATGCGTTCAGCGGTGCAGCCCCGCATCACTGCAAGCACGAAGGTAGCAAGGTCGAGAAAGTCGAAGAGCTATGGGGCAACGTGCTCCACAACTACTGGCGTGCTGAGTCGCAGATACTGTTTCGCCCAAGCGGCTGGAATCTCCAGCTACCAGACGTCGGCTTTAACTTCATCTCTGGCGGCCAGAAACGCCGGGCGATGGTGTTTGATTTTGAAAATGCCGAGTGGATTCCTAGTGCGAATCCGCTGGGGCTCGACGGCAGCGGAGGGCTGACCGGCGGCTACCCCGCAATTCTGAATCGGAGAGTGCTGCCCGAAACCTCTTTTTCGGGTCTGTTCGGCAGTGCCCCTTCGTGATTCTGCCAGAGTGGTACAAACAAAACGTAGAGTGAAATCATGTCCGATCCAACATACGAAATCCTGCCTGCCGAGCTAGATCTCGCCTTCATCAAGGGCGACGAGTTCGGCATGGTGCTTGCCGTCGATGCGACTGACCTCACCGGCTACAGCTACGACACGAAAATCTACAGCCTCACTACCGTCGAGGTAGGCGGCGGCCTCGGTGCTGGCGTGGCGTCTGCCGCTGGTGCGACGGTCGTGGCGTTCACCGTCACTCCGGTCACGCTGACTGCCGGGCAGGTCAACCTGTCGCTGACAGAGATACAGACGGGGGCGTTGACCGCTGGGGCGGAATACCGCTGGTGGTTCAAAACCATCACGCCGGGCAACGTGACGCGAACCATCTTGGCCGGTGACGTAAGCGTGAGGGTGCCCTAATGTCTGTGACTGTCAACGTCGTCGGGCAGACTGCCGTGAGCGTAAGCGTTGCGGCATCGACGAGCGTGTCGGTTGTCGCGTCGGGCGGTATCGGCCCGGCTGGCTTTATCACCGTGCCGGGCACCTCGACGCAGGCTTTCGGCACGTTCCAGCTTCAGGCTGGCGACGGCATCACGGTCAGCACTGCCGACGGGCAGTTTCTGATCTCGTCCTACCCAAGCACCACGGTCTCGAGCCTTGCCCCCGTGCAAAGCGTGGCGGGCCGCACTGGCACTATCGTCCTCCAGGCGAGCGACGTGACGGCGGGGACGTTCGCTATCGGCCGCATCCCCACGATTGGCTACACCGCCCTGTCTGGCGTGCCGGTCGAGTTTGTGCCCGCGAGCCACACGCACGATGCTGCGGCGATCTCCTCGGGCGTGTTGTCGATTGCTCGCGTGCCGACGATCTCCTACACCGCTCTGAGCAACACGCCAGCGACGTTCACGCCGTCGGCCCACACCCACTCGACTACTGACGTTGTGGCGTTCACTGCCGCTGCGTCTGCGGCGGCTCCGGTGCAATCCGTGCAGTCGCGGACGGGGGCGATCGTGCTGACGCGAGCCGACATTACAGCGGCTGCGGAGGTGCATAGCCACTCGACCGCCGACATCGTGGGGCTCACCGATGCGTTCAGCCAGATCGGCCACACCCACGACGCGGCAGCGGTGGCGAGCGGCGTCTTGGACATCGGACGGGTTCCGACAATCGGCTACACGGCACTGTCTGGCGTACCGGCGACGTTTGCACCAAGCACCCACACGCATTCGACGACCGACGTGATCGGGCTCACGGCGTCGTTCTCGCAGGTCGGGCATACGCACGACGCGAGCGAGGTGACCGCCGGGGTTCTAGACATCGCCCGCGTCCCTGTCATCGGGTACACGGCTCTATCTGGCGTGCCAGACAGCTTTGGGCCGGGCTTCCACACGCATCACACCACCGACATCGTGGCATTCACAGCCGCCGCGTCTGCCGCTGCCCCCGTGCAGTCCGTAGCGGGGCGTACTGGGGCGATCAGTCTCGCGGCGGCTGACGTTGCCGGGCTGGCTGGCGTTGCCACCAGCGGCAGCTACACGAGTCTGAGCGACGTGCCGGCGACGTTCGCGCCGATTACCCATACACACTCGACGAGCGACATCAGCGGCTATCAGGGACTCCCGGCTCAGGCTGGCTATTTCGGGCCGCTTGTGACTGACGGCACTAATGCCACGTGGACAAGCCGGTACTCGATTGTGAGCCCCGTGCTGGTGCAGGGTGCTGGGATGTCGTTCACGCGGGACACGGCGGCGGGTGAGATTACGATCGCCTTCGCAGGTGGCACTAGCGGCCTGGCGGTCGGCTCGCTCGCACCGCTGGCTCTAGGCGTTGCCGCCGCTGGATCGTCAGCCAACGCCAGCCGCGAGGATCACGTACACAAGCTGCCCACCATCGTCGACATTACGGCAGCGGCGGCGAGCCACACTCACGATGCGGCTGCGGTGACAAGTGGCGTGCTCGACATCGGACGCATTCCGACAATCGGCTACACGGCTCTGTCTGGGGTGCCAGTGTCGTTCACGCCGTCCACGCACACGCACGACGCCGCCGCGATTGCGTCGGGGACGATTGACGCTGCCCGCCTGCCCGCTGGTGTGTCAGCCCTCAACGCACTCACCGGGGGCATCACGATTGCCGGTGGTGCGAACGTGACAGTCTCGACGGCCAGCAGCACGATCACGATTGCGGCAGGTGGTGGTGGCGGCAGTTCTGCCGTCCGCACGTTCGCCGTCACGAACAGCGGCAGCGGTGCATATCTGATTGACGGCGCGTCCAATCCGACGCTGACGCTGGAGCGTGGGCAGACCTATGATCTCGTCATCAACGCTGCGGGCCACCCGTTTCATCTCCAGACCGTCGCACCGCCGTATAGCTCGGGCAACCTCTACACGACCGGCGTGACGGGCAGCGGCACAGCGTCGGGCACGATCCGATTCGTCGTCCCTTACGACGCACCATCGACGCTGTACTACGTTTGCCAGTACCACTCCAGCATGGGCGGCACGATCAACGTCGTGAACGCTAACGAAGACCTTTTTCTGCGCAGCTTCTTCACGCCCGCCGCCCCCACGGGCGTCACTGCCACGGCAGGCAACGCTCAGGCAGTCGTGTCGTGGACGGCACCGACCGTGCTGGCACAGACGCCGATCACAGACTACATCGTTCAGTTCTCTAGCGACTCTGGCAGCAACTGGACGACGTTCAGCGACGGCACGTCGACGGCTGCGACGGCGACAGTGACCGGCCTCACCAACGGTACGGCG
>Ga0247840_10002212_pt1 | contig 35195 bp, 29 predicted proteins | sample LaCruzMarch2015__FD_192404 | JGI IMG/M metagenome (GOLD analysis project Ga0247840, IMG submission 192404) | Freshwater microbial communities from meromictic Lake La Cruz, Castile-La Mancha, Spain - LaCruzMarch2015_17m | ecosystem: Environmental > Aquatic > Freshwater > Lake | place: Spain...
GTCCCAGAGTTTTCCAGGGCGGCGTGGCATTGCCCGGCACGCCGAGGAAAGGTGTGATCGCCTGGACCGGAAGCGGGTAATCCAGCTCGGTTTCACCAACATCTTCGAACATGAACATGATCGGCAGCCGCACATCTGCTTCGACGCCCATCTTCTGCGTAGACTTGCCGCCGGGCAGGAAGTACAACCCCTTGGTGACTTTCATGCCGCCAAGTTCCCAGGGCAAAGGCGACAGTTCCTGCACGGAACCCTTGCCAAATGTGCGGTCCGATCCGACGATCACCGCGCGGCGGTAGTCTTTGAGAGCGCCCGCTACGATCTCGCTGGCAGATGCGCTCATGCGGCTTGTCAGAACAACGAGGGGGCCTGTATAGAGTGCGCGAGGATCTTCTGCGGGGAATGTAACTACTTTGCGCTTGTCTCCTTCCGTCCCTGATGTGGCAGAACCATTGGCGAGAATGGTCACACGCTCCTGGCTGTCTTTGGTTGCCACAACCCCGCCCTTGTCAAGAAAAAGGCCGGAAAGGCGCACGGCTTCCTTGAGAAGGCCCCCTCCGTTGCGCGAAAGGTCCAGCACGATCCCGTCAACATGCCGCCGCCTGGCCTCTGCGAGGAGGCCTTTCACGTCTTCATAGCAGGATTTTTTTTCGTTCTCGTCGCCGTAAAAGGAGGGAAGATCGATCACGCCGAAATGGTACTGCTTGTCGTCCACTGTCCGTGTCTCGTAGGCGATCTTGGCCTCCTGCTCCTTGATTTCGATCTTGTCGCGCTTGATGGTGGCATCGAAACGGTCTGTGTGTTCTGTCTGTCGCAGGATCGTGAGTGTTACCAGCGTGCCTTTCTTGCCGCGAATCATCTTGATAATGTCGCGCAGGTCCATGTCGATGACGTCAATAGGCTTTCCGCCTTCCTGGGTCACGGCAATGATCTTGTCCTTTGGCTTCAGCAGGCCCGAGCGCTCGGCTCCTCCACCGGGAATCAGCTCCACAATGACGGTAAAGCCGTTGTCGTTGTTAAGGACGGCTCCGATCCCTTCCAGGGAAAGCTGCATCTGAATACGGAGGTCCTCAAGGTTTTCGGGTGACAGATAGCTCGTGTGCGGATCCAGGGCCAGGGCGAAGGCCTCGGCGAGGCTCGTAATGAGTTTTTCAGGATTGTGCTCGACCACCCGCATCGTTTGAAGTTCGTAGCGGTGAATCTGCTGCTTCTTGGCTTCGGCCAGGTTGATGCCTGTCAATAGATTGTTTTCGATCTGGAATTGCACGACCTTTTTCAGGAGGCTCTGCTTTTCCACCGTTGTCTTCACATAGGGGCGCTTGTTCACGTTGGTGTTCAGCTCCACCGTTTCGTCAAGTCGGTAGTCCGGCCCCAGAATCTTTTTGACAATGGCCTCGTTTTCCCGCACCCGCGCGACAAGCAGGTCGTAAACCTGCTGCAGTGCGGTACAGTCGCCTGATTGCATGCTTACAAACACGCCTTGCAGAACCGGTTTTAGCCTTTCCACATCGGACTCGTACAGCAGCGTTTTAGAGGGGTCAAGACTTTTGGTCATCTGGTCAACAGCGTGGCTCTTGATCTCTCCGGTCATATTCTTCATCGCATAGTGACTGGCCAGGAACTTTTCCATCAGCATGGGCAGGCGGCTGCAGGTAAGGTTTGCGGCTCTCGTAGAAACGGGCAACAACAGAATCAGCAGCAGAATAAAAAGCAGGCTCCGAAAACAGAATCCGCCCTTGCCGCTGAACGCCTCCATACGGCTACGTTCATTATCTCCGGGGGTGTTTTCGGAGATGTTTCCAATCCTTCTATCGAACATGTTCTCTGCTCTTCCCGCCGTACCCAGGCACGGCTGTCGATTCTTTTGGTCTGCATGAGAAATCATGCGAGCGTGACGATAGAAGGGCGGAGTGTTTCTGTCAAGGGGAAAAGAAAAGGGAATTGCGAAAAAATATATTGATGAAGCCATATCATTTATGCATATAAACAAGAATGCAAGGGAACGCGATGTCTAAGATTTTGGATAGCGATCATCCGGATCGGGGATACCCGCAGGAAAGGTTTTTCTGTGATGATTTGCTGACCCGCCCCCGACCTGAAATCGGAAAGGTCCTGGTCACCGGTGCCTCTGGATACATCGGCGGTAGGCTGGTGCCGGAACTGCTGGCCCGCGGATACCAAGTCAGAGCCATGGTGCGGGTCGCCTCCGCCGTCTATGAAACGCGATGGCCCGGCGCCGAAATCGTGATGGCGGACACCCTCCGGCCGGAGAGCCTGGAAGCGGCCATGCAGGATGTTCACACGACCTATTACCTGATTCATTCGCTGCTTCTCGGACCCGGCAAGTTTGAGGAGGCCGAAATAAAGGCTGCCTCAAATTTTCGCAAGGCCGCTGAGCGGGCCCATGTTTCTCGCATCATCTATCTGGGTGGTCTGGGCGATACACGCAGCCGGCTGTCGGATCACTTGCGCAGCCGAATGAAGGTCGCTGAAGAGCTGGAGGCCGGCAATGTACCCGTTACCGTCCTGCGGGCGGCGATCATCGTGGGGTCCGGCAGCGCCTCCTACGAAATCATCAAACATCTGGTGAAAAACCTCTTCGTCATCCTGATTCCCCGCTGGGCCAAGAACAAATGTCAGCCCACCGCAATCCGCGACGTCATTAAATATCTGGTCGGCGCTCTGGAGACGCCCGAAACGACGAGAATGCATCTGGACATCGGCGGCGTCGATATCCTGACGTATGAACAGATGCTGAAGGAAATGGCAGACATCCTTGGGGTAAGGAGAATTTTTCTGCCTGCCCCGTTTTCGGACATCGGCTTACTCTCGTATGTGGTCAGCCTCTTTACGCCGGTTCCGGCAGCGATCACCGTCTCGCTGATGCGGGGACTGGCGAATGAGGTCGTCTGTCAGGATCAAAAGGCGAGGGAGTTGATTGCCTTTCCACCGCTGACGTACAGACAGAGCATCGTCAAGGCCCTCTCGCGGGAGGAGCAGGACCAAGTGCATACCCGATGGTCGGACGCTTATCCACCTGCTCACGAACTGGCGGTGAAGCTGCATGAACTGGACGGGATACCGACATACGTCGCTTCCTACTCGCTTTTCAGCGACAAGAGTGCCGCGGTCCTGTTCCAGTCAGCCTGTGAGGTTGGGGGCGAAGAGGGGTGGTTCTACCATAGCTGGATGTGGCGCATACGGGGCGGCATCGACCGGCTTCTGCTCGGGGTCGGAAGTTCCCGTGGGCGGAAAAGCCCTTCAAAGTTGGAGGTTCACGACGTCATCGACTTTTGGCGGGTTGAGGATCTTCGACCCAACCGCAGACTTCTGTTGCGGTCGGAGATGAAGATGCCCGGCATGGCCTGGCTCGAATTCACGATCCAACCGCGGGGCAAAGGCAACGTGTTGTCAGTGATCGCGCACTACGATGCCCGAAGCCTGCTTGGCAGTCTTTACTGGCACTCGATGCTTCTATTTCACCATTTCATCTTCAACGACCTGATCAGGCAGATTGAAAAGCGTAAACAGGTTGAGCAAACCTGACGGAAGTCCTGGATCAGAATAGGTAGAGACATATTCAACAAAGCGAAATGAAAGGTGCGGATTATTGAACATGATTTACGAAAGACTTTCTTTATGTAAACTCTTGCTGGTTTTATCTCTGATATTCGTTGTTGGCTGTGGCAATTCAGTGAGCCTGGAGGGAAAGGTGGAGGAGGGCAGGGGGCAGCCTTTGGCGAACATGAAGGTGGTCGCCAAGATGTCACCGCCGATTAAGGGACATGAACAGTTTCAGACCACGACTCTTGCCGACGGCTCTTTTAAGTTCGTCAAACTTTTGCCAAAATCGGAATATCAATTGATTTTCTATTACGGGGGCGATCGTGAAGTAATGAGATTCATAATAGATAGTGGTCCCGCGGGACAGACGAAGATATTGCCTGAGAAGGTGATGATTCGCTTCACATATTCCAAAGAAGGGGTTGTCTTGGACACGAAAATGAACCTGATGTGGGCCGCGAAGGACAGCGGCGCCTACACAAGCTGGGCCAACGCCAAGTTCTATTGTGAAAATTATCGGGAAGGCGGTTATACGGATTGGCGGATGCCGACGCTGGATGAACTGGCGGGGTTGTATGACCGTGCGACAACAGGAAATAAAGACTATAAACTTACTCCCCTGATCGGATTGACGGAGGGAGGGGTATGGGCATCAGAAACAAGCGGTTCCGAGGGCGCCTTCTTCTATTTCAACAATGGATATCGGAGCTGGTTTCCCCAGTCAGGCATCAACTTCATCCGGGCTCTCCCCGTACGTTCTGGAAAATAGACTCGAAGAGAAAAAAATGGAACCGTTCCTATTGCATCCCTTCATCCGACCGCGCCAGGTTCTCGAAGCGGGTGTAATCTTTTTGGAATGCGAGCTTGACGACGCCCGTTGGGCCGTTTCTCTGCTTGCCGATGATGATCTCCGCGATCCCCTTTTCCGGGTTGTCTTCCGAAGTGTTGTAAACCTCGTCCCGGTAGATGAAAGCGATCACATCCGCGTCCTGTTCGATCGCTCCTGATTCCCGTAGATCGGCCATCTGTGGCTTGCGGTTGGGTCGATCCTCCACCTTCCGGTTCAACTGCGACAGGGCGATTACCGGTAAGTTGAGCTCTTTTGCCAGGCCTTTCAGAGAGCGGCTGATTTCGGATATCTCCTGCTCCCGCGAGTTACTGTAGGCGCTGCTGCCCTTCATGAGCTGCAGGTAATCAAGGACGATCAGGCCGAGGCCCTTGTCGGCCTTCAAGCGCCGGGATTTGGCCTTCATCTGGATCACCGTAATTCCCGGGGTATCGTCGATGTAGATTGGAGCATCCGAAAGACGACCTGCGGCTGTGGTCAGTTTCGGCCAGTCGGTTTCACCGAGAAACCCTTTCCGGAGGCGTTGGGAGTTCACGCGGGCTTCGCCGGCAAGCATACGCATGGCGAGCTGTTCCCGGGCCATTTCAAGCGAGAAGATTGCGACCGGGACCCCCATTTCGAGAGCGGCAAACTGGGCGATGTTCAACGCAAAGGCGGTCTTGCCCATGCTCGGGCGGCCGGCGATGATGATGAGATCGGATCTTTGGAAGCCCGAAGTCATTTCGTCCAGTTTGTCAAAGCCGGTTGCCACCCCGGTGATCAGCTCCTTTTTTTCGAATAGCCGTTCGATCGTCTTAAAGCTGTCCTTGATAATGTCCCGGATCGGGTAGAACGAGGGTCGGATCTTGTTTTCCGAGATCTCGAAGATGGCATGCTCAGCCTCGTCGAGGATTTGATCGACGTCCATGCTTGCATCGTAGCTGTTGTTCAGGATCTCGGTGGCCGAGCCGATGAGGCTGCGTAATACGCTTTTTTCCTTTATGATTTTTGCATAATAGGCGATATTGGCTGCCGAGGCTACATTGTCCACCAGCGAGGCGAGATAGGCGGTTCCCCCCACCTTTTCCATCTGCTTCTGATCTTTGAGAATGTTGCTCAGGGTGATCAGATCGCACGGTTCATTGCGGTTGGAAAGCTCGACGGCGGCGGCGAAAATTTTCCGGTGAGCATCACTGTAAAAGTCTTCCTGCGCAAGCACCTCCTGAACGGTGCTCAGGGCCATGTCGTCCAGCAGGATTCCCCCCAGAACGGACTGCTCCGCTTCGAGATTCTGGGGCGGCACCTTGTGCAGGGAGGCGTCGATGTCTTTCATGGATGAAGCCCTCGCAGAAAACCGGTCAATGTGTTCAGGATTCTGCCACGACGACGACCTTGATCTCGGCGGTCACACCGGCGCTAACCTTGATTCGGACGGGAAATTCGCCGAGCGCCTTGATCGGTTCATCCAGAAGGATGCTTTTCTTGCCGATCTCGACCCCCTGGGCGACCAGCGCCTCTTCGATGTCCTTTGCGCCCACGGAGCCAAAGAGTTTTTCCTGTTCGCCGACACGCCGGGCGATCGTACAGGTTACTTTACTCAGGCTGGCCGCTGTCTCCTCGGCCTGTTTCTGAACCTTCTCCGCCTGGAGCATAATGCGACTCTTTTCGTGCTCAAAGGCTTTCAGATTACGGCTGTTTGCCTCTGCGGCTAGCCCCTGGGGAACCAGAAAATTCCGGGCATAACCATCTGCAACCTTTACCAGATCTCCCGCTTTTCCGAGAGATTCCACATTCTGCTTCAAAATGACCTTCATGTTGTTCCTCCTTGAGGTATTACGGCAATGTCTTATCAGGCGCCAGGCGCCAACGGGGAGATCCTGCCGCAAGGCGTCCCCTTATCTATGATTGAACATCTTTAACTTCCTGCATCCGTTTTCGGAAATCGACCCACAGGTCGAAAAGACCGAAGGTAATGATAACAATGACCATATACTGCTGAATCAGAATCAGGCCATAAAAGAGCAGCCGGAACATCTTGGGAATCTTCTTCTGTCGGAAGAAGAAGGCGGTAATGGCCAACCCCTGGAACAGATAAATCAGACAACTGACGATCAGGAAGTTCATCCCGACAACATTGATCTCATCCAGCGGGACAAACAGCATAATCCCGGCAATGATTACGATCCAGACCAGCCGCTCCGGGGCTTTCCATGCGGTCAGATCGCCGAAGTCGGGGAAGGCGACGCCACCCCTCTCAAAAAGTCGGCGTCCTGCAAGCAGGTTTACCCATACCGTGAGGAGAATTCCCGACAGGCCCAGCGAAGGAAAGATCCCGGTGAAAAAAAGGGTGAGCTGGGGGGCGTTTTCCCGGATCATCTGGACCTGCTCAGCCGAGATATTCATTTGGGCATAGAGTTTAATATTCTCCTCGATTATCTTCGCAACATTCGTTTCAATCATCTGCCACGGGGCAATGCCGGAATGGAAGGCATGGTAAAGAACAAAGCCTGCGCCACAGCAGAACAAGGCCAATGTTGCCGATAAAAACGTCTTCTCGACGGAAAATTTGCGCTTCAGAACCTCGGAGAGCAACACGCCGGTAAATCCGATCATGAACAGAACGGACAGATTCGCACGATGCGCTATGAGGTCAAGGATAACGTATGCCGCCAGGAACGAAACAGCCAGGACCGTCAGGCCGCGCAAGCGGCCCAGGCGGGAGCAGTAATAGAGGACTGGCAGCGGAGTCAGGATCAACACGAGCGGCCCGATAAAAGGAATCAGAGCCACCAGAAGAAAAGTGAACGTGAGAACCGCGCCGCCCTGGACCATACTGTCGTTTCCCCTGCTGACGGGAGAGTCGCTGCTCTCCCGTCTTCGCTTATCCTTCAGAAACGAGAAAGGGGAGCAGCGCAATTGTCCGCGCTCTTTTGATGGCCACGGTCAGTTCCCGCTGATGCTTTGCGCAGTTTCCCGTGATTCGGCGAGGCATGATCTTGCCTCTTTCTGTTGTGAAATCACGCAGTGTTTGCGGGTCCTTGTATTCAATTTTCAGGTTCGAATCCGTACAAAAACGACAGAATTTTCTCCGGTGAAAGAATTTTTTCTGTGGTCTCGCTCCTCCCCTGCTGGGGCCTCTGGGTGCAGGTGTCGTCGCCATGATCAATTCCCCCCCTTCACGTCTGTCTGCGTTTCTTCCGGAACCGGCTGCTGAATCTCTGTTGCCGTCGGTTCGGGAGCGGCGGCAGAAGGCGGTGCGGAGGCCGTAATCTTGGTCTCCTCCTTTTTGTCCGGCTTTTTTGTGGCTTCCTCGATCTCCTTTTGCAGGGCGTCGGCATTGACCGCGTCATCCTTGAGCACGGTCATGAACTTCAGAATCTTGTCATCAATCTTGAGATTCCTCTCCAGTTCATTGACCACGGCGCTTTCACCGGCAAAATCGATCAGGATGTAAAACCCTCTCGCCTGCTTTTTGATCAGGTAGGCAAGCCGCCTCTTTCCCCACCGTTCGACCTTGACCAGGATGCCCTTCTGACCCGTTACGATGCCGCTGTAACGGCCAATCAGGGTGGTCAGCTCATCCTCGGACAGATCGACATGGGCCACCAATATGGTTTCGTATCTCCTCAATGTTCTTTCCTCCTTTCGGCTCTAAAGCCCGCACTTGACGTCCGGGCAAGGAGAGTCCTTCTACTACGGTAAATTTGTTTTCGATAACAAGTCTCTCCATTTATACGGAGACCCCAGGCGCTTGGTGTTTTGAAAAGGGCACAAAAGTGATTTCCAACCGCCTTTTTTCATCGGCTGCCTATACAGTAAAAAAAAGAGGGATGCAAATGAAAAATGCAGAACACAATTTTCTCGTAATAGAAAAAAAGAGAAATGGATTGTTCCGCCACGGCTGGAAGGGACTGATATCAATCGGCAAACAATATATTATGGTGTACTTTCGAAAAAATATTCTTCTTGTCTTTGAAGAGAGATCGGTGTAGAAATACTGACTATTTTTGTCTTACTGGTGCCTCTTCGGGGAGTGCATATGGTACGATTCATCGCATCCAGATGATCGTTATTTACTCTATTTCTTCCTGTCGGTTATGAGATCTTCAAAAAATGTCATGTAACCGAGGGGGCGGAGCTATAATTGCGTATGATTGACATGCACAGCCACATACTGCCGGGGCTGGACGACGGGGCCGCCGACTGGGAGCAGGCGCTCGCGATGGCGCGAGTCGCCGTGGAGGACGGCATCGAAGAGATGGTCTGCACGCCCCACTGGGTCTTGGGGAAGCACGAAAACGACCGGGAGACGGTGCTGCGGCGGTTTGCGGAGTTTGAGGTGCGCCTGGCCGCGGAAATGATCCCCCTGAAGATCCACACAGGGTCGGAACTCTGGATCGACACCAGCATCCCGGAACGGCTCAAGGCCGGGCGCCTCCTTACCTTGAACGACGGCAGCGGCTACGTCCTTCTGGAGCTCCCCGATGAAACCATGCCGGAGAATCTCCATGAATTCTTCTGGAACCTGCAGATCAGCGGCTACCGGCCGATCCTGAGCCACGTGGAGCGGAACACCTACTTCCGGAAAAACCCGCACCGCCTCTTGCACTGGGTTGAGAACGGGATTCTTACGCAGATCACGGCGGCGAGCCTCCTGGATGGGTTCACCGAAGAGATCCGGGAGTTCGCCATTTTCCTGGTGGAGCACCGCCTCGTCCATATGCTGGTCACCGACACCCACAGCCTCCGGATGCGCAAGCCTCAGCTCTCCGGGGCGCGCCGAGTCGTCGAGAATCTCGCGGGGCCGGAGATGGCGTCCCGGATGGTCTGCGACACCCCGCGGCGCATTCTCAAGGGCGAACACGTCCCCGTTATCGACCCGCTCCCCCTGCTCGAAGAACGGCGCAAGAAATGGTGGTCATGGGGGAAGCAATAAGGGTCTATTCCCCCCGTCGCTCGGGCGGTGCCCTCTCCCGCGGCGGGAGCGGACAAAAGGGAGGGGGAAGCGCTGTCCCTCGTAATTATAATGGAGGTTCACCATGGTGACCGCGAAGTATGAAAAAGGAGAACTGTACGATATCTCAATCATCGATCTGAAGCCTGACTCGAAGCAGCCCAGGAAATCCATGGATCCCCTGGCCCTGGAGGAACTAGCCGCATCGATCAAGACCCATGGCGTGATTCAGCCGATTCTGTTCCGGACCGCCGCCGATAGCTCCTACCTCATCATCGTTGCCGGCGAGCGCCGCTATAAGGCCGCCCAGCAGGCGGGCCTGCTTGTCCTTCCCGGGATCTGCGTGGAGGGCAACACCGCCGAGATCGCCCTCGTCGAAAATCTCCAGCGACAGGACCTCACCCCCGTCGAAGAGGGCGAAGCCCTGGGGCGTCTCAAGGACGAGCAGAAATACACCGACGAGCAACTCAGCGGCGTCATCGGCAAGGCCCGCACGACGATCAACGAGAGCCTTCTTCTCAACAAGCTCCCCCAGGAGATCCGCGACGCGTGCCGGGGCAACAACAAAATCCCCAAGACCGCCCTCGTCGAGATTGCTCGCAAAAAGCAGGAACGCTCCATGATCACGGCCTTCAACACCCTCAAGGACAAGCTGGACAGGGTCCGGCAGCCCCGCTCTAAGAATGCTCCCAACGAGCCCCAGCCCTTCCTTGACCTCCTTGAAAAGACCGGCGCCAAACTCGACGCCATCGACACCTCCGCCTGGACGGCAGATGACCACAACAGCCTCGGAATCTCGCTGACGGCCCTCCGCGACAAGATCGAAGCCCGTCTCGCCGCAGAACCCCAAGCGTCGCCGTCAACCGCTCTCGCGTAGGCTTGCCCATTCCCCTCCTCCGGCGGGAGGGCACTGTAACCATCCCCCTCCCTTGGTGGGAGAAGACTAAAGGGAGGGGGATTTAGGAAATGGGTGCAGTCCCCAATTATAAAAAACCGAGAGGCAAAACGAAAATACAGTCGGTTGATTCATTTATGATATCAATATATTAAGTAGTGTCGAGATCTCGACACTCCCCACAAAACACGGAGCCACCCATGCCATTAAACTCGGCACTCTATTTCCCCCGGATAGGCAGCGAAGGTAAACAGAAAAATAAAGCGAGATACAGCCTGCTTCAAATCACTAAACACGTAAAACAATCATGATAAACACCCCCCATTCCCCAGCCAGAATCGGCCCCATCGCACTCTTTCTTTTAATTGCAGTGATGGCAGTATACCTGATTGTTAATTCATCCAGTGTATTCGAGGTGCAAGCTGGTTCGTTTGGCCTGCCTGCCGGCGTTGTCCTGATTTTATTCTTAATAATAGTGCCTACCTTTTTTGTAACCCTTAACCGCTGGCAATGGGGCATCACCGCCCTGGTTTATTATATGCCATTTTCGGGATTACCAAGCATATTGCTCCATCCATACATTGGGACGGGGATGCCGACACTCATTAAAGATATTGCTTTTGTGATTCCGGCATATATTGGATTCGCCTCATGGCATCACAATAATTCTTTGAAAATAACAGATTTACCGCGTGAAATGAAGATAGCCTTGAATCTCATGACTTGCCTTGCATTGCTTGTTTTCGCACATGTATTCAATCGACAACTGGTGTCTTACATGGTGGGATTGATAGGGCTTAAGGTATGGTTATTCTACATGCCTTTGTATGTCCTTGGTTATTACCTAATCACGGACAAGTCACAACTTATCCGGTTGTCGAAAATACTTTTAATGCTGGGAATGATCCCGGCCATCTTTGGCATTGTGCAGGCCCAATTGATTTACATGGGGGATCCCGGACTTGCATACGCATTGTACGGAACGGCGGCATCCGATATGACACAGTCGTTTGCCCGCTTTGACAGCGCCGGGGGGGTCGGTCTCGTGCGCATACCCAGCCTGTTCACCTTTGTATTACAGTACTCAGCGTTTCTTTTAGCATTGCTGCCTGTCTGCTACGCCCTCTACATGGGCAGTGAGTATTTCGGGCAGAAAGGGACTGTATACGCCCTTGCATTGGGGATCATTACGGTAGCTCTCATAACGACCGGTGTGCGTGCCGTATATGTCATGCTTCCAGGATTTCTTGTATTGGCGTTGTTCCTTAGTGGAAAAGGCGGCCAAGTGAAGAAATCCATGACATCCTTGTTTACACTGATTCCTTTAGCATTTGGATCAATGGTTTTTTTACTCCAGTCTTCATTGGAGACCTTCCTCGATTTTATATCAAGCATCATAGCAAACTATCTCAGCCCCGCAGGCGAAGGGGCTCTGATCAACCAGTTCGAATATGCGCTGAATCTTACATGGTTTGGCATGGGTACGGGTATGAATACCGGCCAGGCGCGTTATTTCCGGATTACTGATGTAAGTTCCTATGTTAGTACGGCAAGTAATGCTGGCGTAGAGGCATTACCGGGGAAAGCAATCCTGGAAATCGGTGTTCCAGGATTAATTCTTGTTGTAGCCCTGTTCGGCTGGATACTCATTTCCAGTTACCGCCAGATTGGTAAGTTGCAGGACCCATTGCTGCGCGGATTCGGAGTCAGTCTCTTTGCTTTTCTTGTGGTTGTGATTGCCTGGCTTTATAAGGGTGTGGTACTTGACTATGATCCTCTAAATGCTCTTTTCTGGTTATTTGCAGGCATCCTGTTTAAATTGTCTGCCCTTGAAAAAGACGCTTCATGATTTCAGTATCTTGAGAAGCTACATCTTAAAACATTATCTTTAACGAGTTCTTTACACATGAAAGATATCTTCACGTCCTTTGCTGCCACAGCAGTGATCCAGGTAGTAACAATGCTCGGGGGTTTGTTGACAGCGCGGCTTTTACTGCCTGAAGGAAAGGGTGAATTAACCGCTATTATCCTATGGCCATCGCTATTGGCGTATGGTGGGAGCCTGGGTTTAATCGAGGCCTTGGCTTTCCATGCATCTGACCGAAAAAAAGATATCACCCATGTTTTATCATCGGGATTGATAGTTACCATACCTCTTTCATTGCTTTTAGTAGGGGCAGGCTATGTGATGTTGCCGTTGATTTTGGCCAGTTATGGACTGGATACAATCGAGACGGCCCGGCTGTATCTGATCTATATTCCGCTTAACTTTGTTGCCTTGTCGCTGATGTGCATTTTAGCCAGCAGGCTACAACTGACAGCATTCAATTTCTTGCGCATGTTTGTGCAGATCAGCTTTGCGGCAGGCATCCTCTTCCTGTACGCGTTTGACCAGATATCGGTGCGATGGTTTGCAGAAGCTTCATTGGCTGCAACTTTTCTTACAATGATGATTGCACTGGGTATAACCTGGAAAAATCGCTGGTTGGGATGGCGGCCTGACAAACAAATTGCGAAGACCCTTTTCGCCTACGGATGGCGTGTTCATTTGGGCGCTATCGCTTTGCAGGCGAACCTGCGGCTCGACCAAATGCTTATGTCTATTTTTTTGCCTTCCCGGGAGTTGGGTTTGTACGTCGTTGCAGTGAGTTTATCGGGCATTGTGAATCTTTCAGCCAGTAGTTTGGTGGTTGTAGCTTTTCCGCGCATTGCCAATCTTGTGTCTGCGCGTGAAAAAGGGAAAGCTCTGGGAAGATATGTGCGGTTAGGGCTGTTGTTGTCACTGTTGGCAGCGGCACCTGCTGCCTTTTTTACCCCCTGGTTGTTGCACGTGTTTTTCGGCAGTGCATATCTTCCTGCCCACGCAATGACGCGCGTCCTTATTGTGGCATCAATTCCCCTGAGCCTTAACATATTATTACAATCCGGGCTCAAGGCTTTTGGTCGTCCCCTGGCTGCAAGTCAGGCAGAGTTGCTTGGCTTGGTGGTCACTGCCGTCTCTTTGTGCCTTTTGTTGCCACCTTATGGCGCGTTGGGTGCGGCGTGGGCTTCGCTTTTGGCTTATTCAGCAGTAGGAGTCTGTTTGTTATATCTACTGCGCAAACATCTGAGTATAAGGGCGGTTGAATTGTTGCAACCAACAGTTGCTGATTGGGACTTTGTTAGTAGCGGCTTAGGCGTTATTTCAAAAAGAACAAAGTCAGTTTTAAGAAGGTTCTTCCTGTGTGCAAGGAAATAGCCATGGCATCAACGATCAACAGAGTCAGATATTTTATTACTTCTACCAGAAAGACATTACTTGGACAATGTTTAGCTTGTCCTTCGTGCGGCAGTGTTGAGTCTGTGGTGGTGTGCCGGAAATACATTGTGACTGCTTTACACCGATGCAATGCATGTCATCTTCTGTTTCGTTCTCCAACGACTACGGATGAAGAGAGCCGATTGTTTTACCAGGATACTTACTCGCAAGGCTTCACTACAGACACCCCTTCCCTATATCAGCTTGATAAACTAAAAACATCGGGATTCAAGGGCAGTGAAAAAGACTACACTCAATATTTGGATATCCTGTCTGAAATTGGGTGTAAACCCGGGGATTCCCTTTTAGATTATGGGTGTTCATGGGGTTATGGAAGTTGGCAGTTTGGCCAGGCCGGTTATGCTGTTACCGCTTTTGAAATCTCCCTACAAAGAAGCCAATATGCCAAGACCTATCTTGGTATTAATGTAGAAACGAGTTTGGGTAATGTACGGGGTCCGTTCGACATTTTCTTTTCGGCTCACGTTATAGAACATGTTCCATCAGTTTCAAACAGTTTGCAGTTTGCGCGGCAGGTACTTAAGCTGGGGGGATGGTTTGTAGCCTTTACCCCCAACGGCTCTGAACTTTTCAGGGCCAGACAACCAAAATCATGGAAGTATTCGTGGGGATTAGTTCATCCCAATCTCCTGGATGATTTGTTCTATTCGAACGGCTTTAAATCAGACTTGCATCTACTTGCATCATCTCCTTACGATTTGGAATCAATAAAACAATGGGCGTCTTCACCGCAAGGAAACATATCATTAGATTTAAGTGGTGACGAATTACTCATTATAGCAAAACTTGCCAAAAGCACCTAAATGAGCCAGCGCATCGGCCGGGTTGAGAAACGAGGAATAATGAGACTTCCACCCCAAAGCGTAGTCATTGCTCACCCCGGGAGGCAGTTTGAATATCAGATTGTTTTGGCGCTCCAGCGGTCTGGCTTACTTCATCATTTTATTGCGGGCGTGTATTTTAAACCAGGTGTTTTTCCATACACTTTGGTTGGGGGGCTACCTCCGCAAATCCGAAGTCGAGTTTTGCGTGAATTGAACAAGCGTCGAATGGACGAACTGGATGAAAGTCTAATAACCTCTGTTCCCTATTTTACATTTCTATCCAGAACGATCGGTCGTTTGAAGCCCTTACTCCAGATAACAGAGGGACGATCCTTTTACATATTCGACAATTGGGCGAGTGATTTATTCGTTAGTCATTGGTTAGTAAATTGCCACCCCCCCAAGCCATCCATACTCTATGCCTTTTTAGGGTCTGCGCTACGATCATTCAGGCAAGCCAAGCGCATGGATGTTCTGACAGTTCTCGACGTACCGATCACACTACACGCACCAAAAATTGTAGCAGAGGAAAAGGGAAGGTTTGGATTGCAGACAAATTATGTGCAACTTGAACGACGCTTGCAACAAGAAGTGCACATGGCTGATTATGTGATTACGCCTTCGCAGGCGGTTGCCGAATCAGTAATAGATTACGGAGTGTCATTCGACAGAGTATTTGTTCGCCCCTTCGGGGTGAATGTGGATCAATTCAAGCCTCGTCCTGCAGGTTTGCAGTCGGCAAGCCTTAAGTTCAAAGTGGTCTTCGCTGGCAAATTTGATCTACGTAAAGGAGTGCATTACTTACTCGAAGCTTGGCGACAGTTGGCTTTACCTGATGGCGAACTGATAATTGTTGGACCGCCTGCGGAAAGTGCATTTGTTGAGGCAATGCGAATTAAATACGCCGGCACTTTTACAGAGTATGGAAATGTTCCTCATCAAGAACTTGCCACTTTGTTTTCTGATGCAGATGTGTTTTCTTTCCCATCTCTTGCTGAAGGATCGGCATTAGTAACATATGAGGCTCTGGCATGTGGGTTGCCCTGTATTGTTACCCATGAGTCCGGCAGTGTTGTTCGTGATGGAATAGAAGGTTTTGTTGTGCCCCGTTGCGATGCCACAGAACTGGCAGATCGTATCTATCGGCTTTATAAGGATGAAGATTTAAGGCGAGAAATGGGTATAGCAGCGCGTAAGCGGGCTGAGGAATTTACCTGGCAACGGTGTCACACGCGCATGGTTGAGATTTTGGAAACGATATTTGGAAATTAACAAGGGGATGCGAACTTTATGGGCGGGCAGAGTGTTTTTAAAGCATTGATCTGGTTAGGACAAAAGCTGCCTGCATCCTGGCGGGTTGCATTGACGTACTCACCCGCGGCGGCCTGGCTACGGCGGTTTACGTTGTTGCCGCTGACAAAGGGGCAAGTCGTGGTTGCGTTGAGTGGCCCGCTCACTGGCTATCGCATGAAGTTGGACATACGTTCCGGGCACAGACGTTATGCTTTGGGTACTTACGAACCTCATATATGCACTCTTATTCAGTCGTATTTACATGAGGGGGAGACTGTTATGGATATTGGCGCCAACATCGGTTATTTTACTTTACTGATGGCATCAAAGGTTGGTCCTCAAGGACGCGTGATTGCCTTCGAGCCGGTGCCCACGGTGTATAATGTGTTGCTTGAGAATCTGCGATTGAACGCCAGTGCTCATGTATGCGCGGAATGCCAAGCCGTAGCAGAAGTTGAAGATGTTGCATATATGCAATCTGATACCGAAAATCCACTCTCGTTTGTTGGTCATCTATCGGAAAGCGGTGACTTGGAGGTCAAAACGATAACGGTAGATGATTATGTGCATGCAGTTGGACTAAACGGATTGGATTTCGTCAAGATAGACGTTGAAGGTGCGGAGGATCATGTACTACAAGGCATGATTAATACCCTGAAATATTTGAAACCGACTATTCTATTGGAGATGCATGCGAACGACGGCGGCAATAGTCTAGGGCTATGCTTACTGAAGCAAGAAGGGTATCAGTTGCTGCGGGTAGAAAAGGACGGCCTATTCCCCTGTTATACTCGTGCTCAAGGGGGCTACATTCTGGGGCGGTGGCGCGGATGAAGCTGCTCGTAGTCGGGCATACGTATATCACTGCTATTAATCAAGCTAAATATGTCGCTATGAAACAATTGGATCATTATCTTAATCTGCGTCTAATTGTACCCCAAGAGTCTAAGGATATGTACATGACTCATAAACCAGAAAAAAATCCTGGACTTGAATTACAAGAGGTGGTCAGTCTTCCGTCGGTATTTGGACAGTCGCTTATGATGCGTATATTGAACCCGGCCTGCTTGGCTACCGTCCTAAAGGAATTTGAGCCAGACCACATTCACATAGAGGAAGACCCCCACTCGTTTACAGGTGTAGAGACCGTGTTCTTTTCGCGCCGAGCTTGCAGGCGCGCAACAATTAGTTTTTTTATTTGGGACAACTTGGCCCATGTGCCACCTTTTCCATTGGGCTTGATCAAGAGATGTCTCGCTCGCTATTCTTTTGACCGTTGTGAATTGATTGTATGCGGCAATTCTGAAGCACAGCAATTGCTCCACACTGTCAAAGGCTTCACCGGACAGAGTATGGTATTACCACAATTTGGGTTAGACCCTGACGAATTCGACACCCCTATACCAAACAACCTCCACAAACAACTGGGGAAAACCCATTCTACGCCATTAATTGGCTTTCTTGGACGGTTGGTACCCGAGAAAGGTGTTCTTTTGCTACTTGAAGCTTTGACGAAATTGCGCACACTGCGTTGGACACTTTTAGTGGTGGGAAATGGTCCATTGAAAAACGAGCTATCCACTCGATGGAAGAATATTTTTGGTAATCGGCTAATGTTGCTGGATGGTGTTCCCCGTTCGGTCTATAGGCATTGTTTGCGTTGTCTCGATATCATAGTCGTTCCTTCCTATGCTGCTCCCGCGTGGAAAGAGCAATTTGGTTACAATATAGCAGAGGCAATGATGGCCGGAATTGCATGTGTTGGATCATCATCCGGATCAATCCCGGAAGTGATAGGGCCAGGTGGGCTGATATTCAAAGAGGGGAGTGTAGCAGAGTTAGTTTCCGTTTTAGAAACAGTGCTGCAATCTGAAACACTGCGCAAGGAATTAGGCAAAAAGGGTCGCATATTTGCGATGGAACGATATACGAACGTGAAAATTGCCAGCGACTATTTGGCGGCTTTCAAGCAAGTAGTAGCAAACTCTACTCGATAAGAATAAAAGGATATGTGCAAAATCGATTATAGTTTACCGAATTTAAAAACAGTCAAAAGGGTTCTGATAACCGGGGGTACTGGCCTTCTTGCTGTTGCCATTCAACGGTCCGCACCCAAGGACATACAAGGATTCTCAATTTATTTTCCCGAGCGTTCTTTGCCTGTACCGTTGCCGTTTCCTATTCTTGCCGCTGATGTGACCGATTGGATGCAGATGCAATCAGCTTTTGAATGGGCCAATCCTGATGTTGTGATTCATACAGCCGCTATTGGAAGTGTTGACTTTTCTGAAAGGTATCATGAGCAGGCTAAAAAAGTCAACGTAGGTGGTACAGAGGTTGTTGCTGCACTGTGCGAACTTTTCAAATCGCGACTCATTTATATATCATCTAATGCGATATTTGACGGTTGTACCCCATTTTACTCCGAAACTGCACCAGTCAACCCGATTAACTACTATGGGCAACTTAAGGTAGAAGCCGAAAATATTGTTAGCGCAAGTAATATACCTTGGACCATCGTGCGTCCCATCTTGATGTATGGTTGGCCATACCAAGGGGAGCGTGATAACCCGGTCGTATGGTGGGTGCGTTCCCTGGAAAATGGCAATTCTATTAAGGTCGTAGATAATGTATTTAGTAAACCTCTTCCCGCATGGTCATGTGCAGAGGTCGTATGGGAGGTAATTTGCCAACAGCGAACTGGCATTTACCATGTGGCGGGGAGAGATCATTTATCCCTTTGCCAGTTTGCTTTACATGTGGCGGAAATATTTGAGTTGGATGCAAGACTAATCACTCCAGTCCCGGATTCTTATTTCTCTGAGATTGCTCCTCGACCCAGAGACACCTCTTTTGATACAACAAAAATGGAAAATGTGCTGGGGGTGGAGACTATCGGTGTTAAAGATGGACTTGTCCGTATGAAATCTGAGCGAATTGTCATAAAATGAGTGCGTCAGGCGCGGAAATACACCCCATAATCAGTTTGCCACGCTCTGTCAGTTGCTGGCATCAGCAATGGAGACGGTATGCGGATTGGTCTTGATCTTCGCTGGCTACAGCAAGCCTACAAAAACTCGCCTGCCGGTGGGCTTGGGGGAATTGGCACAGTTTGTAGGGGGCTTTGGCTGGGGTTGGCGCGAGCTTTTCCTGAGACTGAGCTTGTTGCGCTGGTCAGCCGCGCCACCGTGCCACAACCTTTACTCAATCTCATTCGGGCAGCGCCACGGCATGAAATCCAGCCCTTCGGTTTATCAGGGTTACTGCCATTTTTAGATGGCAAAGGGCGGTATACACTCATCTTGCGCCTGCTGGAAACTGAACTATGGCCTGCGGCATGGCTGGATAAATTGAAGCTGGATGCCTTACACCTGCTGGATCATACGCCCCCTCCGCGCTGGGCGACCTTTCCAACGATAGTTACCGTGCATGACCTGATTGGCTTGAAGAAAAATACACTTTTTTATAAACACTTTCTGAATCTTGAACGGGCAAACCAGTTAGTTCCGGTCTCGCGTTCAACCCAAGCTGATTTAGCGCTGCTCTTTCCGCAGCGAGCTGGCCGCCTTCCGGTTATTTACTCGGGGATTGACACGGACATGTTCAAGCGGCCAAAGCACACCGTTAATCATCTCAGGAAGCGTTTCTCCATTGATGGTGATTACTTTATGCACGTTGGTGTTCTGACTGATAGAAAAAATCCAATAGGGTTGATTAAAGCCATGAGACGCGTCGTTGAATTACGCCAAGAGAAAATTATGCTCCTCTGCGTGGGCCCCTATCAGGTAAACCCATCGGCACGTGAGAGTGTCCTTGAACTGGCACGTGAGTATGGAATTCAAAACCACGTGCTGATGCTTGGCGATGTGGGGGCCGAAGAACTGTCGAGTTTGTACTACCACGCACTGGGGCTGGTTTTTCCATCCTTCGCAGAAGGCTTTGGTCTGCCAGCCCTGGAATGTCTCGCCTGCGGCACCCCCTGCGTTGTGTCACAAACCACTTCACTGCCAGAAGTCGTAGGAGATTGGGGCATTCTCGTGGACCCTCACAGTGATGAGGAGATTGCGGATGGTATGTTGCGGTTGCTGAATGACGAACCCTATCGAGCCAAGATCCGCGAACAAGGTCCTGCGTGGGCGCAACGTTTTTCGTTCGAGGCGATGGCCCAAAAATACATGGAGATCTACCAAGGCCTAGCACTGAGGAGTCATGATGAATAAGAGAATTCTATTGATCAACCCACCACAGAATATCCACCCGAAAGGCACGACAAGTTGGTATCCATCTGGTGCGCTTCTATTAATAGGCACAATGTGTCAAGAGAGAGGGCATAGTGTAAAAAACTATGACGGTGCAGTAGATAATACAGACTTAAAACAAATTGTTAGGGAATTCAAACCCGATATAGTAGGCATCACAGTCAATACATTTCAGACAAAGTATGCTTCGCAGTATCTTAAAACCATTAAGGATATCAATGCCAATATTTTAACCGTAATTGGTGGACCACATGTTTCAGCCATTGGACTTGAATCTTTAACATATTTTGAATGTTCCGATGTTGCTGTTATTGGGGAGGGAGAGTTAACATTTTTGGATATTGCTGAGGGGAAGGAATTATTTAACATTCCCGGAATATGTTATCGGGGAAAAATTACTGAAGCCAGGCCACCATTGAATGTTTTAGATCATATTCCATTAACAAATTTGGATTTAGTTGATATTACAAAATATGATAGCAAGGGTAAGTCGATGTTCATTATGGCCTCAAGGGGATGTCCTTTTGAGTGCATATATTGCAACAAATCTGTATTTGGCACGAAAGTTCGGTTCAGAAAACCAGAAAAAATCCTGGAAGAAATAAAATGGTTACATAATCAATATGGTATCACTGAAATCTTCTTTCAGGATGATACGTTCAATCTAAAGAGGGAATGGATTGATAAAATACTTACTCTTATAATCGAGAATGGACTAAATAAAAATATTTCATATCGCGCTCCATTTAGGGCAAATGAAAAACTTGTTGATGAAAAGTTATTGTCATTAGTAAAAGAAGCCAATTTTAAAAACATCTTTTATGGTGTTGAAAATGGGAACCAGGATATGCTGAATCGAATGCACAAAGGACTAACCATATCTGAAATAAAGCGGGCATTTAAATTAACACATGATGCCGGATTGGATACAATAGGAGCGTTTATAATTGGGTTGCCGGGAGAAACTGCTGAAACAATAAGAGATACAATAAATTTATGGAAAGAAATACACCCCACACATTCTGGATTTACACTTGCAACACCATTCCCTAATACTCAATTTGAAAATGAAGTTCGAAAAAGTGGTCATTTAGTAAATAGCAATTATAACGATTACTACTGTGGTGGAAGTTATGTCCGCACTGCTGAATTAACAAAAAATGAGTTAAAGTTTTATTCATCTGTAGCTACTGTTGGTCAAGTATATGAGTGGGTATACAAATTTCCTATATTTTCAATAGGGAAAAATTGGTTGCTATGTGGCATTTCGTTATCCCTACTAAGGTGGGCCCGACTTTCAAAGCAGTTTTTTAAGGCATTCAAGTTACGATTTTGCCTTTCCAATCCGCTGCAAGAACCCGTCAAATTGAGATCACGAGTAGCCTGCATCGTGTTGAGTAGTCTCTTGAGTAGTCCTGTGGGAGCACATATCGAAAGGGTTTTGGTTTGGTTAGGCCACCAATATCCCTACAATTTGCCGGCGCGAGGAACTATTGTTGAACAGATCGCACAGCGCAATCAATCAAGGAAGTTCGTGAAAGCAACTTTGCTAAACAGCACTCAAGTCATCCTTCCATCGGTAATGGATGCTTATTCGATTTATCTTACAGGTGGTTTGATGGCAGAAGAAGCAACGAAATGTTTGCTACAGCGCATGCTTAAACCAGGCGACGTGTTCTTTGATATCGGAGCGAACATGGGGTTTTACACTTTTTGGGCTGCGAAAATTTGCGGACAATTAGGGCATGTGTATGCCTTTGAGCCGCAAGGTAATCTAACCCAATATCTTGAGAGATCAGTTGTGCTTAATAAATACGGAACCAGGGTGACTGTGGTATGTGCTGCGGTTTCCAACGAGCATGGCAGTCGGGCTACATTGTACCCTGCTGCAAAAATGGATACAAGAACAGGCATCCCTTCACTATTTGCACACGAGTGGCTGGATGCTGAATCTGGTGTGTATGTACCAACAGTTTCTGTAGATGGCTATCGGCAAGAAAATGGGATAAAATGGGTTAATGGAATAAAGATAGATGTCGAGGGCGCAGAAATGCTGGTGTTACGTGGGATGCAGCATACGCTTGAAGAAGCTCCACCGGAGCTGATTGTGTTGGAAGTTAATCTGGATATGGTGCCTTCCCACTGCATTGAGAATAGAACGCCGCTCATGAAAGCCCCTGGTGCAGCTACTACAGAAAATGTTGTCCAGTTCCTGACCGGGTATGGCTATGAGCCTCGCAATATTCGACGAGATGGACGCGTTGGCCGTATCTATAACAAATCGGATTTGCAAAGGATTCCCACGGCCACAAACATAGCGTTTGTTTCGCCGATGCTCAGGAATACCAGACCGGAATTATTTGTGGTAAACTCATGAAAGATGCTGTCGCACATTTCTACTGGTCGCATCTCGCTGACGCTACGCTTGTTCTTGACCTGGGTTGTGCAACCGGTGACCTAGGCCGCTACAAGCCGGACGGGACGGAAGTCTGGGGATTGGAGCGCGACCGGGTTTTAGTGGAGTGTGCGGTTAGGTACGAAACGGCCCAAGTCTGGGATCTGGACATCCTTGCTCCATTGCCTTTCCATGACGCTTATTTTGATGCGGTTGTCGCCAAGGACATCTTGGAGCACCTGCAAAAACCATGGTGCACATTGACCGAGATCAAGCGCGTGCTCAAGCCGGGCGGCATCGTTTTGGCCTCCGTTATCTGTTACCGCGACACACGTATCTGGAATGACTACACCCACGTCCGTGGTTTTACGATGGGCTCACTGCGAAATATGTTTCGTGATGCGGGCTTTGAAGTTCTAGACGTTTGGCGTATGGGAGGGGTGCCGCTATCCTCGAGACTTAATTTCATCCATGTAGTTCCTCTTCTATTGCGATTTCCACCTTTTGACTGGTTCTGGACAAGCAGTTATGAAATCAAAGCAAGACGTCCTCTCTAAACAAATGTCTTTATCGGTTACTCTTTTTTGTGATTTTTCCGAAGACAGGCGTATTAGCATGGATGTGTATGCGGATTCGCTACGTGACGGACTTCGCGAGCATGGCGTGGGGCGTTACGATGTCAGCGACTACAGGCCGCATTTACCACCTGGACTATCCCACGGCAATTGGTCTATGCGGTTCGCCCGCTATGTAAGCTATCCATTCCAGGCTCGGTATCGCCAGGCTGGCATCAATCACATCATCGATCATGGCTATGGGCATTTACTGTATGCGCTTGACCCTGCCCGCACGGTGGTTACGGTACATGATCTGATCCCGCTAGTTCGCTGGCGCGAGGGTATTTCAGGTGTCTCCCGTGGAGGTAAGCCCTGGCTGAATCTCATTTCGTTTTATGCATTGCGGCGAGCAGCGCACCTCTTTGCCGATAGCGATAGTACTCGTAACGACTTGATCCTATTTTGTAATTGCACCGCTGAGCAAATTACGGTGGTTCATCCCGGTCTTGATTCGATTTTCCGACCCTATACATCAACAGAGAAGTTGAGAGCGGTACGCACTTTTGGTCTGGCCGGTAATGATGCCAAGCGGATCATGATAATTGGTTCCGGATTTTACAAGAATTTTTCCGGCGCACTGGCCGCTTTCGCCCGACTGCGAGAATTGTATGACCAGCCAATTGTACTGGTCAAGGTGGGACAAATGGATACCGAAAACAACCGTTTGGTGAAAGAACTTGGGTTGGGCGGGTTGGTGCTGAATTTACCGAACGTCTCGCGGGCACAATTGCCTGATATTTATAATCTTGTGGATTGTCTGCTCTTTCCGTCGCACTACGAAGGTTTTGGCTGGCCCCCCCTCGAAGCAATGGCCTGTGGCACACCGGTGGTTGCTTCCAATGCAGGATCTCTACCCGAAGTTATCGGGGATGCGGGAATTATGTGTGAGCCTAATGACGTAGAGGCATTAGCACGTTCGATGCACGATTTGTTGACTGTTCATGCGCTCCGTGAGGAATTTGTTCAACGTGGATTATTGAGAGCTAAATGTTTCACATGGCAAGAAACTGCCCGGAAAACTTTTGATATCTATGAACGGATGAGCCGGTGAGGAGGGTTCTTATTATGTCGAAGGCGTCTATGCTATATAGGTGCACGGAACAATGAAAACACAGAAAAAGGCATTGATTCTTGGCATAACTGGACAAGACGGCGCATATCTGTCGCAGTTATTAATAAACCATGGTTATCAGGTTTCGGGAACATCACGCGATGCTCAGGTTAATAGTTTCGAGAATTTAGTCTATTTGGGTATTCGTGAACAGATTTTTCTTTTCTCTATGGCTGTAAACGACTTTCGAAGTGTCTTGGAAACAATCTCCAAAGTTATGCCGGACGAAATATACAATCTGGCTGGTCAAACCTCTGTAGGCCTTTCATTTGAGCAACCGGTTCAGACATTTGAAAGTATCGCTGTCGCAAATATCAATTTGCTGGAAGTGATTCGATTTATGGAAAGACCTATTAAGCTATACAACGCATGTTCGAGCGAATGTTTTGGAAACACGATTGATTATGTTGCGGATGAGGAGACACCTTTCCATCCCAGGAGTCCCTATGCTGTTGCAAAAGCAGCCGCGTTTTGGGAAGTGGCCAATTACAGGGAGGCGTATGGTCTTTGTGCGTGTTCCGGCATTTTATTCAACCATGAATCACCTTTGCGGCCTGAACGATTTGCCACACAAAAAATTATCAGCTCTGCCTGTAGAATCGCCAAGGGAAGCAAAGAAAAGTTGCAATTGGGAAATGTGGAGATTCAAAGAGATTGGGGCTGGGCTCCAGAGTACGTTGAGGCAATGTGGCTGATGTTGCAGCAGGATAAGCCGGGAGATTACGTGATTGCAACCGCAGAAACGCACAGTTTAAAAGAGTTTGTGGAAGAAGCATTTTCGATATTTAATCTCAACTGGCGTGATCATACAGAAAGTCTGCCGGACCTGCTAAGGCCGACGGATATTCTTGTCAGCAAGGGCAATCCTGCCAAGGCAAAAAATCAACTTAACTGGCAAGCCCGCTCTAAAATGAAAGATGTTGTACGAATGATGGTTGATGCAAAGATCAGTAACTTGAATCGCGTAGCCGTTAGAGAGAATTTTCAGTGAAAATATTCTCGTTCGTTGAAGGCGCAAATCCGTGCAGGGGGGGGACGGGCATAGGCGGTGTGCATGAAATCATGAGCAGCCTTGCCAGATGTGGGAACGATGTCGTATTGAATATATCTGATCTTCACAATCCCGGCACAGAACACTATGTGCAACCGGATATACGTTCGGCTTTTGCGTGCAAAATGGGCTCCGGTAATTATGGTATTGTTGTGTATCCAAGTGCCCTAGAGAGGTGGACCTTTTTACAGAGATGGCACTTTTCATTCTCCATGGTACAACCTACTTTGAACTACAACCAAGATATTGATTTTATAGCTCTTCACTCTCTCTATTCATTCCCCGTTTTGACGGGATATCTGCTGGCGAGATGGTTTCACAAACCGTACGCTATATGGCTCCACGGCGTCCTTGCCCCGATTCAACGCCAGATCAGTCCGGTAAAGAAAAAAATCTACGGTTGGCTCATTGCCAGAGCTATTCTGAACAATGCATCAGTGATAGTTTATACGTCACAGGGTGAGCGAGAAGAGACTCGCTGTCTTCATCTTAAATCACCTTCCGTCGTCATTCCGCATGGGTTCGATGCTCAAGAATTTGGGAATCTTCCGAGCCGTGGCGAGTTCAGGACCCGGCATCTGGCAGGACATTCCGGCCCTTTAGTTCTTTTTCTTTCAAGGATTAATCAGAAGAAAGGGTTAGATGTACTGGCACGTGCATTTGCCTTGGTGCTGCAGCGGTTGCCCAATGCCCGCCTTGCTATAGTCGGCAGCGGTGACCCGCCGCAATTCGAGGACCAAGTGATGAGTTGGATAAAGGAGTCCGGGATTACCGATTATGTGGTGCTGCCGGGATTGCTGGTTGGCGAAGAGAAGATGCAGGTATTCGCCGATGCAGATGTGTTTGTGTTGCCTTCTCACGCAGAGAATTTTGGTTTTGCTGTATTTGAAGCGATGGCGAGCCGCATTCCGGTGGTGATTTCAGATACGTTGGATTATGCAAAAGAGATTGAAACACATCAAGCCGGCATCTCCGTGCCCCGAGATCCGCAGGCATTTGCTGATGCCATAGTCCGAGTTCTGACAGATCGGAACTTGCATCAAAAGCTGGAGCAGAACGGTCTCAATCTTGCGCGGACGTACTCTTGCGACACGATGGGTGAGCGAATAGAACGTACTATGAAACATATTCTGCGAGGAGAGCCATTGCCGCCGGATTTGACTCCGCAAGGGGGCTAATCATGGTAACTGCTCCTTTTATGCAAGATATGTTCAGCGGAAACAGTAAGGCATCTGTACCGAATCTCTCGGAGTGCCTATCAACTTTCGCAGCGCTATAATGTGCGCGTCTTCTGTTGCAAGCCGAGGAAATGATATGAATAATATTATTAAGTTGACTAAACCAATTCTTCGCAATTTTCTTCCCGGAGGCATCCGTACCCATCGCATCTGGGGTGGTTTGCTACGGGGTGAAAAAATTATTACGTCCTGGCATGACTACCCCGCTGCCATACTAGGGTACACAGAACGTCCTCTTCTTGACTGGTTTTCGCAGAACGTGAAACCAGGCGCAACTTGGTTAGATATTGGCGCACATTATGGTTACACAGCGATCGCGCTGTCACGTTTTGTAGGTGTCATGGGCCGGGTTTTTGCCTTCGAGCCGATGCTTAGCACCGCCGGACATGTAACACAGACGCGGCGGCTGAACAAGTTTCCTCAACTGACTGTTGTTCCATGTGGCCTATCCGTGCCGGAGACACTTGAGATAATTAGCCTGCCGGTGATCAGAGGGATGGCGGATAGTACCTTAGTAAAAAATGAAGGTGGAAGGAGAAAGAGAAACGGGTGGTCAGAAACAGTCATGGTGGCAAGGTTCGACTGGCTGTGGTCAAGGATTTGCGGTGCGGATGGCCAGATAGACGGAGTGAAGATTGATGTGCAGGGGATGGAAATTGAAGTACTCAACGGGATGATAGAAACACTCAGGCGTTACCAACCGAAGCTTGTGGTAGAACTGCATCGAGGCGTAGATCGGGAGAAATTTCTTCATACTATCGAATTGGCTGGATACGCATGCGATGCAATTCCCATCGAACCAGTAGAGGGCGAGGTGAGCCCGCTCTACATGGATGATCATAGCTACTTCTTCCATAAGCCACATGAATCCGGCACATGAACCTTCTGGTGTTATCTATTAATTACGCCCCGGAACCAACGGGCTTTGCCCCGCATGCACGGATTTATGTGAATATCTTGATGGTCTGCAGTATGGAGTTACCGTCTTCACTGTTTTTTAAAGCAATTTGAGGTTTTCTATGAGACGTGTTCTAGTAAATGATCACTCTGGTCATGCTTTCCCGGTTCAATTAAGTCGCTATCTCGCGAGAAATGGATATGAAATCATCCATACTTTTTCAAAATCTTTTCAGGCACCCAAAGGTCCATTAGAACAGAGAGACAATGATTCTAAAAATTTGAAGATCAAGGGGATTGAATTATCAAAACCGTTTCAAAAATACTCATACGTGAAACGCCGATTTCAGGAGCGAGAGTATGGGTTATTGTTGGCTGATATTATAAAGAGTTTCCAACCGGAGATAATCATTTCAAACAATACACCGCTTTATGCACAATCGATTATTCAGAATATATCGCTCTCGGTTAACAGTAAGTTTGTGTTTTGGGTCCAAGATCTTTATAGTATTGCAATAAGAAATGTGCTGAGTAAGAAAGTTCCATATCTGGGTAGGTTACTTTCTCATTATTTCAAAAAAATGGAACAAAAACAATTGTTAAATAGTGACAGGGTTGTCTTGATAACTGAAGATTTCTTGCCTTTAATGAAATCGTGGGAAATCGATATTGCCAAATGCAGCGTTATTCCCAATTGGGCACCGATAGATGATTTGCCAATATTGCCAAAAATTAACCCTTGGTCTCTGAATAAAGGACTGCATGATAAAACGTGTATCGTATATTCTGGTACACTCGGCTTGAAACATAATCCGGAACTCTTAGTACGCGCTGCAGATCATTTTAAGTCTGTTACAGACGTTAGGATAATTGTCGTTTCCGAAGGATTGGGCGCTGATTACCTAAAATCAAGGCGCAAGGAATTAAATTTAAATAACCTCCTTATTATGAACTACCAGCCTTTTGAGTTATTGCCGGCGGTGCTATCGACCGCGGACATTTTGATCTCAGTGCTGGAGCCTGAGGCGGGATTTTTTTCTGTTCCATCTAAGGTTTTCACGTATCTATGCTTCAATAAACCTTTAATTTTAGCTGTACCTAAAGAAAACCTGGCATCAAGGATTGTCAAAGAAAACAACGCAGGGATACTCGTTGACCCAAGTGATGCAAAAGAGTTAATTGCGCAAATTGACGATTTGCTTAGTAATCCTGCGAAACGCAAGACTTTGGGTGAGAACGCTTACCGTTATGCTGAGAAACATTTCGATATTGAAAAGATTGGTAATTCATTTGAGAAAATAATAATTGAACTAATGGAAGAGAATAAATCAAATCTTATTTCTCGTGCCAAATTTCTAACATTCAACCATTATAAATCATGAAAACAAAAATTTATCAGACATTTTCCTCTTTAACCTATCAGTTGATCGATTTTATGACCATTACGGTCTCAATTTGGATTGCTTACAAATTGTATCGTATTTCCGGCATTGGAGAGAGTGCTATTTATCAAAAAGTTGATATTATACCTGTGAGCATGGCTATAGGTTTATTTGCAATCGTCATCATGCGTTTCTTCAAAGTATATCAAATGAATTCAAGTGTTTTGAATGTCGAGGAAATTCAGAATACAACGAAGGGTCTTACCGGCGCTTTTCTCTTGATCATGGTAATACTGGTTTTTGGAAGGGTTGACATATCCAGGTATGTTATCATTTTTTCATATTTTATTTCCCTGACGCTGGTTATCGGCTTAAAGACTTTTTTATATCACATTCAATCCGTTGCTGCTTTTTGGCATAAACTAAACAGAAACGTATTAATCTACGGGGCTGGTGAACTGGGGCAGGCCCTCTATCGCGAATTTAGCAATTCACCGAAGTTTGGCATTATCCCCGTTGGCTTCATTGATGATAATCCTTTAATCACAGGGCGCAGCATTTCGCGAAGTGGTTTTGACACCACAAATGGTATCAATATTCTTGGGAATCGACATGACATCAAGAGACTAAAAGAATCATTAACCATAGATGAAATCTATATCGCTATTTCCAATATAGGTGCTGAAACTTTAAAGGAGATTCAAAGTTTTTTAAATAAGGAGAACATCAAATGGAAATTCGTTCCGAATCTCTATAAAGCATCCATGCATAAGCTCAGAATAGAGCAAATTGGACAAATTCCGCTTGTCTCAGAAGAAGAAAGCAAGTCTTATTATATGTCCTACGTGAAATCCATATTTGATATTTTTGCTTCGTTGATAATACTGGTGATTTTATCACCGATTATTCTCATTATTGTTCTGCTGATCAGGATGGACTCGAAAGGACCTGTGATCTTCAGGCAGGATAGAGTGGGTAAAAATGGCGAAATATTCAGGATTTATAAATTCCGAACCATGGATGTTGACTCAAATCCCTATTCCATAAATCCACTGGATCAAAATGACCCGCGTATCACAAAGATCGGGAAATTACTCAGAAAAAGCAGCTTCGATGAAATACCTCAGTTGTTCAACGTGCTCAAAGGCAACATGGCCCTCGTCGGTCCCCGGCCGGAGATGCCGTTCATTGCTGAGCAATACAATGAACTCCAGCGCGAACGATTGCGGGTGTTGCCCGGCATAACCGGCCTTTGGCAGCTCAGCGGGGATAGGAACAAAGCCATCCATGAAAACATGGATTACGATTTATATTATATACAAAATGTTTCTTTTTTCATGGACGTAGCCATTTTGATCGAAACCCTGATTTTTGCGTTCAGAGGTATTTGAAAATAGCAGGACAGCGCCCCTATTTTCCCGCAGACAAGATGCGCTATCCCACTTTTTTTATGGATAAAATTGCATTCATAATTTATCTCGTCTGCATTGTCTTTGGTGTCCTGTTCTTTGGGGCGATCCATACATGGGCCTATACGATCGTCTTTCTGGGAGTGATGGCTGCAAGCCTGCTGGTGCTGAAGAGGGCTGTGGTAAAAGGAGAAAGGGATGAACGACCTCAGGGAGCCAAGTCTGGCTGGTATTTCCGGTGGGTGAAGACGGATCTTGATCCGCTGTTCCTTTTTTTTATCGCACTAATCATGTTACAGATGATCCCGCTGCCGGGCTCACTGCTCGTTCTGTTCTCGCCGGATTCAAAGATCGGCGGGGATATGTCGCAGCCGGCGGCGGCCTCGCTGAACCCTTCGACCCTCAAGGGACACTGGTACGCGATTGCCCCATACCTCTATCCGGTTCGGATGTCGCTTATCCGCTGGATCGTCTATGGGTTCCTATTCTTCGGCCTTGTCCGCTGTTTGAATTCCCGCAAAAGGATAGAAGCGGCGACCGTGACGATCCTGCTCCTTGCCTCCTTCGACTCCCTTTACGGGATCATGCAGACCTATTCGGGCTATGGTCACATCTGGTGGTTCAAATCGGGCGCCTATCGGCAAGACGTCAGCGGGACATTTCTGGGAAAGAATCTTTTCGCGGGTTTTCTGGAGATAACAATCACACTGGCCGCCGCCTATGCAGCCGGGCTGGGGAGGGCAGGGAAGGAGCAAACCGCTCCTTCCCGCCGCCGGTCGCTTGCGAAGCGCTTCCTGAGATTCTTCTCCGAAAATCCAGAGAATCTAAAACGGTTCCTGATCGTTTTTGCAGGGGGAGTCATGGGGCTCGGCCTGATCCTCTCTAACTCGCGTGGCGGGATCATCGCGATGACTGGAGCCCTCCTGCTGATGGGGCTCTTCTTCTATTTCCGGAAAAGCGAGCGAAGGAAAGGACGGATCCTCTTTATCCTTTTTGGTATCGCCATGGTCTTCGCCATCCACGCCGGCCTGGATTACACTGTCGGACGCTTCTACCTCTTCGACGAGGACATGAGATGGCGGGGCATTATGGCCGAGAAGACTTTGAATCTCTTCAAGGATTACAATGTCACCGGCGTGGGGATGGGGAATTTTCGCCACGCTTACGGGAAGTATCAGGACCCCGCTCACAAGAACCTCTACGTGGATTACGCCCACAACGACTATGCCCAGTTCCTGGCCGAGGCAGGGATCGTCGGGGCGATTCTGCTGCTTATGGGGTTGAGTTGGTACGTCGTCCGGTCGTTCCGGATCTGGCGGAAACAGAGCGACCCTTTCTCAGTCTGCCTGGGAATCGCGCCGTTCGCTGCTCTCTTCGCCGTGGCGATTCACGCCTATTCCGACTACAACCTCCACCGGCCGGCGCATATCATGGCCCTGGTTGCTGTCGTTGCAATTGGGTATGCGGCCCTCCATCTGGAACGGGGCCGCCGCCATCCCCGGACGAGCTACCCCGAGCGGTTGATCCCCCTGCGTCCATGGGGGGCCATCCTGCTGGTCAGCTCTGCGGGGATGATTCTCTGGTGCGGCGTATGGACCATCCGCCACTTCATCGCCGAGACCTACTGCAGCACCGACATCAACATCACGCTCAATCTGGACCAGAATCCACCGATGGAGAGTGTACGCAAGGCGAAGATCTGGAACCCTGGAAATGCGGTGTACCCGTTTAAACTGGCAAGTGCGCTGATGGCTGTACGGGACATGCGGATGCAGGGCCGGATTAAGGATCAGGAGGGCTGGAAACAGTCACATGGACCGATCATCGCGGAGCTGGAGCAGGCAATCCGCCTGAACCCCATGAATCCGGAATACCATGTCCGCCTGGCCTGGGAATATTCCTACCTCTGGGACCAGCCGGACTATGTCGTTAAATGGCTGCCGGCGGCGGACATCTGTCTGGACCGGGCGGCCTATGTCGCCGGCGGCTGGCCGCAGAACCCGAAATTGCACTACGATATGGGGAACTATTGGACGATGCGGTCAAAAAACCTCGGGCCGGACAATCCGAAAAGTAATATTGTCTGGAGGAAAGCGGTGTGGCACTACCGGCAGGGGATGGAGCTGGAGCAAGTAAAAGAGCTTCCCAAAGACGTCCGGGCGTACATCGGGAACTTCTTCCAGGGCGAGCCGTTCCCTTTATAATATAATAGGGTAATAGGGGGACAGCGCCCCTATTTTTTAAAGGTCATGCGGTAGAGGCCGTACTCGTGGTTCTGCTCACGGGCGATGGCCACCGGTTCGAGGTTGTAGCGTCGCCCAATCTCGTCGCAGACGGACCTGTTCGCATCGTTCAGCGTGTTGCACCAGAAATTCTTGTGAAAATAGACGTGGCCGTTGTACCGGATCATCAGATCCCGGATGAGGTCGGGGTTGTTGATTCCCGCATAGGATTGGATGGCATTCTGTCCCCACAGCAGCAGCATCGTTGGGATATGGGTTACGACAATGGACCGGGTTGGTATTTTTTTTATGAATTCGTATGAGTACTTGTGGTCATACCGCGCACCCCAGGCCTCTTGCCCCACCAGCCGGACCAGCGGCACAAACTTCAGCCAGCAAAAGAGCAGAAGCAAGATGAGAAGTGCCGTGAAGAGCGGCCGGTAAACAATCCGCGCAACATTCACCCCTGTTTCCCTCTCTCCTTTCGGGGCATCCTCGCCTCCCGCCACCCATTCCCGCAGTGCATCTCCGCCCAGCCCCGCGAGCACCGCGAGCGGCATGAAGCAGACGAGGGCGAAGCGCACATCGGCACCGTATTTATAACTCCCTGCGTAGAAAAACAGAAAAATTCCCCAGAACAGCAGAAACCACAACAGGATCAAGGAAACGCCCCCGGAGCCAATCTTCTCTGCGCCCTGTCCCGGTCGTATCTTCCAGGCCGCAAGGCCGACCAGCGCCAGCATGGTAAATAGGATTGGAAAATCTTTGTTGTTCAGAAAGTAGAGACCGTTCACAGTCAGGTTGTTTGAGAAGAAAGAGGTTGAGAACTTCGCCGCCGGCGCACCCCATGATTCGCCGCTCATCGCAAAGAAGTGCCAGAAATGGGGGATGATGAGCGCAAAAGCGAAGAGCCCTGTCACCCAGAAAGAGCGCGTCGCGAAGGGGTGCCGGAATGCGGGTTCGGGATCGGAAACGGTTGAAAAAAGATTCAACGACACGGCCACCAATGCCCAGAGCGCAATCAACGACGATTCCGGACGCATGTAACAGGCGAATGGGAGAACCACCGCAAGCAGAAAGAGGTGTCTCGCCGCACGCGTCCTGAGATAGACGAGCGTGCAGAGAACAGCGATACCGGCGAAAAAGGCGGCCGAAGTTTCCGCTGCGGCGGTGTTCGACCAGACAAGGTTGTGTGGAATGATAGCAAAAACGAGCGCCGCGATCAGGCTGGCGAACGTTCTCCCAGCAAGCAGGCGCACGATGAAGAAAACGATGAGGATGCCGCCCGCGAAAAGGAGATTGTTCAGGTAGAAGGCCAGTGTCTCATCGGTCCCGAAGAGCTGGAAGGCGAGGCTGATGAGGAAGGGCCAGCCGCTGGGGTCCTTGTTGTAGCCGAGCCAGTTGACGAAGTATTCCCCATACTCGAAGCTGCCGTAATTGGTCGTGCCGGCCTGACCGGTGAAAGCAATGTTTTGGGCCATGTTGGCGTAGATGTCTTCGTCATAATAGATTCGGTGGGTCTGCGGGGCGACCTGGGAGGCGAGGATCAAGCCGACGATGAAAACCAGCAGGAGCCAGATGCCCGGGCCTTTCAGGCGCCCGATGAACAGCTCCCGGAAGGCCTCGGCAATATCGCGCCAGCACAGAACGACGCCGACGGCGATCAGCAGGAAATTGGCCCAGAGAACCTTCGGGATCAGCTTCGTTAGCATGGCCTCGATCTCCGGCTTCGTCAGGGTGCCGAGGATATACAGGAGAGTGCCCGCCAGAGCCAGATAGAGAAGCCCTGTCAGGGCGAGGAAAGAACGACTGTCAAAGAATTTTCGTGCTTGTGTTTTCAATCAGCCAATCCTCCATAATCAGGTAGCGGATCCCTGTACGGCGCTGCATTTTGATCGCTTCATCGGGTGAGCAGACCAGAGGTTCTCCGTGCAGGTTGAAACTCGTGTTCAGAACGACGCCGAACCCCAGCGCCTCTTTAAGGCGGAGCAGCAGGGCGCGGTAGCGGGGCTCCTCTTCGCCGACAAATTGGGGGCGGCAGGTGCCGTCCACGTTGATTACGCCCTCCATGAGGGCAAGCCGCTCCGGCCGGACCCGGAACCCCATCGTCATGAAGCGGTTGTCGCGGATCTCCTGACCCTCCGTTTCGAGAAGCGAGGGGGCATCCTCGATCAACATGCTGGGGCAGAAGGGCTGGTACCAGACCCTTTTTTTCAGCAGGAGGTTGAGGCGGTCCTTGATCGCCCGGTTGTCGGGGCGGGCCAGGATGCTCCTGTGGCCAAGCGACCGCGGCCCGATCTCCATCCGCCCCTGGAACCAGAGGATGATCTTACCGGCGAGGATGAGCCGCGCCGCCTCCGCCGCCGGATCTTTCAAAAAATAACCTATTTTCCCCTCGGAAAAGAGGTTTCGGTCCCTATTTATTGCGGGACCGAGATAGAGGTCGGGAAGGCGGCAGGCCGTCGCGCCGTGCAGCGTTCGGTTGGCGGCAAGGGCCGCCCCGATTGCGAGCCCCCCGTCACCCATGTGGGGAAAGACGAAAAGCCTCTCCATACCGGGCAGTTCGGCGAGCAGCATGTTCATTTTGATGTTGGAAAAGACCCCTCCCGCAACGGCCAGCCGCTTCATTCCCGTCCGTTCGAGCGCCTCCCGGACCAGAGCGACGACGCTCTTTTCAAGAACCCGCTGGGCCATGAAGGCGAACTGCTCCGATGGGTAGCGCCAGAGGATCGTCTTAAGCGCCCGGAACATCTCCGTGGCGTTGCAGGGAGAGACGATATCGAGACCCCTCACCCCGATGATCCCCAGCATCGGGTTTTCGGCGTCGGGGATCGGGTAGGCAAAGTTGGCCAGCGCCATCACTTTCCCTTCATCTTCCAGTTCGCGCATGTTCATCAGGTTCGTCACGTGCTCGAAGAAGATCCCGAGTGATCGGCCGGCGG
>Ga0247840_10002213_pt1 | contig 35191 bp, 32 predicted proteins | sample LaCruzMarch2015__FD_192404 | JGI IMG/M metagenome (GOLD analysis project Ga0247840, IMG submission 192404) | Freshwater microbial communities from meromictic Lake La Cruz, Castile-La Mancha, Spain - LaCruzMarch2015_17m | ecosystem: Environmental > Aquatic > Freshwater > Lake | place: Spain...
CCCAGTCTCTCTCAGTTGCTTTCGCCATGCGTACACGACGCTCTCACTAATATCAAAAAACGCACTCACCTCCTCAACGCCCCATCCCTTCTCGCTTACATAACTCAATATCCCTTCTCGAAATTCCTTTGTGCACGGCCTTGCCATAACTTCTGTATTAAATATATTTAATACACTCCTCTCATTGTAGCTTTTAGCATAGCCAACACCTTATGTCAATTGGATTGATTATAATCAAGTGGTCGATAAGTTTTGTCGTTTTTCAAATAGGTGGAAATTTCCCCAGTTTTGATATCAAAAAACCATAAATGAATTTGAAGTTCTTTGCTGGCAACTTTGTCTTTAATCCACGGAAAAGTTTGGCAATTACTGTAAGATCGCTGAAGCGCGAGTTTCGCATATGAATCGGGATCATGCAGATCGGCATTTGGAACCTTTATCAGAGAAACCCAATTCGTTATAAAGTCGTTACGGGGCAAGTTTTTTTTCGCGGTTTCGTGATTCAATAATGCTTGGATTCCGCCGCATTTACTGTGACCCAGGAGGATTAGGTGTTTTATCTTCAAGAAACAGACTCCGAACTCCAAAGCCGCATTAGTCCCGTAATAGCTGTTATCTTTTATATATGGCGGCACTATGTTCGCTATGTTTCGTACAACAAACAGATCGCCAGGATCGCACTGTAATATCACGGCTGGGTCGACTCGTGCATCACAGCAAGAAACTACCATGGTTTCTGGATGTTGTCCTTGGTCAAACAGGTGATGCATGACTGATTCGTCACCTATGGCATATTTTTTCCTAAAAGCTCGATATCCCGCTAGTATTTTTTGAAAACTTTTTTCCATATATTTTTACAAATGTTAACAAGGGCGCTTTGTTTGCGTCCAAAGAGGGATGGCTTTTGAGTGCTAATTTCTCAAGAGTGAACCTATAAAAGCATTTGCTATAGTATTGGAAGATCTTCCAATTGTCACCTCTAAGTTCGGTTGACTTAGTATATAGAGCTTTCTCATTCTTTGTGTCAACTGGTATGGCAATACCGTAAGTCTGGACTGTGATTAAGTTTCTTTAAGTATGACATTACTCATCAATTCTTTCCCTCAATGGAAGCGGAGTATACGTTTTTACCTGCGACCCAAGTGGAGATGACGTGAACTTCTTTTTTTAGATCCTCATTTTCAGGAAGAATAGAATAAAGATCTTTGTTGAAAATCACGATGTCGGCAGACTTACCAATTTCAAGTGTGCCTGTATCTTCTTGTGGTATTGTAGCTGCGCTACCGGCTGTAAATCCGTGAATTAGATCCTTCATAGTGAGTGGTTTGAACTGACTTTGGGGGATCCATTTTTGTGGATGTAGGGCTATTGACATCCCTGTTAAAGGGGAGGCGAATTCTATTGGGGTGACACTGAAGTCTGTGCTCATTCCGGTTGTGATTCCGCTATCTACGATTTTTTTCAATGGATATATTTCAGATATATGATCTGGATAATATCGCTTGAGATCGGATTCTTCAACTTTCCATAGAGCTGGTTGTACCGTGACATTGACTGCGGAGCCGAATTTTTTCAATTTAATTAATTGATCATCAGTGATGAAACAAAGGTGAACTAGAGTATGTTTGCTGCTTAGACGACCTTTTTTGCTCCATACATTTTCTAAGGCCTTAAGAACAGCTTCTACGGCTTTATCGCCTTGAGTGTGGTAATGTATGTTGAGTTTGAGGTCTTCAGCTCTTTCTACTATTCTATTGAGGTTATACTGCTCTCCTTCTGTATCGTCGTTTGTGACGTAATGTATGCCATTATTTCCCTCCCTGTTTTTCCAAGAGGTCCAGCCATCGCCAGAATCAATTCCCCCATCTACCAAGATTTTTACGCCAAGAAAACGGACTAATTCTGTATCATGCCCTGCATATTTTAAAGCATAATCAACGTCATCGAGATTGAAGATGAAATAGGCATAATTTACCCGAATTGGCAATTTCCCCTCTTTTTCCCATTGTTTAAAAATCTCTGGCTGGATCATTCTTGCCATGGGACCACCCATCATATCGTTGATTGAGGTATAGCCAAGTTTCGCCCATGCATCAAAGAATTTCAATTCGAGCTTTGTTGCGAGTATAGGATCTGCGAATTCTTCAAACATTGGAATACTGACTATGCTCATAGCCATTTCTCGAAGCATGCCGGTTGGTTGTCCATTTTCTAATACGATAGTTCCGGCGTGGATTTTAGTTTTGCTAGTGACGTCATATTTTTTTAATGCGACAGAATTCACAATGCAGTTATGTCCTAGGTTGTCGATAAAGATTGCGGGGTGTCCTTTTGTTGCTGCATCAATTTTTGCCAAATCTTTTAATGACCACGCACCATAATCCTCTAAGGAAAATCCGACACCAAAGATTGGGGAATTATCTGGAATTTTATCTATTAGTAGCGATATCTTTTCTGCTATTGCATCTGCTGTTCTACACGGTTCATAGTTTTTACAATGCATAAGGTCCACCTCAGAAAGCCCGAAACTTGCTTCAAGCAAATGATTGTGACTGTCATGGAATCCCGGATATGCCGCGGCATTCTTTAGATCTACGATTTTGGCTGTAGTGTGATCACGTACATCTACATTGTGGGCTATCACCTTGCCGTTTCGGATTAGAAGATTCGTAACTTTTTTCGTTGCGTTAACATAGATTGCTCCATTTATAAATAAGACTTCTTCTTTTCTCGTCTTTATCGCTTTTGACTCTGTTCCTTCTGTTGATGGCGCAGAGAGAAAAAAGATCAGCGTAGCGATAGGGGCTAAGAGGGCTAATGTTCGCATTTAAGGGGCTATTTAAGAAACTGTGTATGTATCTTAAAAAGTCTAGGGCCATTAGGTAGCCTGAGTCAACGACAATATCGTGGGGGGCTGCAAGACTCCGATCTAGATTGGCTTTACGGTCCTGGAGCTCTAGGTCTATTTATTTGTTAATAGATAGATTTTTCGATTTTATGATCAGGATTAATGCGGGTAGGCACAAAAGTGCTGATAATGAAAAGAATTGTGGCCAACTTAGTAATGAGGCTGTCATGCCTGAGGAGCTAGAAATAAGCGTACGGCATAATACTGCTAACGAGGTAAATAATGCGTAATGCGTTGCGGCAAATTTTTTATCACACAGGCCGACCATGAACACGACAAACGCAGCATTTCCAATCCCACCAGCAAAGCTATCCAAAGAATTGACTATGGCCAAAACGAATAAATTATGGCCGGCGTATATGACAAAAATATAACCTAGGTTTGAAATGCTTTGTAGTAAGCATCCCAAAATAAGTGCGGATTTTATTGTAATCCGTTCTAGAATCTGACTCCCAATAAACATACCCAAGAATCCAGCCGCGGTTCCATACACTTTCATAACGTGTGCTATATCGAGTTTGGAGAAATTCATATCGTTCAAGAAGGGGTAGATCATGACGCCCAAGTATCCGTCACTCAATTTGTATAGGGTGATGATGCAGAGCAAAAGAGGTAGCCCCTTATGCTGCAGGAGGGTGGTGAACGGGGTTTTGAAGTAATCAAGGATCTTTGGTATTAGGGCTTCTTTTCCGTATGATGTTTCGAGGCCAGTTTGATGATGAACATAGTCACTGGGAAATATCATCGTGCTAACAATGTTGGAAAACACTCCGAAACATAAGATGAGTATTCCAATAGCCCTATAGGCAAATGGCCAGGAAAAGTTATGGGCCAAAATCAGTCCGCCGATACTTCCTAGCAACATGCCCGTTTGGTATCCGATTATAGCTGCGGTGCCGGCGAATCCTTGGTCTGGAATTTCGTATAATTCGATTCTAAACGCGTCAATCAATATGTCTTGTATGGCTGAGAATACGGTAATCATACATACCGATAGAACGAACATGTGAGGGGAGATTGTGTACTTGACGTAGCTGCTTAATACCAATGCGCCACAAAGGAGGGGTTGAGCCAACAGGAGCCATGACCGCATCTTGCCAAATCTTTTGCCGATTAATTTGTGCAGGAATGGTTTATGCAGATCAAAAATTGGGGCGACGAGATATTTAAATGAGTATGGAAGGCCAATAAGCGTAAAAAATCCGATTGTTTGGAGATTAACGCCAGATTCTTTGAGCATTAAGCTTAGATTCCCGGCTGTTGTGGCGAAGGGGAGGCCGCTTATGATGCCAAATACGAGCGTGACAACGATTTTAAGGCGGAAAGTGATTGTGCCTTGATTTTGTGCGCTATCCATTCTGTGTTTTTGGATTGGTTGTTATTGGTGTGCTAAGTGAAAGCTAAGATATTTATATACCGTGTGCTCCGATGAATATCTATCATAAGTGGGACGTGTTGTCGACATGATGTTAAGCTCTTTCGTCCCACGTTTCATTTCGTTTCTCATCTGCTGGTGGTGGATGCGGCTAAATATATACTTATAGTGGTCTGTATACCACGGTGTTTAATTGAGTTGACGCCTTTATTACAGAATGCTTGCATTTTTGTTAAGATTTTCTTAAGGTGATGGCGATTGGTTTGTTAAGGGTTTTGCATGGCTGTACTTGAAATCTTGCTAGTTAGGTATTTTATAGCTGGTGCCTCGTTGTTAAGGTGTGACAAGCCTACTATAAGAATTTTAATTTTTTTGTTTTTGGTAGAATGATTATGAGAAAGCGGATGTTATTTACGGTTTGTGCATCGGTCGGGTTGTCAGCTCTTGCAGGATCAATGGTGCTTGCTGAGGTGCCAAATAAGTTTCAGCAGACGAATCAGTTGGGGCGTGGGCAAGGTCAACAAGTGGCTTTTATTAGTCCCGATGTTGGTGGTGGTATCTATATGTCAGCAAGTGGTCCTGTCGATGGGTCAAGTGATGGGTCTTCGAGCTCAACCGCCCCTAAGTCAGCCGCCTCACCCGTTAATCAAAGCTCTAGTGGGTGGTATATGCGCGGTGATATTGGCGTTGGATTCCCCCTTCGTTTCAGTAGTGGCACATTCGGAAACATAAAGGGTATAACAGCTGTTAATACTGAGGCCAGAGGGGCGACCGTAACTTTCTCGCCCTTCTCTGATTTCTACCAGTATAATGAGTTAAAGAATGCCGTCATTGCTGGCGTGGGTGTGGGGTATCGTTTCCAACCAAGCTTACGGATGGATATAACTATGAACTACTTTGGTAGAGCAAAGTACACTCCACAAGGGGTGTATAATTATTATGTACCGAGCGGATCTACTGCTACTGACAATTTGCAAGAGATGATTAATTCATCTTACGACATTACCCAGGGAGTAAGTAGTACCTACGCACTATTGAATGGGTATGTGGATGGAACTAGTGTTGGTGGATTTATGCCGTTTATTAGCATCGGGGTTGGGGGAGTACTTAATAATGCTGGTGCAATGACGGCTAAGAGCCCGTCTAACGCCACCGTATCGAATACCATGGTATTCCCAGCCAACACAACTACAAACTTTGCTTATGGCTTGGGGGCTGGTCTTGGATGTAAAATGAAAGAGGGCTTGACACTGGAAATAGCTTATAAGTATGTGAACCTAGGGAAGATCCAAACCAAAGCCACTGCAGCTCCCACCCTCCCAGGTCAACTGACATCCGAATTATACAAGATTTATAGTGTTCGTTTAAACCTGAATATGATCACCGCGGGTTTGAGGTATGACTTCTAAACGCTTTGTGTGATCTGCGCAGGATGTTTTTCTATGTTGGTCAGTTGTGATTATTAGGTCATGTTTGTTATTTTGTGAAAAGCAGTATTTTTAAATGTCAGTTTAGTTGAATTTTTACGAAGTTTTTTATGTTAAGTATAGCGAATACCCCGCCACCATCATATGCGGAGGCGATACAAGCGGGTCAGCTTCCTACAAATTATCAGTGCCAAGACCTTGCAAAGAGGCTCTCTGATGGTTTGTTAGGGACCCTGCCGCTTGGCGCCTTGCAGTGTGGCGGACAAGATATGAATGCGAAGATAGTGTTTAGTCAGGCATCAATGCCAAGCAAGACTTGTGCGAATGCGGATGGTTTGACGGCTGTTGCGGCAACGGGTGGTGATTGCGTGTGGTTCAATACGGAGACCAATCTGGTCAGCATGTCTAACTCCGGCGTTTGTGGTAGTGTTTTGCCGAGCAAGACTTGTGCGAATGCGGTGGCTGTGACGGCGACTGCGCTAACGGATGGTAACTGTGTGTGGTATGATGCGGGTACCAGTGTGGTCAAAGCGTCTACCAGCGGCGTTTGTGACGTAAAGACGTGACTTGTGCGGATGCGACCTTTGTGACGGCGACTGCGACAACGGCTGGTAACTGTGTGTGGTATGATGCGGCGAGCAAGGCTGTCACTCTTTTCGCCACCGGCTCCACCGCTTGTGACGTAAAGAGCAAGACTTGTGCGGATGCGACCGTTGTGACGGCGACTGCGACAACGGCTGGTAACTGTGTGTGGTATGATGCGGCGAGCAAGGCTATTGTTTTATCCGTGGGTGTGACCGCGCCATGTTTTTATCAAATGCCTTTAGCGCAATATATCGCTGGTTACATATTAATGACTGGAGCCGTGCTGCCTCAATTAAAGTTGCAGATCGAGAACGGAGTGGTTGGTGAAGGCGGCCCGACGTTTAATGTTGGTGCTGCTAGTGGATTGGTGGCCCTGCAACAGGCTGTGTGGGTCTTGAGCGACGATATTACAGTGCATGTCGCCACCCTCTCCGGTGGCCCATGCACAATGGAGTTGCTTGGAACAGTGACCACGCTCCCCATCCCCTTTACAACCTGGATGAGTAATGTAGCGGACTGTTGTTTGGACATGACTGCTGCTTTTGGCGGCAGCGATAATGGACACGAACTTTATACCGAGTGTCATAAGTACGCTTGTCAAGGGCATCTCTCAACAAATGTCCTGGAATTTAGCACAAATGCTTATTGGGGTACCATTGCGTGCTAATATTGAGAAAGGGGTGTTGGGGGCCCTTTTCTTTTACGAAGAGGTGTGTAAAACGTTTGTAAGGAAAGAGAGATTTTCTTAGCTGGCTGGTGTAACTTCTAAACGCTTTGTGTGGTCTGCTTAGGGTGTTTTATGTAGATCGGTGGCGTTATTAAGTCGGATTTGTTGTTTTAGTCGAAAGCAGTATTTTTAAATTTAAATGTCGTTTTTGTTCAATTTTTACGAAAAGTTATGTCGGGTGTAGGGTCATCTTCAATTTCGAACATTCGCTTTCCGGGTGGGGTGGGGGCTACAAATCCTGTTGGTGGTTGTCGACAGTGCTCACAAGGTGGTGCGTTAAGGGGTGGGTCAAGTGGTTCAGGCGCCTCAGTGAAGTCCTGTAGTGGGGGTACTAGTGATGGAGCTACTAATATCCAGTCAAAGCCGGTGATTCCAATTTCGAATATTCCTTCCCCAGCAGCTATGGCCGCCATAAGAGCAGGGAATTTAACGAGCAATTATCAGTGCTTAGAGCTTCTAGGCAATCTTCTGGTTAATGGTTCGTTAGGGAACTTATCAACTGGAGCGGTGAAGTGCAGTAACGCCACCATTGATGCGCGTATAGTATTGGATAAAGCATTAATGCCTGGGCCAACCTGTACTAATACAAGCGGGACGTTTCAGGAGGGTGATACTAAATGCGTGACGTACGATCCAACCGCGTTTGTCCTTACGGAGGGGGATAATTGCCCAGGGAATGTTTGTGGGGATTGGGTTGGGTGTGTTCAGAATGGGATAATTTCCTCGGCCTATGATTCACAACCCCAGACTGGAGTTTGTGTGTGGGTCCAAAACAGTAGTATTGTTCATGGATATTCCATTGCGGCTTATGAAGCGGGGGGGAGTCAGATCCAGATTGGTACGTTTGGAAATAGCTCGGGATTTTCTAATGGGTCCGTGTGTGCGAAGATTAGTGTTGATGCCAATATCACGACGATCGATGATGCCAATAATAACTATGATTGTAACGTACCTAGTCGGATATGTGCAAATGCGACTGGTGTGACTATTGGCAATACTACGGCCCCAGCATCCGGTACTTGTGTGTGGTATAATACAGATACGAAGACCGTTGTTCCATCCGTGATTCAAAACACTACATGCTCTTATCAACCAACTTTAAATCAGTATATCACGGGTCACCTAATGAATGCAGTGGTCTCGGATTTGTATATAGAATCTGGTTTTTTTGCCGAGCCCTTCCGTAACTTGCTTAAAGTAAGCGGTGGATTGTTAGACTTGCAAAATGCAGTTCAGAATTTGTCTGATAACGGAACTTACGAGCACTGCTCAAGGGACCTTATTGCAGGTACAGCTGCCGGCCTTAGGTTCATCGACTTGGTAACGAATTTAGGAAAGTGTTGTTTACAGATGAATGCGTCTATGAACTCTACAGATAACCAATACCCCGTTTATCAGCAGTGCGAAATATATGCTTGTGATCCAAACTCACACCTCCCAACAAATGTTAAGGAATTTGCTCATCATAGTTATTGGGGTAATATTACATGTTAGACATCTAATGTAGAGAGGGGGGGGTATTTTGTAAAAACGCGTATGAAATTCTTTGGATTAAGCGGGTTTTCTAGGCGGTCGATATAACTTCTAAGTATGTTATATGATCTGCTCTGGATGCAGTGTTTATGTTGACTGGTTGAGATATAATGTCTGCCGGTTATTTTTGGTCGAAGCGGTGTTTTCTAGGAGTCATTGTAGTTAACTTTTTACGAGATTTTTTTATGGAAGATGTAGAGCTACTTTCAATTTCGAACATTTCCTTTCCTGGTGGAGGGGGTGAAGCTGATGGAGTTGGTGGTGGTTGTCGTCAGTGTTCGCAAGAAGAAGTTTTAAGGGTTTTGCCAAGCGGGGCAGTGAGGTGTTGCAATGGAACGACCGATGCCTTATTAAATGAGGTGACTTCAATCTCAAATATCCCATCTCCGGCCGATATATCCGGCATTGATGCAGGGTTGAAGCCAGAAAATTATCAGTGCCGAAGGCTTCTATGGCATCTTGGGGTCGGTGGTTCATTGGGGGATTTACCAATTGGGGCTGTGACATGCGGTAACGCAACAATTGATGCACTTATAGTATTTGATCGTGCATTAATGCCAGGGCCGACTTGTGCGAATGTAGGACATGTGTTTGATGGGGGTGATCTTCAATGCGTTGCGTATAACTCAACTACATTTGCCATGATGTCGACGGCGGCAGGTAGTTGCCCGGGGAGTATTTGCGGAAGTTCTGCGGAGTGTGTAAAGAATGATGAGATTCCGGCCTATGTTTCGAAGCCAGATTCAGGGCTTTGTGTGTGGGTCCGAAACGAGACAATTCAAGGGGTTCAAAAATATTCTATTACACCTTACATAGCTAGTAATACTACGATCCAGATTGGTACATTTGGAAATAGCTCGGGATTTTCTAACGGGTCTGTGTGTGCGAAGGTTAGTGTTTATGACGGTATGGCCACGATTGACGACTCCACTAATAACCATGATTGTAACGTACCGGGCCAGATATGTGCGAATGCCACCGCCGTCACAAATACAGGTACTAATATCTTTGTACCAACAAAGGGTAACTGCGTATGGTACAGTACAGATAACAATACCATTATGGCATCCGTTGCTCCAAACACTCCATGCTCTTATCAACCAAGTTTAGTCGAGTATATCACTGGTTACGTGCTGAATAATGTTGATACACACATTACGATATGTAATGGGAGTGTGTCGGAATTCTCTTATACTACGACACTCAATCCAATAGATGCATTGCTAGACTTGCAAAATGCGGTTCAGAATTTGACAGGTGATATTCAGACTTACAGTAACTGTACAAAGGATTTACTTGGGGGGGGCGAGAGTGTTAGTGTTCCGTTTGATCAGATGATGAAGAATGTGGCGGCCTGTTGTCTCCAGATAAATGCGTCTATTACTGGAAACGGAGCCTTCTTTTATGCTGAGTGCAAAAAGTATTTTTGCGATCCAATTTCACACCTGTCAACAAATACTAAGGAGATTAGTGATTATTGGCGTACTATTACGTGTTGAAAGGCCAATGTAGAGAAAGTGGTGTGGGCGGGGTTCTTCTTTTTGAGGATGTAAATAATATTATTGATAAATAGTGAAAAACTTAGTTGCGTTGTTGAATTGTTTGCCTATATAATAAGGGGACCGAAGATCGTGTGATACGTTTTCTTTTGCGTTTTTCACGGTTTATTTTTTATGTTTATGTTATTGGAGAATATAATGACGACTGGTACTGTTAAGTGGTTTAACCCTACTAAGGGTTTTGGTTTCGTTCAACCTGAAGATGGCGGAAAGGATGTGTTTGTGCATATAAGTGCGTTGCAAGATGCTGGAATAAAGGAATTGAAAGAAGGACAAAGAATTGAATACGAATTATTTACCGGAAGAAACGGTAAGGTGTCTGCTGGTAATTTGAGATTGGTTGACTGATAAGAATAGATTCGTTGTATCGTAATTTGGAGGGGGTTATGTAGTAGATCGCTATAGCCGGTTGTTGACGGCCTGACTTTATGTTCTTGGATGCTTTCTGTATCTCCGTTGTTGGGCGGGAAGATTTTTGTTTTGTCTGTGCTCGTTTTTGCTGACACCGTAGTCCTGCCAATCAGCCCCCACATCTGTCTTTACCCACAATTTTTCTGAATACAGTCTACAATTGCCGTGACTATGGCGTTGCCGTAACGATGCAATTTATGATTCAGATTTTGTCTGCTTCTCTTTCTTAGAAAAAATTTCATGCCAGTCACCATAGTAAATGAGCATTACCTTTTCGTCTAATACCCAAAACATCATACCATTTTGTGGGGAAATATATGTCCAGTTCGCCTCGTTATAAATGGCTATTTTACCAGGATTTACATCCCACCTGCTAAATTTACTATCTTGCGGGACAAGGTACATATCCCCAACTTTCTGCGATTTCCCATCTGTATTTGGTTCTGCCAACGATCTTGATGCCAACACATTATTCCACACACACTTATCGATAAGTGAAAAATTTTTATTTAAAATGATTTCTTTCTGCACATGATAATATGTTAAAAAATCAAATCCCAAACGTTCACTATTTTCCATAAAGCTACGCACAAAAATAATTAACCCTCCAACTTCTTGTAACTGAAGCTTTTTTATGCAGGAAGTTCGTGGAATATGTTTTTAATGCCAAAGGAAAAAGACTAGACGAAATTAAGGATTAAATCTTTATAGCCACCCCTTCTTCTTAAAAATGAGATAAGCAACCAAGGCTGATATCACAATTGACAATAGTGCAAGTGGATACCCAAGCTCCCAGTCTAGACCCGGCATGTTATGAAAATTCATACCATACATGCTGCTGATAAGTGTGGGTGGCATGAATGCGGCCGCGCCAACAGTAAGCATCTTTATGATCATATTTTGTTCAACCTGTATCATCCCCAGAACTGCATCAAGCAAAAACGCATTACGTTGTGACAAGAAATTGGCGTATTCATTCAGCGAATATATTTCCATACTAAGATGTCTTAGCCTTAATTTTGCGTCATTTTTTCCTCCATACTCCTTATCAATTTGGCTAAAATAAATTAGCAATCTATTGATACTGACTAAACTTTCTCGATTTTTTGAAATTAAGTTTCCAGTTCTTCCGGTGCCTCTCATAATCTCATTATGACGACCAGAATGCTGTGCCCGCTTATCATCTGGGTTCTCAAAAAGCGTTCTGAGCAAGCTGTCCAGCTCATTTCCAGCCCTCTCTAACACCTCGGCGATGCTATTGATTAACCCGTCCACAATGCTTATTAGGGTCACTTCTGGAAGGGCACATAACTCTGGATGCCTTATAACATACGTCGCGCAATTCTTAAGGACAGAGGACTCGGTATATCTCAGGGTAATTAAGCATGAGTTGGTCAAAATGAATGTAAGGGCAACGCCTCCACAATAATGATCGCGGGCTTGTTCTAGAGTAGTTGCTGTCATGTAGTGGGCATCCTTCTCTTTATAAAATGGGCTTAAGACCTCTATTTTATCCATTTCCTTCATAGAAGGTATTTTGATAGAATAATAGGTGCTGACCCACTTCTCTTCTTTTGGAGTGGGCTGAAATAAATCTATCCATATGATATTGGAGATAGTATGTCCATCTTCCGGATTTATAGTGATCTGGGTAACGGTTGAATTGTCATTTAATACATATCCAATGATCATCCAAATATCTCTCCACTTATTTTTTTAGCACACTGTTAACGACAATTGTTCAAAAGCTATTTATGATGGGCAACTTTTTCTAAGTAATCGATCGTTTTTTGTAACGATAGGGTCTCCTGTTTAGCTCTGATCCTTATTGTCACTGATTCACTCTCTTTTTCTTCTTTGCCAATAATAAGAAGGACCGGAACTTTAGCCATTATATGTTTACGCAACTTATAGCTTAAGGTCTGGGCTTCTTTATCCAATATAGTCCGAACATCCCTGTCTTCGATCTGAGTATAAACCGCCTCTGCATAATCGGCAACATCATTTCCTATGGGGAGGACAGCAACCTGGACAGGGGCCAACCAAATTGGTAATTTCCCAGCGTAATGCTCGAGTAAAATACCTATAAACCTATCTACAGACCCTAGCACAGCTCGATGCAACATTATTGGTCTATGTCTTTTTCCGTCCTCTCCGATATAAGAAATATCAAATCTCTCTGGCAGATTTAAATCTACTTGTACTGTACCAATTTGCCAATCCCTACCAATTGTGTCTGATAAAACAAATTCGAGTTTAGGGCCATAAAATGCTCCCTCTCCTTTGTTGATCGTATATGGGACTCCAAGGATCTCCAGAGCATCCAGCAATGCTTTCTCGGCTTTATCCCAAATCGTATCGCTGCCAATTCTGGTTGTAGGTCTGTCTGAAAATTTTATACGTACATTGTCGAACCCGAAATCAACATATGTTTCTAGAAGAAATTTACATAGCGTTGTGACTTCCTCCATCAATTGATTTTCAGCGCAGTATATGTGTGCGTCATCCTGCACGAATGAACGAACGCGCATTAATCCATACAAAGCGCCAGAAGCCTCAAATCGATGTACTCGACCAAACTCAGCAACGCGCATCGGTAATTCACGATAACTTACGAGCCCATGTTTGAAAATCTGCACTCCACCAGGACAATTCATCGGACGAATAGCGTATACCCGATCTTCATCCATTGATCGAGCAGTATACATGCATTCCTTAAATTTCTCCCAATGTCCCGAGGTTTCCCACAAACATCTGGACATTAATTCTGGAGTTGAAATTTCAAGATATCCTGCTTTTTTCTGTTTTCGACGCATATAGGAAACTAATGTTTGAAATAGGGTCCATCCATTAGGATGCCAGAAAGCGGCTCCAGGCGCTTCTTCTTGAAAATGGAAAAGATCCATTTCCCTTCCAATCTTTCTATGATCTCGCTCTTCTGCTTCTTTTAAAAAATTGAGATGCTGGTTCAATTCTTGTTCTGTGCTAAAGACGGCTCCATATATACGCTGCAGGACAGCATTTTTGCTATCTCCCCTCCAGTAAGCGCCAGAAACTTTGGTCAATTTAAATGCATTTGGATCAATGCACTTTGTCGACCTTACGTGTGGACCACGGCATAAATCAGCAAATTCGCCTTGAAAATAAATGGTGATGGGGTCTTCTTCTGACAAATCCTTGATGATTTCTATTTTATAGTCTTCGCCACGTTTTTTAAAAAATTCAATCGCTTCGCTTTTGGAAAATTCTTTTCGTGAAAATACAGCGCCACTCTTAATGATCTCGCGCATTCTCTTTTCCAGGGCCTCAAGGTCATGTGTTGAAAACGAGGACTCTCGAGCGAAATCATAATAGAATCCATCTTTTATTACTGGACCGATTGTAAGTTGTGCGTCCGGAAAAAGATCTTTCACAGCCTCTGCTAAAACATGCGCCACACTATGCCTAATAGTTTCCAAAACCCTTGGATCGGTTTTTGTTAAAATTTCCACCTGATCCATATCTTTGAGGTTATGATCCAGGTCCACAATGCCTCCGTCCTTCACTATCATCAAGGCGGCTGTATCTTTGAGTTTTGTACTTCCTATTGAATCAAGAAGCGTAATACCGGTGACTTGATTGGTATCAAACTCTTTTATTGTGTTATCTGGCATTCTTATCTTTATCATTTTTCAATACCACCAACTGTTCCGCAGATAAATTCATATCACGAAATGGCTTCTAAATCAACTCCATCGCCACTCATATTACACTTCTATAAATTGTTCAATTTTTACGACTTTCTTTTTCGTCATCATACAAAGTAAAGCTCGTGTCATAACCTCATGGGCAAAGTATATGTCTTTTGTAAGTTTATATCAGGAAAATGAATATTGGATTGACATTCCTTGGCGCCTTCGGTAGATGTTTAACCGTATATTCTGCCTACCAGCCTCTGTGCAAGGGATAGCTGGATGTTTTATTTGTCTCAAATTTATAGAAACGTTATAATAGTAGGACGTAAATGCCTTACAGCTTGTTAAGTTATATAAGATCTATTACTAAAGTACTGGCGCAGATATCTTGTATTCTCTCGGTGGCATTTCTTTACAAACCTGCTTTAGCCTCAACGTCGCCGGAAGAAAATAGGCTAGTCACAATCAATAAATTCGCTAGTCATCCAGCTTTAGACGCCGCAGTATACGGAATAGAGGGGGCCTTAAATGAAAGGGGGTTGTTAAAAAGGGGTGTAACGGTTCGGATTAACAATGCGCAAGGGAATATTGCAACGGCAGTACAGATCGCAAAATCAGACGCATCGTTAAAGCCATTCATGATGATCGGTGTCGCCACTCCTTCTGCGCAAGCTGTATTAAAAGCCAAGGAAAAGGGGACGTTTGTGGCGTTTGTCGCAGTTACCAATCCAGATGCGATAGGTTTTATCGAAGGTCCTGATAGATTGGGTGTTATAGATGCTCCGCCAATTAAAGAACTGATAAAGCTCTCTTTAAAGTTAATGCCAAATGTTAAAACAATAGGGGTGGTTTTTAATCCGGGAGAAGTCAACTCTGTTGAAATAGTCGAGAGACTTGAAAAGGTGGTGACAGAGTATAATGTGCGAATAGAAAAAGCTCCGGTTACATCATCCACCAACATTAAATCAGCTACACAGGCATTAATCGATAAAGTAGACCTCATCTATTTGCCAGCAGATAATATGGTCGTTTCTGGCATAGAAAGCTTGATGCAGGTTTCTCTTAAGGCGAAGATTCCTGTAATCGCCAATGATACGATGCTAGTAAATAATAAAGTGCTGCTGGCATTAGGATGCGATTATTTTGAAAGTGGAGCACAGTTAGGTAATATGATCGCAGATTTGATAGAGGACAAACCTATTAGCAAGCACATACAATCTCCACGAATAACAGATCTAAAAATAAACGAGCAGGTTGCTTCTGAACTCGGAATCACGTTACAGAAGGATTCACAATATAAATCCAATGCAGAAAATTGAATATCTAGCCTTGGGGAAAGCTTTTTGAGGAAGATGTTGTCAAGATAGGTTAAGGAGTTAATTTAGAACAAAGTCTATATTATAATTTTATGTTCACATAATATAACAATGAATGTTTTGCAGCTTTTGGGCGCCATAGAAATTGGGTTAATTTACGCCCTAGTTGCTATGGGGATTTATATTACATTTGTGATTATAGATTTCCCAGATCTAACGGTTGATGGCTCTTTTACTTTGGGCGCAGCGGTTTCTGGAGCTTTAATAGCTTCTGGATACGACCCCTGGCTTGCGACCTTTTTTGCTGTTGTAGCTGGTGGAATGTCGGGATATGTCACTGGTTATATGCATATTAGATTAGGCATCCTTGGTCTGTTGGCCAGTATTCTTACGATGACAGCCCTGTATTCTATCAATCTTCGGATTATGGGTAGGCCAAACATAGCGCTGTTTGGACAACGGACGATTTTTAGCGAGATGGGAAAGTGTACGTTGGCTTCTAGTGCAATCATAGTTTGCCTTACCGCTCTCACATTAACAAAATTTTTTACATCGAATTTCGGTCTAAAAATTCGGGCTATCGGCATGAACCCAAGACTTAGTCAAGCCTATGGTATATCTGTTGAACGGATGAAAATAACCGCTTTGAGCCTGAGTAATGGGCTTGTAAGTCTTGCGGGATCAATGTTTACCCAATCCGAGGGTTTTGTTGATATTTCAATGGGAACCGGAACCATAGTAGTCGGACTAGCTTCGGTGATTATAGGGAGAAACTTACTCAATCCAAAACGGATTTTCGTGGAGCTTATAGCGTGCATTCTTGGCTCAATCCTGTATCGAATTATGATATCGGCCGCCATAAATGTGCAAGGAATAGGTTTGGCACCCTCCGATTTAAATCTAATAACGGCTGTGATAGTTTGTGTAACCATGATCCTCCCAAAAATCAAGCGGATGAGAAGACGTCGAGAGACATAACTTGTGCATTGCCAATGAAGGTCTTTTGTTTGATCATCTTCTAGAAAAGGTTTGACTGACTGTAAGTGACCTCATATCCATAAAAGACGTCGAAAAACGAGTAAAAAACGAAACAAAATGATAAAAATCAATTCATAATAGTCCCATGATAGAGTTAAGGAATCTCAATGTCATCTTTAACAAAGGAACAGAGCTTGCCAAAAGAGCCTTGGAAAATATCAATTTTGAAATCTCGAAAGGAGAATTTGTGACAATGATTGGCGGCAATGGCGCTGGCAAATCTACCGTTATGAATACGTTAGCGGGAGAAATTAGATCGCAAAGCGGAAAGATCTTTATAGATGGAAAAGATGTAACCAATCTATCTACGCTACAAAGGGCTCCATTGATAAGCAGGGTTTTTCAAGATCCAACAATTGGGACTTTTGCGGAGATGACAATAGAGGAAAACTTAAACGTGGCATTTGGACGAAATCGTTTTAAAAACCTGGAGAGGGATGATAATCTGTCCATGCGCGAAAAATTCAAAGAATCTTTGAGTGAACTGGAGCTTGGCCTCGAAAATCGTTTGAACGATAAAATATCCGCATTGTCTGGGGGGCAACGACAAGCTTTAAGTATTGTTATGGCTACTCTACAACCATCTAAAGTGTTATTACTGGATGAGCATGTCGCTGCATTGGATCCCAAAATAGGTAAAACGGTTATGGATATTACAAATAAGATCATAAAAAAACATAGCCTCACAACCCTCATGATTACTCACAGTATGGATCACGCTCTGAGATATGGAAACAGAACGATCATGATGTATCACGGAAAAATAGTTCGCGACATGGTAGGGGAGAATCGCTCGGCCTTATCACCAAAAGATCTAGTAAAGTTTTTTGATTTGTGACAATCAGATTTCCTACCAGTCATAGCGAACCGCATAGAAAGAGACCATTTTTGGTGCTCGGAATCGAAACAAGTTGCGACGAAACTGCGGCGGCCATAGTCAGTAGCGATGCCAAGATTATGGGTCAAGAACTTTACAGCCAGATCTTGATACACAAGCAATACGGGGGGGTTGTGCCAGAAGTATCGGCCCGCAAACACCTGCTAACACTTCCGCAAGCTATAACTGAATTATTTGAAAAATCGAATTTGACGATTAGCGATATAGATGCGATTGCGGTAACAGCTGGTCCTGGCCTGATCGGCGGGTTAATTGTCGGCATATCCGTAGCGAAAGGTATCGCTCTAGCGGCGGGGAAGCCATGTTTGCCCATAAATCACTTGATGGGACATGCACTGGCTGCGAGACTTGAGCATGAGGCGGACTTTCCTTATTTGTTATTATTAATCTCGGGCGGGCACTGTCAGCTGGTCGTTGTATCGAGTCCACTCCAGTATTCCATACTTGGTGAAACCCTAGATGATTCTGTTGGTGAGGCATTCGATAAATTTGCTCGAATGCTGGGTTTAGGTTATCCAGGGGGTGCGATGGTCGAATCTTTGGCTCGATCTGGGAATCCGCTTGCGATTGATTTCCCAAAACCCTTCTATAAACAAAAAAACTGCTCTTTTTCTTTTTCTGGCCTAAAAACTAGTGCTAAACGTTATATTGATCGCCATAGGGAAAATATGAGGGTAGAAGACGTATGTGCTTCTTTTCAACACGCAATCGCCCTTATCCTTGCTGACAGGCTAATGCAAGCAATTTTGTGCATAACGTCTAAATCACAAATAATGCCGAAATCTGTCGTTGTTTCTGGGGGCGTGGCTTCAAATATGTATATATTATCGACCCTGAGAAAGGCTGCACACAAATACGGATTGGGCCTTCTACATCCAAGATCCAATTTATGCACAGACAACGCTGTGATGATCGCATGGGCCGGAATAGAGCTTATAAACGAAAACCCAAAGCATCATCTCAATCCAGGGACCCACGACCTAAGCTTTGCACCAAAGTCCCGGTGGCCACTAAACAAACTCATGGATGATTACGAGGTTCTTAAGAAGAGGGGGGAATCTCGCAAAAATTAATGTCTATCGAGGGGCAAGTTGACATAAAAACGAAAGAAGGATGTGAAACTCCGGCTTGGTCGACATTTGTCAGGCTATTCGGTGTCTGACGTTTCCAGTCAGCCTTAATTCCCCTCTTCTGCTTTAGAGAGTATAACAAGTGCAGGTCTTAGTAGGCGGCCACTGATTGTGTACCCAGCCTGTATAACTTCCACAATTGTGTTTGGTTCATATTCCGATGAAACGGCATACGACATTGCTTGGTGATACGAAGGATCAAAATGTTCTCCCTTGGGGTATAGTCTTTCGATGTTGTATTTTTTGAAGATGTCAGTACATGATTTGAGTGTCATCCGCATGCCTTCAAGCATTGCCTCTCCAGTTTGTCCGGTGACAACATAACTTTCTGCACGATATAAATTTTCCAAAATTTCTACGATATCTTTTGCGAAGCCAGTTATTGCATATTTTGATACATCCTCCATTTCTTTTATGTATCGCTTGCGGAGGTTCTCGGTCTCCGCCTTTTCCCGTAAAATTGCATCTTTTAACTCAGAAGCAGTTTTTTCTAGTTCGGTATTCTTTGCGGCCAAGTCTTGAATCTCCTGGTTTTCGTTGGTGGCTTTGAGCGCATCGGCTATCTCGTCGGGGCCTTCACCAACCTTTTCTTCAACAATCTTCTCAGCTTCAAGATTCGTCTTCATATATTGGTTCTGCACACATAATTTGAATTAATTGTAAAACAATAACAGCAACAGCGAAAAAGTTCAAGTGCATTAAATTGTAAAAAATATTTAGTGGATGATAGACTCATAGGCTTGTTGAGGCTATCATATAAATGTGACAGTATTTATGAATTGGTGCCTTATGGCGAACTGAGGTGTGCGTAGCGCCCTATCAACTATCTTAGTTAATGGGACGTCATAATGTTTATCAAATATGCAACGTGAGAGGGGTATTATGCAAAAACCACCAACCCTAAACCTAGAAAATAAAATTTCAGATTTAGAGATCGGATTGTGGAATCGTAGTGATGATGAGCTTGAGGAAATGAATCTGGGCCTCGAGTACCTATTAGAATCTATTCCAGAGGCCGATGAGAAAGTCGGTCAAGGTGGAGTTCAGGACATCTCAGCGGGAAAGGAGAAGGAGGATACAGAAGAAAAAAGCACACTGAAAGATCTAAAAAAAACGGACAAGATATTATGGGTTACTGGTGGGTTGGGTGCGGTAATGGTTATAGCTTGGGTGGCGAGTATGGCGTTGGTAGGGCTGCCTTTTTTAGCATTACCCCTTCTTGGGGTTGGCTGTATGTTTGCTATTGCAGCTTTTCTTTCGTATAAGTTCATGCGTCCAAAATATGAAGAAAAGGAGCGGAGGATTCTAAAACATTTTGGACAGAGGATTATGAAAGAATATGAGATAGAGTTTCAGAAAAGCTCAAGTTCAAAGCAGAAAGATGAGAAGATCGAAGAGTTACAGGAAAAAGAGCGGCCGAAGAATTATCTCATCCAGTATCAGAAATGGGTCCGTGGTGTGATTGCAACAAGGAATTTAAAGAAGCTTCTTGAGGATGCATTGCGCAACGAGTCAGATGAGGGGACGAAAAAGTCTATAGCCGGTATGTTGAAAGACTTAGACTGCGCAAGGAAAGAAGAGCTTGAGCTAGTTCTGTTAACCAAGAAGATAAAAAAAACTCCTAAACCGGCTAAGGAACAAGTAGTAAAGACTAAACCGGCTAATGAACAAGTAGCAAAGTTGAGTCAAGAACAGGAAAAATCCTGGACAGAATCCTTGGCGTCGAGGGAGGGGTATTTGAAGGCTTTCGAACAAAAAATGCATACATTCCAAAACCCTGTGAAGACACAATCAAAGTCATTACCGTGAAATCTTATGATACTTGTATAAGTAATGTTTCAGGATTGATCACTCCTTCGCGTCAACTAGTCTGGCTATAATACCTAAATCCTGTAAAGTCAGAATTTATTGCTCTGAATAAGTTTTTGGGCTAGTATCCTCGTTCGTATAGCATAAAGAATATTTATTTGGATTATGCGTCTTTCAGAGTGGCTTTTGCCGACCATTAAGGAGATTCCATCAGATGCCACAATTATTTCCCATCAACTTATGTTGCGCGCCGGGATGATACGCCAATTGACATCCGGCATATACATGTGGCTGCCGATTGGGTTGAGGGTGCTGAAAAAGGTTGAAGAAATAGTCCGTGCTGAGATGGATAACGCCGGAGCGATTGAGGTGCGTTTGCCATGCATTCAGCCGCTTACGCTCTGGCATGCTTCGGGCCGGATTACCCAAAAGAGCGATCTTACAGAGCAAATGTTGAAGATGCAAGATCGTCATGGAACGGATCTATTATTCGCGCCTACTGCAGAAGAGGCTATGTGCCAGCTGTTTCAACAAAATGTAACTTCGTATCGGGAATTACCGAAGAATCTGTATCAGATTGGGTGGAAATTTCGTGATGAAATACGTCCCCGTTATGGGGTTATGAGGGCGCGGGAATTCTTTATGAAAGATGGGTATTCTTTTGATCTAACGGAGGAATTGGCGCTGAATACATATAACAAAATGCTAATGGCGTACCTCGAGGTATTTGCTAGGATGGGGCTTACGGCGATTCCAGTCTCTGCCCATCCTGGCGCTATAGGTGGATCCTATAGCCATGAGTTCCATGTGCTAGCAAAGACTGGGGAAAGCACGATATATTATGATCCGGGGCTTTTGGAGGCATTAAAGAGAGATGATTTTAATTTAAAGGATCTAGAGCGGTTTTACGCTGCAGAGGAGGAGAAACATGGGGAAATTACGGATCGCTCAGATTTAACCGAACTTAAAACGAGCAAGGGTATAGAAGTTGGTCATATTTTCTATTTGGGTGATAAATATTCAAAGGCGATGGGGATTAATATCCAAACGCAAGATATGCAATTAATTCATCCGCAAATGGGGACTTACGGCATAGGAGTTTCTCGCTTAGTTGGGGCTATCATAGAGGCTAATCACGACGAAAGGGGGGTAATCTGGCCCGCTTCTGTTGCTCCATTTATCTGTGGTCTTATTAACCTTTCGAAAGGAGATTCCGCTTGTGACCAAATTAGTGAAGACGTTTACTCTTCGCTCAAAAAGGCCGCGCTTGAAACTCTTTATGATGATACACAAAATTCTGCCGGGGTTAAATTTGCAAACATGGACCTCATAGGGCTCCCCATACAGATTATTGTTGGTAAGAAAAATGCAGCAGAAAATCGGGTTGAGGTCAAAGATAGAAAGACTGGAACAAGCGATATAGTCTCTATATCTGGAGTTGTAGATATAGTTATCAACATGGTTCAACAATTGATGTCTGTATAAAGAGTCATGCGAAAACGCCATGATACTTATGTCGTAGATGTTGGTGGGGTGAAGATTGGGGGGCAAAATCCGGTTGTTATCCAAAGTATGACAAATACCTCAACCGCTAATGTGGGGGCAACGGTTGAGCAGATAATAGAGTTAGTTGAAGCTGGATCAGAGTTGGTTCGGGTTGCTGTGAATACTATCGAAGCCGCGCATGCGGTGCCGAAGATAGTGGAAGATCTAGGTATTCGTGGTTATTTTACTCCAATTGTAGGTTGTTTCCACTATAACGGACACACACTTCTTTCTCGAGCTCCAGAATGCGCAAAATCTTTGGCTAAATACAGAATAAATCCTGGCAATGTTGGATTCGGGGGGAAAAGAGACAAAAATTTCGAGCAGATTGTTGAGAACGCGATTCGTTATGACAAGCCGATTAGAATAGGTGTGAATAGCGGCAGTCTTGAACAGGAAGCCCTATCACGATTTGTTGAACAAATTGGGGTGGAAAATCGGTATGATGGCAAAGTAATCCAGGAAGCTGGTTTGGAGTCCGCTGTAATAAGTGCTGCGCAGGCTGAAAGAATAGGTCTGCCGCCAGATAAGATTATTTTATCCGCTAAGTTCAGTGATGTTCCAGATGTGATAGCTGTATACAACGAGCTTTCTGTCAGGACAAAGTATCCTCTCCATTTGGGATTAACGGAAGCGGGGGGTGGGTCGTATGCAAAAGTTGCGACCGTTGCGGCTCTTGCGGCTCTTCTAGCCAACGGTGTGGGGGATACGATACGTGTATCTTTAACACCAGATCCGAACTCAAGGCGCGTGGAAGAAGTCGAATTGTGTAAGGAAATTTTACAAAGTCTTGGTTTACGAAGCTTTAAGCCGAAGATCATATCTTGTCCAGGATGTGGTAGAACTAATAATGAGCGTTTCCAAGGGTTGGTAAAGAGGGTTCAAAACTATGTAGATGATGCGTTGCCAGTATGGGGTATCGAATATCCGAAGGTAAAGGCGCTGAAGATAGCGGTAATGGGGTGTATAGTTAATGGTCCGGGCGAAAGCAAGCATGCAAATATAGGGCTAAGCCTTCCAGGAATTGGGGAGCATTCAGCTGTTGTATATGAAAATGGTTTGCAGACGCATATATTGCGTAATGAAAATATAGAGGATAAATTTCTTGAAATTTTATCGGAATATGTGAGAAGAAATTGCGCCTAAAGCAGAACAAATCAAGTTGTATAGGATGAATAGCGAGCTCTTAAAGTTGTGCCAATATCTTAAAATTTCTCCAGCTAAGGATCTTGTTAGAGAGATTTCATTGTGTAAAAAAACAAATGAACTTACCTTGATCTCGACCAGAGATCGCATTCTTGCGCTTCTGGAATTTTTACGAGATGATCCCAGATGTTGTTTCGAAATGCTGATAGATATTTGTGCGGTTGATAAAATACTTCTTCAATCAAATGGTGGTGGGGCTGTAAGTGACCGTTTTGAAATAGTTTACAACATGCTGAGTGTGAAGTTAAAAAATCGTATCCGGGTTAAGGTTGATGTACCTGAAGGTGGAGGGGTCTCAAGCGTTACCGGCTTATTTGCTGGGGCAGATTGGTATGAGCGTGAGGCGTGGGATATGTACGGAATTATTTTTGATGGACATCCTAACTTAGTGAGAATATTAACTGATTATGATTTTAAAGATGGTCATCCACTAAGAAAAGACTTCCCCCTTGGGGGATACACAGAAGTGCGTTATGATGACGGACTTAGATGCGTGAAGCAGAAGGTTAGAAAGAATTTTGACGAAGAATGAAACCATATAAGAATAGTGAGGACCATTTATGAATATAAAGTCGCTATCAAACAAGATAAAGGTATTTATTGATGATGATGTCGTTAGATATGGAAAAAAGTTGCACAAAGAATTACGCGCTGTCTTTCGGAAAAATGTAACTCAATATAAAAAGTTTATCAGGTCTCATCCAGTTCTTCAGCTGATGAGATTGGATGATTTGGGTCCATACGTGCTTCTTATTATGCCGGTGTGGTGGACGATCGTGTCTGCATCTATTGGTACATGGAAATCCATATGGTATATGATGGTTTTTGCGGTTGGTGGTTTGGTGGGGCGTAGCCTTGGTTGCGTTATCAATGATATGGTAGATGTGAGGTTGGATGGGGGGGTCCTCCGTACTCAAAGTAGACCCATGGTAAATAATAATGTTACGTTTGTAGAAGCTATCAAGGTCGTTTCTTGTCTCTCTGTCTCGGCAGTCGTGATGTTGATTTTTTTACCAAAGAAGGCAATTATAGCGGCCATTATTGGTGCGTTTGGTATGGTGCTCTACCCATTTATGAAATACATCACTTATTTCGCGCAAGTCATCTTGGGCGTAGTTTTCAATGTTGGGGTGCTTGTGGTATGGTATGCTATAAAACCAAGTCTTACCATCACACCTATTCTTATATATATGTCCGCTGTGTTCTGGACAATCGGATATGATACGATTTACGGTCATCAAGATAGAGACGAAGATATCAAAATGGGGGTGAAGTCATTATCAATAAAACTCATGGATCGGACGTCTACTGTGGTCTGGAATTTATATAAAATGGCCGCTATATCCTTATGGCTTACTGGTTTAGGAGGTAACACCAGCTTGTTGTTTACGGCTATTATGGGGTTAGTAATGTATCTGTTGTATCAAGAAATAGAAACTCTAGATATAAACGATCCAGCGAACTGTAGGGAAAAATTTCGATCTAATATTGAGATCGGAGTTTTGATATTTATTGGGATGTTAATTAGTTCCTCGTGATTATGGGTGGTTCCTTAGCTTTATAGTCATGCCAGTTGACATGAGGACGGTGTAGCGACGTTTGAGAATTTGAGTTATGCGTACAAACTGGTCTATAGAGTTTTCTCATTCCTTGCGTCAACTGGCATGACTATATATACTGGGGCCATTCCGATTTACTAGAAATGGCGATTGTTATGGGCGTTTTATCGTGCCCTAACTAGCCTGGTTAGAGTGCCGCGGCGTTCTTAAAATTTACCGATGGCCAAAACTAATTTCTCAGCTTCCTTCTGTTCTTTATGTCGATTGATGAGACCATAATAATAGCATAAAGATGGTTGTGTCATAGTCTTTACCTCTCTCTTTATCCACAAGGGGGCCTTCATTTAAGCCTGCAACCCGCTTAATTAAAGGTCGCGTGTTTTGCGCTAAACGTGAGGTGTCCATCTTTATTGGTTGAGATATGGACTATGCTCCCGTCTTCTATTTCCCCAGAAAGAAGCATTTTTGCCAACACATCCTGTACTTCATGTTGTATTAGCCGTTTCAGTGGCCTTGCTCCGTATATTTGATCATAGCCATGCTCAGCTAAAAAATCTTTTGCTTTTTGATCGAGAGTGAGACTGATTTGTTTCTCGGTTAATAATTTTTGCAGTCTTGCTATTTGTATATCTACAATGCCGGCAATATCTGCTCGTTTGAGTCGGTTAAACAGAATAATTTCATCGAGTCGGTTGATAAATTCTGGTTTAAAGGATGTACGCACTATTTCCATTACTTGCGATTTTGCTGCATCTAGGGCTTCATTTTCTGGTAAGCGAGCTATATAATCCGCTCCTAGATTTGAGGTAAGGATAATGAGGGTATTTTTAAAATTCACCATGCGTCCCTTGCCGTCCGTTAATCGACCTTCGTCTAGAACCTGTAATAACACATTAAAAATTTCTGGGTGGGCTTTTTCAATTTCGTCGAAGAGTATGACTTGATATGGCCTTCTGCGGACAGCCTCAGTTAAAACGCCTCCCTCTTCATATCCGACATATCCTGGTGGGGCTCCTATTAATCTCGAAACGGCGTGTTTTTCGATGTATTCTGACATATCAATTCGTATTACGGCTTTTGGATCATTAAACATGAATGTTGCTAATGCTTTCGTCAATTCAGTCTTACCAACTCCCGTCGGGCCAAGAAATAGAAAGGATCCCATCGGCTTATCTATATCCGAGATTCCGGCTCTTGCCCGTCTTACGGCATTACTAATGGCCACTACGGCATGATTTTGCCCAATAACAGATCTTGCAATTTGGTCTTCCATCTGGAGTAATTTTTCTCTCTCTGAGAGTAGCATGCTGTCTACTGGAATTCCGGTCCAACGAGACACAATGGACGCAATATCCTTTTCTGTAATGGTTTCCTGCAACATGTTACCTGTTTTGACTTCTTCTGATTCTTGCATTGTTTTCTCTAGATTTGGGAGGATGCTGTAGCGTAATTCTCCGGCTCTATTAAAATCTCCCGTACGTTGTGCTAAATCAAGTTCAAGGCGAGCTTGATCAAGTTTCTCCCTAATTAATTTTGCTTCATTTATCTTCATTTTTTCTGCTTGCCATTTACCAGTAAGGTCAAGCATTTTTGGCTCTAATTTCGCCAATTCATCTTGGATTGAAGTTAGTCTCTCTTTTGTTTGTTCTTCATCTTCTTTTTCTAAAGCTGCAGATTCAATTTTTAACTGTACTATTTTTCTTTCTAGTTCGTCAATTTCTTCGGGCTTGCTGTCTACCTGCATACGCAGCCTACTCGACGCTTCGTCTATAAGATCTATGGCTTTGTCTGGAAGGAAGCGATCCGGTATGTATCTATTGGATAAGATGGCTGCAGATACGATAGCGGTATCATTAATCCTAATCCCGTGATGTGATTCATATTTTTCTTTTATCCCACGAAGGATTGAGATCGTTTCCTCAACGGTTGGTTCATCTATATATACAGGTTGGAATCTTCTTGCTAGGGCGGCATCTTTCTCGATGTATTTCTGATATTCGGCAAGGGTTGTGGCTCCTACGCAATGTAATTCGCCTCGTGCAAGTGCTGGCTTTAGTAAGTTAGATGCGTCCATGGATCCTTCTGCGGCACCAGCGCCAACGAGTGTATGTAATTCATCTATAAAAAGGACGACATCTCCTTGTGCGTGAGCTATTTCGTTCAATAGAGCTTTTAATCTTTCTTCGAATTCTCCACGGAATTTGGCCCCGGCGATAAGTGCTCCAAGGTCAAGAGACATTATTTTGGCGTCCCTTAAACTTTCCGGAACATCGTTTGAGACGACTCGTTGAGCTAGTCCTTCTATGATGGCGGTTTTTCCGACGCCTGGCTCTCCTATAAGGAGTGGGTTATTCTTTGTGCGTCTTGAGAGCACTTGTATTGTGCGTCGTATTTCTTCGTCGCGGCCTATTACGGGGTCTAGTTTGCCGGCTTTGGCGAATTCGGTGTAATTTTTAGCATAGCGATTCAGAGCGTCGAATGTGTCTTCGGCGCTTGCAGAAGAGGCTGTGCGGCCCTGTCTTAATTGCTCTATTGTGGCTGTTAACTTCTTCTCGGTTACCGATTGTTTTTGTAATAGTTCGTGAATTCCGGTACCCGCTGTGACGGCTAAAGCTTGCAATAATCGTTCTGTAGTAATAAAACTATCTCCGCCTTTATTAGCGAGTTTCTCTGCGGTTTCAAGAACGCGAGCTAAATCCGAGGTGAGGAATAATTGGTTGGGGGCGCTACCACTCACTTGAGGAATTTTCTTCAGTAACCCCTCCAATTGGTCCGTTAGGGTGGGAACATTCGCCCCGCAAGTGGTGAGTAGTTGATGTATTAGGTCGTTATCTTCGATAAGCAATCCATACATTAGGTGCTCAACCGATAGTTGTTGATGCTGCTTTGCAAGGGCATTTGTCTGGGCTGCTTGGATCACGATTTTTGCTTGTTCGGTAAACTTATCAAGTTTCATAATTCTTTCGGTAATTCTCTTTGTCTTAATAAAATGCTATCGTATTTTTTTATTCCTGGCGATAAGATTTAAATGTTCTTAAGGCAAAAAAGTTGCTATAGTTAAGGCTATATAGGGGGAATTAGAGTGGAGGTGTGGTATGAAGAATAAAGGGGATCTTGGAGTCCTTAAGAGTGACCTTCTAAAGGCCTTGGGGTTGCCAGATCCTAAGGTTCAGGAGGATGGTTTGGGTACAGAGGGCCTAAGTAAAGGCCCTTCGGAGAAAATGAATGCGGAGATGCATGATGCGGTCGGGCTACATGAGAAGATCCAGGGAATATCAGAAAAATTGGATAAAGATCGGCTATTTGGAGAGATCTTAGCAAAGCCAAACGGTCAAGCCGAGGAGGAGTTCGTTGGTCTTGTCAAGAGCTTGTTTGGGAAGGACAAGACGCGAAGCATCGAGATGAAGGGTATGAAGGTTTCTAAGCTGCTGAAGCGCATGAAAAAGACAGCGAGGAACAAAATAGCCCACATAAAGAGAAAGATGAAGAGAAAGCTCGAAGCGCTACAGAAAAAATCAATGGTCAAGAAAGTTACGAAGAGGGCTGTTAAAAAGAAAGATACTAAATTAAAGAAAATTTCTAAAGGAAAAGAAGCTTTAAAAAAAACCACGGGTAAGAAAAAGGAGCCTTTAAAAAAGAAAAGACAAGAAGGTGTTGTGGATCAGTTAAATGCAAAAGAGAAAAACTTCCTTGCTCCAGGTGAAAGTCTGAACTTTAATCGTGAGCTGGGTCTAGCCCAGGATGCGATTGGGTCAAAGGCTAAACAGACAAACCAAAAAGGTTCTGGGCAGTCGATTGGAAGTAATTTGCTTAATTTGGGTACGATTTTAAAAGAGGCGGTAAAACTTAAGTCAACAGTGGGAATTTCGGAGGAAATACCCCAAAAAGGAAAGGGGAAGGGAAGATATGCCAATTAAAGGGTATGTAATTTGGGTTGATAGGACATTTGTGATATAAAAACAGCTTAGGATAGGGGTAAGAATATGATAGAAGGATCGACGCCAGAAGGGCTCATGCCAGGAAAAAAAGCGCCCGGAGCGCAAAAAAAACAGAAGCCAGTCGAACTTACTACGGAGGAAACGATAAAGGCGATAGACGAGCACTTTAGAGAGGTGTCCAAAGCAAAGGAGCGTGATGCATTGCTAAAGTCTGTAGCGTGGGATCTTGCTGTATCAATCGCTGGAGAGAAATATGCCTATGTTATGATGGGGAATTCTGAAGTTGAGAAACACTTATTAGATAAGGCTGATAAGGTCTTGAGCTCGGTGGGGATTCCATTTGGAGCATTTCCACCCTATGAGCAAAATAAGGGGAGCTATACTAGAGCTATAGCAGCAAAGGCTGAGCATATTCTGATGGAGGCATATTATAAATCCCAAGGTGGAACTTTAAGCTCGTTCAAAGGCGATTTCGATCAATTAAAGCAGAAGGCACGCGAGTATTTTTCCAATAAAAAGCCACCTAGCTTTAAAAGTTCGATGGAAGAAGATCGTTATAAACAGGAATATGTGGAGTGGGTTACTGACTCCCTTGAAAAGGTACATAGAGAGAGTCCCTATGAGGATCATGGATTTTTTGGCGGTATTTGGGCTGATTGGCAATCTAAAAAGGGGGCCGAAGAAGAGAATAAAAAGAGAATGGGATTTCGAGATAAACTGGAAGAGGCTTTTTTCGATAAAGGGGAAAAGGGGCTTCTAGCTCAAGTGATGTTGAGTCCTATGATGAAAGAGTCTGTCTTAGCTGGCATATTATTTGGTGGCGCTTTTCCTTATATGCTTTTGAATATTTATTCGATGTATAAATCAGTTCAGACAAACAGAAAAGCTGTAACTCCCGAAAATCCTTCTACAGAAAAATTTGGGGTAACGCCCGAGGAGGTAGTTAAGGCGTTTAAAGAATCGGTTCTCGATGATGGACGCAGTAATGCCCTCGTTACTGCGCAAAAGAAAAAGTCGAGGGATCTGGAGGCAAAGAAACGAGGAATTAGTGGTGGATGAGGAGTCAAGAATAGCTAATCTTGGAATTTGAGTTTGCTCCAGAAACACAAGAATAAATGTATAAGAAATGGAGATCGTAGAAACCCGATCTCTTAATCTTCTTGTTTTAAAAGCTTTAAGATGCTATTGCCTATTTCTGTTACTGACGGAATAATTGAGATTCCCGCTTCTCGCATTGCTTCAATTTTTGTTTTTGCATCTCCGGAATTAGATGTGATTATGGCTCCGGCATGTCCCATACGTTTTCCTTTAGGGGCACGCTCCCCGACGACCAATCCCAACACAGGTTTTGGATATTTTGTGTTCTTTATGTAGTTAGCCGCCTCTATCTCGGTATTGCCCCCGATTTCACCAATCATAACGATTGCTTCTGTTTTTTCGTCGTTTTTTAGCATTTCAAATACGTCAATATAACTCATTCCAGAGATGTGATCTCCGCCAATACCTATACAAACTGATTGTCCAAGGCCATTTTCTGTTGTTTGTATACTTGCTTCATACAAGAGAGTTCCAGAACGAGAGATAACCGCAACTTTTCCAGGAATGTACATTGCGCTTGGCATAATTCCTAATCTCATTTTTAGGTGTGGTAATATCACGCCTGGTGAATTTGGTCCGAGTAGTGTTGATTTACTTGTGCTTAACATCCTTTTTACTCTTAGCATATCAAATGCCGGAATCCCCTCTGTTATACACACAATGAAAGAAATTTTCGCATCAATAGCTTCCAAGATAGCGTCCGCGGCAAATTCTCCTGGTACATATATTATGGAGGTGTTCGCGGATGTCTTTTCCACGCACTCTTCAACGCTACTAAATACCGGTAATCCCAGGTGAGTTTCCCCGACTTTGTGCAAAGAAGTGCCGCCAATTATATTTGTACCATATTGTATGGATTCTCTAGAATGGGCGGTTCCTTGTTTGCCGGTGAATCCCTGTACGAGAATTTTCATTTTTTTGTCGAGCGTTATCATTGCTTTCCTGTTTTTAATGGCGTAACATACTTTCAAACATAGCTGTGTTTGAATCCACACATTCCTGATTGTATAACTAGCGAGGTCCTTTTACAAGGCGGTATTGATGCATATCTACACGTTAAGCAAATGTATGGATAAAGCCCAATATGTCTGGAACATGATCTACGTCATGCTCTATCCAGTGTGGACGGGGAGATATTAGGGATTCTTATCACAATATTTAATCGTGCAATTAAAGTATTTTTATTTGCGATAGACAAATATAATTTGAGGTATCTATAATGTTAATTACGATTAAAGTATAGATCGTTGTTAATTCTTATAGAAAGTTCATATATGAGTGATGGTGTGCAGTATCAACAAACTTTGGCAAGATTCGGATCAGTTCTATGCTTGTTGTTATTGATCTCGGGCTGTACTACCAGAGAAGATGGCCAGATAAAAAAGCAAGAGATTGGAACTGCAAGTGGGGCGGTGATAGGTGGTTTGGCAGGATCACTTTTTGGTCATGGCGCCGGTAAAGTTGCTGCTGTAGCCATCGGTGCTGGATTGGGTGCGTGGGCTGGAAATACTATTGGAGCGAAAATGGATAGGGACGATCTGATGTATCAACAAAAGGCATATCAACTGGCATTGGAGGGAAATGCATCTGGAGCTCCTTCAGGTTGGAGAAACCCAGATAGTGGGCATTACGGAAGCATTACCCCTACCAAGACTTATTCATCGGGAGATGGGCGGTATTGCCGCGAATTTACGGAGAGTGCCTATATAGGACGTGAAAAAGCAACTGTAGTCGGTTTTGCGTGTCGCAATCCGGATGGTACTTGGTCACAGGTAAATCGTGGATAGCTGTTAGCGTCTATCTTGATAAGGGAGGGGCGGACGCAAAAGCGTCAATAAGAGGAGAGAATAAGTGTTGAAGGACTTGGTAAAATTGTTCTATGATGAGGATAGATTTAATTCGATTAAGTGCAGCGCAAGATGAAAGAAATAGAAATGCTTATATGCGCCTTTTGCGAAAAAAACAAGGATGAAGTTGATAGGCTGATTGCCGGAAAGGGTGTTTTTATATGCAATGAGTGCGTGGTGCTGTGCTATAACATCCTGGAAAACGAAAAGGATCTTTTGAGGATAGAATTGGCTGAGAAGCCTATACCAACCCCAGCTGAGATATATAAGATTCTTGATGAATATATTATTGGGCAGGTTAGAGCGAAAAAAATCTTATCTGTGGCTGTTTACAATCATTATAAGCGCCTCAATTATGCGGCAGAGGGTAAGGGGGATGTCGAAATCGCGAAATCAAACGTTCTAATAATCGGTCCAACGGGGTGCGGCAAAACATTGTTAGCCCAAACATTGGCTCGCTTACTGCATGTTCCATTTGCAATCGCTGACGCTACTACGCTGACGGAAGCTGGATATGTTGGTGAAGATGTTGAAAATGTCTTGCTCAGGTTGTTACAATCTTCTAATTTTGACGTAGAGAAAGCCCAACGTGGGATCATCTATATTGATGAAATAGATAAAATTACAAGGAAATCAGAGAATCCGTCTATAACCCGAGATGTTTCGGGCGAAGGTGTGCAGCAGGCTTTGCTGAAAATTGTTGAAGGCACGGTGGCATCGGTCCATCAACATGGGGCCAGAAAGCATCCGCAGCAAGAGACGATCCAGATTGATACTTCTAATATTTTATTCATTTGTGGAGGGGCGTTTGAAGGCCTGGATAAAATAGTTTCGGAAAGAAGCAAGCACTCTGGTATGGGTTTTAAAGCGTCCATAAAAAGCGAAACAGACAACGTGTCTGAGATGTTATCCAAAGTAGAAACGCGAGATCTGATTAAGTATGGTTTGATTCCGGAATTTGTCGGGAGGATGCCAATTGTTACTACTGTTGAGGGGCTGGATAAAGCGGCTCTTAAGGACATCTTGATGCGTCCAAAGAATGCTCTTCTCAAGCAGTACAAAGAATTATTTAAGATGGATAACGTAGATTTAATTGTTACAGACGATGCTTTGGATATGATCGCTAAAAAAGCGCTTGATAAACATGCGGGGGCTAGGGGGTTGAGAACGATTATCGAAAACATTTTGTTAGATGTTATGTTTGAATATGCTCGCTCCAATGACCCTAAAATTATCACTATAGATAAGGACGTTATAGAGGGCCTCAAACGACCGAGCGTTGAATCGAGGATAAACTTTATGTCTATGCCAACAAAAAAGCGCGCTAAGAACTAGGGTTTGTTCCTATCTGGATGTGGATTCCAATTTACTTGCGATTAGCAATTTTGTTTCTTGTAGACGTGAGTTCTTCGTGATGGGCGGGGGGCGTTGCCTGATGTCTTGTGTGGGTTGGATACATTTAATCTCAATCCAACAATCTGCTAGGAAGGAATATTCTTTGTGAGAATCCTATCTGCCAAGTAATCCGTAACTTGACACAGGGGCAATTGAGGTTTACCATTCAGGGGTTTGGGTAATCCTTCGATAGGGTAATGCGAGTGAATGTGATGAAGCGATTTTTCGAAATGTCCAAGTTAGAGCGACAAAAGCTGATAATAAGCGGGTCGCTCTTTTTTTTTATAATAGCCTCATATTCTATAACTAAAGAATTACAGAGTGTGGTTTTTGGAAATATAGTTGGGATTGTGCATGCTCCAATCGCAAAAATACTTACTGTGGTTATTCTTTTGCCATTTATATTTGTGGATGGATTTTTAGTAGATAGACTCAAGCGGTATCAAGTTTTCCTTTTATATTTGACAACGTTCAGCCTTATAGGGTTCATACTAAATTTATTTCTGGGTGTTCCAGAGATCGGTTTAATGAATGAGAAACGTGACACTAGTCGGTTTATTGGTTGGATCTTTTATATGTATGTTGAGGGATATATGGTATTTATTGTGGGTGTTTTTGGGCGTTTATAAATTCAATACATAAACCCAAAGACGCAGAACATACGTATGGCTTTATTGTTGGGTGTTCAAAAATCGGGGGGATGTGCAGTGCAATTTTCGCCTATTTAATGTTTTCTGGTGCGCTGATGAATCAGTTAGATGACCCGGGGAAAGTTAGATTAGCTCTCTTTATCAGTTCTACCTTTCTAGCGATCGCAGCAATTCTTGTCTACCTCGTTTGTAAAACAATAGATCCCCACGTTCTTGCTGGATATCATGTCAATATCAATGAGAGAGTCAAAAAAACCGGCGTTATGCAGGGATTAAAGGTGATATTCAAACAGCCTTATGTTATCGGAATATTTGGATTGATGTTTTGCTGTGATACTTTGGTAGAGGTTGTAAATTATCAGCGATTGTTGGTGGTTGTTGCGGATAAAGGTGGGCAGCACAGTGAGGTTACTAGGTCGATTGGGCAGGTTGCTTCAACGCTATATAGCCATATAATTATTATGCAAATTACTGGCCTTGCTCTATCTATTTTTGTTACTAACGGGTTGATGCGCTTTTTAGGGACAAGAATTGCGTTATTTGCTACTCCGGTTTTGGCATCGTTGCTGATGGCAACATATTTCATCACGGAATACGATGCTATCATCATAGGTTTATATATCGCATTACATGCATTGAGTTACAGTGTGAACGCTCCAATAAGAGAAAGTCTCTACATAGTTACAAGTCGAGACATACAGCTAAAATCTAAATTTATAGCCGACACTATAGGTCTGAAAGCATCTCGGGCAACTGGACATGTCTTCAATTTAATGATCAGTAGAATGTTTATAAATGCTCAGCCACATCTCATAATTCTGGCAAATAACATATTCTTTGTGGCGATACTTTCAAGTTGGTTTGTGGTGACTGCAATTGTTGGTTCTCGGTACGCTAAGGCAAAGCGCGATGATGAAGTGATTGGTTGAGGTGAGGTTGCTTTTATAGCTATATTAGATATAGAGGGCGTTTATAGGGAGGCGGAAGATGCATGAAGGAACGGAAAAGCTAGATAGAAGAGTTTGTGTTGGGAGGGGCCCTGGAGCAAAGGGGCTGAGGACTGCGCTTTCCGCTCGTTATCCCAGATGGCAGGACTATAAAACAAGGGTGACTTAAGGAATTGGTGTCAAAAGAGTTGAAATTAGTAACGGGTATTCGTAAAACTAGATTAGTGATGTTGTATGAAAAAATGATGCTGAAGAAGCGATCTATCATGGAGAGCGTGTTCCATATTCTGAAGGATCATCTAAAATCGAGCGTACACCCCACCGATCGGTTGCCAACGCTTGCGTCTATCTGATCGGAATACTCGTCGCTTATTGCATGAAAAAGTCCAAACCACAAACCAGATTCGCAAATCTAATCCCGAACTGACATATAATCAATCCAATTGACATAAGGTGTTGGCTATGCTAAAAGCTACAATGAGAGGAGTGTATTAAATATATTTAATACAGAAGTTATGGCAAGGCCGTGCACAAAGGAATTTCGAGAAGAGATATTGAGTTATGTAAGCGAGAAGGGATGGAGCGTTGAGGAGGTGAGTGCGTTTTTTGATATTAG